>ERZ777003.228-NODE-228-length-117160-cov-62.845557_pt1 | contig 117160 bp, 95 predicted proteins | sample MGYA00374956_ERZ777003 | MGnify/ENA primary metagenome ERZ777003 (study PRJEB29302, sample SAMN06268252) | bioreactor metagenome | isolation source: Joint BioEnergy Institute, California, USA | place: USA:Joint BioEnergy Institute, California, USA | collected...
TAAAGCTCATGCACTGGCTTTTGACACACTGTTGAGTTCTCAAGGAACGGACGCGAACACCTGCCGACGAAATCCGCCGATCCCGTCAGCGGGGGCGTTTCATCCGAATCGCTTCAGAAGTTTCACCCGATTCCCATCCGCTGTCAAATCGCTTCGCTCGGCGACAATACCGCTCGAATCGACTGACGCTTCGGGGAATCCGGCCGACACCTCTGTGGTCCGGCCTCGGCAAGGCGACCGCATCGCCGACGCCGTGTCAAACCGTGTCCGGTTGGACACCTCGCGCGGCCGGACTCTCCGTCCGCTCCGGTCGCCCTCTCGGGTGGGCCCGAGCCGGCGACGCCATGGGGCCGCCTGCCCTCGGGGCGAAGAGAAGATTACGTCGCCACCCCAACGGCGTCAAATCGACCCGCCGGGCGTCACCCCTGGTCAAGGGGAACATCCGAAGCGATCTCACATCTTCGCTACCGGAATGTTATCCATCCGGCCTGCCACAGCTACGACGTCGCGCGGCTCCGGAGTATTCCCGGGGGCCGAGACATCGTCGCTCTGTGACGCACGCCACTCGAAGGACCTCGCGGGCACGTCGATCGCGCCGCGCCGTACCGTCGCCGGATCGGCGGTCGCCTCCCCGCCCGGACATGCACGCCGATCCGCCTTCCGACCCATCCTCGCGCCGAGGCCCGTCGGGACGGAAACACCAGAAAGCGGGCCGACGCCGATTGCCGGCCCGCTCCGGTTCCTGTCGCTCTGGTGCCTCGCGGTTACGCCTGCGACGCGGCGACCTCGATGCCGCCGATGGAGCGCTTGCCCCGGCGCAGCACGAGGAACCGCCCGCACAGCAGGTCGTCGGCGGTCGGGACGTACGACTCGTCGGTGACCCGCGTGTTGTTGAGGTACGCCCCACCTTCCTTCACCGTCCGCCGCGCGGCCGACTTGCTCTCGACCAGGCCGCACTCGGCGAGCAGGTCGACGATGGTCGCGCCCAGCGCGGGCACGGTCGCGCGCGGCACCTCGGCGAGCGCGGCCTCGAGCGTGCGCTCGTCGAGCTCGGCGAGCGTGCCCTGGCCGAACAGCGCGCGGGAGGCCGCCACCACCCGGGCCAGCTCCTCCTCGCCGTGCACCATCCGGGTGACGTCCTCGGCGAGCGCCCGCTGCGCCTCCCGGGCGGCCGGCCGCGTGGCCACCGCCTTCTCCAGCTCCTCGATCTCCTCCCGGCTGCGGAAGGTGAACACCTTGAGGAACCGGACGACGTCCCGGTCGTCGGTGTTGAGCCAGAACTGGTAGAAGGCGTACGGCGAGGTCAGCTCGGGGTCGAGCCAGATCGCGCCCCCGGCCGTCTTGCCGAACTTGGTGCCGTCGGCCTTGGTGATGAGCTTGCCGGTGAGGGCGTGGGCCTGCCCGCCGGTGACCCGGCGGATCAGCTCGCAGCCCGCGGTGATGTTGCCCCACTGGTCGCTGCCGCCGACCTGCAGCTTGCAGTCGTACCGCCGGTAGAGCTCGAGGTAGTCGTACGCCTGCAGGATCTGGTAGCTGAACTCGGTGTAGCTCAGCCCGTCGCCGGCGAGCCGGGCGGCGACCGACTCCCGGGCGAGCATGCGGTTCACCGGGAAGTGCTTGCCGACGTCCCGCAGGAAGTCGATCGCGGACAGCTCCGCGGTCCAGTCGAGGTTGCTCACCAGCAGCGCCGCGGTCGGGCCGGGCGTGAAGTCGAGGAACTTCTCGAGCTGAACGCGGATGCGGCGCACCCACTCCGCCACGACGTCGACCGGGTTGAGCTGACGCTCCTCGCTGCGCCCGCTCGGGTCGCCGATCAGCCCGGTGGCGCCGCCGACCAGGCCGATGGGCCGGTGCCCGGCCCGCTGGAACCGGGTGAGGATGAGCAGGGTGGCGAGGTTGCCGACGTGCAGGGACGGGGCGGTCGGGTCGAAGCCCGCATAGACCGTGATCGGGCCCTCGGCGAGTACCTTCCGAAGCGCGTCTGCGTCGGTGGTCTGCGCGATCACATCGCGCCATTCGAGCTCATCGAGGATGTCCGTCACGGTTCTGGCCTCGTCTCCGTAGGGTTGCCTGAACGATGCGCGATGGCCTCCGGTGCGCGCCTCGCGTGCCTTCATGTATAGGGCCTCGGACGGGATGCCGGGCAACCGGTTAACTCCCGATCGACCGCGGAAGGGCCGGACCGAAGGGGCGGCGCGCTGCGCGGGCACCCTTCGGCAAGGTCTCCACGCCCGGTCACCGCAGGCCCTGCGGCGAGCCCGCCTTGGTCATCGCGAACACCAGAAGGCTACCAAGGGATGGGACAAACCCACGGCCGCGGCGGCGGCCCGGGCCGCCGAAGTCGATCACGGAATGGCCACGGTTACGGCGAGCGGCGCGCCGCCCGTCAGCGGGCCCGCGGCCGGTGCTCCCGGTAGGGCGACACCGTGGGGTCGCCGTCGATCCAGAACCGCCACGGGGTGTGCTTGCCGTTCGGCACCCCGGTCCGCGGGCCGCTGCGGACGCGCGCAGGGTCGGGCGGCAGGCCCTCGAGCACGCGCACCGGCCCCTCCCCGCAGCAGTCCACGCCGTCGTGCTCGCGCGCGAGCCCGAGCGCCACGGCGAGCCGCGCCGGTCCCCGGGCGAGCTCCCGGAGCGGGGCCGCGGCCGGCGTCCCGAGGCCCGCGTCCGCGGCCGGCTCGCCGGGCGGGACCCGCCGCCCGGTACGGCGGGCGTGGGCGAGCTCGGTCCCGGCGACCACCTCCCCGGCCCGCAGCAGCACGGCCGCGCCGGAGCCCTCCGGCATGCAGACCAGGTTCGCGCAGAAGTGCATGCCGTAGATGAAGTACACGTACAGGTGGCCCGGTGGGCCGAACATGACCGCGTTGCGGCGGGTGCGCCCCCGGTAGCTGTGCGAGGCCGGGTCCTCGCCCGGCAGGCCGTACGCCTCGACCTCGGTGAGCCGTACCGCGACCCGTCCGCCGGGCGAGTCGTGCACGAGGACGCGGCCGAGCAGGTCGGGGGCGACCTCCGCCGGGTGCCGGTCGAAGAACGACCGGTCGAGCAGCCGCCAGGACGCGGAGGCCGGTTCCGCGGTCACGCGGGGCGTGCGGGCCACCGCGCGGTCAGTTGTTCCCGTTCGCCCAGGCGGCCTGGGCGTCGACCACCTCGCGGAGCGCGGCGAGCTGCTCGCGGACCCGGTCGGGCGCGGTGCCGCCGTACGCCTTGCGGGCCGCGAGGGCGCCCGGCACGCTCAGCACCTCGCGCACCCCGGGCAGGTCCTTGCCGTCGACGCCGTCGGCCGGGGCGGAGGTGAAGTGCGGGGACACCTTCGCCAGCTCCTCGTCGGTGAGGTCGGCGAAGTCCTTGTCGTTCACCTGGCAGTACACGACCAGGTGGCCGACCGCCTCGTGCGCCTCACGGAACGGCACGCCCTTGCGCACCAGCAGCTCGGCGAGGTCGGTGGCGAGCGCGAAGCCCTCGGGCGCGCTCTGCTCCAGCCGGGCGGTGTTCACCCGCATGGTGGCGACGAGCCCGGCCATCGCGGGAAGCACGAGCAGCAGGGTGTCGACCGCGTCGAAGACCGGCTCCTTGTCCTCCTGCAGGTCCCGGTTGTAGGTGAGCGGCAGGCCCTTGAGCGTGGTGAGCAGCGACATGAGGTTGCCGATCAGCCGGCCGCTCTTGCCCCGGGCGAGCTCGGCGACGTCGGGGTTCTTCTTCTGCGGCATGATCGAGGAGCCGGTGGAGTAGGCGTCGTCCATCTCGATCCACCGGAACTCCTGCGACGCCCACAGCACGATCTCCTCGCCGAGCCGGGACAGGTGCACGCCGATCATGGCGGCGCAGAACAGGAACTCGGCCGCGAAGTCGCGGTCGGCCACGGCGTCCATCGAGTTCGGCGCGGCGGCGTCGAAGCCGAGCTCCTCGGCGACCGCCTGCGGGTCGAGCGGCAGCGACGAGCCGGCGAGGGCGCCGGAGCCGAGCGGGCTGATCGCGGCGCGCCGGTCCCAGTCGCGAAGCCGGTCGACGTCCCGGGCGAACGCGTGCACGTGGGCGAGGAGCTGGTGGCCGAACGACACCGGCTGGGCGTGCTGCAGGTGGGTCATGCCGGGCGCGGCGGTGTCGGCGTGCTGCTCGGCCTGGTTCATCAGCGCGGTCTCCAGCTCGACCAGCCGGGACACGATGCGCCGCACGTGGTCGCGCAGGTAGAGCCGCAGGTCGGTGGCGATCTGGTCGTTGCGGCTGCGCCCGGCGCGCAGCTTGCCGCCGAGGGAGCCGAGCCGCTCGAGGAGGCCGCGCTCGAGCGCGGTGTGCACGTCCTCGTCGGCGACGGTCGGCCGGAACTCGCCGGTCTTGCACGCCTGCTCCAGGTCGTCGAGCGCGTCGAGCATGCGCCGCAGCTCGTCGTCGGTGAGCAGGCCGGCCCGGTGCAGCACGCGCGCGTGTGCCCGCGAGCCGAGCAGGTCGTACGGCGCCAGCCTCCAGTCGAACTGCACGCTGACCGACAGCCGCTGGAGCGCGTCGGAGGGGCCGCCCTCGAACCGACCGCCCCACAGCCGCAGCGGCTTGCCGCCGGAGTTGTCCGCCACCCTTGTCTCCTCCTCAGATCCGGTGCGCCGCACCCGTTGTCCAATCCGCGACCCTAGCTCACCCGCGGCGCCGTCACGTACCCGGTCGTGCGTGGAGGGCCGGATCCGGGTCGGCGCGGGCGTGGGCCGGGAACGCGGAACGAGGCGCGGCGGCCAACAAAACTCACATGGAAAATTACAGAAAGTGATCGGCGGCGGGGCGTGACCGCATGACGATAGGCCGGCGTGCCTCCGGTACGCCGGCTTCCGGGTACGGCGAGGCGGTCAGGCGCGCCGGTCCGCCGCCCGCAGCAGGGCCTCGGCGACCGCGTCCCCGCCCTGCGGGTCGCGGGCGATCACCAGGATCGTGTCGTCGCCCGCCACGGTGCCGAGGATCGACTCCCACCCGGCGTGGTCGATCGCCGAGGCGAGGAACTGGGCCGCCCCCGGCGGGGTCCGCACGATCACCAGGTTCGCGGACGCCTCGGCGGAGACGAGGAGCTCCTCGGCGATGCGCCGCAGCCGGGCCGCGGGCGTCTCCGAGGTGCCCACCCGGGCGGGCGGGATGCGGTGCCCGCCCTCGCCCGGGAGTGCGTAGACGAGCGAGCCGTCCTCGGCACGCAGCTTGAGCGCGCCCAGCTCCTCCAGGTCACGGGAGAGCGTGGCCTGGGTGACCTCCAGGCCGCTCTCGGCGAGGAGCTTGGCGAGCTCGGGCTGGGACCGGATCGGCTGCTGCCGGAGCAGCTCCGCGATCCGGGCGTGCCGGGCCGCCTTCGTCGTCGGGATCTTCACGGTCAGCCTCCGGACTGTTCCAGCAGGAACGCCAGCAGGGCCTTCTGCGCGTGCAGCCGGTTCTCCGCCTGATCCCACACCACGCTCTGCGGTCCGTCGAGCACCTCGGCGGTGATCTCCATCTCACGGTAGGCGGGCAGGCAGTGCAGCACGATCGCGTCCGAAGCCGCCACGGCGAGCAATCCGGCGTTGACCTGGTACGGCCGCAGCGCGGCCACCCGCTCGTCCTTGCCCTCCTGCCCCATCGACACCCAGGTGTCGGTGGCGATCACGTCCGCCCCTTCGGCCGCGGCCTTGGGGTCGGCGAGCACCTCGACCGAGCCTCCGGTCCGGGCGGCGATCGCCGCGGCGTCGGCCACGATCGCCGGGTCCGGCCGGTAGCCGTCCGGGGCGCCGATGCGCACGTGCATGCCGGCGGTCGCGCCGCCGAGCAGGTAGGAGTGCGCCATGTTGTTGGCGCCGTCGCCGAGGTAGGCGAGCGTACGCCCGGCGAGGCCGCCCTTGTGCTCCCGGATCGTCTGCAGGTCGGCGAGGATCTGGCAGGGGTGGAACGAGTCGGTGAGCGCGTTGACCACCGGCACCCGGGAGGCGGCGGCCATCGCCTCGATGCGGTCCTGCCCGTAGGTGCGCCACACGATCGCGGCGACCTGGCGCTCCAGCACCCGCGCGGTGTCCTCGATGCTCTCGCCGCGGCCCATCTGCGACTGGCCGGCGTCGATGACGAGCGGCAGCCCGCCCAGCTCGCCGATGCCGACCGCGAACGAGACGCGAGTGCGGGTGGAGTTCTTGTCGAACAGCACCGCGACGGTGCGGGGGCCCTCGAGCGGGCGGTGGCCGAACCGGTCCTTCTTCATCGCGTCCGCGAGGTCGAGGACCTGGGCCTGCTCCTGCGGCGTCAGGTCGTCGTCGCGCAGGAAGTGGCGAACCGCCCGGTCGGCGGTGGTGCCGGGGTGGGTCATGACGGGTCCTTGGTGGTCGGGGGCGTAGCCGCCTGGGTGAGGATGGCCGGGAACGCGTCCACGAAGCTCGTGAGCTGGTCCAGCGTGGTCACGAGCGGTGGCGCGAGGCGCACCGCGTCCGGCTGGACCGCGTTGACGAGGAACCCGGCCCGGCGGGCGGCCTCCTCCACCCGCCCGGCCACCGGCTCGGTGAGCACGGCGGCGAGCCAGAGACCGCGGCCGCGCACGCCGCGCAGCAGCGGGTGGTCGATGCCGGCGAGCCCGGTGCTCAGGTGCTCGGCGGCCCTGGTGGCGTGGGCCAGCAGGTTCTCCTTCTCGATCGTGTCGAGTACGGCGAGGGCGGCGGCGCACGCGACGGGGTTGCCGCCGAACGTGGAGCCGTGGTCGCCCTTGCCGAAGATCGTACCCGCGGGGCCGAAACCGGCGCACGCACCGATCGGGAGGCCGCCGCCGAGACCCTTGGCGAGGGTGACGATGTCGGGTTTGACGTTCTCGGCCTGGTGGGCGAACCAGTGCCCGGTGCGGCCGATACCCGACTGGATCTCGTCCATGACGAACAGCGCGCCGGTGGCGTCGCAGATCTCGCGGGCGGTGCGCAGGTAGCCCTCCGGCGGCGGGACCACGCCGGCCTCGCCGAGGGTGGGCTCGAGGAACACCGCGGCGCACTCGTCGGTGACCGCCTGCTTGAGCGCGTCGGCGTCGCCGTACGGCACGAAGCGCACCTCGACCGGGAACGGGCCGAACGGCTCGCGGATCGACGCCTTGCCGGTGAGCGACAGGGCGCCGGTGGTGCGGCCGTGGAACCCGTTCTCCGCGGCGACGATGTAGCGGCGGCCGTTCGCCTTGCCGTGCTTGACCACGAGCTTGTAGGCGCACTCGTTCGCCTCGGTGCCGGAGTTGGTGAGGAACACCCGGCAGTCGCCGCCGAGCAGGCCCCGCAGCCGCTCGGCGAGCAGCACCGACGGCTCGTTGACGAACAGGTTGCTGGCGTGCGCGATCCGCGACACCTGGGCGGTCACCGCGCCGACGAGCGCGGGGTGGTTGTGGCCGAGCACGTTCACCGCGATGCCGCCGATCAGGTCGAGGTAGCGGTTGCCGTCGGCGTCCCACACGTACGGGCCCTCGCCGCGCACGAGCGCCACCGGCTGCGGGGCGTACGTCGGCATCAAGGCGGCCTGGTGCCGGGCCAGCAGGTCTTCGTTCCGGCTCATCTCCGCTCCTTACGGCGTGGGCAGCACCATGGTGCCGACGCCCTCGTCGGTGAACACCTCGAGCAGCAGCGAGTGCGGCATGCGCCCGTCGAGCACGTGCGCCTGCGGCACGCCGCCCCGCACCGCGGTGAGGCAGGCCTCCATCTTCGGGATCATCCCGGAGGAGAGCGTGGGCAGCAGCTCGGCGAGCTCGTCGGCGGTGATGCGGTCGATCACCTCGCCGCGCTCGCCGTCCGGGGACCACTTCGCGTACAGGCCCTCCACGTCGGTGAGCATGATCAGCTTCTGCGCCTGGAGGGCGACGGCGAGGGCCGCGGCGGCGGTGTCGGCGTTGACGTTGTAGACCGAGCCGTCCTCGCCGCGGGCCACCGAGGAGACCACGGGGATGCGACCGTCGTCGAGCAGCGCGCGCACCGCGCCCGGGTCCACCTTGACGATCTCGCCGACCTGGCCGATGTCCACCTTCTCGCCGTCGACCACGGCGTGCTTGCGCTCGGCGGTGAACAGGTGCGCGTCCTCGCCGGACATGCCCACGGCGAGCGGGCCGTGCCGGTTGATCTCCCCGACGACCTCGCGGTTCACCTGGCCGACGAGCACCATGCGCACCACCTCCATCGCCTCGGGGGTGGTGACGCGCAGCCCGGCGGTGAACGTCGACTCGATGCCGAGCCGGTCGAGGTGGGCGTTGATCTGCGGTCCGCCGCCGTGCACGACGACCGGCTTCAGCCCGGCGTAGCGGAGGAAGACGACGTCGTCGGCGAAGCTCTTGCGCAGCGCCTCGTCGGTCATGGCGTGCCCGCCGTACTTGACCACGACGATCTTGCCGTGGAAGCGCTCCAGCCAGGGCAGGCTCTCGATGAGGACCGCGGCCTTGTCTACCGGTTTCAGTGGTGAGCTCATGTGGAGTACGCCGAGTTCTCGTGGACGTACTCGGCGGTCAGATCCGTGGTGTGGATCGTCGCCGAGTGCGGTCCGGCCGACAGGTCGATGGTGATGGTGACGTCGCGGGGGCGCAGGTCGACCTTGGAGCGGTCGTCACCGGCGGCGCCGCCCCGGCACACCCAGATGCCGTTGATGGCGACGTTGAGCCGGTCGGGCTCGAACTCCGCGTCGGTGACGCCGACGGCCGCGAGCACCCGACCCCAGTTGGGGTCCTCGCCGTGGATGGCGCACTTGAGCAGGTTGGACCGGGCGACCGAGCGGCCCACGGTGACCGCGTCGCGCACGCTCGCCGCGCCGATCACCTCGATCGCGATCGCCTTGGTGGCGCCCTCGGCGTCCATCACGAGCTGGCGGGACAGGTCGGCGCAGACCTCGGTGACCTTCGCCGTGAACTCGTCGAGGTCGGGCACGACGCCGGTGGCGCCGCTGGCGAGCAGCAGCACGGTGTCGTTGGTGGACATGCAGCCGTCGGTGTCCACCCGGTCGAAGGTGACCTCGACCGCCTGGCGCAGCGTACGGTCGAGCACGTCGGCGGGCAGGTCGGCGTCGGTGGTGATGACGCTGAGCATGGTGGCGAGGCCGGGGGCGAGCATGCCCGCGCCCTTCGCCATGCCGCCGACCATGTAGCCGCCCTCGCCCCGGCGGAACGAGATCTTGGAGACGGTGTCGGTGGTGCGGATCGCGTCCGCGGCCGGCAGGCCGCCGTCCCGGGAGAGCTGGCGGGCGGCGAGCTCGATGCCGCCGAGCACCTTGTCCATGGGCAGCCGCTCGCCGATCAGGCCGGTGGAGCAGACCGCGATCTCCCCGGCGGAGTCGCCGAGCACCTCGGCGACCTTCTCGGCGGTGGCGTGGGTGTCCTGGAAGCCGAGCGGGCCGGTGCAGGCGTTGGCGCCGCCGCTGTTGAGCACGACCGCCTTCACCCGGCCGCCGCGCAGCACCTGCTGCGACCACAGCACCGGGGCCGCCTTCACGCGGTTGCGGGTGAAGACCCCGGCCGCGGCGCGGGAGGGGCCTTCGTTGACGACGAGGGCCAGGTCGCGGGCGCCGTTCGCCTTGATGCCGGCGGCGACGCCCGCGGCGACGAAGCCCAGGGGTGCGGTGACGCTCATCTCGTCCTCTCCTCGATGCCGGGTGTCACGCCGGTGCCAGGGCGGGTGCAAGGGCAGGGTGTCGGGCCGGGCCGCCGGTGCGCGGCGGCCGGTCGCACTTCGGTCACGGGGCCACTCCAGTGGTCGGCAGGCCGAGTTCTTCGGGGAGTCCGAGGGCGAGGTTGGCGCTCTGGATCGCGCCACCCGCCGTGCCCTTGGTGAGGTTGTCGATGGCGATGACCGCGACGATCCGGTTCACCCGCTCGTCGAGCGCGACCTGTATGACCGCGGTGTTCGCGCCGAGCGTCATCGCGGTCGCGGGCCAGGTGCCCTCCGGGAGCAGCCGCAGGAACGGCTCGTCCTTGACCGCCGCCTGGTACGCCTCGCGCAGCGCGGCCGCGGTGACACCGGGCCGGGCCGGGGCGGTGCAGGTGGCGAGGATGCCGCGGCTCATCGGGGCGAGCACCGGGGTGAAGCTCACCGAGACCTTGGTACCCGCGACGGCGGAGAGGTTCTGCTCCATCTCCGGGGTGTGCCGGTGCACGCCGCCGACCCCGTACGCACTCGCCGAGCCCATCACCTCGCTCCCGAGCAGGTGCGGCTTGGGCGACTTCCCGGCGCCGGAGGTGCCGCTCGCCGCCACCACGACCACCTCGGGCTCGGCGAGGCCGGCGGCGAACGCGGGCATCAGGGCGAGGGTGGCCGCGGTCGGGTAGCAGCCGGGCACCGCGATGCGCCTCGCGCCGCGCAGCACCTCGCGCTGGCCGGGCAGCTCCGGCAGGCCGTACGGCCAGGTGCCGGCGTGCTCGCCGCCGTAGAAGTCGGCCCACGCCTGCGGGTCGGCGAGGCGGAAGTCGGCGCCGCAGTCGACGATGAGGACGTCCTCGGGCAGCTCGCGGGCGATCGCGGCGGACTGGCCGTGCGGCAGTGCGAGGAAGACCACGTCGTGCCCGGCGAGGTTCTCGGGCGTGGTCTCGGCGAGCACGCGGCCGGCGAGCGCGGGCAGGTGCGGCTGGTGCTCGCCGAGCGTGCTGCCGGCGTTCGCGCCCGCGGTGACCGCGCCGATCTCGAACTCGGGGTGGCCGAGCAGCAGCCTGAGCAGCTCACCCCCCGCGTATCCGCTCGCCCCGGCGACGGCCACACGCCTCGTCACGCGCCCACCTCCAGCACCCGTGCCTGCATACCTATGCATCACATCTTATGTTCTTGCCGTTAAGAGTATGCAACAGCGGGGATGGCCATGCAACAGGCGGGGGAGTGACAATTCACCTCTGGTCTACATACCTACCGGTCGGTACCCTGGCGGGTGATCAGCCTGGTCCCCGCCGGAGGTCGACACGACATGAGTACCTCCTCCCCCGAGGCCCTGCTCACCGCCCCCGGCCAGCTCTTCGAGATGGCCGAGGTCGAGGTGCGCGGCACCGTGATCCGCACCTGGAAGCACGCCCCGCTCCACTTCCCCGCGGTGCTCGAGGCGAGCCGCGGGCACGGGGCGAAGGACTTCGTCGTCTACGAGGACGAACGGCTCAGCCACGAGGACCACTACCGGCGCGCCGCCACGCTCGCCCGCCGCCTCGCCGAGGAGTACGGCGTGGCCAAGGGCGACCGGGTGGCGATCGCCATGCGCAACCTGCCCGAATGGGTGATCGCGTTCTCCGCGGCGCTCGCCGCCGGGGCGGTGGCCGTACCGCTCAACGCCTGGTGGACCGCGCCCGAGCTGGAGTACGGCCTGGCCGACTCGGGGGCGAAGGTGCTCATCGCCGACGGCGAGCGGGCCGCCCGGCTGCACGGCTCCGACATCGCCGCCCGGCTCATCGTGACCCGGGCCGACGGGTGGGACCTGCCGCCGGGGGCGCGCCTGTTCGACGAGGTGCTCGGCGAGGTCGCCCCGGACGCCGTGCCGCCCGCGGTCGAGGTCGGTCCGGAGGACCCGGCCACGATCTTCTACACCTCCGGCACCACCGGGCGGCCCAAGGGCGCGCTCGGCAGCCACCGCAACCTCGGCCAGGCGCCGGTGAGCGGCGCCTACGCGCTGGCGAGGGCCCGCGTCCGGGCCGGCGGCGACCCGTACGGGGGCCTGGGCCGCCCGCGGGTGACGCTGCTCACCGTGCCGCTGTTCCACGCCACCGGCTGCTTCGCCGCGCTGATCCCGACCATGTTCTCCGGCGGCACGCTGGTGCTCATGCACAAGTGGGACCCGGAGCGGGCGCTCCAGCTCATCGAGCGGGAGAAGGTCACCGCGATGACCGGCGTGCCCACGAACGCCTGGCAGCTGCTCTCCCACCCCAGCCTGGACAAGTACGACATCTCCAGCCTCGGCGGGGTGGGCTACGGCGGCGCGCCCGCCCCGCCCAAGCTGCTCGAGCGCCTCACCACGCGGCTGCCGAGCCGTACCGCCTCGAACGGGTACGGCATGACCGAGACGACCGCGCTCGCCATCATCAACAGCGGGCCGGACTACGTCGCCAAGCCCGACTCGATCGGTCTGCCGATCGCGGTGTGCGACGTGAAGATCTGCGGCCCCGGCGGCGAGGAGCTGCCGCCCGGCGAGGTCGGCGAGCTGTGCCTGCGCGGCCCGAACGTGATCATGGGCTACTGGAACCGGCCCGCCGAGACCGCCGAGACGTTCATCGACGGCTGGGTGCACACCGGCGACCTCGCCCGCGTCGACGAGGAGGGATTCGTCTACGTCGTCGACCGGGCCAAGGACATGGTGATCCGCGGCGGCGAGAACGTGTACTGCGCCGAGGTCGAGGCCGCCCTCTACGAGCACCCGGCGGTCGAGGAGGCGGCGGTCATCGGCGTCCCGCACGAGGAGCTCGGCGAGGAGGTCGGCGCGGTGGTACGGCTCGCCCCCGGGGCCTCGGCCGACCCGGACGAGCTGCGCGCCTTCCTGCGCGAGCGGCTCGCGTACTTCAAGGTGCCGACCCGGTTCTGGTTCCGGGACGGCGAGCTGCCCCGCAACCCGGCCGGCAAGCTCATCAAGACCCGCCTGCGCCAGGAGGTGCTCGGCGCCTGAGGCCCGCCGCCGCGGCCACCCGCGCCGGCGGCCGCGGCGGCGGGCCGTACCGCGCGCTCGTGACCGGAACCCGCCCAGGGGCGCCCACGGCGTTCCGGGCGACTCCCCAGGGTTTCTCGCACTTCGGGACGGACGTTCCCGTTATGCGGACACACGTCCTACGCTGGGACGCGCCGCATTCCGGTCGCGAGGAAAGGGTTCATGATCGAGGCAACCGCTCTGGCGACGCCCTGGCAGGTCAGGTTCCGCTCCGGCACGCACGAGGGCGTCGCCGACACGTGCAAGAACGGGGTCGGCGGCGCGGCCGGGCTGCGCCCGCACGAGCTGCTGGAGGCCGCGCTCGCGAGCTGCATGACGATCACCGCGCGGCAGGCGCTCGCCGAGCTCGGCGCCCCGGACGCGGAGGTGAGCGTGCGCGTCCACGTGGACCGCGCGCCGTCGGTGACCCGGTTCCGCTACGAGCTCATCCTCGACCCCGCCCACGAGCACCACCGGCCCGTCATCATGGGCCGCCTGGCGACCTCGCCGGTCCGCACCACGCTGAGCAACCTGCTCGTCTTCGAGGCCGTCTGACGGGCCGTCACGCGAGCGTCCGCCACCAGCCGTCCACCGGCGGCGGGGCGGCGATGTCGACGGGCTCGCCCGGGCGGGGCACGGTGACGTCGACGCCGCGGGCCTTCGCCTCGCGCCAGAGGCGGTCGGCGGGCTCGGCCCACGGGTGCGGGGCGAGGTTGAACGTGGCCCAGTGCACCGGGAGGAGCAGCCGCCCGCCGAGGTCGAGGTGGGCGGTGACCGCCTCCTCCGGGGTCATGTGCACGTCCGGCCAGAGCGTGCTGTAGGCGCCGATCGGCATGAGGGTGAGGTCGAAGGGCCCGTGCGCGGCGCCGATGCCCGCAAAGCCGTCGAAGTAGCCCGAGTCCCCGGCGTAGAAGGCGCGGTGCCGGTCACCGATGATCGCCCAGGAGCCCCACAGGGTGTCGTTGCGGCGCAGCGTGCGCCCGGAGAAGTGGCGGGCGGCGGTGGCGACGAACCGCAGGCCGGCCACCTTCGCCTCCTCCTCCCAGTCGAGCTCGACGATGCGCGAGGCGGGCACGCCCCAGCGCTCCAGGTGGCCGCCGATGCCGAGCGGCACGACGAACCGCGCGGCCCGGGTACGGCACAGCGCGCGCACCGTGGGCATGTCGAGGTGGTCGTAGTGGTCGTGCGAGATCACCACGGCGTCGACGGGCGGGAGCGCGTCGAGCGGCACCGGCGCGGGATGGAGCCGGCGCGGCCCGGCGAACCGCACCGGCGACGGCCGCCTGCTCCAGATCGGGTCGAGCAGCACGCGCCGCCCCTCGATCTCCAGCAGCACGCTCGAGTGGCCGTACCAGGTGGCCCGCAGCCCGTCGCGCACGGGTTCCGGCACGGCGGACACCAGCGGCACGTCCCCGCGCGGCCGCCGGGACGCGAAGTCACCGAGCTGCTTCACGACGACCTTGAAGCTGGGCCGTATCGGCACCGCGACGGCCGACGGGGGGTTGTGGAACGCCCCGTCGCGGAAGTTCGGCGACCGCCGCACCCGATCGGCCCGCGGCCCCGACGGCCGCCTGCCCAGCGAGGCCGGGAGATCCCGGAGCACGACCCCCGCCGCCGCGGCGACCACCCCGGCCGCGAGCACGTTCCGAACCGTACGGTTTACCGCCATCCTGCACTCCGATCCGTATCCGATTCCGATCGGTAAACCGATTCGGGCCCTACCTGCGTTCCCGGTGCTTGGTCGCATGTGACCGAGAACGCGGCGACCAGGCGTCATTCCGGACTTCGCCGTTCTCCGGGACATTGATCGATTAGGCCATTGTCGGCCCTGGCGAGTGATCGTATCTTCCTCTCAAAGGTTGAGCATGCCTCATGTTTATGGGGGTCCTCCCATGCCCACGCCCCTCCCATCCCTCCGCCGCGCGATCACCCTCCTCTCCGTGGTCGCGCTCACCACGCTCGGACTCCCCACGACCCCGGCCGCCACCGCCGCGGCCCCGGCCGCCGCCGAGCAACCGACCGCCACCTCCTTCTCCCCCGACGACCACTGCCTCGGCCAGTGCCTCGACATCCTGCCGCCGGGGCAGAACGGCAACGCCACGCTCGTCGACATCCTCGCCCACCAGGCCCTCGGCACGATGCCGAAGCACACCGGCGACCAGCTCGCCAAGTACGCCAACCTGCTCGCGGGCTACAACGGGCTCACCGAGGACCGGCTCGAGAGGTTCTTCAACGACGCCTCCTTCGGCGTACCGCCCGGGCAGGTGGAGAGCACGGTCAAGCCGCGCTCGGACGTGACGATCGTGCGGGACAAGGCCACCGGCATCCCGCACATCACCGGCACCACGCGCGGTGGGACCATGTTCGGCGCCGGGTACGCGGCCGCGCAGGACCGGCTGTGGGTCATGGACCTGCTGCGGCACGTGGGGCGCGGCGAGCTCACCTCGTTCGCCGGCGGCGCCCCGGGCAACCGGGCGCTCGAGCAGAGCGTGTGGCGGAACTCGCCGTACACCGAGGCCGACCTCGAGGCCCAGGTGGAGCGGCTGCGGCGGATGGGGGACCGCGGGCGGCGGCTCTACGACGACGTGCGCGAGTACGTGGCCGGGATCAACGCCTACATCGACCGGTGCATGGCCAACCGGAACTGTCCCGGCGAGTACGTGCTCACCGGCCACCTCGACGCGGTGACCAACAAGGGCGGCCCCAAGCACTTCAAGACCACCGACCTGATCGCGATCGCCGGGGTGATCGGCGGCCTGTTCGGCGGCGGTGGCGGCGCGGAGATGCAGTCCGCGCTGGTGCGGGTCGCCGCGCGGGCGAGGTACGGCACGGCCGAGGGCGACCGGGTGTGGGAGGCGTTCCGCTCACAGAACGACCCCGAGACCGTGCTCACCCTGCACGACGGCCAGAGCTTCCCGTTCGGCGCCGCGCCCGCCGGCGCCACGGGCGTGGTGCTGCCCGACCCGGGCGCCCGCCCGGTCGACGTCACCGAGAACGAGACCGGCTCGGCGGTCTCCACCCAGGCCGCGGCGGCCGCGACGACGGAGACGGGGTCGCCCGCGCTCCCGGCGCTCGCCGGGCTGGTGGTGGACAACGCCAAGCCCGGCATGTCGAACGCGGTGGTGATCTCCGCCGCGAAGTCGAAGGACGGCCACCCGATCGCCGTGTTCGGCCCGCAGACCGGCTACTTCGCCCCGCAGCTCCTCATGCTCCAGGAGCTGTCCGGGCCGGGCATCCGGGCGCGCGGCGCCGCGTTCGCCGGGCTCAGCATGTACGTGCTGCTCGGCCGCGGCACCGACTACGCGTGGAGCGCCACCTCCAGCCTGCAGGACATCACCGACACCTACGCGCTCACCCTCTGCGAGCCGGACGGCGGCACGCCCACCGTCGACTCCGACCACTACCTGCACGAGGGCCGCTGCGTCCCGATGGAGACGCTGCGCAAGACCAACTCCTGGAAGCCGACCGTCGCCGACCCCACCCCGGCGGGCTCGTACGACCTGGTGATCAAGCGCACCCGGTACGGCCTGGTGACCTGGCGCGGCACGGTGAACGGCGTGCCGACCGCGTTCACCACGCTGCGCTCCACCTACCGCCACGAGGCCGACTCGGCGATCGGCTTCCAGATGTTCAACGACCCGGACGCGATGGGCACCGCGGCCGGCTTCATCGAGTCGGCGTCGCACATCGCGTTCGCGTTCAACTGGTTCTACGTGAACGCCACCGAGTCGGCGTACTTCATGTCGGGCGGCAACCCGGTGCGCTCCCCGGTCTCCGACCCGAACCTGCCGATGGTCGCCGACAAGGCGCACGAGTGGTCCGGGTACGACCCGGAGACCAACACCGCCGACTACCACCCGCCGTCCAGCCACCCGCAGGCCGTCGACCAGGACTACCTGGTGAGCTGGAACAACAAGCAGGCCAAGGACTACGGCGCGGCGGACGGCAACTGCAGCTTCGGCGCGGTGCACCGCGGCGACCTGCTCGACCGGCCGATCCGCGAGGCCCTGGCGAACGGCGGCAGGCTCGACCGGGCCGAGACGGCGCGGATCGTCGCCGAGGCCGCGGTCGTGGACCTGCGCGGCAGGCGGGTGCTGCCCGACCTGCTGCGTGTGATCGACTCCGCCCCAATGACCGACCCGGCGCTCGCCGACGCGGTGGCGAGACTCCGCGCCTGGGAGCGGGCGGGCGCCAAGCGGGAGGAGACCTCGCCCGGCAGCCGCAGGTACGCCCACGCGGACGCGATCCGCATCATGGACGCCTGGTGGCCGAAGCTGGTCGCCGCCCAGTTCCGGCCGGGACTCGGCGACGAGCTGTACCGGGCGCTGGTCGACGCGCTGCAGATCGACGAGCCGCCGTCGGGCCTGATGCGGGGCGACGTGACCGACCTTCCGGTGTCGGCGAACGAGTCGCAGCCGCACCGCGGGTCGGCGTTCCAGTTCGGCTGGTGGGGCTATGTGAGCAAGGACCTGCGCGCGGTGCTCGGCGACCCGGTGCAGGCGCCGCTGCCGCGCCGGTACTGCGGGGACGGCACCGTGGCCGGATGCCGGGCGGTGCTGCTCGACAGCCTCGCCGACGCGCTCGCCGAGCCGGCCACGACCACCTACCCGGGCGACGACGTGTGCGCGGCGGGCGACCAGTGGTGCGCCGACGCGGTACGGCAGTCGCCGCTCGGCGGCATCGGCCACCCGCTGATCTCCTGGCAGAACCGGCCGACCTACCAGCAGGTGGTCTCGTTCCCGGCCCGCCGCGGCGACCCGGTCGGCAACCTCGCCAAGGGCGCCACCGCCACCGCGTCCAGCCGGGAGAACCTGCTCTACCCGCCGGGCAAGGCGGTCGACGGCGACCTGTCGAGCCGCTGGTCGAGCTCGTACAGCGACAACCAGTGGTTCCAGGTGGACCTCGGCACGGTCCGCACCGTGGCCCGGGTCATCCTCCGCTGGGAGGCCGCGTACGGCAGGGCGTACCGGATCCAGACCTCCGTCGACGGCACCACCTGGACGACGGTGTACGCCACGGAGACCGGCGACGGCGGGACGGACAACGTGTCCTTCGCCCCGGTGGACGCCCGGTACGTGCGCATGCAGGGGGTGCGGCGCGGCACCTCCTACGGCTACTCCCTCTACGAGTTCGAGGTCTACGCGCGCTGACGCGCGAACCGGGGGAGGCACGGCCCGCGCCGTGCCTCCCCCCGGACGCGGCCGCCCCGCCGGTCGGCGGGGCGGGCCCGGTCACGCTTCGGGCTGCGGCTGAGTGGCCGTCCCCTCCGCCCCATCGGCCTCCGCCCCGTCGGCCTCCGGGCCGTCGGCGGCGGCGTCGGGGTGGGCGGCGATGAACTTGTCGATCACCTCGTCGGGGAGCTTGCCCCGCTCTGGGACATCGATCCCCTGTTCACGCGCCCACGTGCGCACGTCGGTGAGCGTGTAGCCACGCAGCCGCGGAGAGGTGTCGGCGGCCTTCCTCGACCGCGATGGCTTCTTCACCTCGCGGGAGCGCTCCAGCACCTCCTCGATGAACTGGAGTGCCTCGGTCAGCCGCCGCTGGTTGGCCTCGGATAGATCGATGGCGAAGGTCCGGTTCAGCAGCGAGAACTCGCGTCTCGCCACATCGTCGCCCTCGGAGCTGTCGAGGTCGTCAACCAGAATCACCTTCTGCGCCACGTGCTGCCCTTTCCAGGGTTCCGGGTCTTGATCTGGACCTGGGCATCTTACTGAGCGCCGCCGACATGGTCGGCCGACTTGCCGCACGCGGGTGTTTCCCGCCGCGCCGGCCCGCCCGTCGCGCCAGGCCGTACGCCCGCCGTACCCCGGACCCCGGACGGCCGGGTGCGCGGCGCGCCGCCCGGGTGGCGCCGCGCACCCGAGGGTCAGACGTCGTGGATGATCACGCCGCGGATCAGCTCGCCGCGGTCGAGCGCCTGGTACCCCTCGTTGATCTCCTCGAGGCGGAACCTGCGGGTGATCAGCTCCTCGAGCTTGAGCCGCCCCTGCCGCCACAGCCGGAGCAGCCGCGGGATGTCGTAGAGCGGGTTGCACATGCCGAAGACGTGGCCCTGGATGCGCCGCTGCCAGCCGACGACCATCCCGTTGGCGGCGAGCCGGATGTGGTCCTCCTTGTGGTCGCCGACGGAGGTGATCGTGACCTGGCCGCCCTTGCCGACGATCGCCGCGGCCTGCGCCACCACCTCGTGGGTGAGCACGCCCACGGTGCAGATCGCGTGGTCGGCGAGCTGGCCCCACGTCATCTCGACCACGGCCTCGTGGGCCTCCTCGGCCCGCTCGAACACGTGGGTCGCGCCGAACTCGAGCGCCTTGTCGCGCTTGAACTTCACCGGGTCGACCACGACGATGTTCGCCGCGCCCGCGAACGCCGCGCCCTGCACGGCGTTCATGCCCACGCCGCCGGCGCCGAAGATCACCACGGTGTCCCCGGCGGACACGCCCGCCGCGTAGACCGACGTGCCCCACCCGGTCGGCACGCCGCAGCCGACGAGGCAGGCGATCTCGAACGGGATGTCGCGGTCGATCGGGACGCAGGAGGCCTGGGACACGACGGCGCGCTCGGAGAAGGTGCCGAGCATGCAGAACCCGCCGAGGTCCTCGCCGGAGTCGTCGTGGAACCGGAAGCCGCCGTCGGAGAGCTTCCCGGTGACCATCTCGGCGCCCTGGTCACACAGGTTCTGCCGACCGGTGGAGCAGTACCGGCACGTTCCACAGGCGGGGATGAACGAGCAGACCACGTGGTCGCCCACCTTCACCCTGGTCACCCCGGGGCCCACCGCCTCGACCACACCGGCGCCCTCGTGCCCGCCGACCATCGGCAGCCGTCCGGCGCTGTGGCCGGTGCGCAGGTGCTCGTCGGAGTGGCACATGCCGGAGGCGTGGAACCGGATCCGGACCTCGCCCTCCCGGGGCTCGTCCAGCTCGAGTTCGGTGATCTCCCAAGGTTCGCCAGGCTTGCGGATAACCGCCGCTTTCGTTCTCATATGGGGCGAGCGTACTTTTCGCCGACAAGATTGTCCATAATCTCGCCAACTTTCTGATCGACCGCTCAGGATCCGCCTCTGACCAGCACAGACCCGACCGCACCCCGGGAGCACACGCGGAGTGAGCCGATCGTAGGCCCCCCGGACGGCGGTTTCGAGGGCCCAACGGCCTCCTGACCACGGTCTCCTTGCGCGACCGCGCCGCGACCCTCCGCCGGGGGGCATGCGACCGCACCCTCGCCACGGGCTCGCGCTACGGCCCACCGCGGGCCGCTCCCCCGGCCCGCTCGCCGCCGGCGGAGCATCGGCGTCTCCCGGCCGCGCGCCTCCGCGTCCGCATGCCGTTGCGCCCGCCATACTTGCGTACGTATACTCGCAAGCGAGTAATCGCTGACGAGTGATCCAGGAAGAGGCGGCACATGGCGAAGCGGCGGAAGGTCGGCAACCTGCTCGCGCTCGCGGTGCTCGCCGCGCTCGTGCAACGGCCGATGCACCCCTACGAGATCGCCACGGCCCTGCGCGGCTGGGGCAAAGAGCAGGACATGGACTTCAAGTGGGGGTCGTTCTACACGGTCATCCGGAACATGGCCAAGCACGGCCTGATCGTGGCCGTGGAGAGCGCCCGCGAAGGCCGCCGCCCCGAGCGCACCGTCTACCGCATCACCGAGGCCGGCCGCGAGGAGCTGGTGGACTGGACACGCGAGCTGATCTCGACGCCGATGCACGAGCGGCCGCGCTTCCGGGCCGGCCTGTCGGTGATCGCCGCCCTCCACCCCGACGAGGCCGCCGGGCTGCTGCGGCGGCGGCTGGGGCTGCTGGAGGCGGGCATCGCCGCCGACCGCGCGTCGCTCGCCGAGGAGGCCCGCGCCATCCCCCGCCTGTTCCTCGTCGAGAACGAGTACGACCTCGCGCTCAAGGAGGCGGAGGCGGCCTGGATCCGCGCGCTGCTCGCCGACCTGGAGTCGGGCGCCTTCCCCGGGCTCGACGCCTGGCGGGCGGTGCACGAGACCGGCGAGATGCCGGCCGAGCTCAGCGCCCTCGCGGAGCGCACCCGCTCCGACGAGTGACGAGAAAGGGCCCCGGCGCGGTGCGGCAACACCCGCCGGGGCCCGGTCCCCGAACCGAGCCTGGGAAGGCTCCCGGCCCGAGGCTGGCACCCACGAGGATAGCCGGGGCCTCTCCCGGGTCGGTTCGTCCCCACACGACCGACCACAGGGAGACGGAACATGACCGCGATCAGAAAGGCGATCGTCGTCGGCGGCGGCATCGCCGGGCCGGTGACGGCCCTCGCCCTGCGCAAGGCGGGCATCGAGGCCGCCGTGTACGAGGCGTACCCGAGCACGGCCGACGGCGTCGGCGGCACGCTCGCGCTCGCCCCGAACGGCCTGGCGGCCCTGCGCATCTTCGGCGCGGACGAGGCGGTCCGCGCGGTCGCCACCCCGATCACGCGCACCGTGATGGCGCTGGGACGCAGCCGGATCGAGCTGCCGATGCTGCCCGACCTGCCGCCGCTGCAGGTGGTGCACCGCAGCGACCTCTACCGCATCCTGCACGACCTGGCGCTCGCCCAGGGCATCGAGATCACGTACGGCAGGCGCCTGGTCGACGCCCACCAGACGCCGACCGGCGTGACCGCGGTGTTCGCCGACGGCACCACCGCCACCGGCGACATCCTCGTCGGGGCGGACGGCATCCACTCCACCGTTCGCCGGCTCATCGACCCGGACGCGCCCGGCCCGGGCTTCACCGGCCTGCTCGGCTTCGAGTCGGTGGCGCGCCACACCGTGGACGTGCCGCCCGGCACGATGACCTTCGCGTACGGCAAGGGCGGCTACTACCTGTACTGGCGCGAGCCGGGCGGCGGCACCCGGTGGGGCGTGAACCTGCCGCAGGAGCGGCCGATGTCGCTCACCGAGGCGCGGCAGGTGCCCCGCACCGCGTGGCTACAGAAGCTGCGCGCCACCTTCGCGGACGACGACCCCGGCGCCGAGCTGATGCTCTCCACCCGCCCCGAGGACCTGCTGGTCACCGGATCGCTGCACATCATGCCCCGCGTCCCGCACTGGCACCGCGGCCGGATGGTGCTCGTCGGCGACGCGGTGCACGCGCCCTCGAACAGCTCGGGCCAGGGCGCCTCGCTCGCCGTGGAGAGCGCGGTGCAGCTCGCCCGCTGCCTGCGCGACCTGCCGGACGTGCCCGCCGCGTTCGCCGAGTACGAGCGGCTGCGGCGCGGCCGCGTCGAGGGGGTGGCGGCCCGCGCGGCGCGCATCAACCGCACCAAGGCCCCCGGCCCCATCGTCGGCGCGATCATGCCGGTGCTCATGCGGCTCATGCTGAAGACCGTGCTCAACCCGGAGAAGATGCTCGCCCCCGAGCAGCGCTACGTGATCGACTGGGACGCCCCGGTGTCACGGGTCCCGGCCCTGCGTTGAGCCCGGACGGCGAACGCGACCGGCGGCGTGGCGGCCCGCCACGCCGCCGTGACGTCCGGGCGGCGGATCGGCAAACCGTGGTACGGCACGGCACGCGATCTCCGCGAGGTGCGCGAGGCGCACGCGTTCCGCCTCGCGGCCTTACCGATGGCGGTTACCGGCTCGCCATCGGGGAGGTTTCGCCAGGCCGGTGAATGCCGGCGCACCGGCCACGAGAGATTCACCTTTCGCCCGATATCAGCCTGTTTTCCCTGCAACCTGGCCCGCTCCATGCCGCGATCACCGCATCGTCCGCCCATCCGGCGGTCACGGCGCAATCACCGGACTCGGACGACCCCCGATCCGGGGTGATTCACCATCTGCCTCATCGATCGATTTCCTCTTACTCTGAATCGTCGTCACACCGTGTGTCGAGGCGACAACCTGACAGATTGCGACTAAGGCGGTGACAAAGGAGCCGGAAGCCGGGTTACGCGCAATGTCAATCCGGCCGAGGAGCACGCGTACACGCTCGGCAACCGCACGCGGGCGACGACGGCGAACGCGGTACGGCCCGGCAGAACCCGGTATCGCTGATCGATACGCCCGCCTGGTGAACGGCCGGTACGAGGAACTCGTCCGGCCACCGCCCCGTTTCAGCCCCTCTCCCGCCCCGCTGACCTCGTCCACCCGACCGTCCGGAGGAATGAATGTCACGCCTCGCCACAGCGATCGCCGCTTTGCTCATCGTCATCACCGGCGGCGGCGATCCCGGAAAAGGCAGAGAGGAGAGGGCGTGAGCGAAACCGCGACGACAAGGGCGCAGGCGCTCACGCGGATCGAGCGACCCTTCACGATGACGGCCGACGCCGTCGATCCCATGCCTCGCCTTGAGCTTTGTCGCCCGGCCTCGACGACGAGATGTGCCGCGACCACACCGACCGCGTGGTGGTCGGACGGAACCACCATCCGCGGGGAATTTCCGGAGGATCGCGTCGCGCGGGTGTCCGGCCGGTCCGGGAGTACCGGCGGCGGCAGGACCGCACGATCGAGGGGCCGCCGAAGACGGCGGCGATGTGGCCGGACGGACGGATTCCTGCTCGCCCTCACCGGACGGGCGACGGCACGCTGAGGCTTGGGGCGACCTCGCCATGTGTTCCGGCCGGCCAGGATGAGCCAGTCTGATCAGGCCGGACGGTGGCGACGGTCGGCGCACGAACGGGCGAACGGGAGGGCCGGGCCGCGCGGGGCGGCCCGGCCCTGCCGTACCCGTGGTCAGGTCAGGAGAGCCACTGGGCGGTGGGCCAGGTCTCCCGGCGGTAGGCGCTGTCCCAGAACAGCCACTCGTACTCGGTGGCGCGGAGGAACGCCTCCGTCATCGCCTCGCGGACCGGTGGCTCGGCCGTGGCCGCGAGCCGGTCGGTGATCTGCTTGACCCGCTCGACCGACGCGGCGAACTCGGGGTCGGCGTAGGTGTTGATCCACGCGCGGTAGGGGTGCTTCTCCACGTCCCGGGTGCGCTCCAGGATCGCCGAGCCCACGTCCTGGTAGACCCAGAAGCACGGCAGCAGCGCGGCCACGAGCACCGGGTACGGCTCGGCGAGCGCGGTCGCCTGGAGGAACGAGGAGTACCCCAGGCAGGTCGGCGAGGTGACGATGCCCTCGAGGTCGGCGGCGGTGAGGCCGAACTCCTCGATGTATCCGGCGTGCAGGCTCCGCTCCACGACGAGCGCGGTGTGCGCGGCCTGCGCGAAGAACGCGGCCTCGTCGACGTCGGTCGCCCGGGTCGAGGCGGTGGCGAGCGCCTTGCCGAAGGCGATCAGGTAGCGGGAGTCCTGGACGATGTAGAACGCGAACCGGTCGCGGTCGAGCGTGCCCGCCTGAAGCTCGGTGTTGAAGGGGTGTTCGTGAATGGCCCGCACCAGCTTGCCCGCGCGTGCCCACACCTCATCGCAGAATGCAGCGGCGCCTGCCACGTGACGTCCCTCCGCTAGTCCTAACTAGATCAGGTTCAACGGGTGTGATCTCAGCCCGGACAAGCCGGGCACCCCGCGTCAAAAGGGCACCGTAGCAGTCCCCCGCCCGTTTCCGCACGGCCGGGTCGCCTCCTGGCGATCACCACCCGGCCCGAACGGCCCGCCATGGCCGCCGGGCCGCCTGCCTGATCACCCTGAGCGCGCGCCGGGATCCGCGAGGCGGTGGACACGTACGCCGACCGATCATGGCACGGCACGGCCGCCCCGGCCGGCCACGGTCGGCGCGCGATGAGCGAATTGCGACCGACTAGCACCATGATCCCTTTGGTGAACCTTTGGGAACCCTGACGGTGTTCTTGCCTTTCACGCTTGTCGGTCCGGGGGCGCCGCAGATCTACTTTTGTTCGGCCCGACAAGGCCGCGGATCACATCAGATCGGGGGGATCGTCATGTGGGGAAAGGCGCTGACGGTGGGGGCCGTGGCGGGCCTGGTCACCGGGCTCGTCACCGTGGGTGCCGCACAGGCCGCCGCGCCGCGCTGCGAGGGGCCGGTGACCGGCGAGTCGACACGGACGACGACGGCCAAGGGGGTCACCACCGCGACCGAGGGCGCGCCCCGGCGGGACACGGTGGTGTGGACCGTCAACCGCATCGACGGCGTCAGAATCAGCCTGATCTGCGGTGAGGGCACCGATGCCGGGGTATCGGACGTCGGCGCACCCTCCGACCTCTACGAGGACACCGTGGACGCCATCCGGGACACCGAGGACGCGCCGGGCGCGGAGGAGGACACCAAGCGCGGCCGCAGGTCCGCGCGGTTCGATGTCGCCGTCATAACGACGCAGGTCTCGTAGCCCACGAGCCGACGCGACGCGCCGCCGGCCGCCGGGCGACGGCGCACGGCGGTACGGCGCGCGAGGGGCGGCCGACCGGCGAGGGGGCGGCCGCCCCGAGACGTCTTCCCCGGCGGGAACCGGAGGACGGGATCAGGCGCCGCGCAGGGTCGCGCCGAACCGGGACGCGGCGACGGCGACCGCGGCGTCGCGCGCGGCGGTCGTCTCCTCGACCGTCAGCGTGCGGTCGGGCGCGCGGAACCGCAGCGTGTAGGCGAGGGACTTCTTGCCCTCCCCCACCTGCGCGCCGGTGTAGACGTCGAACAGCCGGATCGACTCCAGCAGCTCGCCCGCGCCCTCGCGGAGCGCCGCCTCCACCTCGGCCACCGGGGTGTCGGCGGGCACCACGAGCGCCACGTCCTGGGTCGCCACCGGGAACGAGGAGACCGCCGGGGCCTGCGCCGGCCCGGACAGCAGCTCCTCCAGCACCGACAGCTCCAGCTCCAGCGCGCAGGTACGGCGCGGCAGGCCGTACGCCTCGATCACCCGCGGATGCAGCTCGCCCGCGTGGCCGAGCAGCCGGTCACCGGCGTACAGCGCGGCGCACCGGCCCGGGTGCCACGGCGCGGTCCGGGCCGCCTCGACCCGCGGCTCGATCCGGGCCTCGCGGATCACCGTGCGCGCGGCCTCGACCGCGTCCGCCCAGCTCGCCTGGCGGCCCTTGCCCCACCAGCCGGACCGCTCGAACTCGCCGGCGAGCACCGCCGCCACCCGCAGCGGCTGGGCGGGCAGCGCCGACTCGATGCGGTCGAGCTCCTCCGGGGTGGGCCGGCGGTCCACGGCGAGCACCGGCGCGGTCTCCGGGGCGCCGGGGCGCGGCAGGAACACCGTGCCGCTCTCGAACAGCGCCACGTCGGTGAAGCCGCGGCCCACGTTGCGCACGAGCGTCTTGATCAGGCCCGGCAGCAGCGTGGTGCGCATGAACGGCTCGTCCTCACTGAGCGGGTTGGCGAGCCGTACCGCGACGCGCCGGTCGTCGTCCTGCTCGAGCTGGAGGTTGTCGAGGTCCCTGCCGGACATGAACGGGTAGGACAGCACCTCGACGAACCCGGCCGCGGCGAGCGCCCGGCCGACCCGGCGGCGCAGCCGCTGCGCCTCGGTGAGCCCGGACCCGGCCGGGGCCGGGGGCAGCACCGACGGCAGGTTCTCGTAGCCGACCAGCCGGACGACCTCCTCGACCAGGTCGTTGGGGTCGGTCAGGTCGGGCCGCCACGACGGCGGGGTCACCGTGATCAGGTCGGTGGAGTCGCCGATCACCGAGAGCTTGTCGGCGAGCGCCCCGCCCGACACGGTCGCGGTGTTGAGCGACGGGTCCGCCCGGCGCACCGTGCCCTCGGCAGTGCCCCCGGCGGCGTCCTTGGCGCCCTCCTCCGGGCCGCCCGGCACGACGAGGCAGCCGACCTGCTCCAGGCAGCGGATCACGGTGTCCCGGTCGTACGGCACGCCCGCGACCCGGCCCGGGTAGTCCACCGGGATGGTGATGGTCAGCGGCTCGACCTCGTAGCTCACGTGGGTCACGCCCGGCTGGGCGGTGGCCCGGCCGTACGTCACCAGCAGCTGCACCGCGCGCCAGGAGGCGTACAGCGGCAGCTCCCGGTCGACGCCCCGCTCGAACCGCCGGGAGGCCTCGCTCACCAGGTTGTGCCGCCGCGAGGTGCGCGCGATCCCGGTCGCGGAGAAGTGCGCCGCCTCGATCACCAGGTTGGTGGAGGTGTCGGAGATCTCCGTGCTGACGCCGCCCATCGTGCCCGCGAGCGAGATCGGCCCGGACTCGTCGGTGATGAGGATGTCCTCCGGGTCGAGCTTGCGGGTGACGTGGTCGAGGGTCTCGAGGGTCTCCCCCTCCCGGGCCCGCCGGACGACGATCGTGCCCTGCAGTTTGTCGGCGTCGAACGCGTGCAGCGGCTGGCCGAGCTCGAGCATGACGTAGTTGGTCACGTCGACCGCGAGCGAGACCGGGCGCATGCCGGCGCGGATGAGCCGTACCTGCATCCACATCGGCGTCGGGGCCTCCGGGTCGAGCCCGGTGACCTGGCGCAGCACGAACCGGTCGCAGGCGGTCGGGTCGGCGATCTCGGCCGGGTACGACCCGCCGGTGTCGGCGGGCAGCTCGATGTCGGCCGGGTCGCGGAACGGCACGCCGAACGCGATCGCCAGCTCGCGGGCGATGCCGCGGATCGACAGCGCGTACCCGCGGTCCGGGGTGACCTCGACCTCGAGCACCTCGTCGCGCAGGCCGAGCAGCTCGACCACGTCGGTGCCGATCGGGGTGTCGGCGGGCAGCACGAGGATGCCGCTGTGGTCGTCGCCGGCGCCGAGCTCGCGCGCCGAGCAGATCATGCCGTCGGAGATCCGCCCGTAGGTCTTGCGCGAGGTGATCTCGAACAGCTCGCCGGGCTTGGGTCCGGGCAGCACCGCGCCGGGCAGCGCCACCGGCACCCGGTCACCGGCGACGAAGTTCCGCGCGCCGCAGATGATGCCGCGCGGGGCGGACTCGCCCACCTCGACCTGGCAGTAGCGAATCGGCTTCTTGAAACCGGTGAGCTCCTCGATGGCGAGCACCTCGCCGACGACCACGTTCTTGATCTCGTGGCCGACCGACTCGATCGCCTCGACCTTGAACCCGGCGGCGGTGAGCCTCTCGGCGATCTCGTGCGTGGAGACGGCGGGCAGGTCGACGTACTCCCGCACCCAGGAAAGCGGGACCCTCATCAGACCTCCATCCCGAACGGGAGCGTGAAGCGCACGTCTCCCTCGACCATGTCGCGCATGTCCGCGGCGTTGTGGCGGAACATGAGCGTCCGTTCGATGCCCATGCCGAACGCGAAACCGGAGTACCGCGCCGGGTCGACCCCGCAGGCGACGAGCACCCGCGGGTTCACCATGCCGCAGCCGCCCCACTCGATCCAGCCCTCGGACTTGCAGGTACGGCACGGCGCCCCGCCCGGCCGGGCCGAGTCGCCGCGGCAGACGAAGCAGCGCAGGTCCATCTCGGCCGACGGCTCGGTGAACGGGAAGTAGTTCGGCCGGAACCGGGTGGTGATGCCCTCGCCGAACATCACCTCGGCGAACCGGTCGAGGGTGCCCTTCAGGTGCGCCATGGTCAGGCCCTCGTCCACGGCGAGGCCCTCGACCTGGTGGAAGACCGGCGTGTGGGTGGCGTCGAGCTCGTCGGTGCGGAACGTCTTGCCGGGCGCGACCACGTAGACCGGCAGCTTGCGGCCGAGCAGCGCGCGGATCTGCACCGGGGAGGTCTGGGTGCGCAGCACCATGCCCGAGTCGGGCGACCCGACGAAGAACGTGTCGTGCTCGGACCGCGCCGGGTGGTCGGCCGCGATGTTGAGGGCGTCGAAGTTGAACCACACGCCCTCGAGCTCGGGCCCCTCGGCCACCTCGTAGCCCATGCCGACGAACGCGTCGGCGATGCGCTCCATCAGGGCGGTGAGCGGGTGCCGGGCGCCGCGCGGGCGGCGGTCCCAGGGCAGCGTGACGTCGACGGTCTCCTCGCGGAGGACGCGCTCGTCGCGCTCGGCCTCCAGCTCGGCCTGCCGGGCGGCGAGGGCCTCGTTGATCGCCTTGCGGGCGGCGCCGACGCGGCGGCCCGCCTCGGCGCGGGCGTGCGGCGGCAGCGCGCCGATCTCACGGTTGGCCAGGGCGATCGGCGACCTGTCGCCGGCGTGGGCCAGCCGTACCTGCTTGAGTTCGTCGAGGTCCTTGGCCGCGGCGATCGCCGCCAGGGCTTCGGACTGCATGCGTGCCACCTCTTCGGCGTGCAGCGGCGTCACCTCGACGGGGTCATAGGTGTTCGACATGAGGAATCGAGAGCTCCGATATCAGGGCTAAGCGGCATGAGTCTAGTGTCCGAGCAGCCCACCGGCCCAAATCGCCGCGTCGCCTCGCCGTGTCGAGAACGGTCCGGCGACTACAAATCAGGCGAAATCGGGTGCCCCGGTGGGCAAGGTAAATCGAAACTCGGCCCCGCCGCCGGGCGCCTGCTGCACGGTGATCGTGCCGCCGTGCGCCTCGACCAGGCCCTTGACGATGAACAGGCCAAGGCCGGTGCCGCCCCGGCGCCGCTTGTTGCCGCGCCAGAACTGCCGGAACACCCGTGCGGCGAGCTCGGGCGCCACGCCCTCACCCTGGTCACGCACGGACACGGCCACCCCCCATTCGATCGGCTCGATCTCTATGGTGACCGTGCCGCGCCCGTGGCGAACCGCGTTTTCCAGCAGATTGCCGAGAATCTGGTCGATTTTGTCCTGATCGCACCACATCTCCGGCAGCTCACCGCGGACCACGAGCCGGAACCGGTCCGCGGGCTCGCCCGCGGCGACCCGGCCCTCGATGAGCCTGCGGGCGCGCTCGGGGATGTCCACGACCTGGCGGTGGAGCTCCAGCCGCCCGGACTCGATGCGGGACACGTCGAGCAGCTCGGTGATGAGCCGGGTGACCCGGTCGGTGTCGGCGTTCACCGTCTCGAGCATGACCCGCTTCTGGTCGTCGGTGAGCCGGTCCCACTTGGCGAGCAGGGTCGCGGTGAAGCCCTTGACGCTGGTGAGGGGGGAGCGCAGCTCGTGGGCGACGGTGGAGACCAGGTCGGCCCGGCTGCGTTCCAGGCGGGCGCGGGCCAGCGCGTCGCGCAGGGTCACCACCACCCGCACCACGTCGCCGCACCGGGCGGGCTCGCGCACGAACCGTGCCGCGACGAGCACCTCCTGGCCGCCGGGCAGGTGCAGCGAACGCTCCGGCATCCGGGTGCGGATGCGCAGCCCGCCCTGCGGGTCGAGCCACTTCCACCACTCGCGGCCGTCCGCGTCACGGAACGGGAGCGCGTCGGCAATGGGACGGCCGATCGCGTCCACGGCGCGAACCCCGGTGATCCGCTCGGCCGCCTTGTTGTAGACGACCACGTACCCGTCACGGTCGGTGACGACCACACCGTCGGGCAACTCGTCGACCGGTATCGCGCACACCGCATCAGCGTTCGGCTGACGGGTCCCTTCGCCGTGCACAACCGCCTCCTCGCCGCTACAACGCCGACAATAGCGGGTTTCCCGGGCCCAGTGGCAGCCTTACTTTCACGGCAAAACGCACCAAACTCGATGATTTCGCCGCGAAACGCCCGGGTCGCATTGCCGTCATCCCGTGGATGACCGCGGGTGATCTCATCCGGCGTCGCCGGTGCGGGGTCGGGGGCACGTCCCTCACCCCCCGGACGCGACCGCCCGCGGGCTCGCGCGCATCGCCTGCGCCGAGGCGTACAGGCACACCGCCGCCGCGGTGGCGAGGTTGAGGCTCTCCGCCCGCCCGTAGATGGGCACCCGCACCACCTCGTCGGCGAGGGCGAGCACGTCGTCGGGCAGTCCCCAGGCCTCGTTGCCGAAGATCCACGCCGTGGGGTGGCCAAGGTCCACGTCGTCGAGCGTCGCCGTGCCCGCGCCGTCCGCGGCGAGCACGCGCAGTCCGGTGGCGCGCATGTGGGCCACGGCGTCGCGCACGTTCACCCCGATCGCGACCGGGAGGTGGAACAGGCTGCCGGCGCCGGCCCGCACGCACTTGCCGTTGTACGGGTCGACGGACGCGTCGGTGAACACGACCGCGTCGGCCCCGGCCGCGTCCGCGGTGCGCAGCACGGTGCCGGCGTTCCCCGGGTCGCGCACGTGGGCCATCACGGCGACGAGCCGCGCACCCGGGCCCACCGCCTCGGTCAGCGGAACGTGGACGAACCGGCAGACCGCGAGCAGCCCCTGCGGGGTCACCGTCTGCGCCAGCTCCGCCATCACCTCTCCGCTGACGCTCAGCACCGGGACGCCCGCCCGGATCGCCTGCTCGACGATCTCCGCGTGCCGTGCCCGCGCCTCGGCGGTGACGAACATCTCGGTGACCACGCCGCCGAGCGCGACGGCCTCGCGTACCGCCTGCGGTCCCTCGGCGAGGAACGCGCGGTCCCGTTCCCGGAAGGCGCGCTTGGCGAGCCGCCTCGCCGCCTTCACCCTGGGCGATTTGATGTTCGTCAGCTCCGGACCGGCTGCCATCTCACCCCCTTCGACTCCCTACCGAAAGGTACCGGTTGTTCGTCCCGCGGCCGGAATCGCGCGCGGGAAAAAACGAACCGTCCACCCCGCGGCGGAATCCGCGAAGGTGGACGGTCGGGCATGTGCCTTCGTCCGTCAGCCCGCCACCGGGGCGTTGACGTCGCTGGGCAGGGCCTTACGCGCGGTCTCCACGAGGGCGGCGAAGGCCGCGCCGTCGGTCACCGCCAGGTCGGCGAGGATCTTCCGGTCGACCTCGACGCCGGCGAGCTTGAGGCCCTGGATGAACCGGTTGTAGGTGATGCCGTTCTGCCGTGCCGCGGCGTTGATCCGCTGGATCCACAGCCGACGGAACGCGCCCTTCCTGTCCTTGCGGTCGCGGTAGGCGTAGGTCAGCGAGTGGAGCATCTGCTCCTTGGCCTTGCGGTACAGCCGCGACCTCTGGCCCCGGTAGCCCTTCGCCCGCTCGAGAACGACCCTGCGCTTCTTCCTGGCGTTGAGCGCCCTCTTCACGCGTGCCATGGTGTATCAGTCTCCCCGGGGTTGGTTACTTGGCGAGCAGCTTCTTGACGCGCTTGACGTCGGCGTCGGCAATGACGATCTCGGACTTGAGACGACGCGTCAGCGTCGAAGGCTTGTGCTCGTTGTAGTGGGCGCGGTTGGCGCGGCGGCGCATGATCTTGCCGGATCCGGTCAACCGGAACCTCTTCTTCGTGCCGCTGTGCGTCTTCATCTTCGGCATGTCAGCCGTCTCTCCCTCGTTCGTCGTGCCGTAGACCGGGCGGGCTCCGCCCGGTCATGGACGGCACACCCCCGTTGCCCACGCCCTGACAGCGGGCGGGGCAGCTGCCCGGTCCGGCTTTGCCCTATTGTGGGCCGCCCGAAATCACTCGGGCGGCCCCGACTACCATCGCGCGGCCACTACTCCCGCGGTGCCGACTAAGCGCCGTCGTTCCGCCGCGCGCGTGCAGCCGCGCGCTCGGCCCTGGCCTCGGCCTTCTTCTTGTGCGGCCCGATCACCATGATCATGTTGCGGCCGTCCTGCTTCGGCTGGGACTCGACGAATCCCAGGTCCTGGACGTCCTCCGCGAGGCGCTGCAGCAACCGGAACCCCAGCTCGGGCCGGGACTGCTCGCGGCCGCGGAACATGATGGTGACCTTGACCTTGTCCCCCGCCTTCAGGAACCGCACGACGTGACCCTTCTTGGTCTCGTAGTCGTGCGGGTCGATCTTCGGTCGGAGCTTGATCTCCTTGACGACCGTCTGTGCCTGGTTGCGGCGCGCCTCGCGTGCCTTCATGGCGGACTCGTACTTGTACTTGCCGTAGTCCATGAGCTTGCACACGGGCGGACGCGCCGTGGCCGCGACCTCGACCAGGTCGAGGTCGGCCTCCTGGGCGAGCTTCAGCGCATCGCTGATCGAGACGATACCGACCTGCTCGCCGTTCGGGCCGACGAGGCGAACCTCAGGCACACGGATGCGTTCGTTGATGCGGGGCTCGGCGCTGATGGGACCTCCTACGGTTGCGCTCCTCGGCCGCCCCCTCGGACGGCCGCCACACTGCATGATCGTGCCGGGGACCCTCCGCGGAAGCGAAAAGCCCCGCACGTCGCGCATGCGGGGCCACCGAGCTCACTGACCGGAGCTCTCCCGGCTTCACCGGGCCATCGTCGCCGACGGGCCGGAAAAGTCCGGCGTGATCCTTGACCCGCCCGCCTTCGGCGGGCCAGGTGGGAGGAGGACCTCCGCTTGCGCGTCCGGCAGGCGTGCCGGACCGATCAAGCAGCCACAATACCACAACACCGCGCGACAGCAGAATCTTCCAGTTTGCCGGAATGGTTACGATTCAGCGGCCGCGCGGCGGGCGAGCTCGGCCTCCCCGGCCGCCCGCATCGCCTCGACCGGCACATCGGTTCGCCCGGTCATCAGCTCCACCTGGCGCACCGCCTGGTGCAGCAGCATCGCCAGCCCGCCGACCACCGTGCCGCCGTGCTCGGCCACGGTACGGCCGAGCACGGTCGGCCAGGGCGCGTAGACCACGTCGAGCAGCGCCGGGACGCCGGCGAGCCGGGGCGCGAGCGGGTCGGCCGCGCCCGCGGGCAGCGTGGAGATCACCAGCTCGGCGTCCGGCTCGAACCGGTCCAGCGTGCGCACCTCGATCCCGACGCCGAGCCGCCTGGCCGCCTCCACCACGCCGCCGGCCCGGGCGACGTTGCGCACCGCGATCACGGTCTTGTCGAGGCCGAGCTCGCGCAGCGCGGCCACGGCCGAGGCGGCGGTGGCGCCGCCGCCGATGACCGCGGCCGAGCCGGGCGCGGTCACCCCGGCCTCGCGCAACGCCGCCACGATGCCGTACACGTCGGTGTTGTCGCCGTGCCGGGCGCCGTCCCGCAGCACCACCGTGTTCGCCCCGCCGACCTGCTCGGCGAGCGGGGTGACGGTGTCGAGCAGCGGCAGCACGGCCCGCTTCAGCGGCATGGTGAGCGACAGGCCGCGCCAGGAGGCGTCGAGCCCCTCGAGGAACGCGGCGAGGCCGGTCTCGTCGCACTCGAACCGGTCGTAGTGCCAGTCGGTCAGGCCGAGCGCCGCGTAGGCGGCGCGGTGCAGCACCGGGGAGAGCGAGTGGGCGATCGGCGACCCGAGCACGGCCGCCCGGTACCGGATCCCGCCCATCAGTTCGCCCCCCGGTTGCGGTTGTACTCGGCCACGTTCCTGTCGTGCTCCGCCTGCGAGTCGGTGAACTTGGTGATGCCCCGCTTGGGGTCGACGGTGACGAAGAACAGCCAGTTGCCCTTCGCCGGGTTGAGCGCGGCCTCGATCGCGTCGTCGCCCGGGTTGCAGATCGGCCCGGGCGGCAGGCCGGAGTGCTTGTAGGTGTTGTACGGCGAGTCGCTGGCCCGGTCCGCCTCGCTGGCGTGCAGGCCGAACTTGCCCACGCCGTACAGCACCGTGCTGTCCATCTGCAGCGGCATCGGCCGCTTCAGACGGTTGTAGATCACCCGGGCGACCTTGCCCATGTCGCTCTTCTTGCCGGACTCGGCCTGGACGATGCTGGCGATCGTCATGATCTGGTGCGGGGTCATGCCCATCCGCTTCGCCCCGGCGACCAGGTCGTTCTGCTCGGCGGCGACGCGGAACCGGTCCACCATCTCGGTGAGGATGTCCTGCGGGGACTTGGTCGGCGAGATCTCGTAGGTGGCCGGGAAGACGTACCCCTCCAGGCCGCGGGCGTAGGAGGGCAGGCCGAGCGCCTTGCGCCGCTTGGCGGCCTGCTGGAACTCCTCGACCGGGCGCCCCGTGGCGGTGGCGAGCCGCTCCAGCACCTGGGAGAGCCGCAGGCCCTCGGTGATGGTGATCCGCGTGCGCAGCCGGTTGGCCGGGTCGAGGGCCTCCACGGCGTACTTGGCGGCCATCTTGCGCCGCAGCTTGTACACCCCGGGTTGCAGCGATCCACTCTTACCCGCGGCCGCCGCGGCGTCCGTGAACGCCCGGGTGCTCTTGATCACGTCCTCGGCGAGCAGCGTCTGGGCGATCTCGGTGGCGCTCTGGCCCTCCTTGATCTCGATGGTCACCTCCCCGGTCCCCCGGCCGGTGTAGTCGTCGGGGACGAGGAGGTCGTTGAGCCACCGGTAGGCGTAGTAGCCGCCCCCGCCGATGATGCCCACGACGATGGCGATGGCGATGAGCGAGGCGGCGAAGCCCTTGCGCCGGGTACGGCGGCGCCGGCGACGCATGCGGTTGCGGGCGGTTCGCGACGGCCCGCTCGGCCGGCGGCGGTACGACCCGTCATCGCCGGTGCCGAGCAGGGCGTCCATGTCGAGATCGTTCATAGGTGCGCTGGCCAATCTCCCCGTTTGTCCCGTCCGGCGTCAAGCGGAACTCCCGAATTCGTGATCTTCTTCGGGAAGGCGGCGGTGGAGGGATGAACCGCCCGCACGAGCCGGACGTTGCTCCCTGTGTGCGTCATCGCCCGCGCGGGAACGTCGGTGGCCCTCCTGGTCCTCGGGGCGACCAGGGGCATCTCTGCAAGTCTTCCCGGGATTACACGATCTCACTCGTTCCTTCAGGGAGTTCCCTGAGTGTAGTCCGCGCAGGCCCACGAGGAGGGACGTTTGCCCAGATAGGTGGTTATTCAGGGGCAAAGTGCGCACCATGCGCCACGCCCGGCACCCCACACCACGGGCACGGCCACGGGCCGTTGTACGGCGGGCAGGACGGCGGACGGAGCCGCGGGCCCGGTCGGGTGCGCGGCGGGCGCTCGAACGGCCACCAGAGCGGGCACGACGGGCGCGGCCGGCACCGTGCCCGGGGTCCGGGCCCGCCGTGACCGGCGGGCGCGCGAATACGGCCGGCCGCCCGTGGCGACCGGCCGCGGAGATGGCCGGGCGGCACGCCGCCCGGCGGGAGGGAGCGCACCCGACGGTCATGTCGCGCGCCCGTCGCCGCCGGGGTCCGGGCCGCCCGCGGGGGCGTCCGCGCCGGGGCCGCCCTCGCCCGGGCCGCGCCGCGGCGGGGCCGCGGCGGGCGTGACGAGGTGGCCGGGCGGCCGGTTCGCGGCGCGCTCGGCGTCGAGGGCGGCCTGGAGCAGCACCACGGCCGCCTCCTGGTCGACCACCCGCCGGCGGTCGCGGCCGCGCACCCCGCCCGCGCGCAGCCGCCGCTCCGCGGTGACCGTGGTGAGCCGCTCGTCGTAGAGCCGCACCGGCAGCGGGGCGAGGCGCGCGGCGAGCCGCGCGGCGAACTCCCGCGCGGCGGCCGCCGCCGGGCCCTCCCGGCCGGACAGCGAGGTGGGCAGGCCGACCACCACCTCGACGGCCTCGTGCTCGCGGGCGAGCGCCGCGATGCGGGCCAGGTCGCCCTTGCCGCGCCGTACCGTCTCCACCGGCGTGGCGAGCAGGCCCGCGGGGTCGCTGCGCGCCACGCCGATGCGCACCGTGCCGACGTCGATGCCGAGGCGTACGCCGCTTCTCATGACCGCTCGTCGTGTCCCGATCCTCGTGTGCGGGGCGGGATCAGGCGAGCGCCTCGCGGACCGCGGCCTCGACCGCGGTGAGGGCCTCGCCGATCGCCTCGGGCCGCGAGCCGCCGCCCTGGGCGATGTCGTCCTTGCCGCCACCGCCGCCGCCGAGCGCCTTGGCGGCCACGCCGACGAGGCGGCCGGCCTTCAGGCCGCGCTCGCGCCCGGCCGGGTTCACCGCGGCCACCACCACGGGCCGGTCGGCGGGCACGCCCGCGATCACCACGACCGCCGCGCGGTCGCCGGGGAACCTGCCGCGCACGTCGAGGGCGAGCTTGCGCAGGTCGTCGGCTGCCGTGCCGTCCGGGGCGCGGTGCGTGACGAGCGAGACGCCGCCGAGGTCGCGGGCGTTCGCGGCGAGCTCGCCGGCGACCGCGAGCACCTGGGCCGAGCGCAGCCGCTCCAGCTCCTTCTCGGCCGCGCGCAGCCGGGTCACGATCGTCTCGATCCGCTCGGGCAGCTCCTCGCGGCGCGCCTTGAGCTGGTCGGAGAGCTGGGAGACGAGCACGCTCTCCCGGGCGAGGAAGCGGAACGCGTCGATGCCGACGAGCGCCTCGACGCGGCGCACCCCGGCGCCGATCGACGACTCGCCGATGAGCTTGACCAGGCCGAGCTGGCCGGAGCGGGACACGTGGGTGCCGCCGCACAGCTCACGCGAGTAGTCGCCGACCTCGACCACGCGCACCTCGTCGCCGTACTTCTCGCCGAACAGGGCGAGCGCGCCCATCGCCCGCGCCTCCTCCAGCGAGGTGTGGAAGGCGTTCACCTGCAGGTCCTGGATGAGGACCTCGTTGACCTGGTCCTCGACCTCGCGCAGCACGCTGTCCGGCACCGCGCCGGAGGCGGTGAAGTCGAACCGGAAGCGGCCCGGGGAGTTCTCCGAACCGGCCTGCGCCGCGCTCTCCCCGAGGAAGTTGCGGAAGCCGCGGTGCACCATGTGGGTCGCGGTGTGGCTGCGGGAGATCGCCCGCCGCCGCTCGACGTCGATCTCGGCGTGCGCCTGGTCGCCGACGACCACCTCGCCGGAGCGCACCGTGCCGCGGTGCACGATGAGGCCGGGCACCGGCTGCTGCACGTCGTGGATCTCGACCTCGGCGCCGGTGGTGCGGATCACGCCCTGGTCGGCGAGCTGGCCACCGCCCTCGGCGTAGAACGGGGTGCGGTCGAGCACGAGCTCGATCGCGGTGCCCGCCCCCGCGGCCGGCACCGACGCGCCGTCCTTGATCAGGCCGATGACGTTCGCCTCGGCGCTGGTCAGCTCGTAGCCGAGGAAGTCGACCTTGCCGGCCTTCTCCAGCATCTCGCCGAACACCGAGGCGTCGACGTGGCCGGTCTTCTTCGCCGCGGCGTCCCGCTTGGCCCGCTCCCGCTGCTCCTTCATCAGGCGGCGGAAGCCCTCCTCGTCGACGGTGAGGCCGTGCTCGGCGGCCATCTCGAGGGTGAGGTCGATCGGGAAGCCGTAGGTGTCGTGGAGCTGGAACGCCTTCTCGCCGGAGAGCACCGTCCCCTTGGCGCGCTTGGTCTCCTCCACCGCGGCGTCGAAGATCGCGGTGCCGGTGCGCAGCGTGCCGAGGAACGAGGCCTCCTCGGCGTCGATCACCGTGTGGATGCGCGCGGCCTCGGTCTTCAGCTCGGGGTACAGGTCTCCCATCACGCCGATCGTGGTCTCGGTGAGGTGGTGCATGTACCGCTCGTCGCCCGCGCCGAGCAGCCGCAGGTTGCGGATGGTACGGCGGAGGATGCGGCGCAGCACGTAGCCGCGGCCCTCGTTGGACGGGATGACGCCGTCGGCGACGAGCATCACGCCGGCGCGCATGTGGTCGGCGATCACCCGCAGCGACACGTCGGCGCGCGGGTCGGCGCCGTACCGGCTGCCGGTGAGCTCGGCCGCCCGGTTGAGGATCCTGGAGGTGGTGTCGATCTCGTAGATGTTGTCGACGCCCTGCAGGATCGCCGCCATGCGCTCGAGGCCCATGCCGGTGTCGATGTTCTTGCTCGGCAGCTCGCCGAGGACGTCGAAGTCGTCCTTGGCGCGCACCTCGCCGAGCTGGAACTGCATGAACACCAGGTTCCAGACCTCGAGGTAGCGGTCCTCGTCGGCGACCGGGCCGCCCTCGCGGCCGTACTCGGGGCCGCGGTCGAAGTAGATCTCCGAGCACGGCCCGCCCGGGCCGGGCACGCCCATGTGCCAGTAGTTGTCCTTCAGGCCCCGGCGCTGGATGCGCTCACGCGGCAGGCCGACCTTCTTGTGCCAGATGTCGGCGGCCTCGTCGTCGTCCTGGAAGACGGTGACCCACAGCCTGCTCTCCGGGAAGCCGAAGCCGCCCTCGGACTGCGGGGTGGTGAGCAGCTCCCAGGCGTACGGGATCACCTCCTCCTTGAAGTAGTCCCCGATGGAGAAGTTCCCGAGCATCTGGAAGAAGGTGGCGTGCCGGGTCGTCTTGCCGACCTCGTCGATGTCCGGGGTACGGATGCACTTCTGCACGCTCACCAGCCGGGGTGCCGGGGGCCTGCGCTGCCCGAGGAAGTAGGGCTTGAAGGGCACCATGCCCGCGGGCACGAGCAGCAGCGTCGGGTCCTCGGCGATCAGGCTGGCCGAGGGCACGACCAGGTGCCCGCGCTCGGAGAAGTAGCGCAGGAAGCGGCGGGCGATCTCTGCCGACTCCATCTCAGCGGCCGTCCTTTTCGTCGTGGGTCTCGGTTGGGTGGATTGTGCCGCGGCGGGCCTCGGAGGATCGCGCGGGGCCGAGCTCGGCGCGACGCCGGTACTCCGGCAGGGCCCGCAGGTCGCCCGCCCTGCCGCCGGCACCGAACTCCACGCTGTCGAGCCCGTACTCGGCGCGCAACTCCATTTCCCGGACCGCGGCGAGGTGGCGCACGTCGGCGACGAACTCCCGCAGCGCCGTCCCGGCTCCTGCGGCGGCGGTGACCGCCCTGCGGGCGACGTGGTCGGGATGCAGCGAGCGGATCTTGCGCATCGCCCACACCGCCGTCACAAAGCCCAGGGAGAAGTAGAACAGCCGCCGGATCACGAGCGCCGCCGCCCCTCCAGGGCGCGCCGCACGCCGTACCGGAAGGCCGACGCCTTCACGAAGGAGCCCGTCACCAGACCGGAGGCGACCCGCGAGACCTTGGCCGCGTGGTCACTCACCTCTTTAACGTTACCGGCGATGGCCTCGACGGTGACCAGCTGCCGGTTCGCCTCGCCGATCGTCACGGAGACGTCGTCGAGCAGCGGCAGCACCCGGTCGCTCAGCTCCGACACCATCTTCGTGGTCTCGGTGAGCAGCCGCGCCAGCTTCACCAGCACCATGGCAAGAAAGCAGGTCAGGATCGCCCAGAACATCGCGACGATCAGTCCTGCGACCTCTCCCGCGGTAAGCATGTGCGGTCTTCCGTTCCCCTCGTGGTGGCCCTCATCGGTTGCCCGGCGCGCGCCGGGTGAGTCCGCCCTCGCCTCCGTCCGGCCCACCGTCCTGGCACGACCGGTGGAGGTAGTGGGCATGACCCTACCGTGACTCCGGCCGTCGGCCGCGCAGAAAACTCCGGATCTTCGCCCATCGGTCCGCGAACGCGGCCTCGGCACCGTGCCGCGTCGGTTCGTAGTAGCACCGGTCGCGCACCTGCGCGGGAGCGTACTCCTGGCGGACCAGGCCGTGCTCGTAGTCGTGCGGGTACCGGTAGCCCTCGCCGTGGCCGAGCCTCTTCGCGCCCGGGTAGTGCGCGTCGCGCAGGTGGGCGGGGACCGGGCCGATCAGGCCCCGCCGTACGTCGTCCCGGGCCGCGGAGATCGCCTTGATCACCGCGTTCGACTTGGGGGCGAGCGCGCAGTGGATCACCGCGTGGGCGAGGTTGATCGCGCCCTCGGGCAGGCCGATGAACTCCACCGCCTGGGCGGCGGCGACCGCGGTCTGCAGGCAGGTGGGGTCGGCCATGCCGACGTCCTCGGAGGCGAAGATCACGATGCGGCGGGCGATGAACCGCGGGTCCTCCCCTGCCTCGATCATCCGGGCGAGGTAGTGCAGGGCGGCGTCCGCGTCCGAGCCGCGCATGCTCTTGATGAACGCGCTCACCACGTCGTAGTGCTGGTCGCCCTGCCGGTCGTAGCGCACCGCGGCCCGGTCCACGGCCCGCTCCACCACCTCGACGGTGATCTCGGGCGGTTCCGCGGCCCCGCCGGGGCCGGTGTCGGTCACCAGCAGCGCGGCCGCCTCCAGGTAGGTGAGCGAGCGCCGGGCGTCCCCGCCGGCGAGCCGGACCAGGTGGTCGGCGGCGTCGGGGGCGAGCCGTACCCGGCCGCCGAGGCCGCGCTCGTCGCGCAGCGCGCGCTCCAGCACCGCGCGGATGTCCTCGTCGGACAGCGGCTCCAGGGTGAGCAGCAGCGAGCGCGACAGCAGCGGGGAGACGACCGAGAAGTACGGGTTCTCGGTGGTGGCGCCGATGAAGGTGACCCAGCGGTTCTCCACGGCGGGCAGCAGCGCGTCCTGCTGGGCCTTGTTGAACCGGTGCACCTCGTCGACGAACAGCACGGTCTGGCGGCCGGACATGCCGAGCTCGCGGCGCGCGGCCTCGATCGCCGCCCGCACCTCGCGGACCCCCGCGGAGACCGCGGAGATCTCCACGAAGCGGCGTTTGGTGACGTTCGCCACCACGTAGGCGAGCGTGGTCTTGCCGGTGCCGGGCGGGCCCCAGAGGAACAGCGACATGGGAGCCTCGCTCTCCACCAGGCGCCGCAGGGGGGTGCCGGGGCCGAGCAGGTGGCGCTGGCCGATCACCTCGTCGAGGGTGCGCGGGCGCATCCGCACCGCGAGCGGCTCCTGCGACCGGTGCGCCTCCGCGGCCGCCGAATCGAACAGGCTCTCCACACCGCCGACCCTACCGCCCGTCCGGGGGCCCGCCCGCCCGGCTCGCCACGGGCCGGGGACGCTAGCCCCAGACGGCGAGGGCGCCGGTGTGGCCGATGCGCACCACAAGGTAGCCGGCCGCCACGGCAAGCAGGATCGTCACGCCGGCGAGCACCATGGTCACCGTGGTCTTCCCGGCGCCGGCGGCGGCGCGGCGGCGCGCGCCGGTCCCGGACTCGGCCGCGGGGGCGGCCTTGCGGGCGGCCACGACGAGCAGCACCGCGGCGAGGCCGAGCGCGGCCGTGGTGTTCACCAGCGGGAGGCCGAGGCTCTCGTGCTCGGCGATGCGCTCGCCGACCACGCCCGGCGGTATCCGGCCGCCGAACCGGCCGTCCAGCAGCGCCTGGCCGCTCAGCAGGGCGGCTGCCGCGGAGACCGGCGCGGCGACGGCGAGCAGCACCACCGCCCAGCCGAGCCGGGCGCGCAGCCGCGGCAGCACCGCGTAGGCGATGGAGAGCAGCGACAGCAGCGGGACGAACACGACCGCGGCGTGGATCACCAGTGGGTGGGCCGGAAGGCCCAGGATCTCGTCGAACATGACTCAGCTCCCGATGACGGGTGGGCTTCACGCTTGGTCTGGTTACGTACGTGCCGCCGAGGAGGTTCCCAGACGGATCTGAAAGACTTCTGAGGACCCGCCGCCGCCCCTTCCCCGCCTCGCCAGCAGCAGGAACCCCATCCGTAACATCTCCGCTCAAGGCGCGCCTTATACGGACATGACACTCGCCACCTCGCGATGACCGCTAGATTTGGCGAGCGTACGGGACGGGCGAGCGCGACCCACACGGCACGCGGCCCGGTGCGCGCCGAAGGCGCCGACCACACAGTGAGCGCCATGACGGGATCGCGCCACCAGAACTAGGGAAGGACGAAGCGGTGACCGACACGGACCGCCGGGAGCAATTGGCACGCGAGCACGCCGAGAGGCAGCAGAGGCGTGCCCAGCAGGAGGCCAGGAGCAAGCGCAACGTCGCGATCGGCGCCGGCGTGGGCACGGTCGTGGTCCTCAGCGGCATCATCGCGGCGACCACCCTGATCGGCGGCGGTGGGGACGGCCGGGACGCGAACGCCGCCGCCTCGCCGTCCCCGTCCGCGTCCGCCGAGGACCCCCTGGCGTCGCCCAGCTCGGCCGCGAAGGGCGGTGCCATCACCTGCCAGTACCGCGACGACGACAGCGGCGCCCCGGCGAAGAACGTGGGCAGGCCTCCGGCCAAGGTGAGCAAGGCCGTGCTCGCGCTGAAGACGATGACCATCAAGACCAATCACGGCGACATCGTCATCGAGGTGTGGCCCGACAAGGCCCCCTGCACCATCAACTCGTTCGCCTTCCTCGCCAAGAAGCGCTTCTTCGACAACACCGTCTGCCACCGGCTCGCCACGCCGGACACCGCGGGCCTGGGGCTGCTGCAGTGCGGGGACTGGCAGGCCAAGGGTGACGGGAAGAACCCCACCGACGGTACGGGCGGGCCCGGCTACCTGTTCAACGACGAGAACCTCGGCGGCAGCGACTACCGCCGCGGGATCGTGTTCATGGCGCAGGGGATGGAGGACCGCAACGCCAACGGCAGCCAGTTCGCCATCTCCTGGCACGACGACAACGTCCAGCTCGCGGAGACCGGCGGCACCTACACGGCCTTCGGACGGGTCGTCAAGGGCATGGACATCATCGACCGGGTCTCCAAGGGCGGCGTGATCATCAACCCGGGCGACATCACCAGCTCCGAGGGCGGCGCCACCGCCCCGAAGATGCGGGTCAAGGTGAGGACCATCACGCTGCAGTGACCCGCCGCGTCCCGGCGCGGCGGGCGCGAACCGCCCGGTACGACGAAACGCCCCGGCGCGGGAGGCGCGCCGGGGCGTCGTCGTGTCTGGCGTACGCGGCCGGGGCGGACCGGCGTCAGCCGGCCTTCGGCGCGGCCCCCTGGGCGGCCGGCTTGGCGTCCACGCCCGCCTCCTTGCGCTGCTGCGCCGTGATCGGCGTCGGCGCACCGGTGAGCGGGTCGAAGCCGGAGGCGGTCTTGGGGAACGCGATCACGTCCCGGATCGACTCCCCGCCGGTGAGCAGCATGCAGACGCGGTCCCAGCCGTAGGCGATGCCGCCGTGCGGGGGCGGGCCGTACTTGAACGCCTCGAGCAGGAAGCCGAACTTCGTCTCGGCCTCCTCCTTGGAGATGCCGAGCACGTCGAACACCCGCTGCTGCATCTCGGCGCGGTGGATACGGATGGACCCGCCGCCGATCTCCATGCCGTTGCAGATCATGTCGTAGGCGCAGGCGAGCGCCTCGCCGGGGTTGTCCTGGAAGGTGTCGGCCCACTCCGGCTTGGGGGCGGTGAACGGGTGGTGGACCGAGGTCCAGCCGCCCTCGCCGTCCTCCTCGAACATGGGGGCGTCCACGACCCACAGGAACGACCAGGCGGACTCGTCGATCAGGCCGCAGCGGCGGCCGATCTCCAGCCGGGCCGCGCCGAGCAGCTCGCGGCTCGCGTTCGGGGCGCCGGCGGCGAAGAAGATCGCGTCGCCCGGCTTGGCCCCGGTCGCCGCCGCGAGACCCGCCCTCTCGGAGTCGGACAGGTTCTTCGCCACCGGCCCGCCGAGCTCGCCGTCCGGCTGCACGAGCACGTACGCCAGGCCCTTGGCGCCGCGCGACCGGGCCCACTCCTGCCAGCCGTCGAGCTGCTTGCGGGTCTGGGAGGCGCCGCCGGGCATGACCACCGCGCCGACGTACTCGGCCTGGAACACCCGGAACGGGGTGTTCTTGAAGTACTCGGTGAGGTCGACCAGCTCGCAGCCGAAGCGCAGGTCGGGCTTGTCGGAGCCGTACCGGGCCATCGCCTCGGCGTAGCTCATCCGCGGCAGCGGGAGCGGGATCTCGTAGCCGAGGATCTCCTTCCACAGCCGGCCGATCAGCGCCTCGCCGACCGCGATCACGTCGTCCTGGTCGACGAACGACATCTCGACGTCGATCTGGGTGAACTCCGGCTGCCGGTCGGCGCGCAGGTCCTCGTCGCGGAAGCAGCGGGCGAGCTGGTAGTAGCGCTCCAGCCCGGACACCATGAGCAGCTGCTTGAACAGCTGCGGCGACTGCGGCAGCGCGTACCAGTTGCCCGGCTGCAGCCGCACCGGGACGAGGAAGTCCCGGGCGCCCTCGGGGGTGGACCGGGTGAGGCTCGGCGTCTCGACGTACACGAACCCGTGCTCGCGCATCACCTCGTGCGCCAGGTAGGTGGCCTGGGAGCGGATGCGCATCGCCCGCGCCACCTCCTGGCGGCGGATGTCGAGGTAGCGGTACTTGAGCCGGACCTCCTCGGAGACGTCCACCTTGCCCTCGATCGGGAACGGCAGCGGCGCCGACTCGCTCAGCACGTCCACCTCGGAGGCGACCACCTCGACCTCGCCGGTGGGCAGGTCGGGGTTCTCGTTCCCGGCCGGGCGGAGGCGCACCTCGCCGGCGATCCTGACGCAGTACTCCGAGCGCAGGTCGTGGGCGTGCTCCTCCTCCCGGAACACCACCTGGACGATGCCCGAGGCGTCGCGCAGGTCGATGAAGACCACGCCGCCGTGGTCCCGGCGGCGGGCCACCCAGCCGGCGAGCACAACGCGCTGCCCGGCGTGTTCCCGGCGTAGCGATCCGGCTTCGTGGGTGCGGATCATGAGGTGAGTCTCTCCTTCAGGGTCGTGACGATCTCGGCCAGGGGCACGGCGCTCTGCTCGCCCGTCGCCAGATTCTTCACCTGGGCGGTCCCGGCGGCGAGGTCGCGCTCGCCGAGGATCACCGCATGGCTCGCCCCGGAGCGGTCGGCGCCCTTCATCGCGCCCTTGAGGCCCTTGGAACCGTACGCCATGTCGGCGGCGATCCCGGCCGCGCGCAGCTCGTGGACGAGCGTGAACATGCGGCGCGCCGCCTCCTCGCCGATCGGCACGCCGTACACCGTCACCCGGGGCGGCGTGTCCACGGCGAGCCCTTCGGCCTCGATGGCGAGGATGATGCGGTCGACGCCGACGGCGAACCCGATGCCGGGCAGCGGCGGGCCGCCGATGTCCTCCGACAGCCCGTCGTACCGGCCGCCGCCGCCGATGCCCGACTGGGCGCCGAGCAGCGGGTGGTCGAACTCGTAGGTGGTGCGGGTGTAGTAGTCGAGGCCGCGCACCAGGCGGGGGTTGTCCTCCCACGGGATGGACAGGTCCTCAAGGAGGGTGCGGACCTTGTCGTGGTGGGACTTGCACGAGGCGCACAGGTGGTCGGGGATGAGCGGGGCGTCCGCGAGCTGGGCGCGCACCTCGGGGCGCTTGTCGTCGAGCACCCGCAGCGGGTTGATCTCGACGCGCTGCCGGGTCGCCTCGTCCAGGTCGAGGCGGCGCAGGAACTCCTGGAGCGCGCTCCGGTACTGCGGGCGGCAGTTCCGGCAGCCCAGCGAGTTGAGCAGCAGCCGGACCCTGGTCAGGCCGAGGGCCTGGTAGCCGCTCCAGGCGATCGCGATCGTCTCGGCGTCGACCGCGGGGTCCTCGGTGCCGATCGCCTCCACGTTGAACTGCTGGAGCTGGCGGTAGCGGCCCGCCTGCGGCTGCTCGTAGCGGAACGCGGGCCCGGTGGTCCACAGCTTCACCGGGAGCTGCCCCTGGTGGAGGTTGTGCTCGAGGGTGGACCGCAGCACCCCGGCGGTGAACTCCGGGCGCAACGTGACCGACCGGCCCCCGCGGTCGGTGAACGTGTACATCTCCTTGGTCACCACGTCGGTCGACTCGCCGACGCCGCGGGCGAACAGCGCGGTGTCCTCGAACACCGGCACCTCGATGTAGGAGTAGCCGGCGTTGGCCGCGGCCCTGGCGAACGCCTCGCGGACCGCGAGGAAGATCGCCGAGCGTGGCGGATAGTACTCGGGTACGCCTTTGGGCGCTTGAAACATCATCACAGTCCCCTGGTGGGGCCGCTCGGCGGCGTCAGTCCCTGCAGGAACGGGTTGCCGACGCGCTCGCGGCCGATCGTCGTCTGTGGTCCGTGGCCGGGCAGCACCACCGTGTCGTCCGGCAGCGTCAGGCACACCGAGGCCAGGCTGCGCAGGATCGTCGGGTAGTCGCCGCCCGGGAGGTCGGTGCGTCCGATGGAACCGGCGAACAGCAGGTCGCCGGTGAAGATCACGCCGACCTCGCGGCCGGCGCCGTGCTCCGGCGGCAGCAGGTACGTCACCGACCCCGGCGTGTGGCCGGGGGCGTGGTCGACGCGCAGCTCCAGGCCGGCGAGCTTGAGCGTCTCGCCGTCGCGGAGCTCGCGCACGTCGTCGGGCTCGGTGAACTCCAGCCCGCCGAAGAGCTGCCGGCGGGCGGCGAGCCCGAGGCCCTTGCCCGGATCGGACAGCAGCTCGCGATCCTCCGGGTGGATCCAGGCGGGGATGTCCCGCGCCCCGCAGACCGGGACCACCGACCACATATGGTCGAGATGGCCGTGCGTGAGCAGCACCGCGACCGGCTTGAGCCGATGCTCGCGGAGCAGATCGTCGAGGCCGGGCACGGCGTCCTGCCCCGGATCGATGATCACGCACTCCTCGCCCGCTGCGGGCGCGACGACGTAACAATTGGCCTGGAACGACCCTGCGGGAAACCCGGCGATGAGCACGACAAGCGGTCCTCGGTCTGATGGATCTCGTCAAGGAAAGCGGATGGGAATGTAACCGAAGGGTACCGGTGCGCCTCGGCGGGCTGCGAACCATTGCCCTGGGGCCGATACGATTTCGCCCACCTCATTAGTGATTACCGACACTCGGGAGGAGTACGGTGGCCACCGGCAAAGACCGCCAGAGGGAGCTCGCCCGCCGGCATTACGAGCGACAGATGGCGCGCCGAGCCGAGCGGATGGCCAAGGCCCGGCGCCGGCGGATCATCGGTTCCGTCCTCGGTGTGGTGGTCGTGGGCGCGGTCGTCGCCACCTCGGTCGTGGTCTCCGGCTCCGGTGACGTGACCAGCGCACAGACCGGCGCGCAGGCCTCCCCATCCGCGGCTCCCGAGCCCAAGCCGTTCGATCCGGCGACCCGTACCTGCGGTTACGTCGCCGACTCGAGCGGGCAGGTGAAGGACGTCGGGCTGCCTCCGGCGCAGGCCGACCCCGACACGCCGAGGACGATGACGCTCACCACGAATCACGGCAAGATCGAGATCAAGCTGGAGCCGGCGAAGGCGCCGTGCACGGTGAACTCGTTCGTCCATCTGGCGAGCAAGGACTACTTCGACGGCACCAAGTGCCACCGGCTGACCACCGGCGGGCTGCACGTGCTCCAGTGCGGCGACCCGCTGGCGAAGGCCGACGGCGAGACCGAGACCGACGGCACCGGCGGGCCGGGCTACCGCATCGCCGACGAGAACCTCGGCGGCATGGAGTACAAGCGGGGCGTGGTGGCGATGGCGAACAGCGGCCCCAACACCGGCGGCAGCCAGTTCTTCATCGTCTATGGTGACGACACCAAGAACCTTGCCCCCAACTACACGCCGTTCGGTACGGTCACGAAGGGTATGAGCATTGTGGACAAAGTCGCCAAAGCGGGCGTCAAGGGCGGCGGCGGCGACGGTGCCCCCAAGCTGGCCGTCGAACTCAAAGACGTGACAATCTCTGGCAAGAGCTGACGTAATACAACGAGGGGCAGGGTACCCCCCGAAGGATCTGATGACAGTGCGGGAGGACACGGTGAGCACCGACCCGTGGGGCCGGGTAGACGACGACGGCACCGTCTACGTGCGTACGGCCGAGGGAGAACGGGCCGTCGGGTCCTGGCAGGCGGGTGATCCCGCGGAGGCGCTGGCGTACTACCGCCGCAAGTTCGAGGAACTCGCCACCCAGGTCGAGCTGCTCGAGCAGCGGGTACGCGGCACCGATCTGCCCCCCGCGCAGGCCGAGGCTTCCATCCTCAAACTGCGCGAGGCCGTCGCCACCGCGAACGCGGTGGGCGACCTGGACTCCCTCCAGCGGCGGCTCACCGGCCTGTCGGAGCTGGTCGCCAAGCGCCGCGAGGAGCTCAAGGCCGCCCGCGAGCTCCAGCGCGCGGCCGCCCGTGAAGTGAAAGAGCGCATCGTCGCCGAGGCGGAGCGCATCGCCGAGCACACCACTCACTGGAAGTCGGGCGGCGAGCGGCTGCGCCAGCTCGTCGAGGAGTGGAAGGCCGCCGAGCGCGTGGACCGGGCCACCGAGGCCGCCCTGTGGAAGCGGCTCTCCGCCGCCCGCACCGCCTTCGCCAAGCGCCGCAAGGCGTACTTCGCCGGTCTCGACCAGCAGCGCGAGGCGATCCGGCAGGAGAAGGAGCGCATCGTCGCCGAGGCCGAGGCCCTCGCCGACTCCACCGACTGGAGCGGCACCGCCGCCGCCTACCGTGAGCTGATGCGCCGATGGAAGGCCGCCGGGCGCGCCTCCCGGGAGGTCGAGGAGGAGCTGTGGGCGCGCTTCAAGGCGGCCCAGGACCGGTTCTTCCAGGCGCGCGCCGCGGTCTACGCCGAGCGTGACGCCGAGCTGCGGGAGAACGCCGCGGCCAAGGAGCAGCTGCTCGCCGAGGCGGAGAAGCTGCTGCCGGTGACCGACGCGCGGGCCGCGCGCCAGCACTTCCGCTCGATCCTGGAGCGGTGGGAGGCGATCGGGCCGGTGCCGCGCGACGTCCGGGACCGGCTCGAGGGCGGCCTGCGGCGCGTCGACGACGCGCTGCGCAAGGCCGAGGAGGCCGAGTGGAAGCGGACCAACCCCGAGGCCCGGGCCCGCGCGCAGGCGACGGTCGAGCAGCTCCGCAGGTCGATCGAGCAGCTCGAGCAGCGGCTCGCCAAGGCCCAGGCCGCGGGCAACGCCAAGGCGGCCCAGGAGGCCGAGGAGGCGCTCGCCGCCCGCCGTTCCTGGCTGGTCGAGGCCGAGCGCACGCTCGCGGAGTTCTCCGGAGGCTCCGTCTGAGCCGCCCGGTCTGAGCCGTCAGGGCCACCGTCGAGGCCGCGTCCGCGCCCCCGGCCGCCACGCGCCGCCGGGGGCGCGGTCACGGGTGGGCACGGCTCAGGAGGCCGTGGGAGGGTACGGCGGGGCCGGGTCAGGAGCCGGCGCCGCTCACCCGGTAGACGTCGTAGACGCCCTGCACCCCGCGCACCGCCTTGAGCACGTGGCCGAGGTGCTTGGGGTCGCCCATCTCGAAGGTGAACCTGCTGATCGCCACCCGGTCGCGGGAGGTGGTGACCGAGGCCGACAGGATGTTCACGTGGTGGTCGGACAGCGTGCGGGTGACGTCCGACAGCAGGCGCGGCCGGTCCAGCGCCTCCACCTGGATCGCGACGAGGAACACCGAGTCCTCGGTCGGGCACCAGGTGACCTCGACCAGGCGGTCCTTCTGCTCCTTGAGCTGCTGGACGTTGGGGCAGTTGGTGCGGTGCACCGACACCCCGTGGCCGCGGGTGACGAAGCCGATGATCTCGTCACCGGGGACCGGGGTGCAGCAGCGCGACAGCCGTACCCACACGTCCGGGTCGCCGGCGACCACCACGCCCGCGTTGTGCGGGCGCTCCCGGAACCGGTCGCGCTTGCGCATCCGGGTCGGCACCGAGGTCTCGGCGAGGTCCTCCTCGGCGCCCTCGACGCCGCCGACCGACTGGACCAGCTTCTGCACGACCGTCTGGGCCGCGATGTGGCCCTCCCCCACCGCCGCGTACAGCGCGGAGACGTCGGGGTAGCGCAGGTCGCGGGCGAGGGCGAGCAGGGTCTCGCCGGACATCATGCGCTGCAGCGGCAGGCCCTGCTTGCGCATCGCCCGGCCGATCGCCTCCTTGCCCGCCTCGATCGCGGTCTCCCGGCGCTCCTTGGAGAACCACTGGCGGATCTTGTTGCGGGCCCGGCCGCTCTTGACGAACTTCAGCCAGTCCCGGGACGGCCCGGCGTCCGGCGACTTGGAGGTGAAGATCTCCACGGTGTCGCCGGTGTTCAGCCGGGACTCCAGCGGCACGAGCCGGCCGTTCACCCGGGCGCCGATGCACCGGTGCCCGACCTCGGTGTGCACCGCGTAGGCGAAGTCCACCGGGGTCGCGCCCTCGGGCAGCGCGATCACGTCGCCGCGCGGGGTGAAGACGTAGACCTCGGAGACCGACAGGTCGAAGCGGAGCGACTCGAGGAACTCGCCCGGGTCGGAGGTCTCCTTCTGCCAGTCAAGGAGCTGGCGCAGCCAGGCCATGTCGGTGACCGGCTTCACCTTCTGGCCGCCGCCGGAGTTCATCTCCTCCTTGTACTTCCAGTGCGCGGCCACGCCGTACTCGGCCCGGTGGTGCATCGCCCGGGTGCGGATCTGCAGCTCCACCGGCTTGCCCCCGGGCCCGATCACCGTGGTGTGCAGCGACTGGTACATGTTGAACTTGGGCATCGCGATGTAGTCCTTGAACCGGCCGGGCACCGGGTTCCATCGCGCGTGAATCGTCCCAAGCGCGGCGTAGCAGTCCCGCACCGTGTCGACGAGGACCCGGATGCCCACCAGGTCGTAGATCTCGTCGAAGCTGACGTTGCGGGCGATCATCTTCTGGTAGATCGAGTAGTAGTGCTTGGGACGGCCCATGACCGTCGCCTTGATCCTCGCCTCGCGGAGGTCGGCGGAGACCTTCTCGATCACCTCCTGGAGGTACAGGTCCCGGCGGGGCGCGCGCTCGGACACCATGCGGGAGATCTCGGCGTACCGCTTGGGGTAGAGCATGCTGAACGCCAGGTCCTCGAGCTCCCACTTGATGGTGTTCATGCCGAGGCGGTGGGCGAGCGGCGCGAAGATCTCCAGCGTCTCCCGGGACTTCTGCTCGCGCTTGTGCGGCGGCAGGTAGCGCATGGTGCGCATGTTGTGCAGCCGGTCCGCGAGCTTGATCACCAGCACCCGGATGTCCCTGGACATCGCGACGACCATCTTGCGGACGGTCTCCGCCTGGGCCGCGTCGCCGAACTTCACCTTGTCGAGCTTGGTGACGCCGTCGACGAGCGCCGCGATGGTGGGGCCGAAGTCGGCCCGCAGCTCCTCCAGGCTGTAGGCGGTGTCCTCGATGGTGTCGTGGAGCAGCGCGGCGGCGAGCGTCTCCACGTCGCTGCCGAGCTCGGCGAGGATGGTGGCGACGGCGAGCGGGTGGGTGATGTACGGGTCGCCGCTCTTGCGCTTCTGGCCGCGGTGGTGGTAGGCCGCGACGTCGTAGGCGTGCTCGAGGATCCGCAGGTCCGCCTTCGGATGGGTGGCGCGGACGGCCTTGAAGAGCGGTTCGAGTACCGGATTCACTGTGCCACCCCACTGCCCCGCGAACCGGCCCCTCCTCCGCCGCCCGGCAGGTTTCTCCTCGGCCGGCCCGGGCAGGGCGGGCAAGGATTGCGGCCCGGCCGGGCGCTCACGCTCGGTCGCGCCGTCCGGGCCGGACCCACCGGACCCGTCGGTGACGGCGGGTACGCCGGGTGCGACGACATCGCGGGACACGCAGACTCCTTGCCCTCGAGTCCTGTTTTTCCAGTTTATCCACTTTGGGGATGACGCCGGCCCGCCGTCCGGCGGGCCGCCACCCGGCCGGACCCGCCCGCAGGGGGATCAGACGACCACCAGAGAGCGCAGGTTGACGTCGCTCAACCGGCTGCGACCCTTGAGGAAGGCCAGCTCCAGAAGCACCGAGACGCCGACCACCTCGGCGCCCGTACCTCTGATCAACTCCACCGCCGCCAAGGCCGTACCCCCCGTGGCGAGCACGTCGTCGACGATGAGCACACGGTCGCCAGGGCCGAAGGCGTCCCGGTGCACCTCGATGACGGCGGAGCCGTACTCCAGATCGTAGGACGCCGAGAGCGTCTCTGCGGGCAGTTTGCCCTTCTTGCGCACGGGCACGAACCCGGCCCCGCACCGGTACGCCACGGGGGCTGCGAGGATGAAGCCGCGCGCCTCGATGCCGACGACCTTGTCGACCTCGAGCCCGGCGGCGAGCTCGTCCACCACGACGGAGAACGCGTCGTGGTCGGCGAGCAGCGGCGTGATGTCCTTGAACAGCACACCGGGCTTCGGATAGTCCGGCACGTCGCGGATCCGGCTGAGGATCAGCGCGGAGACGTCCGTCGCACCCATGGGGGGATGGCACCTGCCTTCACAACCGAGGGCCCGCGAGGGCCCGGCCCGGCACCGCCCGCGCGCCGTACCCCGGCGCCCGCGAGCGGGCCGGTCGGCACGGGCACGCGAGGCGGGCCGATCAACACGGGCACGCGAAGCGGGCCGGTCAACTCTGTCTCTTCCTGCGTTTGTGCGCCGTGGTCGCCGGGCCGCGACCGGTCCGCGCCGCCCGGTCGCCCGGAGCGGCCCTGCCCGCCCCGGCGAGCGCCCGGTCGCGTCCGGCCACCCGCCTGGCGAGCGCGGCGTACCGCGGCTCCCGCTCCTTCAGCGCGACCAGCAGCGGGGTGGCCACGCACAGCGAGGAGTAGGTTCCGACGATCATGCCGACGAACAGCGCGAGCGACAGGTCCTTCAGCGTACCCGCGCCGAGCAGCGTGGTGCCGATGAACAGGATCGACGCCACCGGCAGGATCGCCACGAGCGTGGTGTTGAGCGAGCGGACCAGGGTCGCGTTGAGCGCGCGGTTCGCGGCCTGGGTGTAGGTCATCTTTCCGGTGCTGCCGAGCCTGGCGGTGACCTCCTTGATCATGTCGAAGACGACGACCGCGTCGTACAGCGAGTATCCCAGGATGGTGAGGAAGCCGAGCAGGGTGGCCGGGGTCACCTCGAAGCCCGACCAGGCGTACACGCCCGCGGTGACGACCAGGTCGTGGCCGAGCGCGGTGACCGCGGCGAGCGCCATGCGCCACTCGAAGGCGAACGACAGGTAGCCGATCACCGCGATCAGCAGCACGGCGAGGCCGAGCACGGCCCGCTCGGTGACCCGGCCGCCCCAGGAGGCGCCGATCACCTGGACGCCGACCTCGCCCGGGGGCAGGCCGAACCGCGCCGCGAGGGCCCGCCGTACCCGCTCCACCTGCTCGTCGGACGCGCGGTCGCCTGCGGTGAGCCCGGTGGTGACGCGCCAGCCGTGCGCGCCGGTGCGCTGCACGATCACCTGCTCGTCGCCGCTCCCGCGGAGCGCGCCGCCCACCGCCGCGCGCACGTGCTCGACCGTGGCCGAGGCGGAGGTGAACGTGAGGACCGAGCCGCCGGTGAACTCCACGCCGAGGTTGAGCCCGCGGCCGAGCAGCCCGGCGAGCGACAGCGCGAGCAGCGCCAGCGACAGGCCGTACCACAGCCTGCGGCGGCCGAGGATGTCGAGGTCCTCCCCGTCGCGGCGCAGCCGTCCCGGCCCCATCACGTCCCCCGTGGGGCGGGCTCGGCGCCCACGGTACGGCGGGGCCGGGCGAGCCCGGACAGCCGGTGCCCCTCGGCGAAGAACCGCAGCCGGGCGAGCAGGGTGACGAGGGGCCGGGTGAACAGGAACACCACCGCGAGGTCGATCAGCGTGGTGAGGCCCATTGCGAACGCGAACCCGGCCACGCCGCCGACCGCGAGCAGGTAGAGGGTCACGGCCGCGATGAGGGTGACCGCGTCGGCGACGAGGATGGTGCGCCGCGCCCGCCGCCAGCCGGTCTCCACGGCGAGCGGCAGCGGCCGCCCGGCCCGCAGCCCGTCGCGGATGCGCTCGAAGTAGACGATGAACGAGTCGGCGGTGACGCCGATGGAGACGATGAGGCCGACGATGTGCGGCAGCGAGAGCCGGAACCCGGCGTACGCGCCGAGCAGGGCCACGCTCAGGTAGGTGAGCAGCGCGGCCACCGCGAGGCTCGACACCGCGACCAGGCCGAGGCCCCGGTAGTACAGCAGCGCGTAGCCGACGACCGCGAGCAGGCCGAGGCCGCCCGCGAGCAGGCCGCCGCGGAGCTGGTCGGCGCCGAGCGTGGAGGAGATCTCCTCGACCGTGCCGGGCTCGAACCGCAGCGGCAGCGCGCCGTACCGGAGCTGGTGGGCGAGCCGGACGGCGGTCTCCCGGGTGAAGTCGCCGCCGATGCGGGCGGTGCCGCCGGGGACCGCCTCGCGGATCGCGGGCGCGGAGACCACGACGCCGTCGAGGACCACGGCGAGCCGGTTGCGCGGCTCGGGCAGGCCGGTGAGCCGCCCGGTGACGCGGGCGAACTCGGTGGCGCCCCGGCCGGTGAACTCGGCGGTGACGATCCACTCGCCGCCGGCCGGGTCGACGCCCGCGGTGGCGTCCGCGACGTCGACGCCCCGCACGGCCGCCCGGTCGAGGATGTAGCGGGACGAGCCGTCCTGGCTGCAGGCGACGATCCGCTCGCCGGGGTCGTCGGGCACGCCCTGGCCGCGGGAGCGGGCGGTGCAGTCGATCCGGCGGAACTCCTCGACCAGGGCGGGCTCGATGCCGGTGAGGTCGACGCCCGCGAGCGGGTCGGGGGCGGCGGGGGTGCCCTGCCCGCCGCCGGGCGGGGCGCCCGGGGTCGCCGCAGGGTCAGGGGTCGCCGGCGGGTACGGCCGGCCGGACGCCCGGGGGGACGCCGGGGCGGACGGCTCCGGGCGTGCGGAGGCGGCCGGCGTGCCCGGCGGGGTCGGTGCGCCGGCGGCGTCCGCACGCGCGGGGGCCACCGCGAGCACCGGCCGGAAACGCAGCTCGGCGGTGGTGCCGACGAGCTCGAGGATCTCCTGCCGGCCCCTGCCGGGCACGGAGACGACGATGGTGTCCCCCGAGCGGACGGTCTCGGCGTCGGAGATGCCGGAGCCGTTCACCCGGTCGCGGATGATGTCCACGGCCAGGTCGAGGCTCTCCCGGGAAGGCCTGCTCCCGTCGGACGTGACCGGCGACAGCGTCACGGTGGTGCCGCCCGCCAGGTCGAGGCCGTACCGGGGGACGAACGCCCCCTGCTGCGCGACCAGCGCGGCCATCACGAGCATGATCGCCGGTAGGACCAGGAGGATCCGCCCCGGTCCCCTCCGGGTGCGCGACGGGCTCTTCGGCGGGGAGGCCACGGGTCGTGGGGTGCTCCGGCGGGTCCGCTCAGGACTTCGTGGCGGACCCCTCCCCGTCGTCGCCGGTGCCCTGGGTGCCCTCACCCTCGGCGGCGGAAGCGGATGCGCCGCCCGGCCGCTCCTCGCCGGGCGTGATCACCCGGCCGACCGCGGCCTTGAGCCAGCGGGTCTCGACGCCCGGGGCGATCTCCAGCACCATCTCGTCGTCGTCGACGGCGGTCACGGTGCCGAACAGACCGGTGGTCGTCATCACCCGGGTGCCGGGCGTCAGGCTCTGCTGCATGCGCAGGTGTTCCTGCTGCCGTTTCCGCTGGGGGCGGATGAGCAGGAAGTAGAACACCACGAGCAGCAGAATCAGCGGCAGAAATGTCCCAATCGGATTGCCCTGCACGGGGGCTGTCCTTCCACTACGAGGATGACCGGCCTTCGCGCCGGAGGTCTGTCACTACGCGGGATCGCGTGGCCGGCCCGCCGCTCGCCAGCGCCCCGTGGCCGACCAAGGCACGGAGTGTAGGCGAGCCGGTCAAGACCCGGCAACGAACCCACGCTCCGGCGCGCGGGAAAGTTCCCCGATCGAGACCGGGTGACCGTTTTGTGATCACAACTGTATCGGCTCGTCGCGTACGGCACGGCCGGCACGCCAGCCGTCACCTCACCGGCCTACCCGGCCGCGGCCTCCGGGTCACCGGCCGCCGCCGTATCGGTTCCGGGGACGGGTTCGCCGTCCGGGACGGCCGGGGACGCGCCGACCGCGTCCGGGGGCGGGGTGAGGCCCATGTGCAGCCACGCGGCGGCGGTGGCCACCCGGCCGCGCGGGGTGCGGGCGAGCAGGCCCTGCCGTACCAGGAACGGCTCGGCGACCACCTCGACCGTCTCCGGCTCCTCGCCGACCGCCACGGCGAGCGTGGACAGCCCGACCGGGCCGCCGCCGAACTTGTGCAGCAGCGCGTGCAGCACCGCGCGGTCGAGCCGGTCGAGCCCCTCGGAGTCCACCTCGTACAGGTCGAGCGCGGCGGCGGCGACCTCGCGGGAGACCACCCCGTCGGCGCGTACCTCGGCGTAGTCGCGCACCCGCCGCAGCAGCCGGTTGGCGATGCGCGGCGTGCCCCGGGAGCGGCGGGCGATCTCGTGGGCGCCGTCCGGCGGCAGGTTCACCGACAGCAGCCGGGCCGACCGGTGCAGCACCTGCTCCAGCTCGGCCACGTCGTAGAAGTCCATGTGCGCGACGAAGCCGAACCGGTCGCGCAGCGGCGCGGGCAGCAGCCCGGCCCGGGTGGTCGCCCCGACCAGCGTGAACGGCGCGATGTCGAGCGGGATCGCGGTCGCGCCCGGCCCCTTGCCAACCACGATGTCGACGCGGAAGTCCTCCATCGCCAGGTAGAGCATCTCCTGGGCGGGCCGGGAGGTGCGGTGGATCTCGTCGATGAACAGCACCTCCCCCTCCGACAGCGTGGAGAGGATCGCCGCGAGGTCCCCGGCGCGCTCCAGCGCCGGGCCGGAGGTGACCCGCAGCGGCACCCCCAGCTCGGCCGCGATGATCATCGCGAGGGTGGTCTTGCCGAGCCCCGGCGAGCCGCTCATCAGGATGTGGTCCGGCGGGCGGCCGCGGGCGAGCGCGCTCTGCAGCACGAGCGAGAGCTGCTCGCGCACCCGCGCCTGGCCGATGAACTCGTCCAGCCGCTTGGGGCGCAGCGCCGCCTCGATCGCCCGCTCGTCCCCGGCGGCGTCGGGCGACACCAGCTCGCGATCATCGGTCATGCACGATCACCTTGTCCCCTCGGCCTACCGGACGCTGAGCACGCGGAGCGCTGCCTTGAGCAGGGCGGCCACGTCGGGGGTACGGCCGGCCGCGATCTCGGCGTCGGCCTGCGGGGCGACCGCGGCGACCGCCTCGTCGGCGTCCCGGGCGGAGTAGCCGAGGCCGGTCAGGCCGGAGTGCACCTGCTCGCGCCACGGCGGCGTGGCCCGGCCGTCGCCGCCGAGGGCCGCGTTCACCGCCTCCTCGGGCGTGCCGAGCTTGTTCTTCAGCTCCACGATGATGCGCTGGGCGCCCTTCGGGCCGATGCCCGGCACCTGGGTGAGCGCCTTGACGTCGGCGCTCGCCACCGCGACCCGCAGCGCGTTCGGGGTGTGCACCGCGAGCATCGCCAGCGCCAGCCGGGGGCCGACGCCGCTCGCGGTCTGCAGCAGGTCGAAGACGGCGCGCTCGTCCTCGTCGGCGAAGCCGTACAGGGTGAGCGAGTCCTCGCGCACCACGAGCGAGGTGGCGAGCCGGGCCCGCTCCCCCACGCGCAGCGTGCCGAGGGTGGCGGGGGTGCAGTGCACGAGCATGCCCACGCCGCCGACCTCGATCACGGCGGCGCCCGGCCGGATCGCGGCGACCGTGCCCTCGACGGAGGCGATCACTCCACGGCCCTCCTCGGTGACGGCGCCCGCCCGGTGATCGTCCCGGCCCCCGGACCGGCGGGCCGCAGGCCACGGCGGGCGCGGGCCACGGCGGCGGCGAGGCGCTCGCTCGCCCCGCCCCGCCACACGTGGCAGATGGCGAGCGCGACCGCGTCCGCGGCGTCGGCGGGCTTGGGCGGCGCGTCGAGGCGGAGCAGCCGGGTGACCATGGCGCCGATCTGCCGCTTGTCGGCGTTGCCGTACCCGGTGATCGCGGCCTTCACCTCGCTCGGCGTGTGCAGCGCGACGGGGAGCCCGCGCCGCGCCGCGCAGGCGATGATCACGCCGGAGGCCTGCGCCACCCCCATCACGGTGCGGATGTTGACCTGGGCGAACAGGCGCTCCACCGCGACCACGTCGGGGCGGATCTCCTCCAGCCACTCCTCGACGCCCGCCTCGAGCGCGACGAGCCGCGCGCCGATGTCGTCCCCGGCCGGGGTGCGCACCACCCCCGCCCGCACCAGGGTGAGCGGGCTGCCGGGCCGCCCCTCGACGGCACCGAGCCCGCATCGGGTCAATCCCGGGTCGATGCCCAGCACCCGCACAAGCCCTCCCAACCCTCCGAACATCAGTTCGCCACCCCGACCTTACAACGGGATGGGGCGGGAGATCGGCAGGCCCGCGGGTTTTCGCGGCGGCACCGGGGTCGCGGGCCGCCTCCCGGCCGGGTGACCCGCCGGGTCAGGCGTTGACCTTCTCCATGACCTCGTCGCTGACGTCGTAGTTGGCGTACACGTTCTGCACGTCGTCGCTGTCCTCGAGGGCCTCGATGAGGCGGAACACCTTGCGGGCGTTCTCCTCGTCGAGCGGCACGGTCACCGAGGGCAGGAAGGAGACGTCGGCCGACTCGTACTCGATGCCCGCGTCCTGCAGCGCCTTGCGCACCGGCACGAGGTCGCTCGCCTCGCTGATCACCTCGAAGGACTCGCCGAGGTCGTTGACCTCCTCGGCACCGGCGTCGAGCACCGCGGCGAGCACGTCGTCCTCGGTGAGGCCGCCGGCCTTGGGGACGATCACCACGCCCTTGCGGTTGAACATGTACGCCACCGAGCCGGGGTCCGCCATCGAGCCGCCGTTGCGGGTCATCGCGGTCCGCACCTCGGAGGCGGCCCGGTTGCGGTTGTCGGTGAGGCACTCGATGAGCAGGGCGACGCCGCCGGGGCCGTAGCCCTCGTAGGTGATCGTCTGGTAGTCGGCGCCGCCGGCCTCCAGGCCGCCACCCCGCTTGCGGGCCCGCTCGATGCTGTCGAGAGGCACGCTGTTCTTGCGGGCCTTCAGGATCGCGTCGTACAGCGTGGGGTTGCCGTCGGGGTCCGGACCACCGGTCCGCGCCGCCACCTCGATGTTCTTGATGAGCTTGGCGAACAGCTTGCCCCGCTTGGCGTCGAGCGCGGCTTTCTTGTGCTTCGTCGTCGCCCATTTGGAGTGGCCGGCCATCGCCTAGAGCTCCCTTACCATCTCGACAAAGTACGAATGCACTCGCCCGTCCCCGGTGAGCTCCGGATGGAACGCCGTGGCGAGCAGCGGTCCCTGCCGGACCGCGACGATCCTACCGTCATCGAAGGGGCCCGACGCCGCCTGCGCGCGGCCGCCGAACGGGACCCGGGCGAGGACCTCGACGTCCTCGCCGACCGACTCCACCCACGGCGCGCGGATGAAGACGGCGCGCAGCGGGCCGCGGCCGGCGAAGTCGATGTCGGCCTCGAAGGAGTCGACCTGGCGGCCGAACGCGTTGCGGCGCACGGTCATGTCGATGCCGCCGATCGTGCGCTGTCCCTCGATGCCGCCCTCGATCCGGTCGGCGAGCATGATCATTCCGGCGCACGAGCCGTACGCGGGCATGCCCTCCTTCACCCGCAGCCGGAGCGGCTCGAGCAGCTCGAACGCCTCGGCCAGCTTCCACATCGTGGTGGACTCCCCGCCGGGGATCACCAGCGCGTCCACGGCGGCGAGCTCGGCCGGGCGGCGCACGGTCGTCGCACGGGCCCCGGCCGCCTCGAGCGCGCGCACGTGCTCGCGCACGTCGCCCTGGAGGGCGAGCACCCCGATGGCAGGCGCAGTCGCCACAAACGGTCCCTTCACCTCTCGTCCAGGGCCGGGCGTGCGACGGCACGCCCGGCCCTGTGCCCGTCATGAAATCCGCCAGACAGCCTAAGGCCACGCCGGGCGTGCTCCGCAACGGCGTATCGCCCGCACGGCCGCCGAGGGCACATCGCGACGCTCCCGGCGAGGCCGGCGAACGGGACCATCCCGGCGTCTCGTCCCCCGATGCCGTATCGGATGCCGCGCCGTACCGCTACGGCCGGGTCTCCTCCTCGATCGTCCACCGGATCAGGTCCTCGCCGGACCGGAACGCCCCGCGCGCCGGCGGCTTCCGGTGGACGCAGTGCAGCGCGGGCACGCGGTCCTCCACCACGAACCGCGCCCGCACCTCGGCCGGGGCCCCCGGCCGGCTGACGTACGGCACGGCCACGAAGTCGGCGGTGAGGGTATCGGGGGTGATCCGGGTGCGCACGTAGCCGCGGCGGGCGTCGTGGTAGCGCAGGTGCGGGTTGATCGCGAGGAACGGGTCGGCGGACGGGTCGATGTCGCGGCCGTCGCCGCCGCTGCTGATCGAGGTGGTGACGAGCTCGACGCCGACGCTCGGCGAGGCGGGGTCGTCGTAGTCGGCCTTGAGCTCCGCGGCCCAGTGGGTGTGCACGTCGCCGGTGAGCACCACGGGGTTGCGCACCCCGGCGCGCACCCAGCCCCGGGTGATGCGGTCGCGGCAGGCGGCGTAGCCGTCCCAGGCGTCCTGGCTGGTGAGCTTGAGCGGCCCGGCGTCGGCGTCCCGCTGGGCGAAGAACACCTGCTGGGCGATGAGGTCCCAGCGCGCCAGGCCCGCGGCGAGGCCGCGGAGCAGCCACCGCTCCTGCTCCGGGCCGAGGATCGACCGGGCCGGGTCGGCGGACTCGGGGCAGTGCCGCCAGCCGTCGCCGCAGCACTGGTCGTGGCGGTACTGCCGGGTGTCGAGCACGTGGAAGACGGCGAGCCGTCCCCAGTGCACGCGCCGGTGGACGGGCATGTACGGCCCGCGCGGCAGCGAGGAGCGGCGCAGCGGCATGTGCTCGTAGTAGGCGCGGAACGCGGCCGCGCGGCGGAGCGGGAACTCCTCCGGGGGTGTCGGCGAGCGCTCCTCGGGCATGTCGCCCGCCCAGTTGTTGTCGACCTCGTGGTCGTCCCACACCACGAGCCAGGGCGCGGCGGCGTGGGCGGCCTGCAGGTCCGGGTCGCGCTTGTACAGGGCGTGCCGCAGCCGGTATCCGGCGAGGTCGACCGCCTCCGGGCCGTCGTGGCGGCGCACCGCGGTGCGCTTGCGGGTGGCCGCGTTCTCGTAGATGTAGTCGCCGAGGTGGACCACGAGGTCGGGCTCGTCCTCGGCGAGGTGGCGGTAGGCGGTGAACAGCCCGTGCTCGTAGTGGGCGCACGAGGCGAAGGCCATCACCAGCGGCGGGCCGTACGTGCCCGGGCGGGGGGCGGTGCGCGCCCGGCCGACCGGCGAGATGTGCCCGAGGGCCTTGAACCGGTACCAGTAGTCGCGGCCGGGCCGCAGGCCGTGCAGCTCGACGTGCACGCTGTGCGCCCACTCCGGCCGGGCGAGGTACATGCCGCTGCGCACCACGTCACGGAACCGGTCGTCCGCGGCGACCTCCCAGAACACCGGCACCGTCCGGTACGGCATGCCGCCGCGGCCGTCCTCGGCGTCCGGGCGGGGGGCGAGCCGGGTCCAGATGACGAAGCCGTCGTGGGCCGGGTCGCCGGAGGCGACGCCGAGGGTGAACGGGTCGGGGCGCACCGGCGCGGCGGGCGGCGCCGGGCCGGGGTCCGGCTCGCACCCGTCCTCCTGCCGGGGGCAGGCCGCGCGGGCGGGGCCGCCGGCGAACGCCCCCGCCCCGCCGAGTCCGGCGACACCGCCGATGCCGGCGAGGAGAAAGGACCTCCTGGAGGGCTGGGCGGGCACGGCACGACCTCCGAGACGATCGCTGCGGTCGGACGACCGCAGCCTCTCGAAGATCGCCGCCGTGCGTACGCCGTCAGGGCGGGACCTCCGGAACCTTTACCGGATCCGGGTCCCGCCTTTGCGCGTCACCCGCCGGATCTCACCAGCCGCGGTTGGCGAGGCGCTCGCTCTCCGGCAGCGTGGTGACGTTGATGCCGACCATGGGCTCGCCGAGCCCGCGCGACACCTTCGCGATCACGTCGGGGTCGTCGTAGTAGGTGGTCGCCTTCACGATCGCCGCGGCGCGCTTGGCCGGGTCGCCGGACTTGAAGATGCCGGAGCCGACGAACACGCCCTCGGCGCCGAGCTGCATCATCATCGCCGCGTCCGCGGGGGTGGCGATGCCCCCGGCGGTGAACAGCACCACCGGCAGCTTGCCGGTCTTGGCCACCTCGGCGACGAGCTCGTACGGCGCGCGCAGCTCCTTGGCCGCCGCGTACAGCTCGGCCTCGTCGAGGGTGGTGAGCCACCGGATGCCCTCGCGGATCTTGCGCATGTGCCGGACGGCCTCGACCACGTTGCCGGTGCCCGCCTCGCCCTTGGACCGGATCATCGCGGCGCCCTCGGCGATCCGCCGCAGCGCCTCGCCGAGGTCGGTGGCGCCGCACACGAACGGCACGGTGAAGGCCCACTTGTCGATGTGGTGCGCCTCGTCGGCCGGGGTGAGCACCTCGGACTCGTCGATGTAGTCGACGCCGATCGCCTGGAGCACCTGCGCCTCGACGAAGTGCCCGATCCGCACCTTCGCCATCACGGGAATGGAGACCGCGTTGATGATGCCCTCGATCAGGTCGGGGTCGCTCATCCGCGCCACACCGCCCTGGGCCCGGATGTCGGCGGGGACCCGCTCCAGGGCCATGACGGCGACGGCGCCCGCATCCTCCGCGATCTTGGCCTGCTCGGGGGTGACGACGTCCATGATGACGCCGCCCTTGAGCATCTCGGCCATGCCGCGCTTCACCCGGGCGGTGCCCACCTCGGGAGCGGTGCCGCGGGCGTCGGTGGTCTCGGTGGTCTCGGGGCTGCTGGACACGGTCCTACCTCACATCACGGACATGCTTGCTCAACCACCAAGGATACGTGGTCGCCGATCCTCGGCCGACGGGCCGCCCGGCCGCCACGCCGTCCCGGTGTCGCGGTACGGCTCGCGCGGCGGGCGTCAGGGCGCGACCGGCTTGGGCGCGGCGAGCACCACCCAGACCTGGCCCTTGGCGAACGGGATCGGCTCGCCGTCCGGGGTGGTGAAGGTGGTGCCGGACCTCTGGTTCGGCCGCGACCAGCGGGCCTGGTAGGCCTTGCCGTCCCGCAGCACCACCGCCCGGCCCTTGCCGACGGTGTGCAGCAGCGGCGTGTAGCTGCCGTTGACGTCGTGGAACTGGGACCGGGTGGTCTTGACGTACTGGATCACGACCGTGGGCGCGCCGAGCTGGCCGCCCTCGGCCGCCATGTTGCGCTTGCCGTCCTGCCAGATGAGCCACTGCTTGCGGCGCTCGGACCAGCCGAAGGTGAACCGCGCGGCCGGGTAGCGCACGGTGAACGTCTTGCGCTCGGTGCCGCCCTCGGGGGCGTCGCCGAACACGAACCCGATGTCCTTCGCCTCGGTCGCGTCGGGGGCCTTGGCGAGCAGCCTGCGCGGGGAGGCGACCAGGTTGTACGGCGCGACCCGGCCGGGCTCGCGCTGGTAGGCGCCTGGGGCGGCGCTGTCGGAGACGTCGAACAGCGACGCCCGCTGCATGAACGGGATCATCTTCGTCTGGACCCCGGAGTACGCCAGCGCGGGCTTGCCGAACATCGACAGGATGTACAGGTCGGAGATGCGCGCGCTGCGCACCGGGCCCACCTTCGCCGGGTACCGCGACGAGTAGATCGCGATCAGCCGGGTGAGCCCGCCCTCGACCTGGGTCACGTAGACGATGTCGGCGCTCTTCAGGCCCATCTGGGGCTTGCCCGCCGCGGTGTTCTCGATCTTCACGGCGAGCACCGGGTTGCGCTTCTCGGTGGCCGCGCCGGTGAACGGGTGGGACGGCGGCGGCGTCGGCTCCGGGGCCGGCGTCTGTGACTCCGTGGCCGCCTGCGGCGGAGCCGCCGCGGGCTCGTCGGACGAACAGGCCGCAGGCGCGAGCAACGCCCCACCGGCCAGGACGACGCAGGCCATCCGGGTCAAGCGCACCGCAGAACTCCTCCCAATCTTCGGAAATTGGGAAGAAGTTTACTGATGTTCCCTTACTTCTCTGTCGTAAACGTCTTGGGCGGATCGTCGTCCATCTCGAAGAACTGCGGCAATTCGGTATGGCCGGCGAGCCGGAGCGTGCGCACCAGCCAGCGGCGGTGCGCGGCCCGGGTCACCGCGACCGCGTTGTTGTAGAAGCGGCGGGAGTAGACCACCTTCTTCACCGCGGCGTCGAGCTCGGCCATGAGCTCCGGGCCGCCGGGGGCCTCGGCCATGCGCTCGCGGAACCGGTCCTGGTCGACCACCGCACGCAGGGTCTTCGACAGGTCGCTCTCGGCGAGCTCGCGCTCCTCCGGCCCGGCGGTGCGGGCGTGGTGGGCCGCGGTGGCGAGCACGAGGCTCGTCGCCGGGTCGAGGATGCGCGAGGCGGCGAGCTCGAGGGCGACCGCGGCCCGCCGTACCAGGGCGGCGTCGATCGCCTCGCGGGCGGTCTCCAGCCGGATGTGCATGCGGTCGAGCCGCCCGGCCCGCCAGGAGATGTACACGGCGGTGAGCACCACGATCACGCCCCCCACCAGGATCAGCGTCGCGTTCACGGCCGCTCCCGCTCAACCGTGGACCGTGCCCTGACCAGTGCGGTCCTCATCGTCCCCGTTCACCGGTCCTCGTCCTCGGTGACGCCCGCCTGCGCGGCGGTCACCGTCTCGTAGACGCGCAGCACGTCCCGCGCCACCGTCGACCAGTCGTACCTGCGCACCGCGATCCGCGCCTCGTCGGACAGCTTCGCCCGCCGCCCGGGGTCGTCGAGCAGCCGGGCGGCCTCGCGGGCGAGCGAGGCGGGGTTGCCGGTCTCGAACAGCGCCCCGGCCTGCCCCTCCCCCAGCACCCGGCGGAACGCCGGGATGTCGCTGGCGAGGATCGGCGCCCCGGCCGACATCGCCTCGGCGAGCACGATGCCGAAGCTCTCCCCGCCCAGGTTGGGGGCGCAGAACACGTCGACCGAGTGGTACGCCCGGACCTTGTCCTCCTCGCTCACCATGCCGAGCAGGGCGACCCGGTCGCGGTACTCGGCGGGCACCCGCTCGCGCACCTCGTCCCCGTCGCCGGGCCCGGCGATGAGCAGGTGCAGTCTCGGGCGCTCGGGGGCGAGCATGGCGAACGCGTCGAGCAGCACCGGCAGGCCCTTGCGCGGCTCGTCGATGCGGCCGAGGAAGCCGATCACCTCGCCCTTGTCCCGCCAGCCGGGCAGCGGCTCGCCGTGCGCGTACCGGTCGACGGTGACCCCGTTGGGGATGATCACCGCGTCGCCGCCGAGGTGCTCGACGAGCGTCTTGCGCGCGGCCTCGGAGACCACGATCCGGCCGGTGATCTTCTCCAGGGCGCTCTGCAGCATCGGCGCGCCGACGGCGAGCATCCGGGAGCGGGGGATCGACGAGTGCCAGGTGGCGACGATCGGGCCGCGCGCCACCCAGCAGGCGAGCAGGCCGAGCGAGGGCACCTGCGGCTCGTGCACGTGCAGCACGTCGAACCGGCCCTCGCGCACCCACTTGCGCACCCGGCTCGCCGACAGGAAGCCGAACGCGAGCCGGGCCACCGCCCCGTTGTACGGCACCGGCACGGCGCGGCCCGCGGGCACCACGTACGGCGGCAGCGGCGCGTCGTCGGCCGCGGGGGCGATCACCGACACGTGGTGGCCGCCGGCGATCAGCGCCTCGGCGAGGTCGCGCACGTGCGCCTGCACCCCGCCCGGCACGTCCCAGGTGTAGGGACAGACGATTCCGATCCTCATGTGCCGCTCGCAGGGGGGTTAGGGTCCGCGGCGGTGCCGGAGGCCCCGCCGGTGGCCTGACCGGCGGGCCCCGGGCGCGGCTCGAGGTCGTCGAGCCACAGGCGCTGCATCATGTGCCAGTCCTCCAGGTGCTCGGCGATCCCCTTCTCGAAGGCCCGCGCCATCGCCTGGGTCATGATCTGGACCTTCTCCTGCCGGGTGCCGTGCTCGGGGACGGGGATCTCGTCGAAGATCCGCACCCCCCAGCCGTCCTTCTCGAACCAGAGCGCGGCCGGGATGAGCGGCGCGCCGGTCTGGATGGACAGCAGCGCCGGGCCGGGCGCCATGCGGGTGCGGGCGCCGAAGAAGTCCACCTCCACCCCGGTCGCGGTGAGATCCCGGTCGGCGGGCAGGCACACCGGGCGTCCCTCGCGCAGCCGCCGCGCCAGCACGCCGAAGGCGCCCGCGCTGCCGCCCTCCTTACGGGTGAGCGGCAGCACCTCCATGCCGAGGCCCTCCCGGTAGGCGACGAAGCGCTCGTACAGGGACTCGGGCTTGAGCCGCTCCATCACGGTGGTGAACGGGTGGCCCTTGTGCACCAGCCAGGCGCCGGCGAGGTCCCAGTTGCCCATGTGCGGCAGCGCCATCACCGCGCCCTGCCCCCGGTCGAGGTACTTGAACATGATCTCGTCGCCGTGGGCGACGGTGCCCGCCAGGATGCGCTCCCGGCTCATCGCGGGCAGCCGCAGCGCCTCCATCCAGTAGCGCATGTAGGAGCGCACGCCCGCCCGGCCGAGCCGGCGCACCCGCGGGTCGTCCGGGTCGCAGCCGAGCACCCGGGCGTAGTTCGACTGCAGCCGGCGCACGGACTTGCCCCGGCGCAGCCACAGGAAGTCGGCGATGAGCCGGAAGATCCAGGCGGCCACCCGCTCGGGGAGGCGCGGCACCAGCACCCATCCGGCGTGCAGGGCGGCGGCGACGATGCGATCGATCAGCGCGATTCACCCCATACAGTTGTCCACCCGGCGGTCCACCCGGCCCCGGCCCGCCCGCCGTGGCGGCCCGGCCGGGCCGTACGGGCCGGGTTTCAGGTCCGACCCTATGGCGCTTGTCCCCGCCGTGCGTAAGCGCGCGCCCGGGCGCTCCCGGCGACGCGGTGACGCCGCCGCACCCGAAGGCCGGGGCGACGGCGTTGGCCTGGCTTGACCTTCATTCTGTCATCGCTTGACGGTGCACATGGAGCACCCGCTGGACCACGGTGAACGCGCTCGCCGCGGCGAGCAGCCACAGCCCGGCGTCGGGCAGGTACGGCACGCCGAGGCCGCCGAGGAGGGCGGACAGCAGCACGACGGCGAGCCGCTCGGTGCGCTCGGCGATGCCGACGTTGCAGGTCATGCCGAGTCCCTCGGCCCGCGCCTTGACGTACGACACGAGCATCCCGGCCACCAGGCAGAACAGCGTCACCCCGGCGAGCACCGGCCGGTCGCCGGCGAAGAAGTGCCAGGTGAGCGCGGAGAAGACGGCGGCGTCCGCGAGGCGGTCAAGGCTCGAGTCGAGGAAGGCGCCCCACCTGCTGCCGGTTCCCCCCTTCGCGCGGGCCACCGCTCCGTCGATCATGTCGGAGAGGGCGAACACGGCAACGGCGAGAGCCCCCCAGACCAGCTCGCCCCGCGGGAAGAAGTACAGCGCGGAGGCGACCGTGCCAAGGGTGCCGACGGCGGTCACCATGTTGGGGCTGACCCCACGGTCGGCGAGCGCCCGGCCCAGGGGGGTCAGCACGCGGCTCACGGTGGGACGAAGGACGTTGAGCATTGCCGTCCGATCGTAGGACACCGCGAGTCCGGGCCGATATCCGTGTCTGATTCCGCACTTTTACCGTCAGGCTCTTGTGATAGCCGCCGTATGGGTAAAGGGTGGGACACACGAGCGATACCCCCACTGCGCGCGTCCGGCTGGGGGCGCCGGGCGTGGCAGCGAGACAACGTGGTCGCGTCCGGGCGAATGAGCCGAGCCGGACCAACGGGAAAGGAGGCGGACTCCCGGAAGTCTAGCGGGCGCCACCGGAACGCGCGGCGGCGGCCACGAGAACGGCCGGGAAACACACGGCGAGGCGAGGCTCCGCGACCGGGCACGGCCCTCCGAGTCACCAGGAGGCGAAGTGGCGGAGAAGTCAGGGGCAGCGGGAGTCGCCGGCAGGGCACCGGAGGCCGACCGGCCCGAGAAGGTTCGCAACGTCGTGCTGGTCGGCCACTCCGGAGCGGGGAAGACGACGCTGGTCGAGGCGCTGCTCGCCGCGACCGGCACCATCACGCGGGCCGGCCGGGTCGAGGACGGCACCACGGTGAGCGACTACGACGAGGTCGAGGTCCGCCAGCAGCGGTCGGTGAACCTCTCGCTCGCGCCGGTCGTGCACAACGGCATCAAGATCAATCTGCTCGACACCCCCGGCTACGCCGACTTCGTCGGCGACCTGCGGGCCGGGCTGCGGGCCGCCGACGCGGCGCTCTTCGTCGTCTCGGCGGCGGAGGGCGTCGACGGGCTCACCCGGATGCTCTGGGAGGAGTGCGCGGCGGTGGGCATGCCGCGCGCCGTCGTGATCACCAAGATCGACCACCAGCGGGCCGACTTCGACGAGGTCCTCGCCACCTGCCAGGACGCGTTCGGCGAGGGCGTCGCCCCGCTCTACCTGCCGGTCGTCGGCGACCAGCGGGTGCAGGGCCTGATCGGCCTGCTCACCCAGACCTTCTACGACTACACGAGCGGCAGGCGCACCGAGCGCGAGCCGGACGCCGCGCACGCCGATGCGATCGAGACGTACCGGGGCGAGCTCATCGAGGGCATCATCCAGGAGAGCGAGGACGAGTCCCTCATGGACCGCTACCTCGCGGGCGAGGAGCTCGACCCCAAGATGCTCATCCAGGACCTGGAGAAGGCGGTGGCCCGCGGCGGCTTCTACCCGGTCCTGCCGGTCTGCGCGGCCCCCGGCTCCGGCCCCGCGGTCGGCCTCATCGAGCTGCTCGACGGCATCACCCAGGGCTTCCCGTCGCCGCTGGAGCACCCGCTGCCGGAGATCACCACGATCGACGGCACCCCGGTGACCGACATCACCTGCGACCCGGACGGCCCGCTCGTCGCCGAGGTGGTCAAGACGACGAGCGACCCGTACGTCGGCCGGATCAGCCTGGTGCGGGTGTTCTCCGGCACGCTGCGCCCGGACACCGTGGTGCACGTCTCCGGGCACGGCCTTGCCGACCGCGGGCACGAGGACCACGACGTCGACGAGCGGATCGGCGCGCTGTCCTGCCCGCTCGGCAAGCACCAGCGGCCGATCGCCAAGGCGATCGCCGGTGACGTGGTGGCGATCGCGAAGCTGTCCCGGGCGGAGACCGGCGACACGCTGTCCGACAAGGACCGGCCGCTGCTCATGACCGCCTGGACGATGCCCGAGCCGCTGCTGCCGGTGGCGGTCCGCGCCAAGTCGAAGGCCGACGAGGACAAGCTGTCCCAGGCGCTGGGCCGGCTGGTGGCCGAGGACCCGACGCTGCGGCTGGAGAACAACTCCGAGACCCGCCAGCTCGTGCTGTGGTGCATGGGCGAGGCGCACGCGGACGTGCTGCTCGAGCGGCTGGCCAAGCGGCACGGCGTGGCGGTGGAGAAGGTCGAGCTGCGGGTGCCGCTGCGGGAGACCTTCGGCGGCACGGCCGAGGCGATGGGCCGCAACGTCAAGCAGACCGGCGGCCACGGGCAGTACGCCATCTGCCACATCCGGGTCGAGCCGTTGCCGTCCGGCGGCGGCTTCGAGTTCGTCGACCAGATCGTCGGCGGCGTGATCCCGCGCCAGTTCATCCCGTCGGTGGAGAAGGGCGTGCGCACCCAGATGGAGCGCGGGCTCGTCGCCGGGTACCCGGTGGTGGACATCCGGGTGACGCTCTACGACGGCAAGGCGCACTCGGTGGACTCCTCGGACATGGCCTTCCAGATCGCGGGGCAGCTCGCGCTGAAGGAGGCCGCGAACAAGGTGCCGATGCTGCTGCTCGAGCCGGTGGACGAGGTCTCCGTGCTCGTGCCCGACGACTACGTCGGCACGATCATGTCGGACCTGTCCGCGCGGCGCGGCCGGGTGCTCGGCACCGAGCCGGTCGGCAACACCGGCCGCACGCTGATCAAGGCCGAGGTCCCCGAGCTGGAGATCATCCGCTACGCGATCGACCTGCGGTCGATGTCGCACGGCACCGGGACCTTCACCCGGTCCTTCCTGCGCTACGAGCCGCTGCCGCAGCACCTCGCCGAGAAGGTGACGGGCGAGGCGAAGGCCGCGAGCTGACGCCGGTCTCGGGCGGATCCGTCCAGGTTCGTCCGGGATGTGGCAGGTAGGGGCGGCCGTGTCCGGACGCGGCCGCCCCGGCTCGCCCCAAATTTTGGACAACGATCCGGTTTGTCATCACCAACCGATAGGGTTTTCGTACCGTGCCATGGCGGACGCGGTGCCAGACTTGGGGACCATGCACCACCGTCCGCTGCTTGTCGCCACCGTCATCGCCGTCGCCACGACCGGGGCCGCCTACGTGTTCGGACCGAAGGCACAGGCCGAGCAGGAGAAGGGTGGGAAGAAACCCGCCACCGCCGTGGCCACCTCCCGCGTCGCCTCGGCCGAGTCCTCCCCGAACTGCCCGGCCGACGCCGCCTTCCCCAAGCGTGAGCTGCGCGGGGTGTGGATCGCGACCGTACGCAACATCGACTGGCCGTCGAAGACCGGCCTGTCCGTGCAGCGGCAGCAGGCCGAGTACACGCGCATCCTCGACGAGGCGGTCAAGCGCCGGCTGAACGCGGTCTTCGTCCAGGTACGGCCGGCCGGGGACGCGTTCTACCGCTCCGACCTCGAGCCGTGGTCGCAGTTCCTCACCGGCAAGGTCGGCGGCGACCCCGGCTGGGACCCGCTGCCGTTCCTCATCGCCGAGGCGCACAAGCGCGGTCTGGAGTTCCACGCGTGGTTCAACCCGTACCGGGCCGCGGACGACGCCAACCTCTCCGCGCTGCCCGCGAACCATCCGGCCCGGCGCAACCCCGGGTGGGTGGTCAAGTACGGCGGGCGCGCCTACTACAACCCGGGCCTGCCGGAGGTGCGCGAGCACGTCGTCAAGGTCGTCACGGACGTGGTGCGGCGCTACGACGTGGACGGGGTGCACTTCGACGACTACTTCTACCCCTATCCCGTCCAGGGGGCGAGGTTCGACGACGCCGCCGCGTACAAGAAGTACGGCAAGGGCAAGCCGCTCGCCGAGTGGCGCCGGGACAACGTCAACCGGCTCGTGGCCGAGGTGTCGGACGCCGTGCACCGCACCAAGGGCTGGGTGAAGTTCGGCATCAGCCCGTTCGGCATCTGGCGCAACAAGGCGCAGGACCCGACCGGGTCGGACACCAACGGCATGTCCGCCTACGACGCGATCCACGCCGACGCCCGGCACTGGATCAGGTCCGGCACGGTGGACTACATCCTGCCCCAGCTCTACTGGTCGCGCGGCAACAAGGCGGCGAGCTACTCTGTGCTGCTGCCCTGGTGGGCGAAGGAGGTGCGCGGCACCGACGTGCACCTGTACATCGGCCAGGCGCTCTACCGGGTGGGCAGCAAGGACGAGCCGGCCTGGACCAAGGCCGGTGAGCTGCCCGCGCACATCGCGCTCGACCGCAAGCAGCCGGAGGTGAAGGGCGACGTCTACTTCAGCGCCAAGCAGCTGCTGACCAACCCGCTCGGCGTGCTCGACCGCATCGTCGCCGACCACTACCGCCGCCCGGCGCTGCTGCCGCTGATCAAGGGCCTGGACGGGGGGAAGCCCGCGAAGGTGACCGATCTCAAGGCCGAGGGCACCACGCTGAGCTGGACCTCCTCGCCCGGCGCCCGCGCGTACGCGGTCTACCGGGTGAGCGGCAAGGGCGACGCGTGCGCGACCGCCTCCGCGCGCAACCTCGTCGCGGTCGTCCCGGCCACCGGCGGGGCGCGGCAGTCCTACACGATCCGCGCCACCGGCACCTACTACGTGACCGCCCTCGACCGCCTGCACCACGAGAGCGCAGCGGCCCGGGTCACCGTGGCGAACGTCGGCTGAGCCCGGCGGGGCGCGGCCCCAGCCCCGGGCCCGCGGGTACGGCGGCGCGGCCCTCCGGTGACGCCCCCGGTGGGGGTAGCGCGCTCCTCCGGCGCCCGTGGCCCGGCCGCCCGTTTCGTGCCGACCGAATCGTTGTGCACAACCATTGGCAAATCACCCGGGATATGTGATCTCTGTGCCAAGGTGTCAGTGACATCGGCCACGGGCGCGGCCGCACTCCCCTTCGCCGTGCCCGCGGGGCGCGGCGGGCCGTCGTCCGCCCCGGGCCACGGGGCGGAGCCGCCCGGGGCAAGGGGACGGCCACGGGCGGGAGGGAGGCGAATCGTGAGGCGCGTGCCGGCACTGCTGGCCGTGATCATGCTGGGGGTGTGCCTCTGGGCGACCGCGGCGCACGCCGACGGGGCGCCGCAGGGCGCACCGGCGTCCGGGCGGGTCGCCCTGATCGGCGTACCCGGGCTGCACTGGAACGACATCACGCCGCGGCGCACCCCGCACCTGTGGCGGCTCGCCCAGGGCAGCGCCATCGGCACGCTCTCGCCGCGCGCGGTGGCCACCGCCACCTGCCCGTACGACGGCTGGCTCACCGTGTCGGCGGGCATCCGCACCTCGTCCGGGGGCCGATGCGGCGGGCCGCCGGTTCCCGAGCCCGTGGGCGGGGGAGCGGTCATCCCGGGCTTCGACCGGCTGCGCGGCGAGGGCGGCCGGTACAGCGCGGGCGCGCTCGGCGCGGCGGCACGGGCGGCCGGGCACTGCACCGCCGCGGTCGGCCCGGGCGCCGCGCTCGCCCTCGCCGACGCCCACGGCCGGGTGGACGTCTACGCGGCCACGCCGGACGCGCTGCCGGACGCCGGGTGGTCACGCTGCCCGCTGCTCGCGGTGGACGTCGACGACCTGATCCGCCCCTACCTCCGCGACGGCGTGCTCACCAAGGAGCCCGACCTGCTCTCCCCCGCCGAGCGCGCCGCGGCGGTCGCCGCCGCCGACGCGAAGGTCGGCGCGGTGCTCGAGCGTCTCCCGGCGGACACCGCCGTGCTGCTCGCCGGCCTGTCCGACCACGGCGGCGTGCCGCACCTGCGGGTCGCGATGTGGCGCACCCCCGGCGGGGCCGGGCGGCTCGTCGGCACCGCCTCCACGCACCGCGACCACATCGTGCTGCTCCCCGACATCACCACCACGATGCTGGTCCAGGCCGGCGTCGAGGTGCCCGACGTGGTGATCGGCGCCCCGTGGCGGCTCACCGCCGCCGCCCCGCTGGAGGAGGCGGTCGACATCGTCCGCCGCGCCGACCTGCGCGGGCAGACCGTGCGCAACGCCACCAAGTTCTTCTTCCACGGCGTGGCGGCCCTGCAGGTGCTGTTCTACGTGGCCGCGTTCGTGCTGCTGCGCAGGCGGCGCGGGCTCGGCGGGGTGCGGGCCGCGGCGGTGGCGCTCGCCTCGATCCCGATCGCCACCTCGCTGGCGAACCTGTTCCCGTGGGACCGTACCGCGGCGCCCACGGCGACGCTGATCGGCTGTGTCGCCGCGATCGTCGTCCTGCTCGCCGTGGCCGCCCTCGCCGGTCCGTGGCGGCGGCACCCGTTCGGCCCGGCCGCGGTGGTCACCGGCGTCACCGCCGCCGTGCTGCTCGGCGACATGCTCACCGGCACCAGGCTGCAGATCGACGGCCTGATGGGCTACACCGCCGTGGTGGGCGGCCGGTACCACGGCCTGGGCAACGTGTCCTTCGCGCTGCTCGCCACCTCGGTGCTGCTGCTCGCCGCCGCGGGCGCGGAGCGGCTGGTGACCGCGGGGCGGCCGCGGGCGGCGGTGGGGTTCGTCGCCGGGTGCGGCGGGGTGGCGATGCTCCTCGACGGCTGGCCGGGAATCGGCAGCGACTTCGGCGGGGTGATCGCCTTCCTCCCGGGCATCGCCGTCACCGCCCTCCTCGTCGCGGGGGCGCGGGTGTCGATCGTCCGGCTCGGCGGCTTCTGCGCGGCCGGGGGCCTGCTCATCATGGCGATCGCGTTCCTCGACCACCTGCGTCCCCCGGCCGACCAGACCCACCTGGGCCGCTTCGTCGGGCAGATCGCCGACGGCACCTACCTTCCGGTGATCGCCCGCAAGCTCGACGCGATGCTCCAGACGATGCTGAACCCGAACCTCCTGCCGATCGTGGTCACCGCGCTCGGGTTCCTGATCTTCGCCGTGCTCCGGCCCGGCACGGTCAGCGCGGGCCTCATCCCGCTCGCCTTCGCGCGGTCGCCGATGCTCAAGGCGGGCCTGGTGGGCGCGCTCGTCTGCGGCGTCGTCGGCACCCTCGTCAACGACTCGGGCATCGCCGTGCTCTCCATGGTGCTCGGCCTCGCGGTGCCGCTGGTCCTCGCCACGGGGATCGGCATGCTCCGCGAGAACGGGCGCCTCGCCCCGATCGGCCCGGCGGGCGAGGCCTCCCCCGGGCCCTCCGACGGCCCGTCCGGCGGCCGCGAGGGCTCCTCCGGCACCACGCACCGGCCACCCCTCGACAAGCCCGCCACGGACCCCTCGGGCCGCGCCGAGGGCCTGCCCGGCCTCATCTGACCACGCCCGGCCGTACGGCGTGCCGGGGCCGGTGGCGGGGCCGCCGCCCGGCACGCGGCCGGACGGGGCGGTCAGGAGGGCCAGGCCTCGGCGAGGAGCTCGCGGGTGTCGCGGAGGAGCTGGGGAAGCACGCGGGTGTGGCCGACGATCGGCATGAAGTTGGTGTCGCCGCCCCACCGCGGGACGATGTGCTGGTGCAGGTGGGCGGCGATCCCGGCGCCCGCGACCTGGCCGAGGTTGAGGCCGACGTTGAAGCCCTGGGCGCCGCTCGCCTTGCGGAGGGCCTGGATGGCGCGCTTGGTGAAGTCCGCGATCTCGGCCGTCTCCGCCTCGTTCAGCTCCACGTAGTCGGCGATGTGCCGGTACGGGCAGATCATCAGGTGACCCGAGTTGTACGGGTACAGGTTGAGGACGGCGAAGACGGTACTGCCGCGCGCGAGGATGAGGCCGTCCTCGTCGCTCATCTTCGGGATCTCGCAGAACGGGCAGCCGTCTCCCGGTCCGGAGCCGGTCGGCTTGTTCTCCCCTCTGATGTAGGCCATGCGGTGAGGCGTCCACAGCCGCTGGAAGTTGTCCGGCACCCCCACCCCGGCCTGCTCAATCGGCTCCTGCATGTCTTGCAGCATAGGACCCCCGCGGCCCGTTCCGGGCAGGGTGCCCCCGGCCGGACGGCCGTCCGGTTCCGGACGGATGCCCGGAACCGGCGTGTGGTGTCTGGGACATCTGAGGCGACAGGGGCGGAAAGATCGGGCAGAATTCCGAATCGCTGCGCAGAGGCACCCGAAGGAGCGATCCACCGATGACCGAAGCCATCGCCGCAGAGGACTCGGCCGAGACGACGCCCGGCACGGCCCGCGGCGCCGAGGGCGACGAGCACGTCCCGCCGCGCCCGTCGGCCCCGTCCTCCTCCTCGGCGTTCTCTTCGTCCACGTTCGCCACCTCGGTGTTCTCCGCGGAGCCGGCCGCGACCGACTACTCCACCTCGGTGTTCTCGTCCGAGCCGTTCTCCTCGGCCGAGTCGGCCTCGGCCGGGTCGCCCACCGGGTTCGGCTCCGAGCCCTCCTCGCCGCGGCTCACCGGCTACACCTCCTCGGGCTTCGCCGCCACGGGCTACACCGGCTCGTCGTACGGCTCCGCCGAGGACACGCAGGCCGAGCCCGAGCGGCCCGAGACCGGCACCTCCGGCCCTGCGGACTCCGACGCGGCGGCGTCCGCTCCGGCGGTGACCGGCACCGCGGCCTCCGAGCCGGAGACGGCCGACCCGGCGGCGTCCGTCTCCGCCACCGCTGACCCGTCGTCGGGCTCCGGCCCGGCCGACGCCGCGCCGCCCGAGGCGGAGCCGTTCCCGGCGCCGGCGTCCTCCTCCGCCGGGGCGACCACGACGTCGGTCTCCCTGTGGGGCGCGTCCACGACGAGCACCGCCCCCGCCGCGACCGAGTCCCCCGCCGAGGACTCCTCCGGCACGGAACGCTCCACCGCCGACGCCTCGGCCTCGGACGCCGACGCCGTCTCCGGCGAGATCGTGCCCGTGGCCGACGTGGAGCCCGCCGTCCGGCCGGCGCCCCGGCCGCGCCCGCGGCGGGCCGCCACCACGATGGAGACGGTCACCGCCGCCGTGGTGAAGGGCCGGATAAGGGTCGCGGACGAGGTGGTGGAGAAGATCGCGGCGCTCGCCACCCGGGAGGTGCCCGGCGTGGCCGACCTCGGCAGCGATCCGGATCATGGCGACGAACCGGACGGCCGTGCGGGGGCCGAGGACGCTCGCCCGATCCCGGGCGTGCGCGCGCAGGTGGAGGAGCGCCAGGTCGCGATCGACGTCACCATCGTCGTCGAGTACGGCCGCGTGATCCTCGACGTCGCGAACGAGGTCAAGATCAACGTGGCCCGGGCGGTGAGCCGCATGGTCGGCCTGCGCGTGGTCGAGGTCAACGTCACGGTCGAGGACGTGCGGATGCCCGGTCCGTCCCACCCCGGCCCGCAGAACGACGGCGAGGCCGCCGCGAACACCTGACCCCGGCGGTTTCCCGTGGCCTCGCCGCGGTGTGGCCGGACACGTCGCGGGCCTCCGAGCGCCGCCGATCGACACGCCATGCCCTCCGCAGGCTGAGCGAAGCCCCGGCGGCCCCGGTCACGAAGGCGAGCGCCAAGACGGCGCCAGCCGTACCCGACCCCCGGACGGGCGGGCCTCGCGATCCGCTACACGGCCGTAGCCGGCCCGAAGAGCGCGCAAGAAAAGACGACACCGCGGGGCACGCCCGGTGGTCCGGGGCACCCCGCGGCGACGGTCACGCTCAGATCTGGACGCGGTTCTCCACGGCGTTCACGATCTCCTCGATCGCCTCGTCGATCGGCACGCCGTTCTTCTGCTCACCGGTGCGGTACCGGAAGGACACCGCGTTCTTCGACACGTCGTCGTCGCCCGCGAGAAGCATGTAGGGGATCTTCTGCTTCTGCGCGTTGCGGATCTTCTTCTGCATGCGGTCCGCGGAGGCGTCGACCTCGGCCCGGATGCCCTTCTCACGCAGCCTCGCCACCACCGCCTCCAGGTGCGGCACGTGCTCGTCCGCGATCGGGATGCCGACCACCTGCACCGGGGCGAGCCACGGCGGCAGCGCGCCCGCGTAGTGCTCGAGCAGGATGGCGAAGAACCGCTCGACCGACCCGAACAGCGCCCGGTGGATCATGTACGGCCGGCGCCGGGTGCCGTCGGCCGCCTGGTACTCCAGGTCGAACCGCTGCGGCATCTGCAGGTCGACCTGGAGGGTGGAGAGCTGCCAGCGGCGGCCGATCGCGTCCTTGATGTGGACGTCGATCTTCGGGGCGTAGAAGGCGCCCTCACCCTCGGCGACCTTGTACGGCAGGCCGGACTTGTCCAGCGCGTGCCGCAGCGCCTCGGTGGCGACCTCCCACTCCTCGGGGTCGCCGACGAACTTCTCCGGCCGGGTGGACAGCTCGGCCTCGAACTCGGTGAGCCCGTAGTCGCGCAGCAGGTCGAGCACGAACTGCAGCAGCGAGGCGAGCTCGTCGGCGAGCTGCTCGGGGGTGCAGAAGATGTGCGAGTCGTCCTGGGTGAACCCGCGCGCCCGGGTGAGCCCGTGCAGCACGCCCGACTTCTCGAACCGGTACACGGTGCCGAGCTCGAACATGCGCAGCGGCAGCTCGCGGTAGGACCGCCCCCTCGACTTGTAGATCATGATGTGGAAGGGGCAGTTCATCGGCTTGGGGTAGTAGGTCGCCCCCTCCATCTCCATCGGGGGGTACATGCCCTCGGCGTACCACCCCAGGTGCCCGGAGATCTCGAACAGGGTCGACTTGGAGATGTGCGGGGTGACCACGAACTGGTAGCCGGCCTGCTCGTGCCGCCGCCGCGAGTACTCCTCCAGCACCCGGCGGGTGATGCCGCCCTTGGGGTGCCACACCGCGAGGCCGCCGCCGATCTCCGGCGGGAAGGAGAACAGGTCGAGCTCGACGCCGAGCTTGCGGTGGTCGCGCTTCTCGGCCTCCTCGAGCATGTGCAGGTACTCGTCCTGCCGCTCCTTCGACTCCCACGCGGTGCCGTAGATGCGCTGCAGCTGCGGGTTCTTCTCACTGCCGCGCCAGTACGCGCCGCCGCTGCGCATCAGCTTGAAGGCGGCGATCGCCTTGGTCGAGGGCACGTGCGGCCCCCGGCACAGGTCCTTCCACCGCACCTCGCCCGTCTTGGGGTCGAGGTTGTCGTAGATGGTCAGCTCGGCTCCGCCGACCTCGACGCTCTCCTCCTCGGAGGCGCCGCCCTTGAGCCCGATCAGCTCCAGCTTGTACGGCTCGGCCGCGAGCTCCTGCCGCGCCTCCTCGTCGGTGACCCGGCGCCGCCGGAACTCCTGCCCCTGCTTGACGATCTCGCGCATGCGCTTCTCGATGCGCTTGAGATCCTCCGGGGTGAACGGCTGGTTGACGTCGAAGTCGTAGTAGAAGCCGTTCTCCACCGGCGGGCCGATGCCGAGCTTCGCCTCGGGGAACAGGTCCTGCACGGCCTGGGCGAGCACGTGCGCGGTGGAGTGGCGCATGATCGCCCGGCCCTCCTCCGAGTCGACGGTGATCGGCTCTACCACGTCGCCCTCGGCGAGCACGTGGGTGAGGTCGCGGGCCTGGCCGTTCACCCTGGCCGCGATCACGGTGCGGCCGTCGGCGGAGAGCGCCTCACCGGCCGTGGTGCCCGCCGCCACCGCACGCTCGGTTCCGTCGAGGGTGATGCGGATCTGGGACACGGTGGACACACGGACTCCTTGACTGGTCGATGAGGCTGATTCGCTGGGGTCAGATGCTACCGAGTCACGGTCGTCACCGGGTACCGGCGGCGCCATGCGCTCCTCTCCTTCCACTGTCGAGGGGAGCGGGCCGAGGAAGAACAAAACCCCGGGACCGCTCCCGGGGCTGCTGGCTACGCCACTTCCTCAGTGCACGCGACCGCACCGCCGGGCCGGGCCCGGCGTGGTCGTCAGGAACTCGACCGCGGCCGCCATGTCCCCCATGATACGCCCGCCGCGGCGCGCGCACGCCCGGCCGCGCGGCCCGGCGGCGCGCCGCGGCCGGCGGACGGGTCACCGGTCGGCGCTGCGGTCGCGGGCGCGGCGCCGGGCGGCGGGCCTGCGGCGCCGCTTGCCGTACCGGACGAGCTCGCCGCGGGTGCCGTCGAAGACGTTCCGGTCGATGGGGCTGTTGGCGTACTGGTGGATCGTCCAGGTGTCCCACGGCTCGGGCACGACCGGATCGCCCTTGGGATAGCTGGGCGCGGCGATCCACAGCGGCAGCACCTCGAGCCCGTCGCAGTGGCCCTGCCGGGCGAAGGCGTAGTGGGTGTAGACGAACGGCCGCACGCCGGTGCGCTCGATCACCGCGGCGCACCAGCGGCGGGCGAACCGGGCCACCTCGTGCGGCTTGCGGCGGTCGTTCGTCTCCAGGTCGAGGGCGAGCAGGTCGCCGTGGCGCAGCCCGGGTCGTCCCGAGGCGGCGCAGGCCCGCCGTACCGCCTTGAGGAAGTGGATCGCCTGTTCCTCGGGGTTCTTTCCGCCCGGCCGGGCGAAGTGGTAGGCGCCGCGGACGATCCAGTTCTCCCGCATGCCCTCCCAGTTGCGCTCGAACCACGGGTCGACGAACGAGTCGCCCTCGGTGGCCTTGGCGAACGCGAAGGCGACGCCGCGCTCGGCATGCGCCCGCCAGTCGACGCGGCGCTGCCAGTTCGAGACGTCGATGCCCTTCAGCACGCGATCCCCCCGTGAACAGATCGCCAAAAAGATCAATTACTGCGATCCTAACCGCGAAAGCCCACGAAATCGGGCAAGGAAGTGCTCTCCGTAATTAATATGTCGCTCTTCGCGTACGGCGCGCCGAAGCCCGGCCGGGGGTGACCGTGCGGCGTCCGGCCGCGCGGCGGACGGGTCATGCCTCCCCGGGCCGTGCGTGACGGCCGCCCGGAACGGGGAGGAAACGGCACGCGGGCGGACGCGGCCCGGCCGCCGCGGAGCGGTCCCGGACCTGTGGCGCGACGCCGCCGGCCAGGCGGGGCGCGCGGGCGCCCGGCGCTCGCCGGAGGGCGGCGCCGGCGCAGCCGAGACCGCCTAATAGGCTCGCAACCGTCGTCGTCTGCACCGGGGTTCAACGAGATGGTGTCACCGTGACCGAGCTCAGCCGCCGCCGGCGGATCGCGGTCCTGCTGCTGTGCTGCACGAGCCTGTTCATCGTGTCGCTGGACGCGACCATCGTGAACATCGCGCTGCCGGTGATCGCCCGGGACCTGCACGCCCCGATCTCCGGCATGCAGTGGGTGGTCGACGCCTACGTGCTCGTGGTCGGCGGCCTGCTCATGCTCTCCGGCTCCACCGCCGACCGGGTCGGGCGGCGCCGGGTGTTCCAGACCGGCCTCGCGCTGTTTTCGCTCGGCTCGCTGCTGTGCAGCGTCGCCCCGACCCTGGGCTGGCTGATCGCGTTCCGCATGCTGCAGGCGACCGGCGGCTCGATGCTCAACCCGGTGGCGATGTCGATCATCGCGAACGTGTTCACCGACCCGCGGGAGCGCGCCAGGGCGATCGGGGTGTGGGGCGGCATCGGCGGCATCAGCCTGGCGGCGGGCCCGCCGGTCGGCGGGCTCATCGTGGAGACGCTGGGCTGGCCGGGCATCTTCTGGATCAACGTGCCGATCGGCATCGCGACGATCGTGCTCACCGCGCTGCTCGTGCCCGAGTCGCGGGCGCCGCGTCCCCGCCGTCTCGACCCGCTCGGCCAGCTGCTCGTCATGGTGACGCTCACCACGTTGTGCTTCGCCATCATCGAGGGCCCCAACCTGGGGTGGAGCGCGGCCCCGGTGCTCGGCTGCTTCGCGGCGGCCGCGCTCTGCCTGGCCGGCCTGCTGTGGTACGAGCCGCGGCGCGACGACCCGCTGATCGACCTGCGGTTCTTCCGCAGCGCGCCGTTCTCCGGCGCGGTGGCGATCGCGGTGTGCTCGTTCGCGGCGCTCGGCGGCTTCCTGTTCATCAACACGATCTACCTGCAGAACGTGCGCGGCCTCACGCCGCTCGAGGCCGGGATCTACACGCTGCCGATGGCCCTGGCCACGCTCGTCCTCTCCCCGGTGTCGGGCCGCCTGGTGGCCGCGCGCGGGGCACGCCCGCCGCTGACCATCGCCGGGGTGCTGCTCACGGTCGCCGGGCTGCTGCTCACCCGGGTGACCGCGGACACGCCGGTGCTCCCGCTGCTCGTCGTGTACGTGGTGTTCGGCGCCGGGTTCGGGCTGGTGAACGCGCCGCTGACCAACACCGCGGTGTCCGGCATGCCGCGCGCCCAGGCCGGGGTGGCCGCCGCGGTGTCATCCACCGGCCGCCAGGTGGGCCAGCTGCTCGGCGTGGCGATCGCCGGCTCGATCGTCGCCTCCTCGCTCGCCGTACCGCGGGGGCCGGAGTTCGCCCACGCGAGCGAGGCGGTGTGGTGGATGGTCGCCGGGTACGGCGCGCTCGTGCTCGCCCTGGGCCTCGCCACGACCGGCCGCCGGGCGTACCTCACCGCCGCCCGGGTCGCCGAGCGGCTGTTCCACGAGGAGCCGTCCGCCGCGCCGGCGGGCCGGGGCGCGCCCGGGCCGGGCCCGGGAGGCGGCGCGCGGTCGTGACCCCGCGGCTCTCGGGCCGGATTCCGCGCAGCATACGGGCCGGGCGTCACCCCTGCCGGGGTGCCACCCGGTCGTCGGCGTGAGCGGGTGCCGGCGCGCTCCCCGCGAGGGCCGCCCCTCGGCCCCGCCGCGGTGCGGTACGGCGGAGGCCCGGAGAGGGCGGGCGTCCCCGTCGGCGGCGGCCGGTCGTCAGAGCCTGCGCAGACCGGTGAGGACGCGTTCCAGCAGGTTCCGGTCGGGGGCGCCGCTCGACTCGAGCTGTGGCTGGTAGACGCGGACCAGGCCCTCGTTGGCCATGTCCGCGACGAGCACGCGGGTCACGCCGAGCGGGATGTTGAGCAGTGCGGAGATCTCCGCCACCGACCGTACCTGGAGGCAGAGCTGGCTGATCGCCCGGTATTCGCGGGAGTAGCCGAGGCCGAGCTGCATCGACGTGGCCGAGGAGACCAGCGCCTCGAGCGCGAGGTGCATGCGCGGGGCGGTCCGCCCGCCGGTGACGGTGTACATCCGCACCAGGGACGGTCTCGGCTCCTGCGGCTCCTGCCGGTAGGCGCCGCCGTAGTGCGGGCGTTCCGGGGGGTTCCAGGATCCACCTGACAACGCGTCTCTCCTGTCACATCTCGTGGCGGAATAAACGACTCACGCGAAGCGCGCTGACCATCCGTCTCACTCGCCTTTCTCCTCGGTGGTTCCGGTCGCGCCGTCGGCCGCGGCGCCCGCGCTCTCCCGGCGGATCGCGTCCCGCCCCCGCCGCAGGCCGGACTGGTAGCTGGACAGCCGGCTGCGCATGCGGTCGGGCGAGAGCTGCGGCCGCGGGGCGGGGCCCGACGGGGCGGCGGGGCCCGCCCGGCCGGGGACGAGGTTCGCCTTCGGCACCCGCTTCGGCAGGCCGCCCGCGGTGACGCCGCCCTTGGCGGGCTGGGCCACGGACTGGGCCGCCCGCCACCCCTCGTCGGCGGGCGAGGACCACCCGGGGGACTCGCCCTGCCTCCTGTCCCCGGAGCCGGGGGTCGAGCGCCGGAACCAGTTCGACTCGACCTCGGCGTAGATGGGCAGGTACTCGTCGGTCCGCTCCTTGGCGGCCTGCCCGGACTCCTGCGCGGCGGGCTGCTCGGAGCCGACGCCCCACTCGCCGGAGGCGGTTCCCTGGTCGCCGGTCCCGGACGGCGCCGCGCCCCAGCCGGTCCGCGTCTCAGCCGGGGAGTCGGCCTGCGGGCCGCCCGCGACGGGACGGAACGACGGGGGCTCGGGGAATCCGCCGGACTGGACGGGCGGCAGCTCCGGCCAGGACGGGCCGGTTCCCCCGGCCTGCTCGGCCGGGGCGTCGAGCGTCTCCGCGCCCGGCCAGGGCGCGTTCAGGTGCGGCGGCTCCGGGGGCGTGAACGGCCGGAGCCGGTCCATGCTGAAGGTCTCGCCGGTCCGCGCGGCGGGGCCGCCGGCCGGGGCCGCCCCGGCGAACGGGCCGACCTCCGTCGGGCCGGACAGCGGGCCCGGCCCGGCCTGCGGCGGGACCGGGGGCGCGCCGAACGACGCGGCGGGCTGGGGCATGGGCCCGAACCCTCCGCCCGCCGGGGCCATCGGCGCCACGCCGTGCCCGAGCGGCATGCCGGGGAACGCGCCGGGGATCGGCACGATGAGGTTCTCCGGGAGCAGCACCATCGCGGTGAGGCCGCCGGAGTCCTGGGAGCGGAGCTGCACCCGGATGCCGTGCCGCATCGCCAGGCGGCCGACCACGTACAGGCCCATGCGCCGCGAGGCGGCCACGTCCACCACCGGCGGGTCGGCGAGCCGCCAGTTGACCTGGGCGAGCTCCTCCGGCGACATGCCGATGCCCTGGTCGGTCACCGAGATCATCACGCCGCTGCCGTCGATGCGGTTGCTGGAGATGAAGACCTTGGTGTCGGCCGGGGAGAACCACAGCGCGTTCTCGATCAGCTCGGCGAGCAGGTGGACCACGTCGTTGACCGCCTGCCCGGCGATCGCGACCTCCGACTGCAGGCGCAGCACGGCGCGCTCGTAGTTCTCCACCTCCGACAGCGCGGCGCGCACCACGTCCATCAGCTCGACCGGCTCGCCGTGCCGCCGCGCCACGTCCTGGCCAGCGAGGACCAGCAGGTTCTCGCTGTTGCGGCGCATGCGGGTGGCGAGATGGTCGAGGGTGAACAGGTCGGCGAGCCGCCGCTCGTTCTCCTCGCCCTGCTCCAGCCGCTCGATCAGGGCGAGCTGGCGCTCGACCAGCGTCTGGCTGCGCCGCGACAGGTTGACGAAGATCGCGTTGATGTTGCTGCGCAGCCGCGCCTCCTCGCTCGCCAGGCGCACCGCCTCGCGGTGGACCTCGTCGAACGCCCGGGCGACCTCGCCGATCTCGTCCTTGGTGTGGATGCCGATCGGGACGACCTCCGGCGGGGGCGCGTCCGAGCTGCTCTCCCGGAGCTTCTGCACCACCTCCGGCAGGCGGCGCAGGGCCACGTCGAGCGCGTCGCTACGCAGCCGCCGCAGCGGCCGTACCAGGGACTGGGCGACGCCGGTGGTGACGAGCAGGACCACGATCACGATGACCGCGATGACCCCGGCGAGCAGGAATGCCGAGCCGCGCTCGGAGCTCTCCAGGTCGGCGCTGCGGTCGAGGATCGCCTGCATCTGCCGCTGCTCGACGCGGTGCATCGCGTCGATCACGGCGGTGGAGGCCTTGAACCACTCCTGCGCGTCGTCCTGCCTGCCCCGGGTGAGGTCGAGGCCCTTGAGGCCGGCGCCCACGGTGGCGCGGATCAGCACGAGCCGGCGCAGGAAGAACGCCCGCTCGGTGACGGTGCTGTTGACGGTCTCGTCGTAGAACCGCCGGTCGGCCCGGCTCACCTCGGCGAGGAAGGCCCGGCGGTGGGCCGCCTCCTGGGAGATCGCGCCGAGGAAGTCCTGCATCTGCTGCTGCTCGAAGCGTCCGGCGGTGACCACGATGGCGACGAGGCCGCGCTGCCGGGAGAGCGCCTCCTTCGCCTTGATGAGGGACTCCAGCGTCACCGCGCCGCCGAACAGAGCGTCGTCGTTGCTGCCCTTGCCCAGCTCGTCGTAGAGGGACAGCAGATCCTCGATGATCAACGAGTACTGCCCGAACGCGGCGTCCGGCAGCAGCTGCCTGCTCGCGGCCTGCCGGCGCAGCGTGGGCAGGTTGCCGATCCGGTTGATCACGGTCGCCACCTCGTCCGCGGTGCGACCGGTGACCTCGTTCTGCACCACCGCCGCCTGCGTGCGCACCGCGGCCGCCGCGGCGTCCACCCGCGCCATCTGGCCGTCCAGGTTGGCCTTCTCCGCGTCGGGGTGGCCGCGGGCGATGTGCATGGCGGTCATGTCACGTTCCGCGGCGAGCTCGTGCCCGAGCTCCGAGACGCTCTGCACCAGCTTGGCGAGCTGGTTGACCCGCTGGAACTCGTCGGCGGCGCTCATCGCGGAGGCGATCTGGTAGCCGCCGATCAGCACCACCGCGACGGTGGGCACCAGGATGAGGGCGACCAGCCGGGTACGCACCCGCCAGTTGCGCACGTCGAGGTAGCTCAGCAGACCGCCCGGCAGCGCCGGCCGCGCCTTCGCCGCGGCGGGAGCGCTCGCCTGCGGTGCGCCCTTGGCGGGCGCGTCACCGGGTTCCCCTCCGGTGTGGGGCACATATGTCGTACTCACGCCAGGTCCGACCTCTCGCCGACCTCGGCCCACAGCAGGACGCCCGGCCTAGGTGAGCCAAGCGACCCCTGAAGAAGCCAGTTGGGGGAGCAGCAATTTGAGCACACCAATACCAGGCGCACCAAGTTGAACGTAGTCATGAAAAAAGGGATCTGACACCCCTCATTACCAGAAAGCTGGAGTCCCAACTTGTCACAGGCTGCCCATCTATGCCCATCATGGACATAATCGGACATCACGCCCAATAGCCGGAGCGGTGCGTTAGGTTACAGAATGGACGTCACGTTATCTCCGTAGGATCACGGCCTCCCGATTCCCGGCGTTTTGCCTTATCCTCCCGCGAAGTGCTCGTAGGCTCAGATACGCCGCGGAAGCCTTCCACGGTCCCGGCGGGATCCCTACGGAGCCCATGCCGGTATAACCGGTCGACGGATTGGTCGCCGAGTCGTCGGCCACAAATGGCAACGGACCGTAACGTGCGTCGTCACCGGCGACTCCCGACGCCGGGTCAACGCCTCTGGAGGACACACGGATATGCGACGAATTCGGCTCATCACCGGGGCACTCCTGCTCGCCCTCGCCTCGACGAGCTGCGGTGGCGCGACGGTGGACGGCGGAACGTCCTCCGGTTCGGCGGCTCCGTCGGCGGGGGCCTCGGGTGCGGCGTCTCCCGCCGGGACCGTGAAGATCGCCATCAACCCTTGGGTGGGATACGAGGCGAACGCGGCGGTCGTCGCCTACCTGCTGGAGAACGAGCTGGGATACAAGGTCGAGAAGAAGGAGCTCAAGGAGGAGATCTCCTGGCAGGGGTTCGCCAACGGCCAGGTCGACGTCATCCTGGAGAACTGGGGCCACGAGGACCTGAAGAAGAAGTACATCGAGCAGGACCAGGTCGCCGTGGAGGCCGGCCCGACCGGCAACAAGGGCATTATCGGATGGTATGTCCCGAAATGGATGGCCGAACAGTATCCCGACATCACCGATTGGCGGAATCTGAACAAGTATGCCGACCTGTTTAAGACGTCCGAATCCGGCGATAAAGGACAGCTGCTTGACGGTGACCCGTCATTCGTCACCAACGACGAGGCGCTGGTCAAGAATCTCAAGCTGAACTTCAAGGTGGTCTACGCGGGCAGCGAGCCGGCCCTCATCAAGGCGGCGCAGCAGGCCACCGCCCAGCGCAAGCCGCTGCTGATGTATTTCTACGAGCCGCAGTGGCTGTTCTCCCAGATCGAGCTGGTGCGGGTGAAGCTGCCGGAATACACCGAGGGCTGCGACGCCGACCCGAAGAAGGTCGCCTGTGACTATCCGCAGTACGACCTTGACAAGATAGTGTCAAAGCGGTTCGCGGAGACCGGCGGCAAGGCGTACGAGCTCGTCAGGAACTTCCAGTGGACCAACGACGACCAGAACCAGGTCGCCAACGACATGGTCAACAACGGGATGACGCCGGACCAGGCGGCGAAGAAGTGGGTCGACGCGAACCCGGACAAGTGGAAGGCGTGGATCCCGCAATGATCGGCGCCGGCACCGCCGGACGGCGGTCCGGCCGCCGTGCCCTCGCGGTGATCGCGGCCCTGGCGGTCATCGTGCCGCTCGCCGCGTGCAGCGGCGACGGGGAGACGGAGACGGGCGGTGGCGGCGCGGCCGAGGGCCGCCTCGACCGCCCGATCCGCCTCGCGATCAACCCCTGGGTGGGCTACCACGCCAGCGCCGCCGTCGTGAAGTACCTGCTCGAGCACGAGCTCGGCTACAAGGTCGAGACGAAGGAGCTGACCGAGCCCGAGTCGTGGAAGGGGTTCGAGGACGGCTCGGTCGACATCATCATCGAGAACTGGGGCCGCGAGGCGGAGAAGAAGGAGTACATCGAGCGGAAGAAGCTCGCGGTGAACGTCGGGGTCAACGGCAACATCGGGGTGATCGGCTGGTACGTGCCCCAGTGGATGGCCGAGAAGTACCCCGACATCACCGACTGGCGGAACCTCAACCGGTACGCGAGCATGTTCCGCACCGCCAAGTCCGGTGACAAGGGCCAGCTGCTCGACGGCGACCCGACGTTCGTCACCAACGACGAGGCGCTGGTGCGGAACCTCGGCCTCGACTACAAGGTGGTGTACGCCGGGTCCGAGGAGGCGCTCATCGCGGCGGCGAGGCGCGCCACCCGGAACAAGACCCCGCTGCTGATGTACTTCTACGAGCCGCAGTGGCTGTTCACCCAGCTCAAGCTCGTGAAGGTCAACCTGCCGCCGTACGCGATCGGCTGCGACGCCGACCCCAAGAAGGTGGCCTGCGACTACCCGCCGTACCTGCTCGACAAGATCGTGTCGAAGGAGTTCGCGGAGAAGGGCGGGAACGCGTACGAACTGGTCCGCAACTTCCAGTGGACCAACGACGACCAGAACCAGGTCGCCAACGACATCGTGAACAACGGCCTCAAGCCGGAGCAGGCGGCGAAGAAGTGGGTCGACGCCAACAAGATCGTGTGGCAGGACTGGATTCCCAGGTGATCCGGTGACCCGCACACGCACCGGCCGGTCCCCGATGGTACGCCGGGGGCCGGCCGGTGTGCCTCTCCGGCCCCGCCACCCTGCCGAGCACCCCGGACCAGGGGCGGAGAAAGATCTGGATAGGGTGGAGACGCGCGGAAACCGGACGCCGGCGGCGGAGCCCCGCCCGCGCGCCCGGGAGGCCGGGCTCGGGGTCCGGACGCGGCCGTGACGGGGGCGGCGCCGGCAGGGCGCCGACGACGGTGCTGGGGGTGCGGGAGACGGTGAGGAAGCGGTGACGGAGACGCCGGAACACGTCCTGGTGCTCAACATCGGCTCCTCCTCGATCAAGTACGAGCTGCTCGACATGACCGGGCGCCACCGGCTCGCCACCGGGCTGGTGGAGCGCATCGGCCAGGAGGAGGGCACGCTCACCCACCGGCCCGCGGACGCCGAGCCGTACGTGCGGCACGAGCCGTACCCCGACCACGAGGCCGGGATGGCCGCGGTGGTGCGGGCGTTCGCCGAGACCGGGCTGGCGCTGGAGCGGCTCAGCCTGCGCGCGGTCGGGCACCGGGTGGTGCACGGCGGCGCCCGGTTCCGCGACCCCGTGCTCATCGACGACGAGGTGCTGCGCACCATCGAGGACCTGTCGGTGCTCGCGCCGCTGCACAACCCCGGCAACCTCATCGGCATCCGGGCGGCGCTGCGCATCTTCCCGGGCATCCCGCAGGTCGCGGTGTTCGACACCGCGTTCCACCAGACGCTCCCGCCGGTCGCCTACACCTACGCGGTGCCGGTCGAGTGGGCCGCCGAGCACGGGGTGCGCCGCTACGGATTCCACGGCACCTCCTACGCCTACGTGTCGCGGCGCGCGGCCGAGCTGCTCGGCAGGGACCCGTCCGAGGTGAACCTGATCGTGCTGCACCTCGGCAACGGGGCGAGCGCGGCGGCGATCGAGGGCGGGCGCAGCGTGGACACCTCGATGGGGCTGACGCCGCTGGAGGGCCTGGTGATGGGCACCCGCTCCGGCGACGTGGACCCGGCCCTGCCCGCCCACCTCGCCCGTACGGCGGGCCTCACGCTGCAGCAGGTCGACGACGCGCTGACCCGGCGGAGCGGCCTGCTCGCCCTCGCCGGGGCGAGCGACATGCGCACGGTGCGCGCCAAGGCCGAGGCCGGTGACGAGGGCGCCCGGCTCGCCCTGGGGGTGTACTGCTACCGCATCCGCAAGTACGTCGGCGCGTACTACGCGGTGCTGGGCCGGGTGGACGCGGTGGTGTTCACCGGCGGGGTGGGCGAGAACGACCCGTACACCCGGGCCGACTCGCTGTCCGGGCTCACCCGGCTGGGCATCGCCGTCGACCCCGAGCGGAACTTCGCCGGGTCCCCGGCCGAGCGGTTCATCTCCCCGCCGGACGCCGAGGTGGCCGTCATCGTCGTCCCCACCGACGAGGAGCTCGAGATCGCGGCGCAGTCCCTCGCGCTCGTGCGCGCGGCCGGCTGAGCCGTCACATGCGGGACACGCCGCCGTCGCGCCGCGCGGCGGCATCCCCGGCCGCGGCCGCCTCGCGGGCCTCGCGCATGCGCCGCCGCAGCACGAGCAGGTCGATCGCCGCGATCACGGCGACCGCGCCCGCGATGATCGCCTCGGCCCACCAGACCGCATCGCCCTCGCGCAGCGCGCGGACCACGAAGTAGACCGCGGCGATCAGGGCGACCGGCAGCGCGATCCCCGACAGCACGGCGCGCGCCCGCAGCGGGCTGCGCGCGGTGACCGGCTCGGTCCCGCTGCGGTTCCGTCCGAACCCCATGGCTCGTCACCTCCCGGCTCCCGGCGGTCCCTGGTCCCTTCCCCGTCAGGGCCGGGGCATCCGCGGATCCGGGGATGTGTCCGTACGGGTACGGCGCGGCCGTGCCGTACCCGGGCGCGTGCCGGGTGGCGGGCGCGGGTCCTCAGCCTCCCGCCGAGGCGATCTCCCACACCTGCACGGCGGTGCCGCCCGCGATGGCGAGCACGCGGCCGTCCGTGCTGAACCGCACCTTGCGCACCTGCCCGGGCGCGACCAGCGGTTCCTCGACGAGGGGACGCCGCGTGGCCGGGTTCCACAGCCGGACGAGGCCCTTGTCCTCGCCGGCGGCGAGCACGCCCGCCGGGGAATAGGCGATGCTGTTGATCTGCGACACGGGTCCCTTGAGCGTGCCGCCGTCCGCCTTGCGGGCGTCGACGTCCCAGAACCGCACCACCTGGTCGTAGCCGGCGCTGGCGAGCAGCCGGGGGCCGACGAAGACGACCGAGTTCACCTCCTCGCGGTGGCCGGTGAGCGTGCCCATGGCGGAGCCGTTGGAGGGGTTCCACAGCCGCACGGTCCGGTCCCAGGAGGCGACGGCGAGCACGCGGCCGTCCGGGCTGAACGCCGCCCCCTTGGCGAGCACGCCGTTCCGCATCGACGACCCGACCTGGCGGCGGTCCGAGGTGCGCCACAGGTTGGCCCACTCGTAGCCGCTGCCGGTGACGAACGCCGTGCCGTCCGGGCTGAACTCGGCGAAGATCGCGCCCTTGATCGTCCTGCCGCCGCGCGCGTTCCGCGTGGTCAGGTCCCACATCCGGATCTTGGTGTCCTCCACGCCGCCGACGGTGACCACCAGCCGGCCGTCGGGGCTGATCGCCAGGTCGTCGATGTAGGACCCACGGTCGTTGAGCCGGTACCGCAGCCTGCCGGTGACGGTGTCCCAGACGTGGATCCGGCCGTTCCAGTCGCCGGTCACCACGGTCTTCCCGTCCGGCGTGATCGCGACGCTCATCACCTGCGCGTCGTGCGGCAGCAGGAGCTGCCTGCCCAGCGTGAATCCGCCGGTCGCGCCGGTGGAGGGCGTGGGTTCGGGTGATCCGCCGGTGCCCTGGGTGGCGCCGTCGCCCCCGCCGGCGACGGCCGTCTCGCCGCTCGACGCCGGGGACGGCGCGGCCGTTCTCGTGGCGCTCCCCGCGGGCGACGGGGTGCCGCCGCCGGCCCGGGAGGCGGCGTCCCCGGACGGGGAGGCGGCGGGGTCGGCGGTGCCGGGACCGAACAGGCGGTCGGCGTACATGATCGCCCCGGCTCCGGCCGCCGGGATGAGCAGGCCCACGGCGATGAGGAACGCGCGGCGCCCCGGCGTCAGCCCGTCCGACGGTCTGGTGACCGGCGGAGCAGCGGGCGGGGCGGTGCCCGCGGGCCTGGCGCCGGGCGGCGTCCCCGCGCCCGCACCACCGGCGGGCGGCCACCCGGCCGGAGTGCCCGGCGCGGCGCCGGGGGCCGCCACCGGCGGGGCTCCGCCGCTCACACCGGCCTGCGGCCAGCCCGGCGGAGTACCTGGGGCGGTACCGGAGGGCGCCGCGTTCGCGACCGTCGGCTGCGGCGCGCCCGGGACGCCGGGCGACGGCCACGCCGGAGCGTGCGGCCCGGCCGCGGGCGGCGCGCCGGCCGCGCCCGGAGGCGCCGCCGAGGGGTCCACCACGGTGGGCGCCGTGCCCTGGGCGCCCACGCCCGCCAATGGCGGGGCGAGCAGGGTCGGCGCGAGCGGCGGGGCGGCGCCGCGGATGCGCGCGGTCGCGGTCTCGAGCAGCTCGTTCTCCGAGGCCGGGGCCGCCGGAACCGCGGCCGAGCCGGTGATGAGCCGCATGAGCAGGTCGCGGGCGGTGGGGCGGTCGTCCGGGTTCTTCGCCATGCACGCCGCGACGATCGGGAGCAGGCTCTCCGGCAGCCCGGACAGGTCGGGCTCCTGGTGCAGCACCCGGTTCACGATCGCGAACATGGGAGCCCTCACCGAACGGCAGCCTCCCGGTCGCCGCGAAGATCATCGTCCCGCCCCAGCTGAAGAGGTCCGAGGCGGTGCCGATCCCCTCGCCGGAGAACTGCTCGGGCGACATGTACGGCGGCGTGCCCGCCACGGACACCGACGAGGTGACCAGGTCGATGGCGCGGGCGATGCCGAAGTCGACCACCCGCGGCCCGTCGGAGGAGAGCAGCACGTTGGCGGGCTTGAAGTCGCGGTGCACGATGCCCGCGCTGTGGATGGCGACGAGCGCGGTGGCCGTGCCGATGGCGAGTCGCTCCAGCGCGCCGGGGTCGAGCGGGCCCCGGGCCTTCACCCGCCGGTCGAGCGACTCGCCGTCGATGTACTCGCTCACCACGTACGGCAGGTCCCCGAAGAGGCCGACCTCGAGCACCCGCGCGGTGCAGAACGCGGGCACCTTGCGCGCCGCCTCGACCTCGCGCAGCAGCCGCTCGCGGGCGTCCTCGTCGGCGGCGTGCCGCTCGTGCAGGATCTTGACGGCCACCGGACCGGACTCGGACTCGCCCAGGTAGACGGTGCCCTGTCCGCCCTGCCCCAGTCTCCCCACGATCCGGTAGGCGCCGATGTGGGTGGGGCATCCCGGGTTCAGCGGCCGAGGTTCTGGCACGGACGTCCCTCTCCAGCCGGCCGGGCCGGACCTCGGCACCGGTCGATCGATCGTTCACGAATTCGCCCATCACCGTACAGAACACCGGTGACGGGACGGCACCTCAGGAGATTGCGAGTCGGGAACGGCCGTCCGGCGGCCGCGTCCGGTACAGGTCGAGGGCGACGTCCACCAGGGTGACCCGGTCGAGCTCGGGGACCCGGTCGAGCGCAACCCAGGCGGCGCGGTCGGTGGAGCCGCCGACCTCGTGCCGCAGCTCGCCGCCGACGACCCGGCCCTCGTAGACGACCCGCACCGCGTGGACCGCGTCCGAGCCCGCCTCGCTCGGCGGCAGCACCACGGTGTGGATGCCGAGCAGCCGCTCGATCTCCACCCGGTGGCCGGTCTCCTCGGCCACCTCCCGGACCGCCGCGTCGTACGGGTCCTCCCCCAGGTCGACCCCGCCCCGGGCGGTATCCAGCGCGGCCGTTCGTGGCCGATCCGGCGCGCGAGCAGCACCTCGTCGCCGCGCAGGCACACCACGTACGCCGCGAGCCGTGTCCGCCGCTGCGGCCGGCGGGACGCCCGCCACGGCAGCCGTATTCGCACATCGCCCTCCCGGGCGCATTCCGCCGTGCCGCGGGCGTCCCCGGAAGATCGCCGGTTTCGGTCATCGGGTTCCGGTACGGCCCGGCGGCCCCGGATCAGCCCTCCTCGTCCGGCCCGGGGATGGCGGCCGCGATCGGCTCGGGCGCCGGGCCCGCGTGGATGACGCCGAGCCGCTGGGTGGCGCGGGTCATCGCGACGTACAGGTCGTTGCGCCCGCGCGGGTTCGCGGCGAGGATGCCGGCCGGGTCGGCGATGAGCACCGAGTCGAACTCCAGGCCCTTGGCCTGGCGCACGCCGAGCACCACCAGCGGGCTCTCCAGGTCCGGGTCGTCACCGTAGGAGGCGTCCGGCACGGCCGCGGCGACCGCCCTGCCCAGCTCGTCGCGCCGGGCGTCCGGGACGATCACCGCGAGCCGCCCCTCCTCCAGCGTGGCCAGCTCGAAGGCGGCGCAGGAGGCGAGCATGCGCGGCAGCTCCTCCGGCGTGGTGGAGATCCGCCACGGGGGCACGCCGGTGCGCCGCACCGAGCGGGGCGCCTCCGCCTCGAGGTCCGGGCCGGCGCCGGTGGCCGAGGCGGCCAGCGCCCGCGTCGCCGCGGTCATGATCTCGGCGGGGGTGCGGTAGTTGACGGTGAGCCGGGCGAGCCGCCACCGGTCGCCCACGTGCGGCTCGAGCACCCGGGCCCAGGACGTGGTGCCCGCGGCGTCGCCGGTCTGGGCCACGTCGCCGACGATCGTCATCGACCGGGTGGGGCAGCGCCGCATGAGCATGCGCCAGGCCATCTGCGACAGCTCCTGCGCCTCGTCGACCACGACGTGCCCGAACGTCCAGGTCCGGTCGCCGGCGGCGCGCTCGGCGAGGGTGCGCAGGTCGGCCATGCGGTGCCGGTCGGCGAGCCGGTGGGCGTCGATGACGTCGGTCGCGATGAGGATCTCCGCCTCCTCGCCCTCGTTCAGGTCGCTCGACCGGGAGCCGACGAGCACGTCGAGCACGCCCTGCGCGTAGGCGATCTCCTTGGCGCGCTCGATCTCCTCCCGGGTGCGGCCGGTACGGCGGGCCTCGCCGAGCAGCTCGGCGGCCTCGTCGAGCAGCGGCACGTCGGCCGTGCTCCAGCCGCCGCCGGGCTCGCGCCGCAGCAGCCCGCGCTCCCGCTCGGTGAGCATGGGCGCGGCGGCGGCGAGCCGGCCGGGGTCGGCGTACAGGTCCGACAGCAGCCGCTGCGGGGTGAGGATGGGCCACAGGTCGCGCAGCACGGCCCGCACGCCGGGGTCGGCGGCGAGCTCCCGGCGGATCTCGGCGAGGTCGGTCTCGTCGAGCAGCGGGCCCTGGTTCTCGGTGGCGCGGTCGCCGGACAGGCCGACCTCGAGGTCGAGCAGCGCCGTGGGGTATCCGGCGGCGACCAGGGCGCGCCGGTCGGCCTCGGTGAGCACGCCGCCGGGGTCGCCGCCGTCGAGCGGCTCGCCGTTCTCGTCGAGCACCACGGACTCGAGCCGCTCGGCGACCTGCCGGGCGAGCAGGTCGACGACCGCCCGCTGGAAGACCCGTCCCGCGTCGTTGTGGGTGGCGTGGCGGGCGCGGACCCGCTCGGCGAGCCGCAGGTAGTCGCGCTCGGCCAGCCGCAGCACACCCTCGCCGTACGGGATCTCGATGTCCCCGCGGGGCGGCGCCTGGCGGTCCCGCACCGCGGCGGCGATCACCTCGGCCATCACCGCCCGGCCCTTGATCTCGGCCGTCTCCGGCGGCTCACCGCGGTCGGCGACGACCCCGGGGAACATCGCGCCGACGGTGGTGAGCAGCACGCTCGTCTCGCCGAGGCCGGGCAGCACCTGGGCGATGTAGCGGAGGAAGGCGCTGTTGGGGCCGACCACGAGCACGCCGCGGGCGGCGAGGTGCGGGTGGGTGTAGAGCAGGTACGCGGCGCGGTGCAGCGCGACCGCGGTCTTGCCGGTGCCGGGGCCGCCCTGCACGACGAGCACGCCGCCCGCGTCGGCGCGGATGATCTCGTCCTGCTCGGCCTGGATGGTCTCGACGATGTCGCGCATGCGGCCGGTCCGCGCGGCGTTCACCGCGGCGAGCAGCGCGGCCTCGCCGACCAGGCCCTCCTCGGCCTCGACCGCGTCCCGGTCGAGGATCTCGTCGTCGACGCCGACCACGCGGCGGCCGCGCAGGGCGATGTGGCGGCGCCGCCGTACACCCTCGGGGGCGGCGGCCGTGGCGACGTAGAAGGGGCGGGCGGCCGGGGCGCGCCAGTCGAGCAGCAGCGGCTCGTCGTCGTCCCCGGCGCCGGGGCCGGCGGAGATGCCGATGCGCCCGATGTAGCGACGGCGGCCGTCGCGCATGTCGAGGCGCCCGAAGCAGAGGCCGTGCTCGGCCGCCTCAAGCCGCGCCACCCGCCGCGCGTACCCGGCGAACGCGGCCTCCCGCTCGACGAGCGACTGCTCGGTCTCCCCGTGCTCACGCAGCACCGTGGCGAGCCGTCGTTCGGCCTCGTCACGCAGCTCGTCGACGCGCCGGTAGAGCCGCTCGACGTACGCCTGCTCGCGCGCGATCTCGCTGTTGACCAATTGCCACCCTTCCGCTATAATTAAACTGCGGTTTTGTGTCTTATGACAGAGATTGGCGTGCAAGCGTCAATGCTAACGCGTCTCTTGCGCGCACGCACATGCGTCCGCCCGATCGTCCGGGCGAGGGCAGGCCGGATCGTTTTCCGTCTTTCTCCGTAGCCGGGGCATCCGTACGCCCGTCGGCCCGCCCTCCCACCTCGCCGCGATGAGGGCGGTCACCGCGCGAATCCCCGGCGCACGCGGGCCTGCGGTGCGGGCAGGGCGGAAGGGGCGCCCGCCGCCGCCGTGGGGATGGGGAACGGCGGCGAGCGCGGTTTGTCACGCTACCGGTAGATCACCTGCTGCCTGCCGTTTCATACTTTTCTGGCATCCAGGGCGGCAGCGCGCGGCCGCCGCCGCTTGCGGTCCCGGTTGAGCACCGCGTTCGAGCCCTCGATCAGCCGGGTCACGAGCAGGCCGGCCACGACCATGCCACCGGCGAACGCCTGCACGATCCACGCGGGCGTGTCCTTCAGGGCGAGCAGCGACGCCGCGCTCACCATGATCACGACGCCGAAGAGGGTGCCGAAGATGCCGGCCCGCCGCCCGTAGACGCTCACGCCCCCGATCAGGACCGCGGCGAGCGCCGTCACCGGCACGGCCTCCACCGGCACCACGGCCCCCTGCTGGCGCAGCAGGTCGGCGATCCCGGCCACCCCCGCGAGCAGGCTCGACCCGGCCAGCCCGGCGAGCGCGCCGAGCCCGGCGCGCAGCCCGGGCCGTTCGGCTGGCTCCCCCTCCCGCCGCAGGCCGCCGAGCGCCCGCCGTACTCCCGGGATGAGCCACACCGCTCCCCCGCCCATGGACAGCCCGGCGAACACGACGAACGCCGGAACGGCCGGATACGTACCGAGATCGGCCGGTACCGTGGCCCCCCGGGTGAGCCCGGAGACGACGGCGAGCAGCGCCGCGGCCGCGCCGAGCGTCACCGCCCAGGCGGGCACGGACAGCAGCATGACGAGCAGGCCGAGCAGCACGCCGGTCCCCAGGGCCGCGCCGAGACCCGCCGCGATCGCCACCGGGACCGGCCAGTCGTCCCGGATCAGGACGGCGGTGAGCGCGCCGGTCCCGCCCGCGATCACCCCGACGGCGAGGTTGGGCGTGGCGGTGCGCAGCGAGAACGACAGGCCCACCGCGAGCAGGCCCACCACGGCCGCCGAGCCGAACAGCTCGGTGAGGTGCTGCGCGGGCGCCTGGGAGAGGTTCGCCAGCACGAGCCCCACCGCGGCGACCGCCAGCAGGACCTCCCAGATCACGTGCACCAGGACGCGGTCCCGCACCTCGGGCTCGTCCGCCGGCGGCGGTTCGTCGTCGAGCACCCGCCGGGGCGGAGGCGTCGACAGCACCTCCTTCCAGGACGGCAGCGTGACATCCGTCTGCTCTGCTCGTCCCTCGTTCATCTGATTCCTCCCCCGTCAGATCGGTACCTGCCCATATTGGCGCAGACGGGGAGCGTGTTTTGCGGCAATTGACCTATCGCGACCCTCGGCGGGTCAAGGGGACGTGTCACGCGACGACGTCACATGGCGCGCATACCTCGGCGGTCTCCGCGCAGCTCCGGCGCGCCCCGAGGCCGACGGTCCGGCCGCGCACCCGGTGCGGGATTCGGCCGGGGCGCGGGCGCATCCGTCAAATGACGGTGGGCGGCCGCGTCATGGCTCCGAGCGGCGCCGCGACGTTGCACTGTGCCCGTTTTCTCCCGGCTGGCCTAGGATGAAGTGCCTCGCGAGGGACGACCGGATCGTCGGCCTACCGGCCGCCCGTCATCCCCGCGATCATGACCGGGTCACAGGACGGTCATCCGCCAGGGCGGGAGCGACGCGGGCACGCCGATCGAGTGCCGGGCGCCGTCCGGGTGCGATGGCGGCGGGCGGGGAACATGCGGACGCTGCTGATAGACAACTACGACTCGTTCACCTACAACCTCTGGCACTACCTCGCGGAGCTCAACGGCCACCCGCCGGTAGTCATCCGCAACGACGACCCGCGCTGGCGGCCGTCCGACCTCGCGCACTTCGACAACGTCGTCATCTCGCCCGGCCCGGGCACGCCGTACCGGGAGGCCGACTTCGGCGTCTGCCGTGAGGTGATCGAGCGGGCCGAGATCCCGCTGCTCGGCGTCTGCCTCGGTCACCAGGGGGTCGCGTACGTGCACGGCGGCACGGTCGGCCCCGCGCCCGAGCCGCGCCACGGCCGCCTCTCCCCGGTGGAGCACCGCGGCGACCGCCTGTTCGCCGGGGTGCCGTCCCCGTTCCAGGTGGTGCGCTACCACTCGCTGGCGGTGACCTCGCTGCCGGAGGAGCTGGAGGCGACCGCGTGGACCCCGGACGGGGTGCTCATGGCGCTGCGCCACCGCACCCGCCCGATCTGGGGCCTGCAGTTCCACCCCGAGTCGATCCGCACCCAGTACGGCCACCGCATCCTGGCGAACTTCCGCGACCTCACCCGCGAGTTCCCGCGCCCCCGCCCCACGGTCCGGATCTCCGCCGCGCCCGCCCCGGCGTCCCCCGCCGTGCCGGAGCGGCCGCCGGTGCCGGATCCGGTGGAGGCGGAGGTGCTGGTCCGCTCGCTGCCCACCGAGTGGCACGACGAGGTGGCCTTCGAGGCGCTGTTCGGGGACGCCGAGCACGCCTTCTGGCTCGACAGCGGCCTGGTGCACGAGGGCGCCGGGCGGTTCTCGGTGATGGGCGACGCCTCCGGGCCGTTCGCCCGCGTGGTGACCGCCGACGTACGGCACGGCACGGTGACCGTGGCCGAGGGCGGGCGGACGCGCACCGTGGAGCGCGGTTTCCTCGACTGGCTCGACGCCGACCTGCGGCGGTGGCGGGCGCGGGTGCCGTCGCTGCCGCTGGAGTTCGCGCTCGGCTGGGTCGGCTACCTCGGCTACGAGCTGAAGGCCGAGTGCGGGGGCGCGGACGCGCACCGCTCCCCCACCCCGGACGCCGCGATGATCTTCGCCGACCGGGCGATCGTGTTCGACCACGCCACCTCGACCACGTACCTGCTCGCGCTCGCCGTCGGCGGTGACCACGCCGCGGCGCTCGCCTGGTTCGAGACGACCACGGCGCGGCTGCGCGCCCTCGCCGGCCGCCGCCCCGGCCCGGTCGGCTCCCCCGGTACGGCGGGGCCGGTCCGGCTGCGGCACGACCGGGCCCGCTACCTGGAGCTGATCGCCGCCTGCCAGGAGGCGATCCGCCGCGGCGAGACGTACGAGGTGTGCCTCACCAACATGCTCCACGTGGCGGGCGCGTTCGACGCCTGGCAGTGCTACCGGGCGCTGCGCCGGATCAGCCCGGCCACGTTCGGCGCGTACCTGCGGCTCGGCCCGGTGTCGGTGCTGAGCTCCTCGCCCGAGCGGTTCCTGCGGGTGTCGGCCGACGGCACCATGGAGTCCAAGCCGATCAAGGGCACCCGGCCGCGCGGCCGTACCCCCGCCGAGGACGCGCTCATCGCCAAGGAGCTCGCCACCTGCGAGAAGGACGTCGCCGAGAACCTGATGATCGTCGACCTGGTCCGCAACGACCTGGGCCGGGTCGCCGAGGTCGGCTCGGTGCACGTCGCCAAGATCTTCGACGTGGAGACGTACGCGACCGTGCACCAGCTCGTCAGCACGGTGCGGGCACGGCTGCGGCCGGACGCCTCGGCGGTCGACTGCGTGCGGGCCGCGTTCCCCGGCGGCTCGATGACCGGCGCGCCCAAGATCCGCACGATGCAGATCATCGACGAGCTGGAGGCCGGGCCGCGCGGCGTCTACTCCGGCGCGATCGGCTTCTTCTCGCTCACCGGCGCGGCCGACCTCAGCATGGTGATCCGCACCGCGGTGATCACGCCCGACGGCCTGTCGTACGGCGTGGGCGGGGCGATCGTCGCGCTCTCCGACCCCGCGGCGGAGTACGAGGAGACCGCGGTCAAGGCGATCCCGCTGCTGCGCGTCCTCGGCATCGCCTTCCCCGGCGCCGACCCCGGCGGCGCGACGCGGGAGGTGCCCGGCGGGCCCGGCGCGCGGGTGGCGGCCGGTCTCGGTACCCCCACGGGCGGCACATCTCGCGATGCTTCCCCGCCGGCTCATCGGCTCCCGGCGGCGGACGGCCGGGCCGAACCCTGCCGCTCCTGATCCTGCTCGCGCCGGCTCCGCCACGCCCCTGACGAACGGCCGTGGTCGTGCCCGCCGTACCCGAAGCATCTCCGGCTCTCACGCCACGCCCGGATGGGCGCGATCTCCTGGGTGGCGGTTCGACGCCGCGTTGACCTTTCGCCTCCGGTTCATTGCGTGAAGACGCCAGGGCACCGCGGTGGCGGGGGTCAGAACGCCGGACGAGAGCAGGCTCGCGGCGGGCTTCGCGTCTCCTGATCACCGTGGCGGGTGTGGTCCGGTCGCCCGATGGCATCTCCGCGCACCTTCATGACGCCTCACCGTTTATTCTCCCGCGTGGATCGGAACATCTCTCATTCACTTGTGTTTTCAGTACACAAGTGATCTAATGGTGGCCGTCGCCAGTTCGGGTGACGGTTTGGCGAGGGGCACGACGGGGTCGCCTCGGCCTCGTCGTGCGCACCCGCCCGTGGCCGCGGCGACGGGACCCGCCGCAGTCGCCCGCCGGGCGTCCCGGCGGGTCCGTGTCCTCCGTCCTTGTCCCCGCTCCACACCGCTTGGAGTTACGTGCACAGCAACAACCCAGGTCATCCCGGCCCGTATCCGAACCCGTACGGCCACCCCGCGCAGCGGCCGCCCCGCGAGCCGATGCCGTACCACCCGCAGCCCGCGGGAAAGCGGCGGCGCGGCGGCTGCCTCACGGCGGCGCTGACCGGCGTCGCCGTGCTCCTGGTGCTCGGCATCGTCGGCACCCTGTTCGGCGACGGCTCCGGCGGCGGTGACGGCACCGCGGCCGGCCGTACCGGATCCGCGGCGGCGGGCGAATCCGGCCGCAGGTCGTCCGGGGGCGGCGACGACGCGGGAGAGCGGCGGAAGCCCGCGCAGCCCGGCATCGGGGACGTGGTGCGCGACGGCAAGTTCGCGTTCAAGGTGACCAAGGTGCGCAAGGGCCTGTCCCAGGTGGGTGAGGGCTTCACCGCGTCCACCGCCCAGGGCCAGTACGTGCTTGTCTACGTGACCGTGAAGAACATCGGCGACGAAGCCCAGATCTTCGACGACTCGTCGCAGCGGCTCATCGACGCCAAGGGCCGCCGCTTCGACGCCTCCTCCGGCACCGCCGCCGTCAGCCTGAAGGACTCCAACGCCTTCCTCAACCAGATCAACCCCGGGAACAGCGTCAAGGGGATCCTGCTGTTCGACGTGCCGAAGGACGCCGTGCTCACCGCCATCGAGCTGCACGACTCCCCCTTCTCCGGCGGCGTCACCGTCGCGCTCCGCTGACCCGCACCTCCCTCCGGCGGCCGGCCCTCGTTCCTCCGGCCATCACGGGCGTCCCGTGCGCACCCGCCACGCGCCCGTCTCCCGGGCCCGGCCGCCCGCTCAGCAGTCCCAGCACATCCCGCTCGTCGAGGAGATCTCATGCTGCGCCGCATGCTCGCCGTACCGGCCGTGCTCGCCACGGTGCTCATCACCGCGTTCGTCACCGCCCCGGCCGCCACGGCCGCCGCCGAACAGGCCGCCCGGCCGGACTCCGCCGCCGACCGGCGCCACCAGGGGGTGGGCGACAACGTCATCCGCATCCGGGCCACGCGCAAGCCGGGGCTGATCCGGTTCACCCACGACGGCGCCTCGAACTTCATCGTGCACACGCTCGACCGCAAGGGGCGGGTGAGCGAGTACCTCGTCAACGAGATCGGCAGGTACGACGGCACCGTCCTCTACAACGGGCACCGCTCCCGGGAGGTCGCGGCCGTGAGCATCCGGGCCGACGGCCACTGGACCGCCACGTTCATGCCGGTCGGCAAGGCCCGCTGCTGGTGCAAGGCCACCATCAGCGGCCGGGGCGACCAGGTGCTCAGGCTCTCCCCCACGCGCGGCCTGCGCACCATGCGCGCCGCCCACACCGGCAGGTCGAACTTCATCGTCCACGGCTACACCCGGATCGGTGACTTCCCCGACCTCCTGGTGAACCGGATCGGCCGCTACCGCGGCAAGGTCGTCCTCCCCAGCGGCACCCGGCTCGTCACGGTCAAGGCCGACGGCGCCTGGACTCTGACCCGCCGCTGACCCCGCTTCGCCGACGCCCGGCCCGGCTCCCGCGTACGGCACGGCCTAACGTGGGAGGCGGGCCGAACCTGTCCGGGACGTCGGCGTCGAGGAGGGCACCATCACCGAGCGCAAGCCGCCCGGCATGAGCCAGGAGACCTGGGTGGAGCTGCAGATCCGCCGGGCGATCGAGGAGGGCAAGTTCGACAACCTGCCCGGCGCGGGCAAGCCCCTGCGCAACCTGCACCGGGCGAGCGACCCGATGTGGTGGGCGCGGGAGAAGGCCATCGCCGAAGGGCTCGACCCGTCCGCGATGCTGCCGCCCGCCCTGCGGCTGCGCAAGGAGCGGCAGCGCCTGCGGGACACGGTCGGCGACCTGCCGTCCGAGCAGGCGGTCCGGGACGCGGTCGAGGACCTCAACGCGCAGATCCGGGAGCACTGGCGTGCGCCGTCCGGCCCGCCGATCCCGGTCGGGCTGGTGGACCTCGACGAGATGCTGGAGCTGTGGCGGGAGGCCCGCCGTGCCCGGGAGGCCGAGGCCGCCGCGGCGGCCGCCAAGGAGCCGCCCGCCCGCGAGGAGCCCGCTCCCCGGCGGCGCCGATGGTGGCGGTGGGGCCGCCGGCGGGCCTGAGCGTTCCCCACCTGCCCGGTACCCCCGGGTGATCTCCGCCGGTACGGCTTCGCGCCTCCCCTGCGGCGGGGCGTACGCCGTCCTTTCCCCAGGAGGCGGGCGGAATGGGAGAACGCGTATTCTCCGCCGCAGACACATTCGCGCGATCGCAATCGACCGGCTCGGCCACGCAGCGGCATGTGAGAGCGATTCAGATATTCCGCGCCCCTCATACGGAGCGGAAGGCGAAAAGAGGACGCGGACATCCCCGTTCGCCCTCACCCACACCGCTCACGACCTTCTCGCGCAGCCCACCCCGGGGTACCCGAAGCCGAGCACATGCAAAAATCATGCCTGTCCGCGTAATCACTCGGAAAAGCGTCCTACACGATTCCCCCAAAAGTCCAGGATCCGCTTTCCCGCAGGGCGTCCGGCGCACCTATAAGCGTTTCCCGCCAACACTCGGAGTAATGTAGGATCGCCGTCCGTGAAGACGGTTTCCGTCTTCCTGAAACTCGGTTCCGGCGACGGCGACCGCTTATCCGGCAAGGACGCCGACCGCCCGGACTCCGCGGGAGGCGACGAAATGGAGAGAAACAACCGACGCCGCGCGAGCATCGGCCTGCTCGCGGCGGTGTGCTGCGCGTTCCTTTTCAATCGGCGGCAGCGATATACGTCCTTTCCCTGACGAACACCCGCGAGCGGCGACAGGACGAACCGGACCTCTCGCCGTCTCCGGGCACATACCTGTTCCCCGATCCCGAACAAACGAGATTCGATGAGGATCGGTCCGGCATACAGGACGTAAAGGATGAGCCGTCCGCGGTTCCCGTCCGGCAGCGGTTGACGAGCACCGCCACGCCTCCGGCGGTCCCGCCCCCCGCCCGGCCGGCGTCCCGGAAGACGGCCACGCCACCGCCCTCCACGGCACCGTCACCCCGGCCCCTCCCTCCCGATCCCACTCCCGAGCCCATCGATACCGACGCGTTCGGCCCGCTGGCGGAAGAGATGGAGGAAGAGGACTCGGGAAACCCTGGCTTCCCCGAAATCAGGCTTTTCTGGGAGGAGCTGGTCATCACCGAAGAACTGCCCGAAATAACGGAAGAACTGCCCGGAACAACGGACGATGCCGAACGACCCTGACCAGGTACTCACGCACCTGTCGCGGGCGGCGCGATGGCTGGTCCCGGTCTTCTCCGCACCCACCTTCGTCGCTCTCGCGATCTATCTCGGGCTGCACCGCTACAGCGCCCTTGCCGCTCACTTTGGCATGAGCGTCGGCCTCCTCAACCCGTCGCTGGACGATTACCTCGAACGAGGGATCAGGCAGGCCGCGATATCAGTGGGCATCACCGCCGGGATCAGTCTTGCGCTATTCCTCGCGCACGCCGGGATCCGCAAACTCTCCCACAGGGCTCGCTTCGCCATCGGGACGGGGTGCGCCATCGTGGGCGCCATCGCCCTGGCTCTAGGTTTGATCGGAGTGGCCGACCTCTACATATTCAGTACAAGCCACCCGATCCCGCCCATGCTCATCGCGGCCGCCGTCATTCTCGTGCCCTACGGCGCGTTTCTCCGCCGGCGCTGGCCGAACATGAGCGCGCTGGCCGCGAGCGCGATCGCCGCCGCCATCATTTTCATCGACACGTTCTTCGCATTGTGGATCATGGGCGTCTATGCGCAGAACAGCGGCGTCGCGGCCGCCAGAGAGCTCGACGCCAACCGGCCCGTCATGCTGTGCGCCGCGCGGAACCTCGCCCTCCCGGTGCCCGTGATCAGGGACCGCCGATCCGGCTGCCGATACGGCTACCCGGACCTGCGGCAGGTCGCCTGCGGTGAGTACCGGTGCATGTCCGTCCGCCGGGAGGAGGACGGAACCCGTACGGTGCTGCTGGTCAACCTCGACGACGACGTCGTCGTCACGACCCGGCTCGGCCGACCCCGCTCGCCCGCGATCTGACGGCGCCGCGGCCGGTTGTCCCCACGCAGGCTCCTCGGCCTCCGCCATCCGGTGACCGGTGCCCCTGCCCGGATCCGGCCGGTGCCATCATGGTCGGCGGCCCGCTCGGGCGGGGTGAGCCGGCGATCGGCGCCTCGGCCCGCCGGTCGCCGAGCGACGGGGCGGGCATCCGGTGCACGAGTTCCGGCGACCGGCCGGGTGCCGGGCGTGCGCCGGGCGGAGGCGTCGTCCGGTGGGAGGGAGAGGATCGATGCTCGGCGAGAACGCCCCCATCGCCGTGATCACCGGCGCGGCCCGCGGCATCGGCGCGGCCACCGCGCTGCGGCTGGCGCGGGACGGCTGGGCGCTGCTGCTCATCGACGCGTGCCGCCCGCAGCCGCCGATCCCGTACGGCATGCCGGACCCGGACGACCTCGAGGCCGTGGCCGACGAGTGCCTGCGGCAGGGCGCCGCCGGGGTGGCCACCCGGATCGCGGACGTCGGCGACCCCGGCCTGCCCGCCCTGGTGCGGGCCGGCCTGGCCGGCCGTACCCCCGCGGCGGCGATCGCGGTCGCCGGGGTCATCCACGGCGCGGACGCCTGGGCCACCTCCGACGACGCCTGGGACGTGCTGCTCCGCGTCAACCTGCACGGCGTCCGCCGCCTCGCCGAGGCGACCGTGCCCGCGATGATCGCGGCCGGGACCGGCAGGTTCGTCGCGGTCGCCTCGGCCGCGGGCCTGCGCGGCATGCGCAAGCTCGGCGCGTACTCGGCCGCGAAGGCCGCGGTCATCGGGTACGTGCGCGCGCTCGCCGCCGACCTCGACGGCACCGGCGTGACCGCGAACGCGATCTGCCCCGGCTCCACCCGGGGCGCCATGCTCGAGGCGAGCGCCGCCATCTACGGCCTGCCCGACCAGGACCGGTTCGCCGAGCAGCAGCTCGCCCGCCGGCTGCTCGAGCCCGCCGAGATCGCCGAGGCGATCCACTGGCTCTGCTCCCCCGCCGGTTCCGGGTGCACCGGGGCGGTCATCCCCGTCGACGGCGGGCTCACCGTCTGACGGCGGCGGGCGGGGCGCGCCTCAGCGCTTGGCGGTGAGCGCCGCGTCGGTGAACCCGGTGCCGATCAGCCGCATCGCCTCCGCGATCAGCTCGGTGAGGTCGCTCGACTCGTCGTCGAGCCACTGGCGGTAGGCGGTGATGGCCGCGGCAAGGGCGGTCTGGCCGACCAGGCGCGGGACGAGCCCGTCGACCGGGTGCCCGGTGCGGTGCGCGACGAACTCGGCGACCGCCGCGGCCCACAGGTGGTAGCGCAGGGTGGAGTCGGCCTGCAGCGCGGGGACGTTGAGGATCAGGCGCATCCGGGTGCGGTGCCCGGGCAGTACCGACGGGTCGTAGGTGTTGAACTCGACCACGGCCTCGCGCAGCGCGTCCATGATCGGCACATCCGGCGGGGCGGCGGCGAGCAGCCGCCGCAGCCGGGCCACGTCGTGCTCGAACCTTCCCCAGACCAGGTCGTTCTTGGACGCGTAGTAGTTGAAGAACGTCCGCCGCCCGATCCCCGCCGTCTCGGCGATGTCGTCGATCGTCGTCTGGTCGAAGCCCTTCTCCGCGAACAGGCCGAAGGCGACGCGTTCCAGCTCGGCGTGCGAGGTGCGCTGCCTGCGGCCCCGCGCCTGCCGGTCGACGGCGACCGGTCGCGACGTCTCCATCACCTGCCCCTTCCCTTTTTTGCACTCAGTGCGTTAAATATGGGGCAACACGCTCCGGGCGGCGTCACGCCCGGGACCCAACCTGCCCCTACGTACACAGAGGAGCCTGCCATGTCCGACATCGCTCCGGCCATCGAGACGACCGACATGATCGAGGACGAGCTGCTCGTCGAGGACGTGTCCATCGACGGCATGTGCGGCGTCTACTGATCCGACCGCATCCGACACGCCCCCGAAGGGCCGATGAGATGAACGGTTTCGACCTCGACCGGGCCTGGGACCTGCACCCGCAGGTGTCCGTCCGCCCCGAGCCCTTCGGGGCCCTGCTCTACCACTTCGGCACCAGGCGCCTGTCGTTTCTGAAGGACCGGGTGCTGCTCGACGTGGTGCGGGCGCTGGGATCCCATCCCACCGCCCGCGCCGCGTGCGCCGCCGCCGGGGTCACCGGCGACGCCGCGATCGCCCGCTACGCCAAGGCCCTGGACGTGCTCGCCCGCACCGACATGATCGTCGAGCGCCGCCGCGGGCCCGCCGATTCGGAGGACACATGACCGCCCTGGTCGACCATTTCAAGGCCGGTCTGGACGCGCCGATCTGCCTCACCTGGGAGCTCACCTACGCCTGCAACCTCGCCTGCGTCCACTGCCTGTCCAGCTCGGGCCGCCGCGACCCGCGCGAGCTCACCACCGACGAGTGCAAGGCCGTCATCGACGAGCTGGAGCGCATGCAGGTCTTCTACGTCAACATCGGTGGCGGCGAGCCGACCGTACGCTCCGACTTCTGGGAGATCGTCGACTACGCCACCGCCCACCACGTCGGGGTGAAGTTCTCCACCAACGGGGTGCGCATCACCCCGCGGATCGCCGAGCGGCTCGCCAAGAGCGACTACGTCGACGTGCAGATCTCGCTCGACGGCGCCACCGCCGAGGTGAACGACGCGGTGCGCGGGCCCGGCTCGTACGCCACCGCCATCCGGGCGATGGAGAACCTCGCCAACGCGGGCTTCCGCGGCTTCAAGCTCTCCGTGGTCGCCACCCGCCACAACATCCCGCAGCTCGACGAGTTCAAGGCGATCGCCGACCGGTACGGCGCGCAGCTGCGCATCACCCGGCTGCGCCCCTCCGGCCGCGGCGCCGACACCTGGGACGAGCTGCACCCGCTGCCGGAGCAGCAGCGGCGGCTCTACGAGTGGCTGCTGGTGCACGGCGACAACGTGCTCACCGGCGACTCGTTCTTCCACCTGTCCGCGTACGGCAAGGCGCTGCCCGGCCTCAACCTGTGCGGCGCGGGCCGCGTGGTGTGCCTCATCGACCCGATCGGCGACGTGTACGCCTGCCCGTTCGCCATCCACGAGGCGTTCCTCGCCGGGAACGTGCGCGACGAGGGCGGCTTCGCCAAGGTGTGGCGGGAGTCGCCGCTCTTCCGCGAGCTGCGCAGGCCGCAGGCGGCCGGCGCGTGCGCCTCGTGCGGCCACTACGACGCCTGCCAGGGCGGCTGCATGGCCGCGAAGTTCTTCACCGGGCTGCCGCTCGACGGCCCCGACCCCGAGTGCGTGCGGGGCGAGGGCCAGGCCGCGCTCGCCACGGTCGCCGCGGACAGCGTGCCCAAGCCGTCGCAGGACCACTCCCGCACCGCGAAGCCGCGCCGCCGCGGCGGGCCGGTGCCGGTGACGATCGGCATGCGCCGCCCGGCCACCCCGGCGGCCATGCCGTCGAAGCCCTGTGACGAGAACCCGCTCAGCGGCATGCCGCTGCCCGAGCCCGCCCGCACGGCCACGCCCGGGAACGCTCCGGCCAAGCCGTGCGACGAGAACCCGCTGAGCGGCATGCCCGCGCCGCGCGCCGCCGAGGAGGCGGCGATGGCCGGCGCCGCGTCCGGTGTGGAGCGGCCGTGACCGAAGAATCCCCCAGGCTGACCGACCCGATCGGGCTGGCCGGCCGTACCGCCCCCTCGCGTGTGATCTTCGGCCCGCACGTGACGAACCTGGGCCGCCGCCGCGCGCTCACCGACCGCCACGTCGCCTACTACCGGCGGCGGGCGGCCGGCGGCGCCGGGGTGATCGTGGTGGAGACCGCCTCGGTCACCCCGGACGACCACCCCTACGAGCGCGCCCCGCTCGCCGCGGACTGCGAGCCCGGCTGGGCGGCGATCGCCGAGGCGTGCCGGCCGTACGGCACGGTGGTGCTCGCCGGGCTCGGGCACACCGGCTCCCAGGGGTCGAGCGCGTACTCCCAGTCGGTGCTGTGGGCGCCCTCGCCGGTGGCCGACGCGGCGAGCCGCGAGATGCCGGCCGAGATGGAGCAGGAGCAGATCGACGCCGTGATCGCCGGGTTCGCCGACGGCGCCCGGCGCGCGGTGCAGGCCGGGCTCGACGGCGTGGAGCTCGACGCGGGCGCGTTCTCGCTGCTCCGCCAGTTCCACTCCGGGCTGACCAACCTGCGCGGCGACGCCTACGGCGAGGACCGGCTCAAGCTCACCCGCGAGGTGATCGCCGCCGTGCGGGAGGCGATCGGCCCGGACCGGGTGCTCGCGCTGCGGCTGTCCTGTGACGAGCTCGCCCCCTGGGCCGGGGTCACCCCCGAGCAGGCCGCCGCCCAGGTGGACGCGCTCGCCGACGCGATCGACCTGCTGACCGTGGTCCGCGGCGGGCCGTTCTCCACCTCCGCCTACCGGCCCGACGGGCACACCCCGCCGAACTTCAACCTCGACCTGTGCCACGCGATGCGCAAGGCCGCCGCGGGCCGGGTGCCGGTGGCGCTGCAGGGCAGCGTCGTCGACCTCGACGCGGCGCAGGCGGCGCTCGACGCGGGCGCGGCCGACCTGGTGGAGATGACCCGGGCGCAGATCGCCGAGCCGCGGCTGGTGGCGCTCGCCCGGGCCGGGCTCGCCGACCGGGCGCGGCCGTGCGTGCTGTGCAACCAGACCTGCCTGGTGCGTGACAACCGCAACCCGATCGTCACCTGCATCGGCGACCCGGGCAGCGGCCACGAGACCGAGGACGCCTACCTCGACGCGCTTCCCGGCGAGACGCCCGCCGTGGCCGCCTCCGCCGCGGCCACGGACCGCGAGGTGCTGGTGGTGGGCGCCGGGCCCGCCGGGCTCGAGTGCGCCCGGGTGCTCGCCACGCTCGGCCGCAGGGTGCGGGTGGTCGAGGCCCGCGACCGCGCCGGCGGGGCGCTGCGGCTCGCCGCGGTCGGCGGCCCGTCCCGGGAACGGCTCGCGCGGCTCGCCGACTGGCTGGAGGCCGAGTGCCGCCGCCTCGGGGTGCGCATCGACACCGGGGTCGAGGCCACCGCCGCCGACCTGGACGGCGAGGTGGTGCTCGCCACCGGCGCCCGCCCCGGGCCGCGGCCCGTCTGCCCGGACGGCACGGTGGCCGTGATCGGCATCCGCGACCTGTGCGAGCGCGGCCCGGCCGCGCTGCCCGACGGCCCGGTCGTGCTCGACGACCCGGTGGGCGGCCCGATCGCGGTCGCCGCCGCGGAGTGGCTCGCCGCGGCCGGCCGTACCGTCGCGCTGATCACCCAGGACGGTACGGCGGGCAACAAGCTCGCCCTCACCGGCGACCTCGCCGACGCCAACGCCCGGCTGCAGCGGGCCGGGGTGGAGCGGGTGCTGCGCTCCCGGCTGCGCGCGGTCGCCGACGGCCACGTCACCGTGGAGCACGTGTGGACCGGCGAGAAGCGACAGCTGCCCTGCGCGGTGCTGGTGGACTGCGGCCACGAGCTCCCCGAGGAGTCGCTCTACCTCGCCCGGCCCGGCACGCCGCGCGCCGGGGACTGCGTCGCCCCGCGCACCGTGATGGAGGCCGTGCTGGAGGGCCGCCGCCGCGCCGTGGAACTCGCCACCGGAGGAGCACGATGAGCGGAACCGGCCGGTACCGGTACCTGTTCAGCCCGCTGCGGCTGGGCCCGTTGACGCTGCGGAACCGGATCGTGTTCTCGGCGCACCTCACCAACTACGCCGAGGACGGGCTGCCGAGCGAGCAGCACGCCGCCTACTACGCGGCGCGGGCGGCCGGCGGCGCCGGGATGATCATCACCGAGGAGCACTCGACCCACCCCACCGACTGGCCGTACGAGAAGCTCATCCACGGCTTCCACCCGGAGGTGATCCCCGGCTACCGGCGGATCACCGAGGCGGTGCACGCGCACGGGGTGCCGATCCTCGCGCAGATCAACCACAACGGCGGCCAGGCCTCGGGCATGTACTCGCGGCTGCCGGTGTGGGCGCCGAGCCCGGTCGCCGACCCGCTGTTCCGCGAGGTGCCGAAGGCGGTCGAGGAGCACGAGATCCGCGACATCATCGCCGGGTACGCCAAGGTCGCCGGGCACTGCATGGAGGGCGGCTTCGACGGCGTCGAGCTGCAGTGCTCGCACTCCTCGATCGTGCGCGGCTTCCTCTCCCCGGCGACCAACAAGCGCACCGACCGGTGGGGCGGGTCGCTGGAGAACCGGGCCCGGCTGCTGCTGGAGATCGTCGCCGCGGTGCGCGAGGTGATCGGTCCGCGCAAGGTGCTCGGGGTACGGCTCTGCGGCGACGAGCTGATCGAGGGCGGCACCACGATCGACGAGGCCGTGGCCGTGGCGAAGATGGTCGAGGCGAGCGGCAAGGTCGACTACATCAACACCTCGATCGGCGTCGCCACCTCGACCCTGTACATGATCGAGGCGAGCATGCGGATCCCGCCGGGGTACGCCATGTTCATCCCGAGCGCGATCCGCGCCGCGGTGCGGCTGCCGGTCGTCGGCGTGGGCCGGTTCAAGGACCCGCTGCAGGCCGACCGGGCGCTGCAGGAGGGCCACGCCGACCTGATCGGCGTGGTCCGCGGCCAGATCGCCGACCCCGACTTCACGGCGAAGGCCCGCTCCGGGCACGCCGACCGCATCCGCACCTGCCTGTCGTGCAACCAGGAGTGCGTCGGCCGCATGGGCCTCAACCGGTGGCTCGGCTGCATCGAGAACCCGCGCACCGGCCGGGAGGCGATCCGGCTGCCCGAGCCGCGCCGCCGCGGCCGGCGGGTGCTCGTGGTCGGCGGCGGCCCCGGCGGGCTGCAGGCCGCGGTCACCGCGGCCGAGCGCGGCCACCGGGTCACCCTGTACGAGCGCGCGCCGACGCTCGGCGGCCAGGTGGCGGTGGCGGCGTCGGTGCCGTCCCGGGCCGAGTTCCTCGACCTCACCCGCAACCTCGCGGCCCGGGTGCGCCACCTCGGCGTGGACGTGCGCACCGGCGTCGAGGCCGACGCGGCGATGCTGCGGGCGGAGAACCCGGACGCGGTGATCCTCGCCACCGGCGCCCGCCCGGCCCGGCCCTGGTGGGCCGGCGGCCACGACCGGGTGGTCGACGTGCGGGACGTGCTCGAGGGCCGTGCGAATCCGTCCGGCCGGGTGGTGGTCGTCGACGAGCTCGGCTTCCACCAGGCGACCTCGGTCGCCGAGCTGCTCGCCGACCGCGGCTGCGACGTGGAGATCGTCACGCCCGGCATGGTGGTCGGCCAGGACCTCGGCATCACCCTCGACCTGGAGACGTGGAACGTGAAGGCGCACGAACGCGGCATCCGGCAGAGCACCGACCTGGTGCCGATGGGCGCCGCCGCGACCGACGACGGCCGGGTGACGCTCACCCTGCAGCACCACCCCACCGGCACCGACCAGACCCGCACCGCCGACTGGGTGGTCTGTGCCGTGCACCAGCAGCCCGAGAACGAGCTGTGGCACGCGCTGCGCGGCGCGCCGTTCCCGGTCCACCGGGTCGGTGACTGCCTCGCCCCGCGCCGGGCGCACGCCGCGGTCGTCGAGGGCCACCGAGTGGCGGTGGCGCTGTGAGCGGCACGATGAGCGCGCGTACGGCGCCGGCCGGGCGGCCGGTGGCCGTGGTGGTGGCCCGGGACGGCGCGCTGCCGGCCGGGGCGGACGAGGCGGTGGCCGAGGCGGGCGGCGCGGCGCTCGTGGTCGGCTCGGGCGCCGAGCGGGCGGCCAAGGAGCTGACCGCCGCCGAGCTGGCCTGGTGGTGCGACACCGGGGCCGCGGTCCGGTTCGGGCCGCTCGCCGAGGCGCTCGCCCCCATGCTCGCCGAGGCGCCGCTCGTGGTGCTGCCCGCCTCGCCGGACGGGCGCGACCTCGCGCCGCGGCTCGCCGCCGCGCTCGGCCGGGCCCTGCTCGCCCAGGCGATCCGGGCCGAGTGGACCGGCGCCGAGGTGCGGGCCGAGCTGGCCAGGCTCGACGACCGGCTGCTCGTCCCGGCCACCGTGGCGGGGCCGGCGGTGGTGACCCTGGTGCCCGGCTCGCGCACCGCGACGCCGGTCACCGGCGGCCGGGTGACCCCGATCGAGCTGGGGCCGGTGCCGGAGCGGCCCGACGTGGAGCTGCTCGAGGTGCTCGAGCCGGACGTGGCGACGATGGACCTCGCCGAGGCGAGGCGGGTGCTCGGCGCGGGCGCCGGGCTGGTGCCGCCGAGCAGCGACGAGGCCGAGGCCCGCGCCGTGCTCGACCTGCTCGCCCGGGTCGGGGCGCGGCTGGGGGCGTCCACCGGCGCCACCCGGGTGGTCACCGACGCGGGCTGGGTCGGGCACGACCGGCAGATCGGCACCACCGGCGTGGCGATCGACCCGGACCTCTACATCGCGTTCGGGGTGTCCGGCGCGAGCCAGCACACCGGCGGGCTCGGCTCGCCCCGGCACGTGGTGAGCGTGAACACCGACCCGCACTGCCCGATGACGGCCATGGCCGACCTCGGCCTCGTCACCGACGCCCGCGCGCTCCTGGTGGAGCTGGCCCGGCGCCTCGGCGTCGCCGTACCGGAGGCCGTGGCGGGCGCCGGGACCGGGGAGCGGGGTCCCGATGCGTGAGGCAGGACGAGCGATGTGTGTGACCGTCGGCCCGTGGCGGCCGAATCCGGCCGCGGCGGCGGCCGGCATGGGACGAAGGAGGCCGGGGCATGGCTGATCCGCGCGTGAACGGCCGGGCGGCCGCCGAGGTCGACGCGGTCGTCGTCGGGGCCGGGCCGGCCGGGTCCGCGGCGGCGTGGGCGCTCGCCCGGGCCGGGAAGTCGGTGGTGCTGCTGGAACGCGGCCCCTTCCCCGGCAGCAAGAACCTCTACGGCGGCGTGGTGTACGGCCGCATCCTCGACGAGATCGTGCCGCGCTGGTGGGAGGAGGTCCCGGTCCAGCGCTGGGTGGTGCGCCGCTCCACCATGGTGATGACCGCCACCCAGGCGCTCACCGTCGACTTCCGCACCCAGGCGTGGGGGCGGCCGCCGTACAACGGGATGACCGTCTACCGGGCGGACTTCGACCGGTGGCTCGCCGGGAAGGCGGTGGAGGCGGGCGCGACGCTCGTCACCTCCACGGTGGCGACCGGGCTGCTGCGGGACGAGGCCGGGCGGATCGCCGGGGTGCGCACCGACCGGCCGGACGGCGACCTGCGCGCCAGGATCGTGATCGCCTGTGACGGGGTGAACTCGTTCCTGGCGAAGGAGGCCCGGCTGCTGCCGCGCACCAGCCCCGAGCACCTGACGCTCGGCGTCAAGGAGGTGCTCGCGCTGCCCCGCGAGGTGATCGACGAGCGGTTCGGGCTGCGCGGCGACGAGGGCCTCGACATCGAGATCCTCGGCTGCACCGGCGACATCCCCGGCGGCGGCTTCCTCTACACCAACGGCGACACGGTCTCGGTCGGCGTGGTGCTGTCGCTGGCCCACCTCGGCAAGGCGGGCAAACGCCCGGAGGAGGTGCTCGCCGGGCTCAAGGCCCACCCGGCGATCGCGCCGTACCTGCGGGGCGCGACGCTCAAGGAGTACGGCGCGCACCTGATCCCCGAGGGCGGCTACAACCACATGCCGGCCCTGTACACCGACGGCATGCTCGTCGCCGGGGACGCCGCCGGGATGTGCCTCGCCGCGGGCATCTGGCTCGAGGGCGTGAACTTCGCCATCGGGTCCGGGCTCGCCGCGGGCCGGGCCGCCGCCAAGGCGCTCGACGCCGGGGACCTGTCCGCCTCCGGGCTCTCGGTCTACCAGCGGGAGCTGGAGAAGGGGTTCGTGCTCGCCAACCATAAGCGGCTGCGCGGCGCGCCGGACCTCGTGCTCTCCGAGCGCGTGCAGCGCCGCTACCCGGGACTCGTCGCCGACCTGGTCGAGGGGATGTTCACCGTGACCGATCCCAAGCCCAAGCCGGGCCTGCTCGCGCTGCTGAAGCGGGCCGCCCGGCGCAACGACGTCAAGCTGCGCCACCTGCTGGCGGACGGCCTGCGCGGCGGGCGGGTGTTCCGATGATCCTGCGCAGGCGGCGCGGCGCCGCGACCATCGACGCCCCGGCCGCACCGGCGGCCGCCACCGCCCCGGCCCGGTCCGGCACGCCCGAGCGGTGGGGCGAGGTGTCGTTCGAGGACCGCATGGCCACCGTCGGCTTCCGGGTGAGCGAGCGGGCGCACATCGTCGTCGACTCGGACGTGTGCCGCTCGTGCACCACCCGGGAGTGCGTGACCGCGTGCCCGGCGAACCTGTTCGCCCCCACCGCGGACGGCGGCATCCTGTTCAACTACGAGCAGTGCTTCGAGTGCGGCACCTGCTACCAGATCTGCAACCGGGAGGGCGCCATCACCTGGACCTACCCGGACGGCGGCCACGGCGTCATCTTCCGCCACGGCTGATCCCCGGGCCCGCCCGCGCGACGGCGGCGGGCCCGGACCGAGCCGCCCCGGCCCGCCGGGGCATCCGATCGTTCACTGCGACAGTCACCCTCGGAGGTGCCCGATGAGCAAGGCAGGGTCCGGGTCGGCGGGGCCCGTGATCGTGGTGTGCCTGCGGCCCGCCGACCCGGCGGCCCGGGTCGACCCGGTGAGCGGGCACGTCGACCGCGATCCGGGCATGCTCGGCCTGCCGCCCGCCGAGGCCGCCGCCCTCGAGTACGGCCTGCGCGTCGCCGAGGCCTGGTCGGGCCGGGTGCTGGCGGTGACCGCGGGCGACGCGTCCGCCGACGAGGTGCTGCGGCAGGTCGCCGCGCTCGGCGTCGAGGTGCTCCGGGTGCCGTGGCACGCGGCGGACGAGGAGTACGTCGCCGACCTCGCGGCCGACGAGCGGGCCCTGGCGGCGGCGCTCGCCGCGGCGATCCGGGAGGCGACCGGCCCGGATGGCCCGGCGCTCGTGCTGACCGGCGACCGCTCGGCCGACCGCGGCACCGGCGCGCTGCCCGCCTACCTGGCGCACGAGCTCGGCACCGCCCAGGCGCTCGGCCTCGTCGGCCTGGAGGCCGCCGGGGACCACCTCGTCGCCGAGCGCCGCCTCGACGGCGGACGGCGGGAGCGGCTGCGCGTGCCGCGGCCCGCGGTGTGCTCGGTGGAGGCGGCCGGGGTACGGCTGCGCCGGGCGGGCCTGCCGGGCGTGCTCGCCGCCGCCTCCGCGGCCGTGCCGGTCGCGGCGGCCGCCCCGGCCGGTGGCCCGCAGGTGACCGTGGGCCGGGCCCGGCCGTTCCGGCCGCGGGCGCGGGTGGTGCCGCCGCCGGCCGGGGCGAGCGCGCGCGAGCGCCTGCTGCAGCTCACCGGCGTGCTCGACACCCACGAGCCGCCCACGGTGATCGGGCCGGTGGACGCGGCCGAGGCGGCCGACGCGCTGCTCGACTTCCTGCGGCGCACCGGGCACCTCGAGGCGCAGGACGCCGCCGACGCGGCCGCGCGATGACCCGGCTCGCCGACCTGACCTGGCCGGAGGCCGAGGGGATGGCGGGGCACATCCTCGCCGTCCCGGTCGGCTCGACCGAGCAGCACGGGCCGCACCTGCCGCTGTCCACGGACACCGACGTGGCCACGGCGCTCGCCGCCGAGCTGGCGCGCCGCCGCCCCGACGTGGTGGTCGCCCCGGCCCTGCCGTACGGGGCGAGCGGGGAGCACGCCGACTTCCCCGGCACGCTGTCGATCGGCCACGAGGCGCTCGAGCTGCTGCTGATCGAGCTGGGCAGGTCGGCGTCGCTCAGCTTCCGGGCGATGCTGCTCGTGGTGGGCCACGGCGGCAACGCGCTCGCGGTGTCGCGGGCGGTGCGGCGGCTGCGCTACGAGGGCCGCCGGGTACTCGCCTGGTCGCCGAAGTGGCGGGGCGACTGGCACGCGGGCCGTACCGAGACGTCGGTGCAGCTCGCGCTCGGCCCGGAGCGGGTGCGCGCCGACCGGGCCGAGGCGGGCGCGGCCGGGGATCTCGCCGAGCTCATGCCCGCGCTGCGCGAGCGCGGGGTGCGGGCGGTGAGCCCGAACGGCGTGCTCGGCGACCCGGCGGGGGCGAGCGCGGAGCAGGGCCGGGAGCTGCTCCGGGCCGCCGCCGACGACCTGGAGGCGGCGGTGGCGGCCTGGATCGCGGAGATGGCCTAGCCTGCGCGCTCCGCATATGAGCGCGGAGTATGCGGTACGATACGGTGAGTGAGTGGCCCGACCAGGAGGCGTGGCCCCGGTCGCCCGCCCGGATCCGACAGCGCAGAGACCCGGCTGCGGATATTGCAGAGTGCCCGCCAGGTATTCAGCACCATCGGGTTCGACCAGGCGAGCCTGAAGCAGATCGCCGAGGACGCGGGCCTGACGCGTAACGCGATCGCCAACTACTACCCGAGCAAGATCGACCTGTATCTCGCCGCGCTCGCCTCCGTGCAGGAGGTCGCGGTGGAGCGGATCATCAACCGGGCGTCGGCCGTGCCGGGGCCCGCGCACCGGCGGATCATGGCGCTGGTGGAGTCGGCGACCGACTTCGGCTGGACCGACCGGACGTTCGTGCGGTTCTTCGTCACCGCCACCGTGGACGCCACCCGGCACCCCGAGCTGCGCGACCACGCGCTGCTGCCGCTGGAGACGGCCGGCAGGTTCGTGCGGGAGACCCTCGAGGCGGCCCGGCGGGACGGCGACGTCGAGCCGGACGTCGACATCGAGGCGCTCACCCGCCTGTTCGGGGACCTGCTGTGGGGGCTCGCGATGGACATCGGGTTCTACGGGGAAGAGACGCAGGTCCGCCGCACCGTGCGCTCGGTGGACCGGCTGCTCAGCGCCGCGCTCGTGCCCGCCTCGTACGGCATGCCGCGGGAGGGGGCGAACTGACCCCGCCCCTTGCCGGCCCCGGCTCCGCGGTGACGCCTCAGGGCGGGGTCTCGGCGGGGCGGGCGCGGATGTGCCACAGGCCGGTGGCGAGCGCGTCGATGTCGCCGGGGAGCTCCACGCGGGCGGCCCACGGGATCGCGACGGTGTCGTGCCTGCCGCCGAGGATCCCGCCGACGATCGCGGCGACCGTGTCGGTGTCGCCGCCGAGCAGGACGGCCCGCCGCATCGCCTCCGCGGGCTCGCCGGCCTGGCGGATCGTGTGCAGCACGGCGGCCACCGTGTCGAGGACGTCCAGCGTGACACCGTCAGGGCCGGGACGCCACTCGCCCTCGGCGGCGAGCCGTACCGGCCGGGCCGCGGCACCGAGGCCGAACCGCTCGATCTCCGCGAGGGCGACGGCGATGAGCCGCTCGGCCGGATAACCCGCCACGGCGTAGGAGCCCATCGCGGCGACCGCGCACGCCCCGGCGACGGCGGCGGGCGCGCCGTGCGTGGTGACGGTCATCCTCTCGACGAGGGCGCGGCGGCGCTCGGCGTCGGCGGGGCGCGTGGCCCAGCCCAGTGGCAGGACGCGCATCACCGCACCGTTGGACGATCCGTCCCCGGCGTGCAACGCACCGGTCTCGGTGAAGCGGAGGATCGCGCGGCGCGTGGTGGGGCCGATGCCGCGGATCGTGTCCCGGGCCGCCGCGAGCGCGGTGAGGAAGGCGCGCGGGTCGCCGTCGCCGCCGGTGGCGATCAGGTTCTCGGCGAGCATGATCAGCTGCTGGGTGTCGTCCGAGGTGGCGCCGGGCGGCCAGCCCGGGCGCTGCGGCAGCTCGTCCAGGCGTCCGGCGTCGATCTCGGAGACGGGCCTGTTCTCCCACGGCACGCCGAGCGCGTCCCCGCAGGCGAACGCCACGATCCCGGCGCGGATGCGCGCGGCCGATCCG
>ERZ777003.231-NODE-231-length-116567-cov-18.356719_pt1 | contig 116567 bp, 85 predicted proteins | sample MGYA00374956_ERZ777003 | MGnify/ENA primary metagenome ERZ777003 (study PRJEB29302, sample SAMN06268252) | bioreactor metagenome | isolation source: Joint BioEnergy Institute, California, USA | place: USA:Joint BioEnergy Institute, California, USA | collected...
GCGGCTTAGCAAGTGGGCGGTGCAGGACTCAAACCTGCGACCTTCTGGGTGTAAACCAGACGCTCTAATCGACTGAGCTAACCGCCCCGGCGGAGATGGGCATGCGGCGAGGCCAAACTGAGGCAGCCCCGATTCGCGTGAAGAGAATGTGGGGCGTCGACCACGGCGTGCCATCGACTGCTGCTCTGATCGTACCGGCCGATTGGCGGTAATGTCAACGTGGTGCGATGGTTGTCCCCGCGGACGGGGGGGGTGACGCATGCACGCGGGCCGTGCGGAAAGGGGGGCGTGCCGATCCGGGAGACGCGCTATCGCGCGGCGTCGACGAAACAGCCGCGTGGGCAGTCCAGGCTGCTAGGCACCGGTCAGAAAGGCGGTTACCTCGCGGCAAAACGCTTCAGGCCGTTCAAACGGCACCATGTGGCCGCATGCGTCGAACACCTTGAGCCGCGCATCGGGCAGGTGGGCTGCGTAATACTCGCCGTGGGCCAGGGGGATCAGCCGGTCGTGCCGCCCCCATAGCACCAAGGCCGGCTGCTCCACGCGGTGCAGGTGCTGTTTGAGCTTGGGATTGTGCAGGTACGGGTTCCAGCCAACCCGGGCTGTGGCCTCGCGTGCCCGCAGTAGCATCAGCATGCGGGGATCATCGTAGCCATCGGGCAGAGCCAGCGAGACGTTGGGGCCCTGCGGATCATAGAACAGCAGGGGCTTCAGCTCATCGAAATCTTCCACAAACAGTTCGGCGAAGGGGGCCTCGTCCAGGTGTAAACCGGCGGCCGCCGTGAGCACCAGACGCGAGAACAATGCCGGGCGGAGAATCGCAATCTCCAAAGCAAGCCAGGCGCCCAGGGAAAAGCCGACCACCGGGATTCGCTCCGGCAGTTGCAACGCGCGGTGCAGGTCGGCGTAGTGCCACGCCAGATCCTGGATGTCGTGGATGGTTTCCAGACCTTCGGACAAGGCGAAGCCAGGGTGAGCCGGCACGTACACGGTGAACTGCTGGGCTAGAGCTTCGTGAAACGGCATCCAGTCGGTTTCGCCGCCGGCGCTGTGCAGATACAAGAGCGGCGGCCCGACACCGCCCCAGGTGACTTGCGTCTTGCGGTCGCCTACGCGGATGAACTCAACCTTGGGCTTCATCGGAAGCGGCCCTTAATGAATGGTTAGGATCGGTGTGGTACACCGAGGCTGTGTGGTGGTGCTATTATGATGGAACCATTTCTGCGGCAGTTGCACCGTGATCGTGTGTATATATAAGAAATATCAATTATGATGCCGGTGGCGAAGTGGCCGCTTGATCCTGGTCCAACGCTGTACGCACGGCCGGCATCACCTGCTCAGCAAACAGCGTCATGTTCTTGCGTGTGAGGTTCGCGGGCAGCGTACCGAGCTGGAACAGGCCCAGCAGGTTGCCTACGCCCAGATACTTGATGGCTTCAATCAGCCGGTCGCGAACGGTGGCCGGGCTGCCGACCACGGCGTATAACCCTTCTTCCACTTGCTGGCGCGTTTCCAGTGACGACATGAACTTCTTCAAGGCTCCGGCGATGCGGGCCATCGAACGAGAGCTGGTGTAGCCCGGCGGAAAGATCAACAGCCCTTTGAGCAGCTTGTGGGCAAAGTACCACAGGTGCTCTTCGTACTCTTGCCAGGCCTGCTCGTCGCTTTCGGCGACGTAGATCGGCAGGAGCCAGCCCATCTGCTCCGGGTGCGCCTGGTAGCCGTTGTTCTCGCAGGCGGCGCGGAAGCCGTCGAAGTTGCGCTTAAAGAACTCCAGGTGAAAGTACGGGATGCCCATGTAGCTGTAGCGCCGCTCCGCCACAAAATCGATCGTTTCCTGGCTGCCGGCGCCAGGCACCCAGATCGGCGGATGCGGCTTTTGGATGGGACGCGGCCAGGGATTGACGTTGCGCAGCTTATAGTGCTGGCCGTAGTGTTCGAATGGGCCGTCGGCCGTCCAGGCTTTGATGATCAGGTCGAGGGCTTCCTGGTACATGCTTCGGGCGTACGTTGGATTGACGCTGAAGCTGTAATACTCCGGGCCGCCGCCGACCACCATGCCTGCGATCAGCCGCCCGCCGCTGATGCAGTCGATCATGGCGTATTCCTCCGCCACGCGGGTGGGTGGGTTGTAGAGCGGCAGAGCGTTGCCGACCACGGCGATTTTTACCCGCGATGTCTGCCGCGCCAGGATCGCGGCGATCAGGTTGGGGCTGGGCATCGTGCCGTAGGCGTTCTGGTGATGCTCGTTCACGCAGACGCCGTCGAAGCCCAACTGTTCGGCCAGGATCAGTTCATCGAGATAACGGTTGTACAACTCGCCGCCGTGCTCGGGATCGAACAGCGCGTTAGGCAGCCAGGTCCAGGCGGAACGGTACCGCTGTTCGAAGTCGTCCGGCAAGCGGTCCCACGGCATGAGATGGAAGCAGAAGAATTTCATAACCGCCGCCTGTCGCAGTGTTGAGATCGACTGTTGTGAATCAAGCCGGCGAAATGACGGGTGGCCGCCAGGGCACTAACCTTGCTCGTGCGGGATGCCGATCCTGGCGGCCGCTATGGGGAAAGCATGTGCAATGCTGATGCCGCGCGCTGGTCCCTGGGGGCGTTTATATCCCCTGCTGTGGGCGGTGGGCAACCCGGCGGGGCATGGACGGCCCCTCGGAGGACCGCGTGGAACAGCGTGATGAGAAGCGGTGAGCGCAATCCGCCCGTGTTGCTACGGCGACAGAACGGCAGGAGTGTTACAGTCGATGGAGCGGGCAGAGGCTATCGCTTAAAGCTCGCGCAGGGCGGCCAGGAAGGCTTCGATATGTTCGGCCGTGTTGAACGGGCCGACGCTGACCCGGAGCGTGCCGCCGGTAGCCAGGGTGCCCAGGCTGCGGTGCATGCGCGGTGCGCAGTGCAGGCCGGCCCTGGTTTGGATGCGGTACGCGGCATCCAGACCGCCGGCCAGTTCCTGTGGGTTGTAGCCGGCGACGTTCAGGCTGACGACGCCTACGCGGTCTTGAGCCGATTCAGGGCCGTACAGTGTGACATTCGGATTTTCGCGCAAGCCGGCCAGCAGTGCATTGACCAGTTCTTGCTGGTGTTGCCTCACCCAGTCGACGCCGCGCTCGGCAAGCCAAGCCAGCGAGGCTTCCAGTCCTACCAGGCCCGGCACGTTATGGTTGCCGGACTCGTACCGGTGCGGCATGGAAGTCGGCTGGAACTCTTCTTCGCTGCGGGTGCCAGTGCCGCCCTGCCGCAGTGGCAGCACGCGTTCTTCCAGGCCGGGGCGTACGTAAAGGATGCCGGTCCCCAGCGGCCCGAGCAGCCCTTTGTGGCCCGGTGCGGCGAGCAGGTCCACATGCAGCACGGCCACGTCGATTGGCACGTCGCCCAGCGTTTGGGCCGCATCGAGCAGGAACGGGATGCCGTGTTCGTGGGCGATCGCGCCCACTTCGGCTGCCGGCTGCAACGCGCCGGTTACGTTCGACGCATGCGTCAGCGCGATCAACTGCGTATCAGGCCGGATGGCGGCACGAATGTCGGCCGGGTTGATGATGCCGCGGCCGTCGCAGGGCACAAATGTCACTTCCACACCGTGCCGGTCCGCATGCATGTGCAGCGGGCGCAGCACCGAGTTGTGCTCGGCATCGGTGGCGATGACATGGCCGCCGGGCCGCAGGATGCCATGGATGGCCATGTTCAGCGCGTCGGTGCCGTTGAAGGCAAAGGCCACGTGCCGCGGGTTCTCGGCCCCGATCAGCCGCGCGATGGCGGCGCGAGCCCTGGTGATGGCGGCTTCGACTTCAGCGGCTTCGGCATATGCGCTGCGTCCGGCCGGTGCGCCCAGTTCTCGGAAATAACGGTCCACGGCCGCGTATACTTCCGGCGGTTTGGGCCAGGAGGTCGCGGCATTGTCGAGATAGATTCGCTGCATCACTTCGTACAGGAGAAGATGATCAACCGCCGATCTGGAACATGGCGCGCTCGGGTTTGACAAAGTCGGCCTGGTTGATGCCGTGGCCGGGGCGCTTGGCCAGCACGCACGCGCGAATCAGGTTGGCCAGGGCAACGTCGCCGGGCGAGTCGGCGCCGCCCAAATCGCCATGAGCGGCCGCCTCGCGCATGATCGCCCGGGCGTCCCATTCCTCGGTGCCGAACAGGCAGTTGCGCATCTTGCCGTCGGCGGTGATCCGCAGCCGGTTGCAATCGTGGCAGAAAGGCTGGCTGACCGGGTTGATGAAGCCGATGCGTCCGATGCCATCGGCAAACATGTAATCGGTGGCCGGCTGGCTGGGATCGGTCCGCTCCACGGGGACCAGCGGTCCGATGGCTTCTTCGAGCATGGCCCGGATCTTTTCACCAGGCAGCACCTGATCGTTCTGCCAGGCGTTATCGGCATCCAGCGGCATGAACTCGATGAAGCGGACTTCCAGCCCATGCTGCCGCGCGAAATGTCCAAACGGCACGACCTCGGCCTCGGTCATGCCGGCGATCGCCACGGCGTTGAGCTTGATGGTTTTGAACCCGGCCGCCTGGGCCGCGAAGATGCCTTCCAGCACGCGCTCGAAACCTTCGCGGCGGGTGATCTGGCGGAAGGTTTCCGGATTGAGGGCATCGAGGCTGATATTCAAGCGGTGCAGGCCAGCCGCCTTCAGAGCCTGGGCTTGTTCGGCCAGCAGGATGCCGTTGGTGGTGAGGCCGATATCGTCGATGCCTTCGATTGCGGCCAGGCGTTCGATCAACTGCGGCAGTTCTGCCCGAACCAGCGGTTCGCCGCCCGTCAAACGCAGCTTGTTGACGCCCAGCCGGACCGCCACGCGGACAAAGCGTTCGATCTCTTCGAAGGTGAGGATCTCAGCCCGCGGTTTGAACCGCACATTCTCGGCCGGCATGCAGTAGAAGCAGCGGATATTGCAGCGATCGGTAACGCTGATCCGCAGGTTGTTGTGCCGGCGGCCAAAACGGTCGACCAGCGGCGCCCAGGTGCCGGCGTGGTCGGCGTGGCGACTGGCTTGTCCGCGGTTGACATCGGCGGCGTGGTCGGGGCCGTGGCTCATGGCTGTCGCATCGGAGGGAGGCCAGGCGTGCGCGGCGGGCAGAGCCGCTGGTGTGCCTTCGATCAGTGGGTACGCCTTGGATCTACGCCTTAGGGACCAGGTGGAACGCCCGTTCCATCGCCAGGGACAAGGCCGCGAACATCGATGTTCACGGCTAAGCTTGCGGCGCCGAAGACGTGGGAGGCGGCGTGTCGGGCGAGGTCACGCCGGGATGGACCCATTCCTGGCTGCCATCGTCCCAGTTCTCGCGTTTCCAGATCGGCACCACTTCCTTGAGCGTATCGATCAGCCAGCGGCCGGCCTCGAAGGCATCGTTGCGATGGGCCGTGCTGACGGCAACCGCCACGCTGGCTTCGCCAAGCTCCAGCCGGCCCAGCCGATGCACGATGCCGCAGTTTATCACCGGCCAGCGCTGCCGGGCTTCGGCCTCGAGCTCTTCCATCTTCTTGCGGGCCATGCCGGGGTAACACTCGTAATCGAGCGCCACGGTGCGGCGGCCATGGGTGAACTCGCGAACTGTGCCCAAGAACAGCACCACCGCTCCGGCTTGAGGCGAGTTGACCGCGTCTAACAGAGCGGCGGTGTCGATCGGCTCGTACGTCAGTTCAACCATGCTGCCGGCAAGATGAGAAACGCTAGGGGGAAGGCAATGGCGGCCGCGCATCCATCGCCGTCAGACGTGGTAGCGCGCTAATCCCTAGCCTACAGCGAGCGGCGCGCTGCGACAAGCAAGCGGCGAAGACGCCGCCGGCGTACGCGCCCACGGCGTTTAACTGCGCGAACCAACCGTCACGCCGGTTCGTCCGCCGATCAACACGCGGCTCCAGAACGGGTGCTGGCGGTCGGCGCGGGTGCGCGCGTCTTCGAGCAGCGTTTCCAGGTCGGGCTGAACGTGCACGGTTTCGGTGCGGCCGTTGACGTTGAGCCGGATCGCCTGGTCGAAGTTCACCACCTCGGGCGAAAGCCAAATGGCCAGCCGACCGCCGCCACCGCGGAAGAAGATGCTGTTGTTTTCCAGGATCTTGCCGTTGAAGCTCACCGCTCGGGTGCCGCGTGGGAACGGCCACTGGCTGGGATCGATGGTGGCTCCGCGGGGCATCTCCAGCACTTCGGCCCACCAGAAGTAATTGTCCCAAGGCCGCAGCGTGCTGACGGTGAACTCCTTGGGGAAGAAGTTGCGGCGCAGCCGGCCCATCCAGTCAAACAGGTTGAGAATCTCGTCGCTGAAGTGCTCGTGGCCGCGGCCCAGGAACTCAACCACCGTCACCGGGAAGCCCCGCCGCATGTAACGGTCGAGCGACGAAGCGTTCTGCACGGATTTCTCGCCGTCGAACTCGCCGCTGACAAGGTACATGGGCAGCTCGGCCGCGTTCTCCCAGTACAGCTTGGGGAAACGGTCGCACACGCCGCCGATGGGAATCACGCCTGCCCAGAGATCCGGGTGCGCCAGGCCGATATCCCAGGCGGCATCGCCGCCCATCGAATGGCCCGAAAGGAACACGCGATCGGTATCGATCGAAAAGCGACGGCAAGCGTCGCGAAGGCTATCGAGTACGGCCAGGTGCTCCCGCAGCGAGAACTGGTAGGCGACCTGGTGCGGTTCGCACCACACCGGCGCAATCACGATATAGCCGTGCCGCATGGCCTGGCCAAAGCGGGGCTTGTCGTCCTCGCGCGCGCCGGCCCACCAGTCCAACTGCATCTCGGGCGTGGAGCTGGCGCCGTGCAGGGTGACAATCGCCGGGTAACGCCGGTAGGGATCGTACTCCGGCGGCAATTGCACCAGGTAACGCTGCGGTGGCCGGCCCACGCCGCCAGGCACCTGGATATCGTAAAAGCCGTCCGCCCGGGGCTCCGTTTCCTTGGGCGGCTTCATGTGCGCAAGCAGCAAGGCCACTTGCCGGGGCGTGCTGCCCTCGAGCTTTTGCAGGTCGCGGAGCAGCAGTTCGCGCTCCAGCGCCAATTCCAGGTTCATGTACTTGCGGATAAGGTTGCGCACCTCGTACAGCGACAGGCTCGTGGAGAGGTTGTCGCTGGCCGATTGCGGGCCGAGCAGCCAGCCGCTGATCGCCAGGGCGAGCTTCTGGTCGACAGCCATCTGCGGATCGTTGGCAAACTGCTGATAAGCCGCCATGCGATCAAGCGTGTGAACGGTCAGCTCGGCGAAGATCTCGTCGCGGATCGGCTGCAGCTTGGCCGCCAGGGCCGTGTTCTGCCTGGCATACTCGGCCACGTGCGCATCCAACTGCTCGAGCACCGCCTTGCCTTGCGCGTGCAACTGCTGTTGCTCGTGCAGCATGCGGGCGACTTCTTGCAGCGTCTCGCCGGCTACGCCGTCGGAAGGAAACTGGCTGAGAATGCTGTAAACCAGCCGCGATTGGCCCGCCCGTTCGCGAATCCGCGCCTCGGTCAACAGCAGCCGGGCGCTAAGCTGCGTGATGTCACGCAGCACGCGGGCGTACTCGGCCTTGGCTTCGGGGAAATCTTCCAAGACCTGGGTAAGTTCCTTGCGGGCCTGGTCGAACCATTCGCCTTGCAGGTAGAACCGCACCAGGCGCAGCCGCTGCTCCAGGTCGTTCTTGTTGATGGCCTTTTCGAGGATCTTTTGCAGCGCGTCGCGCGGGATCGACGACGTGGCAATCCGCATATCCCACTTGTACTGCCGCAGCGAGGTCACCGTGGTATAGCGGGGCGTGATCTCGGTGATGCCCTGGATAATGTCGATGTCGCCGCGGTTGGTGCGCATCTTCGCCGAGCGGCGGCCGTACTCGTTCCAGGGGCTGATATTGGTCAGCCTGCCGACGGCCGAAACCGGCTGACCGCCGCTAGGCAGCTTTTGCCAGATCTTGAACTTCTCGAGCGCTTCGCCGGCACCTTCGTGCACTTCTTCCACGCGGCGCTGCGGAACGAACACCCGGCGGAGATCGTCGTCGATCATCAGGATCGTGGCGCCGCCGTCGTTCACGCCGTTGGGGTCGGCCATCATCGAGGGCAGGGGGGCGATGCGGCCTTCGATCGTGCGACCATCGCGGAGCACCACCTTGGCGGCATGAACCTCGGCCGCCACAAACCAGGCCGCCAGCACGGCCACGGCCGCTGCAGCCCAGCCAGGACGCGCCATCGCTCTAAACGCTACATGCCGTTCGTGCGGTGGTTGCCCATGAGAACCACGTTGAACTTGCGCCCCGCAGCGCTGCTTCGCCAGGATTGCGCCGAGCATCGATCCATGCATGGGGTTGGTCCTGTGGAAGTGAGGGGAGCGATAGGCCAGCGGTTCGGGCTCGCGAGCAAACGCGGCGATGGAGGGGCGATTCTCGGAGGGCGACGCCCGCCCTCACCAACTTCGCCAATGCCGGAAAGGGTGCGGCCGCGGCCAGCCATTTACGGGGGCACGACGGACTGTTGGCCGGCGTGGATGGTTCCAATCGGTTGTCGTGGTGGCAGCGCCAGCGATAACCCGTCCAAGGTTTATGAGATAAGTAGTTCTATTCTCGCGCGCCACCAGCAGAAGTCAACGAAGTACGGATGCCGCCAGAACGTGCGCAAAACGGGCCACGTGGGCGATCGCGCAGGGCAAATGGCTAACCGCGAAGGCAGCCGCCAACAGCCTTATTACAGGTGTTACCCATGTGTGCGAACGCTCCCATCCTTGACGTGCGTGCCGGGGAGTGTGCGCAACATCAAAACTAGCAATAGGTTTCATCCTGTGATGGCGTTCTGGCGAGTTAAGGCGGCTGCCCTTGCCTGAGATCAACGCGCATACAGCGCCGCTCCACCTGCTCTGTGCAGCAAGGGCTAGAAGGACGCGTCGGCGATCCTGGCCTGCAAAGTTGTTGCAACCGGCAATGGTCCAACAACTGGTCTCAACGTGACGTACAGCGACCCGCTGCGCCGCGCGATCCCCCAGAATGCCGGAATAAATGCGCGGGGCCTCGCCGAATCACAGGTGCTGTACGACACGTCGGTCCTGCATCAAAACCTCGCTGGGAACCGTGTTAGGGCGGCCGTCGTGGGGCGGATTTTGCTTGCTCCGTCCACGTGGCGTCGGCCACAATACGGCTTGCAGGGGGGGGCAGGCTGCCGCAACTTCACATCTGCACTGATCCGCTCGCTTGATCGCATTGCGGCAGAAATTGCCGTAGCCAATCGTTTGCGGCTGACAATATCTCTTGATCTCTTGGCCGCCGTAGGCCGTTTGCACGGTCGCAGCTCATTTCTGGCTGTCTGAACCGGAGAGGGCGCGTATGAGCCATCGCACCGAACGCGACTTGTCGCCGCAGGATGTCTCCGCACACGTGGAAGCCCAGCCGGCTCCCGCAGGCAATGGTTCTCTCCAGGCCGGCAAGTTGCGACGCCCGCGGCCTCGCCCCGAGGCCGGCACCATGCCGTCGTCCCGGCCAGCCGCCGCGACCGACGGTCAGCCCTCCACGCGCCCGGTGCGCCGCAAGAAACGCCGGATTCGCTTGGGGCCCGATGGCCAACCGATCCGGGTGAAGAAAGTACGTCCGGAAGGCTTGGTGGGGGCTGCCGATTCCACCACACCGCCGGGCCCGCCTGCCCGCGCCGCGGTTCCTGCAACGGGCGACGAACGTGCCCGCCGGCCCAAGAAGCGGCCGTCATCCGCGCCCGGTTCAGAGCCTCCTGTAAAGCGCAAGAAACGCCCCCGGCCCGATGTGCCAGCAAGCGTGGCAACGGTTGCTGCCAGCGGTGCGGCCGTGGCTTCGCCTGTTGCCAAGGCCGCACCGGCCACGCCGCCGGTTGCTGCTATGCCCGCTGCCCAGCAACCGGCACCCAAAGCGGCCGCTGTGCTGCCGCCTACGGCCTCGCCGGCTGCCCATTTGCTGTTGGAAGAGCCGCTTCCACGTGCGGAGAAGGTGCGTGCTCTGGGGGCGGTATCCCTGTCGTTGATTGTGCATGCCGGGGTGCTGGTCCTGCTGGGGCTGATCATGTTGCCGTTTGCGGCAGCGCCCGATCCGCCCGAGCTGGAGGCCCTGCAAGAACGTCCGCTGGACGAAATCGTTGAACTGTTGGACCAGCGCCTCACGCCGTCGGAAACGGCTTCGTTGGTGAGCGCCCACAGTTCGCTCAAGACGGGCCATGAATCGGCTATTGATGGCGCCACCGAGCCCACCTTCGACCAGGAAGTGGTCGAGTCGTCCGACGCCCCCACGGTGAACGTCGGGCCCATCGCACAGCTTTCCGGCGTCCGCAGCGTCGATCTGACCGTGGACACGCCCGAGGACACCAAGGGCGATCCCCACGCCATCGTCGACGGCTACGACGAGGCGATGGACCGCATCACCCAGGAGATCCTGGGCATGCTCCGCAAGGGCAAGGTGCTGGTGGTCTGGGTATTCGACCAGTCCGAAAGCATGAAGGACGACCAGCAGGAAATCGCCGGCCGCATCGAAAAGGTGTACCAGGAGTTGGGCCTGCACGGTGTAACTGAGAGCGACGTGCTGCTGACCGCCGTGACCAGCTACGGTAGCGGCTTCAAGGTCCATACGCCCCGGCCAACCAGCAGCGTCGAAGCCATCCGCGAGGCGATTTATTCCGTGCCGACCGATCCCTCGGGCAAGGAGATGATGTGCGATGCCGTGGGGGCCACCATCCAGCAGTTCAAGTCGGTGGCCGCCAACGGCCGTCGGCAGATGGCGATGATCCTGGTGACCGATGAAAGCGGCGACCAGGAAACCAACGTCACCAAGCTCGAAGCGGCGTTGTACGAAGCCAAGTCGGCGCGTTGCCGCATCTATGTGCTGGGACGCGAGGCCGTGTTCGGCTATCCCTATGCCCACATGTTTTGGCGGCATCCGCAAACCGGCCGCATCCACCTGCTGCCGATCGATCGCGGTCCCGAAACGCCGTTTGCCGAGCAGCTTCAGACCGACGGGTTCCATCGCCGCACCGATGCCCATCCCAGTGGGTTTGGGCCGTACGAGCAGTGCCGGCTCGCGCGCGAAACCGGCGGCATCTTCTTCATGCTGCCCACCGTCGAGGCCGACCTGGTGCGCGAGGGCGAAAACACGCTGGTCGAGCAGTATCGTCGCAAGCAGATCACCAAGGAGGAATACCTGGCCAAGGTAGGCGAGTACCGCCGCTACTCGTTGGAGTCGCTGCGGCCGTATCTGCCATCGCTCGACTCGCGGCACGATTACGTCCTGGAACGCAACAACAGCCGGCTGCGGTCCACCATCTGGAAGGTGATCAGCGACCTGAATCCCTACGATCCGCAGAAGGCCGAGGTGATCGAGCTGCGCACCAGCAACTTCTCGCCGAACCCGCGGACGTTTGCCACCCAGGTCCAGCAGGAGATCGCCAAGGCGCAGCTTTATGTCACATATCTGCACGCGGCCGAGAAGGCGATGGAAGAACTGGCCGAGGCCCGCCGCAAAGAACTCTACCCGCGCTGGCAGGCGAACTACGATCTGATCTACGCCCAGATCCTGGCCTACAAGGTACGCATCTATGAATACATGGCGTACCTGCAGCACTTTATGAAAGAGCCCAAAGTGGTGCCGCTGCGCAAGGAAGATCCCAAGAAGATCGGTTGGTACCAACTGGCTCACTGGCACATGGAGTATCGTCAGCAAACCATTACAGGCGAGTTGACGGCTCCCTACATTGAACGCTCGCGCGAGATGTTCAAGAAAGTCATTGAGGAGCACCCCGGCACGCCTTGGGCGGCCCGGGCCGAGCTCGAACTTGCCCGCGGCTTTGGCGTGGAACTGATGCCCGATTACGACTTCCACGACCCGCGGCCGCGCAAGCCCGGCAAACCCAAGCCCACCATCCCGATTCCCAAGCTGTAATCGCGAGCGGTGGGGCACACGCAGGCCAGGGCCTGTGCCACTGCGTTCACGCTGCAAACTTGCATCCCCACGCGCCCGCAGCCACACTGTAGGCACTCTTGGCGGTTGCGCCGGCCCGGCTGGGCAAACGCATGGAACCCATGCAGGGCAGCGTGCGCTTTCCATGCACTGCGCCTGGCATCGACGGCGCTGCCGGCCACAACGTTGCCAGGGGGCGTCTTCACAGCGGGAGTGGGTGTGCATGAGGTCGTTATTCACCACACGATGCCTGGCCTGGGGCGTGGCGCTGATTGCCGCCTGGTTGCCGTTGGCTGCGGTAGCATATGATCCCGCCGGCACCGACCAAAACACTTCGGCCTCCGCGGCCGCCCTGCCTCATCCGCTGCAATCGGCGCTGTCGGTCAATCTCGATTACTGCGATGAGTGGTTGGCCGGTGCCGACTTCAAATCGCTCCGGCAAACCGCCGAAGGGTTGCTGTTGTTGACCGATCTGCTTTCCGCCCGGGCTGGCGACGAAGCCTGGCAAGCTCGCACCGCCGAACTGCGGGCAACTATCAACGCGCTGATCAAGGCTGCCCAGGCGGAAGATGCCGCCGCGTGCAAGGCCGCCATGGCGCAAAGCCGGCAGGTCTCCGCGGCCGTGGCGGCGCTACCGTTCCCGGCCACGCCGCCGGCGCAGTTGCCGCGTCCCTCGGCCAGTTTGCGGTCCATGATGGCACTCTTGGATGGCACCCATGCCGACGCCAAGAAGGCACTGCTGTTCGATGAACCCGACAATGCCCGCCGCTCCGCGCAGGTGTTGGCCGAGCTGGGGCCGCTGTTGGCCGCGTACCGGAACGATGCCCGGTGGAAGAAGTGGTCCGACGACTTTACCGCGATTTCGCAGCAGACCGCGTCCGATACTCACGCTGATGCGCGGCAGCTACGCACCGCGCTGAGCGAGATTTATAATCGCTGCCAGGCCTGCCACGACCGGCGCTAGCCGGCCGCAGCCGCGAGGCACTTCAATCGCACCACTGCCATTGCACGCAGGAGAACGCCATGCCCCACCAACATCCGGCTGCTTGTCCCGATTGCGCCTCGGCCCACGCCATGGATCGCCGCGAGTTCCTCCGCGTGGCCACGGCGGCCACGGTTGCCGCAGGCATCGCCCCGCGGGTGCTGGCCTCGGATAAGCCCGCGGCCAAACCCCAACCCGAAACACTCGTCAAACAGCTTTACGATTCGCTCAATGAAAAGCAGCGGAGCGTGATCTGCTTCGATTGGGATTACAACGATCCCCAGCGGAAGCTGCTGCGGACCTTCGTCTCCAACAACTGGCACATTACCCAGCCCGCGATCGCCAGCGACTTCTACACCAAGGACCAGCAGGAGATCATTCGGGCGATCTTCGAAGGGCTGTATAACCCCGAATGGCTGCCGCGGATCGAAAAGCAGCTTCAGGACGATGCCGGCGGATATGGCAAGCAGCAGAACATCGCCATCTTCGGTACGCCCGGCGACGGCAAGTTCGAACTGGTGATGACCGGCCGCCACCTCACGATCCGTTGCGACGGCAACTCGGCCGACCACGTTGCCTTTGGCGGGCCGATCTTCTACGGCCACCAGGCCAGCCGGGTGCAAGGCCTGCGGGAACAGGACGGCCACCCCGGCAACGTGTACTGGCCGCTCGCCCTGGAAGCCAACAAGGTTTACGCCATGCTCGATGGCAAACAGCGGCAAAAGGCCCTGCTGACGCGGCGGCCCGCCGAGTCGGCTGTCGGCTTCCGTGGCCCCGACGGCAAGTTCCCCGGCATCCCGGTCGAGGACCTGACCGCGGACCAGAAGGAGCAGCTGCAAAAGGTGCTGCTCAAGCTGCTGGAACCGTACCGGCAGGCCGACCAGGACGAAGCCCTGGCTTGCCTCAAGCAGCAGGGTGGGCTCGACAAATGCTCGCTGGCCTTCTACCAGGAAGGCGACATGGGCGACGACCAGATCTGGGACAACTGGCGGCTGGAAGGCCCCTCGTTCGTGTGGTACTTCCGCGGCGAGCCGCACGTGCACGTGTGGGTGAACGTCGCGAGCAGCCACGAAGTGCCGCTCAACGCCCGCGGTTAACCACCCATCTGGCAAGCTCTGCCCTCGGCCGTGGTGCTACCCGCGCCGCGGCCAGGGTTTTTTATCGTCTCCCCGCGATGAGGGGTGGGCAATCGCCCAGGTTTTACGCCCCCGGGGGAGGCACCATCCGGCGAACCGGCCCGGCCGGAAAATTGTCCTTTAGCGTAGCGGCCCCCGCAGCCGATACTGACAAACCGGGCGGCCCCCGTGGGCGACCGCCCAGGTGCGAGCATCTTGACCGGAGGGTTGGAAATCCGTATCCTGCGGTGGAGATGCGACGCTCAGGCAGGCTTGGTAATTGACGTCGGTTTGGTGGGTCGCTGTGAGTTTGTGGACTGCCTGCCGCGGCGGCTGATCCGGCCAGCCTGACGAAGCTCGCCCCCAGCGTTTGCTGGGCAGCATCCAAGACCATCAACGGCGCTGTGGCCAAGTGGCTAAGGCAGCGGATTGCAAATCCGCCATCGCCGGTTCGAATCCGGCCAGCGCCTCTTCAGAAGCCGCAGGTTCTTTGAGCCTGCGGCTTTCTTTGTGCGCGCGTTGAACGGTACCACCAGGCAAATCTGCATGTCGTGCCGATCGCAGCATCAACGTGGGCGAGCTGTGTTGGCCATCTTTGGCCGTTATTGCGTTGTGGCACGCTTGCTTACTAGTTCAACTAGGATTTGAACCTGGTTGAACTTCCGAGAAAAAGGAGGCTGACCACAGGCGTTGCCAAAGCAGCAACTACCGGGGGCCGTGTGAATCGCCCCGTTACGTCTGGCCCGTGTGCGCCACACCACAAGGTGTCGGCGCGCAATTAGACTGGGTACGTCAAACCGGGGGAGAGGGCTAGCCAAGAAGCGGCCATCCAGATCGCGACAACGGTCTGCCGCAGGAGCACTTGCAGCGCAAAAGAAATATCCCCGACAGGATTCGAACCTGTAACCTTCGGCTCCGGAGGCCGACGCTCTATCCAATTGAGCTACGGGGACCTGCGGCCGGCTGCAGCGGCCAAGTCAGGGCATTTTACCGCTTGCCGGTCGGATTGAAAAGTGTCCCCACCGCAGGCCTTGGCAGCGGGGGCTGCTTCCCTCGCGTGCGGGGGCAATTGCGGCGGCGCTACCAGGGCGAACATGCCCCCGGGTAGTGCGTCCGCAGGCTCGCCCCGCCGGCAAATCACGCGTAAATCCCCCCGGCCGATGGTACTGCGGCGGTTTCTCGGGTAGGATGGAGTTTTGTGTGCAGGAGGAGCGTCCTTTTTTCACTTGCGGCGTGGCCGAGCAGGTTGTGGCTGCCGGCCGTTCGATTCCCGCCTTCTCTTGTGGCGATGCTCGCGGCATCGTGCTCCCTCAGGACGCCCAGCGCTTGGACTTCTTCCGTTGCCGCCTGATTGTGCCTGGCGGCAAGTTCGCGGCCGCTTTGCGAAGGCGATCGGCCGCGCGCGTGGAATGGTTGCAGCTTCAGTTGCTTGAGCAGGGAGGCCGGCCCCGGCCCGAGGCGCGGTGTGCACCGCGCTTTGGCTGAACGCTCTGCGCTACATCTCCTGCGGACGCTGGTTGGTGAGGCGGGCGGATCCATACCTGCCCGTCGTTTTCTCAGCAGGAGTTTTGCCGATGAGCCACAAGAAGCCTGGCCCCGTGTCCACGCCCGGCATCCGGCCGCCGAAGATTTGCCCCGTGTGCGGTTCCTCCAGTTACTCACGCGACGGCATTCACCCGCAGTGTGCCCAGCAACAGGCCGACGCTCCTCGGATCGCCAAGATCAAGGCCAAGAAGAAAGCGGAGCAGGCCAAGGCCGCCGCGAGAACCGGCTAGCTGGCCGCGAGCCCCCGGCGCATCCAGCGATCGCGCGAGCATCAGGCCCGCCAGGGAACAAGTCACAGCTCTGGTAGCTCCCGGTTCGACCGGGAGCTGCCACAGTTCTAGGTTCGCATTGGTTCTGCCTGCGCGCCAAGCAGCAATAGTGGTGGCTTGTGCGGCAACCCAAGGAGGCACCTGCCACAGCGCAAAAACAACACGCCCTGGGAAACCGCTGGCGGCTTCCCAGGGCGTGTGTGTTGTGTCGCGATCTATTGCCGGCCGTGCCGCATGCCTGGTGGCAGTCGGCCATGAAGCCGGCAGATACTCAGCGCCGGTTAGGGGCTGAGTTTGAATCTCGCATTAATAGCGGCGACCGCCTGAGCGGAAGCCACCACCACCGCCGCTGCGCTCCGTGCGCGGGCGAGCTTCGTTCACGACCAGCGGACGGCCATCGACCACCTGATCGTGCAGATTGCGGATGGCATCGTTGGCGCCATTGACGTCGGCCATCTCGACAAAGCCGAAGCCCTTGCTGCGACCGGTATCGCGGTCTTGGATTACCTGGGCGCTACGAACTTCGCCGAACTCGGCGAACATCGTTTCCAGCGAAGCGTTGGTCACACTGTAGGGCAGATTGCCTACGTACAATTTCTTACCCATCGTTCAACCCTGTGAAGCGGGGCACGCGGCCCAAACTCAATCTTCCGGGGCCGAAGCGAAAGGGATCAGCAATGGTGATCCGCCAAGCAGGAGAGCCGAGAAAAGGGCGGCGGATCCGTAGAAAGAAAGATCGCTGCGCTTCTTGTCGCCAAACCAACTGCCTGAATGGTATCTCATTCGGCCAGCCAAAGCCAGCGCAATTACACAACTTTGAGAAATTGTCGAATCGGCAGCCTGTTCCCACAGGTACAACCAACCCGTCGCAAACAAGCAAGGCCGCCCGCGCGGCGTAGCGCAGGCGGCCCAATTGTATGAACGGCTGCTACCGTGGGCGGACCGCTAATTGGCTTTCGAATCGCCTGATTGGGATTGCGGCAGCGGCTTCTGTTCGACGGGCGTCTTGGGATCGTTGCCCCAGGCCGACCAGCCGCGATAGTAGTTCCGCACACCCTGGCCGCCCATCAGTTCCAGGCCAAAGGCCGATACCGAGGAACGGCCGCCGCCCTGGCAATGCGTCACGGCGGGCCGATCCAGCACGATGCCGGCCTCGTCCAGCAGCTTCTTGATTTCACTGGCCGACTTGAAGCGGTGCGTCTGGGGATCGAGCAGTTCGGTCCATTCCAGATGCTTGGCGCCGGGGATCGCTCCGGCCTTGGCGTTATTCATCTTGGTGGTGCCGCAGTGTTCGCCTAGCGAGCGGACGTCGAGCACTTGCAGGCTGCCGTCTCGCAGCGAGGCCAGTACGTCGGCGGTCCGCGCCAAGCGGTCCGGCTGTTCCTGGGCCTGGAACGAAACGGCTTTCGGTTCGATGGCGCCTTTCTCCACCGGCAGCCCAGCCGCCTTCCAGCCTCGCCAGCCACCGTTGAGCAACCGGGCATCCTTCACGCCGTAATAGCGGAGGATCCACCAGATGCGGGCAGCGTTCTTGGACAGGTCGTCGTCGTAGATCACGACCACCGAGTCGTTGCCGATGCCCAATTCGCCAATGCGCTTTTCCCACGCCGACACGTTGCCGCCTTCGCCAAATGCCTTGGCCCAAGTGCCGTGGTCCACCCACACCGCACCGGGCACGTGCTCTGCCTCATAGCCGGCCCGGTCGCTGCGGGCATCGAGGATCAGGAGTTTCTGGCCGTCCTTGGCGACTTCGGCCGGTTCCATCAACAGTTCGGGGCGGGCGTAACGGTCTTCGCCGGCATGGACGGCGGTGGCCGCCAGCCATGTGACCAGGCCCAGCATGAGCGAGCGCATCATGGTTCTCTCCAGCAATCGAACCCTGGAAAATTGCTTGTGAAGAAACACCCGTGGTGAACCGCGGTGCCGCCGCGTACTCGCGGAAACGTTTCGCATGGCCACGGTTGCCGCGCAGGGGTGCGCAGGCTTCACCAGTTCTTCTATTTTGCATCACCCCCGCTGGGGTATTAAGCTGAAGCGGCATTCTCTCCCCGCGATCCGGCAAACGCAATCCGGCGTTTGAGCATTCTGCAAGGCATCGCGTCCGCGCACCGCAACCGTCTTCCAAGGAGCTGAGCCGTGAGTTCGTACCCTTCGCGTCGGCAGTTTCTGCGCACCTCGGCAGCCGCTCTGGCAGCAGCAGGCTTGCCCGTCTGGCACGCCAACTCCCGGGCCCAGGCCGCGTTGTTCCAGAGCAAGAATGACCGGCCATTGATCGGCTGTATCGGGACCGGCAGCCGCTGGGGCGCGGTCGGCCCGGCCGCCATGCAGTTTGGCGATTGCGTGGCCGTGTGCGATGTCGACGCCCGACGGGCGGCCAAGGCGAAGGAACGCGTGCAACAGATCCAGGATCAAAAGGGCAGCCCTAAGGACGTGGCCGTTTACGAAGATTATCGCAAGCTGCTCGATGACAAACGCATCGACGTGGTGACCATCGTCACCACCGATCATTGGCACACTAAGATCGCGCTGGATGCGCTGGCGGCCGGCAAGGACGTGTACTGCGAGAAGCCGCTGACGCTCACCATCGCCGAAGGCAAGCTGATCGACGAAGCGGTCAAACGCACCGGCCGCGTCTTCCAGGTGGGTACCCAGCAGCGCAGCGAAATGGGGCTGCGGTTTCTGCACGCCGTGGCCATCGTGCGCGAAGGCCGTATCGGCAAGCTCAAACGCGTGACCTGCGCCATTGGCGGCTCGCCCACCAGCGGCCCGATCCCCGTGGCCGACGTGCCGCAAGGGCTCAATTGGGATATGTGGCTGGGCCAGGCTCCGCTGGTTGAGTATCGCGACAACGGCATGGGCAAGACCCGGTGCCACTACGAGTTCCGCTGGTGGTACGAATACTCCGGCGGCAAGCTCACCGACTGGGGCGCCCACCACGTGGATATTGCCCAATGGGCGATGGATCAGAACGGCGAGGGCCAAGGCCCCAGCCTGATCGACCCGGTGATGGCCGTGCATCCGGTGCCGTTCAAGGATGGCTATCCCACCGACGACACGCAGTACAACTGCGCCACCAAGTTCCGCGTGGTGTGCCAGTTCCCCGACACGGTGCTGGAGATTCGCGACGAGGCCAACGACCTGGGCTTCGATAACGGTATCCTGTTTGAAGGCACCGAAGGCCGGATCTTCGTCAACCGCGGCAAGCTCACCGGCAAGGCGGTCGAAGAACTCAAGGATAACCCGCTGAAGGAAGAAACGCTCCGCGCGCTCTATAAGGGCAAGCAGCCGGGCAACCACATGGCCAACTTCTTTGAGTGCCTGGTGGACCGTTCGCAGCCGGTCTCCGACGTGTTCACGCACAACCGCGCGCTGAATACCTGCCACCTGGCGAACATCGCCATCCGGCTGGGCCGCAAGCTCACGTGGAACCCCGTCACCATGCAGATCGAGGGCGACGAGGAAGCCAACCGCTGGCAAACGCGCGAACAGCGGAAGGGGTACGAAATCACGCCCGTGTGACGGCAGCCGCCAGCCGGCATCACCGCCGCGGTCGCGGCAGCGCGCAGCTACAGCCTGGACACGCCCTGCTTATGCGCACGCGTCGTTCGCAGGCCGAAACAGGGGAGGGCGGTGCGGTTGCCGACCGCAGGCCGTAGTGTCGATCGCCGACACGTTCCGCGATTGGTCGCGGGGTGCGCGCCATCGTCGGCGGCACCTCGCTGAAACGCTGTTCTAGCACGCTTGGTTCACGCCTGACGGGCCTGAACGAACCCTACCAAGGATTCATTGCTTCCAAATCGGACGCTGATCTTTCGCTCATGCTGGAGTCTGCCATGACAGACATCCCCATCCCTGCGCCTTTCACCACGGTCGAAGAGGTGATCGCCGGTTTGGAGCAGCTTGAAGCAGCATTCCTCACGCGGCGCGACCGGCGGGGCGTGTTCGTCACGGCCTACTCGATCATCAGCAGGAAGATTCACAGCCGGTTCGGTACCGGGGGCTTCAGGGACGACGCCTGGGTGCGCACCTATCTGATCGCGTTCGGCAACCTCTACCGCCAGGCGCTGGCCGACTACGAAGGCGGCCAACGCGGCAGAGTGCCTCGCTGCTGGCAGCAGGCATTTGACACCTCGGTGGCAGGGCTTGCGCTGGTGATGCAGGACCTGCTCTTGGGGATCAACGCGCACATCAACCGCGATCTCGGCTTCGCGCTGAACGAAGCGGGCATCGCCGATCGCCGCGACGACCGCTACGCCGACCACACCAAGATCAACGAAATTCTGCGGGAAGCGACTGAAGAGGTCCAGGATCGCATTGCGGCCATGTACGCGGCCGGGCTGGGCAGGCTGGATCAACTGCTTGGTCAGCTCGACGAGGAGATTACCGCCTACAACTTTGAACTGGCGCGCGAGAACGCCTGGATGGCGGGCCTGGCGCTTGCGAACGCCCGATCCGACGCCGAACGCGCGCTCGTTGGCCATGCCATGGACGAACAGGCACTCCGGGCCGGCCGACTGCTGTTGTTTGCCAACGAGCGGGTTCCCTGGCTGATCCGCATTCTCCGGCGAATTGAGGATGGGAGACGCTGGTGGGATGTGCTGCCCGAGAGCCGCTCGCGGACCGTCGGCGATTTACAGCCGGTGGCCCATCCTGCCGCCGTCGGCGCGGCTGGGGGCATCGCCGGCGGCAACTTCGCAGGCGTGGCCGCGAGCATGCCTGAGGACGCGCTGGGGGCAGCCCCGGGCGATCTCGATGAAGTGATCCGCAGGCTGAGCGAGCTGATTACGGAGTTAGACCGGCAGCGCAACCGGCTCTCCGTCTACGCGACCGTGTATCGGGCGATCACCAGGAAGGTGAAGCAGGCCGTCGAGGCCGGCAGGTTCAAAGACCCCGACTGGATGGTCCGCCTCGATGTGGCGTTCGCCCGACGTTACTTCGCGATCATCGATGCGTTTCGCTCCGGGCAGACCGACCGGATCCCGTTGTGCTGGATCAAGGCGATTGAGGCCGTGCAGGCACGCAAGACGATGATCGTTCAAGACATCGCCGTGCAGATCACTCCGCGCGTCGTGTACGACCTGCCGATCACAATGGTCGAAGTCGGCATGGACGACAATCTCGACGATCGAAAGCACGATTATGAGCTGACGTACCAGCTCTTTATTGAAGAACTGGACTGCATCCAGGAAATGATCGCGCGGAAGTACAGCACGCTGGTCATCGTGTACGACGCCCTCGGCGGTCCGCTCGATGAGTTCTTTTCAAACGTGCTGTACACCCGATCGCGGCGGGAAGCGTGGACCGACGCCCTGGCACTGCATGCCGCGACACCAAGCGAGCGGGAACGCATCATTCGCAGCCTGGACCAGAAGGCATTGCGGGGAATCAGCGGCGCGCTGTTCTACAACATCCCACCGATGTCCTGGATCGCGCATCGCCTGCGGGATTTCGAGGATCGATTCGAGGGCAGCTGGTCCAGCACCATCGATGAATGCGCCTGACTGCCGTCGTTGCGCGGCTTGCCAGGCTCCGGCCAGGTTGCCGAACGGCGCGCCGATGGGCCGCGGAGCGGGGCAGGGGGACGTCCAAGGGCACGCCACACTTGTGCGGCCTGCGCCGCCACGTACGATCGTATGGTATGAAAAGTAAGAGCGCTTGTGCGCTCGCCCCCCGCGTCTTGAACCACCATTGCCATGTCCAGCGAGTGCTCGCACATGACGATTAATACGACGGCAGGGAACATAGCGGTTGGTCGATTGAGGCCGGCTGCATCCATTGCGGCGGCTGTGCTGCTTGTGGCCGCTTGTGCGGTGACTTTCATGCAGCGGGCCGAGGCTTCGCCCTTCATTCCCGGCCAACTGCCGAGCCATCCCATTGCCCTGGTGGGCGGCACCGTACACACGGTCGATGGCGAAACCTTCGAGAACGGCGTGGTGCTGTTCAAGGCCGGCAAGATCGTGGCCGTGGGCAAGATGGGCGACAGCCGGCTGAATATCCCGGCCGACGCCCAGACCATCGACGTTTCCGGCAAGCACGTTTATCCCGGCTTGTTTGACGCTCACACGCACGTCGGCCTGGTGGAGATCGACGCCGTGCGTGCTACCCGCGACCAGGCCGAAACCGGCCAGATCAACCCCAACGTGCGGACTCAGGTGGCCTTCAATCCCGATAGCGAGCATATCCCGGTGACCCGGGCCGGCGGCGTGCTGGTGGCGCTTGCGGCGCCCTCGGGCGGGCTGCTGACGGGTACCTCGTCGGTGATGCAGCTCGATGGCTGGAGCTGGGAGGACATGGCTGTGCGGCCGGCCGCCGGCATGCACTTGATCTGGCCGCGGGCCATTCCCGTCCGGACCTGGGCGACCGACGAAAGCGCATCGGAACAGCTCAAGGAACGCGCCGAGCGGCTGAAGCTGATCCGCGATACCTTCGAAGCCGCCCGGGCGTACCAGCGGGCCAAGGCGTCGCATGGCCAGCCCGGCGCGGCGCCCACCAAGTTCGACGCCCGCTGGGAGGCCATGCTGCCGGTGCTGGAGGGCAAGTTGCCGCTGATTGTCACGGCCAACGAGATCACCCAGATCCAGGAAGCCGTGGCCTTCGCCGCCGAGCAGAAGGTGAAACTGATCATCTTTGGCGGGTATGACGCCGCGCAGTGTGCGGAGCTGCTCAAGCAGCACGACGTGCCGGTGATTATCGGCGGAGTGAACCGGCTGCCGCAGCGCCGCGACGATCCGTACGATGCCCCGTTCACGCTGGCTGCCCGGCTGGAAAAAGCCGGCGTGCGGTTCTGCGTCTCGGGTGCCGAGTCCACCGGCAATGTCCGCAACCTGGCCCACCATGCCGCCGTGGCCGCCGCTTTTGGGCTGCCGCGCGAGTCGGCGCTGCGGGCAATCACGCTGGCGCCGGCCGAGATTCTGGGGCTGGAGAACCGGCTTGGCTCGCTCACGCCCGGCAAGGACGCCACGCTGATCGTGACCTCGGGCGACATCCTGGAAATCACCACCAAGGTGGAGCAGGCGTACATCGGCGGCCGCCCGGTGGACCTCTCGAGCCGCCACACCGAGCTGTGGAAGAAGTACCGCGAGAAGTATCGCCGCCAGGCCGAGCAGGCAGCTGAGTAAGGCGAAGCGGGCCGACACTTGGCAGGCACGCATACCGCTAGCACCAGTGCCGGGTGCGGGCACGCGGCTACGCAGCTAATCGGCGCGCAGGATCAGCGCAAACGAAAGCGCAGCGGTACGCTGCCGGTCCGCGTGGCGGCCCCGTCTTACGCGATGATGTCGTGGACCACGTTGCCGAACACGTCGGTCAGGCGGTAGTCGCGGCCGCCGTAGCGGTAGGTGAACCGCTCGTGGTCGATGCCCATCAGGTACAGAATCGTGGCGTGCAGGTCGTGCACGTGAATCCGGCCTTCCCGCACGTACGCGCCGAACTCGTCGGTCACGCCGTAGGTGAAACCGGCTTTCACGCCGCCGCCGGCCATCCACATGCAGAACGCCGCGGTGTTGTGGTCGCGGCCGTCCTTGCCTTCGGTGTTGGGCGTACGGCCGAATTCGCCGCCCCAGATCACCAGCGTGTCTTCCAGCAGGCCTCGCTGCTTCAGATCGTAAAGCAGGCCGGCGATCGGCTTGTCGGTTTCGCGGGCGTTCTTCTCGTGGCCCGCGATCAGCTTGCTGTGCTGATCCCAGTTCTGGTGGTTCACCACCACGCAGCGGACGCCGCGTTCGACCAGCCGCCGGGCTAACAGGCACTGCTGGCCGTAGTCGGCGGTTACCTTATCGTTGATGCCGTACAGGTCGAGCGTGGCCTGGGTTTCACGCGAGATATCGAAGGCGTCGGTGGCCACCGTCTGCATGCGGAAGGCCAGTTCGAATGTCTCGATCCGGGCGTTGAGCACCGAGGCATCGGGCCGGCTTTCCAGGTGCCGCCGGTTGAGCCGGTGGAGCACGTCCAACTGGGCCCGTTGTTCCTGTTCGTTCAGCGTGGGCCGCAGGTTGGGGATCGGCTCATTTAGGTTGGAGAGCTGCGTGCCCTGGAACTCGGCGGGCAGGAACGCGGAGCTGAACACCTTATTGGGGTCGGCCGCGCCCATCATCTTGCCCAGCACCACAAAGCCCGGCAGGTTGCGGTTCTCGGTGCCCAGCCCGTAGGTGAGCCACGAGCCGAAGCTGGGCCGAAGGAACAGCCCGCTGCCGGTCATCATTTCCAGCGTGCCTTGGGCGTGGAAGAAGCTGTCGCAGCACATGGAGCGGATCAGGCAGATATCGTCCACCCGCTTGGCCACGTGCGGGAACAGCTCGCTCACGTCCATGCCGCACTCGCCGTGCTTGGCAAACTTCCACGGCGACGGGAAGGCGTTGCCCAGGGGGCGCGGCTTGCCCAACAGCTTGTTGGTGTTCTGATCGAGCACCGGCAGCCGCTTGCCTTCCCACTTGGCCAGTTCCGGCTTGGGGTCGAAGGTGTCCATTTGCGACGGGCCGCCGCTCATGAACAAAAAGATGACACGCTTGGCCCGGGGCGGGTGATGCGGCAAGCCCCGGCCGTTGCCCAGCACGCTGGTGCTGGAATCGGCCGCCGCCTCGTCGGCCAGCAGCGAGGCCAACCCAACCGTTCCGAAGCCGCCCGCCAGGCGAGCAAGCATCTGACGGCGATCGATTCCCACCGCCGGTTTGCCTGCCGCGGCGGCGTGGGGGACGAAGGGGCCCGGTCGTGTCATCTGCATCAACTCCCAATTACGCGAACCGCCAGCGGGTGGCTTATGCCATTTGCCGGCGACTTGGAGCTTTAGTCAAGGTAGGCAAACTCGTTGGTGCATAAGAGAGCGTGGATGAACCGCTCCCAGGAATAATCGGCAACAAATCCCAGCGCCAGTTGCGTTTCTTCGACCGCCGGCGGGCGCGATAGCACCGTCAACCACAGCCGCTCGACCCGCTGTTCGTCGTTCTCCAGCGACGGATCCTGCTGGAGCTTCGCCGCCAGCAGCTTGGCCGACTGGGCGGCCATCGGGTTGTTCATCAAGAACAGCGCCTGCGGGGCCGTGGTGGTTTCTGCCCGGACGGGAACAATCGACTTGGGATCGGGCCCGTCGAGAATCGTAGCCAGCACGTTGGGCCGGCGGCGTTCCAGCGGCAGGTAGATCGTACGCACTTCCTTGCCGGCGGCGGCCTTGGGACCATCGGCCAGGCGGTCAGCCACCACCAGCAGCGAATCGCGCATTTCCTCGTAGGTGAGGCGATGGCGGTTCATCCGCGCCAAGTATTTGTTGTCCGGATCGGTCTTGGCGAGCTCAGCCGAGGCCTCGCTTGATTGCTGGAACGTGGCCGACAGCACAATGGCCCGGATCAACTGCTTGACCGACCAGCCCGACTTCACAAACCGATCGGCCAGATGGTCCAACAGTTCGGGGTGCGTGGGCGGATCGCCCAGGCGGCCAAAGTTATCGGGCGAGCGCACCAGCCCGTGCCCGATCAGCCGCTGCCAGATACGGTTCACTTCCACCCGGGCGGTCAACGGGTTATCGGGCGAGGTGATCCACTCGGCGAGCTCCAGGCGGCCGCTTTGCTTGGTCCGCTGGCCGATGGGCGTTTGTTCTTCGCCGGCCAGGATCACCGGGAAGCGGCGCGGCACGATCTCGCCTTCGCGTTGATACTCACCCCGCAGGTAAACCGGCGCATCGCCGATGCCCTCGCGGTTGCTGCCCGGCACGCCACCTTCCATCACGGCGACGGCTTCAGGAGCCTGCACCTTCTTGGAACGCAGCTCGTTGATCTGCTTCTTCAGGTCGGCAATCTGCTTGAGTTCTTCGGGGTTCTCGTCCCAGCCCTTCTCACGCTGATCGGCCAGCAGCTTTTCCTGCTCGGCTTGCAGCTTGGTTTGCTGCTCGATCAGCTTCTGGTTATTGGCGGTCGAAGCCCGTTCGAGCTGTTGGGCGATGTCCTGCAATTCGGCCCGTACGGCCACCAGCCGCGCGGCCTGGGGGATCTTCTTTTCCAGGGCCGCAATCTGTTCCTCCAGCTTGACCGCGGCGGTTTCCAGGGCCAGGTTGTGGGCCTCTTCCTCGGCGCTCAGCAGCGGAATCTGGGTCAGCTCATTGCCCAGGCGGCCGTCGGCCACCAGCTTGCCCGTGGCGATGCGGGTGCTGAAGAAGATGCCTGCCAGGGCGTAGTAATCCTTGGTCGAGATGGGGTCGAACTTGTGGTCGTGGCACCGGGCACATGCCAGGGTCAGCCCCAGCAGTTGCCGGCCCACCAGGTCGATCTGGCTATCGACGATCTCGGCCACCGCCAGGTCGCGACCGACGATCTCCCACACGGCCAGCGAGAGCATGCCGGTGGCGGTGATGCCATCGAGCGAGGCACCGCTGGAGTGCACGCGGTCGGCTCCGACGCTTTGCGCCGGGATCAGATCGCCCGCCAACTGCAACTTGACGAACTGATCGTAGGGCAGGTCGTTGTTGTAGGCTTTGATGACCCACTTCCGGTATTCGCCGGAACGGTCGACATCGGTGGCATAGCGCACGCCGTCCAGCCAGCGCCGGCCCCAGTGTTCACCGAACTTGGGCGAAGCCAGCAGCCGATCGACCACCCGCTCAAACGCATCGGGCCGTTCGTCGGCCAGAAACGCCGCAATTTCCTCGGGCGTGGGCGGCAGCCCGGTCAGCGCGTACGTGGTACGGCGCAGCAGCGTGTACTTGTCGGCGGCCGGGGCCGGACGCAGTCCCTGCTGCTGAAGCTTGGCCAGGATGTAACGATCGATGTCGTCCTTCACCCAGGCGGTGTCTTCCACCTCGGGCGGCGGACCGGGCCGCACCGGTTGAAACGCCCAGTGCTGGCGATCCTGCTCGGTGATCTCGAAGGCGGTTCGCCGCGGCTTGGGCGCGCCCTCCTCAACGCGCGGATCCGGTGCCCCCATCTCGACCCATTTCACAAACAGGTCGATCTCCTCGGCCGACAGCTTGCCCGAGGGCGGCATCTCGTACGACTCGTACTTGATGGCCGAGATCAGCAGGCTTTCGTCGGGTTTGCCGGGCACGATCACCGGACCGCTTTCGCCGCCGGTGAGCATGGCCTGCCGGGTATCGAGCGCCAGACCGGCTTGCAGCTTGCCTTGGCTTTCGGCCTCGGCCGAGTGGCACTGATAACAGTGCTTGACCAGTAGCGGCCGGATTGATTTTTCGAAGAAGGCGATGCCCTCCTCGTTGGGCTCCGCCGCCGCCTGACCTGCGGCCGCCAGGACCATGCCCAGGGCCAAGAACGCCCGGCGAGCCCAAGCGGGGGGCCTGGCTCCGCCCGAGCACTCGCGAGGCAAACTGCCCTGGTTCGCGCCATCGGCGAGCAGGTGTGCGGAGCGACAATCGACCGTGTGGATGGCAGGCAACTGCATTGCTGGATTCAACACACGAGTTGGAATAGTCGGGCGGGCGACAGCGCAACTGCCACCGCGGGCGGGCCCCAGCTCAGGTGGGTAACCAGGCGGGAGTTGGCATCAAGCCAAGCTGATAGATTAGCCGTTTGGGGGAGCTGTGTCAAACTCGGTGAGCTTGGTTGACCGCACCAAAGTGCTAAGCCGATCAGGCTTTACGCTAAAGCGATGCGCTCAGCCGGCCGCCGATTATTCGCCTTGGAGGGCCAACCAGGCCCGGGTTTGATAGCTGCAGACACAACCCGCCGAAGCATCGGGCACCAGCACGATGCCGCCGACCGGGATGGTGTTGATCCAGCAGCCGGGCCGCACGCCGCCGAAGTTGCGCGTCCTCTTCTCACCGGCCAGATCGTAATAGCCCAGCGTGGCCGAGCGATACAACAGCAGGTTCTTGGAGCCGGCCAACTGCCCACAGCCGTATGATCGGGTGAAATCAAACGGCTGCTCTTCGCCGGTCAGCAGGTCCCAAGCGCCGCCCTGGGCGTAGATGGTGCGGTCGTTAATCAGCGTCCGCGTGATGTACTTGGCCTCGCGATCCCAGATGCGGTAGCCGTTGCTGCCGCGGAATGCCGCCAGCCGGCCACCCTGTTCCGAGGGCAGCTTGAACCGCGTCGACTGGTAGCTCATCAGCAGCACGTCGTTGGGCTCGCTGTACTGGAGCACCGTGCCGAAGATGTCCTGCTCCGAGGTCCATTCCACCTGGCCGGTGCGCGCGTTCAGGGCGATCAGCTTGCCAGGCGGATGCTCAAACTTGGGCGGAGCCTCGCCGCGGCGTTCGGCCCACTTGAGCAGGTCGCCTTCGGCCAGCGCGCGGTCGATGAGATAGACCCGCTCATTGCCCAGGGCGATGGCGTTGTGGCGGATCGACTCCTGGGCGTCGTACCGCCACAGCAGCTTGCCCTCGTGTACGTCGAAGGCGAACAGGAACTTCGACTCGCTGAACAGGTTGCTCATGTCGGCCGGCCTCCAGCCGTGCCGCACGATGTGATCGCGATTCACCGCCGTGCCGTACAGCACGCCGTTGCTGCACGCGATATAGCCCCAGGTGGCCTCCTGGCCGTCCTTATGTTTGGGAGCGTGGAAGGTGGCCAGCGTCTTGCCGGTGCGGGCGTCGAGCCGGTAGCAGACGCTGCCGTTGCGGACATACACGTTGTCGTTATCCACGCAGAAATTGCTGCCAGTCGCCGCCGTGCCGGTGAGATGGTCGGCGTTGTAATCCTTGAGCGCCCCTGGTACGGCAAACCGCCACAGCACGCGGCCGTTGTAGGCATCGACGGCCACCATGCCGTCCAGCCCCATCACGAACATCCGCCCGTTTTCGTACAGCGGAGCCGGGCCACGCCCATGCCGCTGGGGCAGGTCCAGATCAATATCGCGATACCACAGTGCCCGCAGCGGCCCTTTCACCTCGTCGATGGTGCAGCCCGTGTTGCCCGCGTTGCTGTATTGATGCGTCCACGAGCCGGCGCTGGGCAGCGAACCGCGCACGCTCACCTGCATGTCGCCGCTGGGACCGAGGCACAACACGCCGCCGTGCGGACGCTGCACCCGGGCGGCTTCGGCACGCAGGGCCTCGTCGATGCCTTGTCGGATCGACTGCCGCGAGACCACCAGGTTGGCCATGTACTTGGGAAGCCGCGAAGCCGCCGGATCGGCCTGCACCACCATGACCCGCGGACCATACAAACCCGCGGCCGTCAGACGCCGCCGCGCGGTGGCCACGTTCTGCGGATCGGCGTCTACGGCCACGATGTGCAGTTCGGTGCGGCGGGCTAACTCGTAGGCCAGGGCGCCATCGCCACAGCCCAGGTCCACGCAATAACCTTGCGTCACGCCGCTCCGTTGAAGGATCTCGTCCACGGCCTGGGTGATGGCCGGATCGGCCGGGTAGGCTGCCGGATCAGCCGGCGGAGGCACAAGCTCGCGCAGCGGCTGCTCGCCTGCGCCAAAGCAGTAGATCGTGCCGCGATCGGTGCTGACATACAGCCGACCATCGGCCGCCGCCAGGCCGTACGCCGTGCCGTCGACTTCGGTCGACCAGACCACGGCCCGCTTGTCCAGATCAACGGCGGCCACCGTGCCCTTGCCGCCGGAAATGGCCAAACGCCCAGCCACGATCAGCGATACGCCGCCGGGCACGTCCTCGATGGGCGGATACTTTGCGTCGGCTTTGTACTCGATCACCGTTTCGGGCTTGCCGAGCCGGTCGACCGCCGACACTTCCTTCCGCAGCAGCCACCGCAGCGTGTGGCCGTCGGCGTGCAGCACGCCCTCCGGCGTGGCCGCAAAGGCGCCCGACTTGAGCGAGCCGATCTTGTTGCCGGTGGCGGTATCGAAGATCACGCCCGGATTGTCGGTGCCAGGGCAGAACGTCGCCCCGCGGTACAGCATGGCCTCGGTGCCGCCCGCCGTCCGGTTGATCTGCAGGTGGTAATACTGAAACTTGCCGTCCGCCCGACTGAACGCGGCAGGCACAGCCCGGCCGGTAGGCACCAGCAGTTGGTCCTCATCGGCCAGCAGGTAGCCCTGGGCGGTAACGCCGCTTTCGGCATCGGCGCCACCGTGCGGCTGTGGCATATAGATCCCGCCGGAGTCGTCGTTCACCCACAGTGTTTCGCCGGTCTTGGCATCGATGGCGTACAGGTAGACACCTTCCGACTGCCAGACGCCGGCCCCGTAATAGACGGTATCGCCCACGATCACCGGGCCACCCCTCGCCGGCCAGCGCGACACGATCCGTTGGTTGCCCAGCACCTTGTCGTCGTTCGGGCCGCCGCGCCATTTGCGGATCAGCTTTCCATCAGCGGTTGCCAGGCAGTACAGGTGGCCATCGTCGCTGATGGCGAACAGCCGATCCTGCCACACCGCCGGAGCGAAACGCACCGGCCCGTCAGTGTAGAACTGCCAGCGGACCGTGCCGGTGGCCGCATCCAGGGCGGTGATCGTGCCATCGGCCGAACTGCCGAAGAACACCAGCCCATCGGCCACGGCCACGTGGAACGCCCGATCGAACGGGGCACGCTGCTCGCGGGGCCAGGCGGGCTCGGGCGGATGGGCAGGGCGGTAGCTCCACTGCGGCCGGAGCTCGGACGGCAGCGACTCGGCGGTGTAGCCGCTGCGCTCGTGATTGCCGCGGTACATGGGCCAATCGGCCGCCGCGAAGCTGGTCCCCCACACCGTGATGACAACGGCCGCTAGACAGGCTCGCGACATTGCTGGAAATCCCCGCTGCTGCTTGGATCAACGCGCCCACGAGCTTCCTCGCGTGCTATCCCGGCACTTCCCTGGTGGCTCGGCGCGTTTGGGTTGCCGATCTGGGGGCCCAGCATACCACGCCGCCCGGCCCACCCCAACCATTTTGGGGGCCGAGGGCGAGGCGTGAGGTTATGCCCTGGCGAGAGTTGTATTTGTAGGGGGGGCTTGCACCCACGACTTACGGCCGTGAATGTCTACGAAGGCGAAGGGGCTACGGTGGCTAAGCCAGTGGCCCAGATGCTTGCATCCGGTGAATCGAGCACGGCGGCTAAGCAAGTCAGCTTTACGATGCGGCCCTGACTTTTGCCATAATGAAGCGCTGCCTTACTATGGGGTGACTGGGCGGCGCGTCCTAAAGATAGGAATGCTGACGGCGAAAACCTCGCCGGTCGTCCCTAGCATTTCTTATCCGGAGCCTAGGCGCAGACTTGTAATCGCTGCCACGATGCCGCGCTGAGGGGCATACGACAGTTAAATGGCGGTTGCAAGCACCCCCCTACTTCTAATCTCGCTGTCACGCTCGGTGGCATCAAAGCGCGATCGCGCAAATGCCGGCCCCCGGTAACGGTGCGGAACGAACGGGGCGGGGACTAAGGCTAGAATGCCCAGCCCGTTCGAACCGGCTTGCCGTGGTGGTGATGGTGAGGGTGGGCTGCCGTTAATCGTCGCGGCGCTGGCTGACGATTTCGCCGGTGGTCGGGTGGACCAGGATCTCGTATTTGAGGCCGTCACGGTAGGCCTCGATCTCCCAGTAGCGGCGTTCGAAGGAAGCGTCCTCGAGGTCGGTATACCCGGCCTTGAGCGTCAGCCGCAGGATCTGCGACAACGGCTGGGCATCGCGGGGCGGCCGGGCTTCGGGGTCGTCACGGTACTCCGAGAGCACTTTGCCGGTGCGGCCGTCGACGGCCAGCTCGTACGCCACGCCGTCCTTGTAAACTTCCACTTCCCAATCGCCGTCGTCGAAGCTGACTTCGCTGAACGGGCCATAGCCTTGCTTCTCAAGCTGTTCGACCACTTCCACCATCGGCTTGACGCCGGCGGTCGGACGATCGGCCAGCACGGCGGACATCGGGGCAGCCGCAACGGCGGCGATGGCGGCAACAATGGCAAGCGACCGGATACTCATGGCTCAACTCCATCATCTGCGGGGGCAGTTCTCGCAACTCCAGCGGTCGCGGTTCTGGATGAAGTATCGCCAGGCGGCCTAAAACGGCGGTGAAGCGAACATAAAATCCGCTTCATCTTGCGGATGTACCGTTGCGGGGCAGGGCGACGGACACCTCAAAACCACGCGCCCTCTCGCTGTCTGCCGACAAGTTTGCTCTTTGCGTCTTGGGCATTTGCAGCGTGAAAGTGGCCCGTAGTGAAGATAAGGCCGATTTTAGGGCCGGTTCAGCGTGGTCTTAGGTTGCCCTCCGATACTTGCGGTGGTGTGACGAATGACCGCTTACGCGACTCCCGCAAACCGCCCTGGAGGTGACCTGTGCAACGCCTGACCCGATTCGTGAAACACGTTCTTGCTACCCTCGTTCGGCCCGGGCTGCCCGAGGCCGCCTTCGACACGACCTTGCACGACGCGCTGCGGATGTGCACCAGGCGCGTGTCCTGCGGGAACCGCTCCTGCCGGGCTCGCCAGGGGGGCAGCATGCAATGGGCTGCCTGCACTGTGCGAGCCGGAGTTTAAGCCGGGAATGCAAAAACCCCCGGAGCCGCATCAGGCCTCGGGGGTTTTGTGTACGTCATCAGTGGGCGCACCAAGACTCGAACTTGGGACCTCAGCCTTATCAGGGCTGCGCTCTAACCAACTGAGCTATGCGCCCGGTAGGAGTTCCGGCGGCCTCGCGGCCAACCAGTTCCACAGGAAAATATAGATTGTAAACAGGACACTGGGGCTGTCAAACGGTTCGCGCCCGGCAATTGCCGCCGGGCTGCGTTGCTTGGCCAAGTGCCCTTTTGATCGCCGCCAGCGGACGCTGCCGCTCACCGAGCACATTTCCCCTAAAAGCAGGAGCAGCCATCGGTTGCATGCGTCGTGGCCACGACCAACACCTAGATTCTTCCATCGGCAATCAAGCTTGGCAAGTCCCCACGAAAAGCCGAGTTTGATACTCCAGGCAGACCATCCCCCCGGCGGCGTGGCGGTCGAACAGCGCACGCAGCTCGGCCAGCATCGTCGGGGCGGTGGGGTGGTCGGCCGGCGGCATGAACGACGACGATAGCAGCCGTCCCCGCAGCCCTGCCCAATCGAGCATCTGGCGGTTGGCGAAGGTGCGCCGCTCGGGCGTGGTGGGGGCGTAAAGCTGAGCGATGCGGCCGTCGGCTTCGGCGTTCTGATGGCACACCCGGTCGTAATCCAGCGCATACCGCCGCACCACGGCCAGGTAGCCTTGCGAGACTGGGCTGTCCGCCCACAGGTCGTTCCACAGCAGAACAACGCGGCCGCCGGGCCGGAGGATGCGGGCAAACTCTTGCCGGCAACGAGGCACATCGAACCAGTGAAAGGCCTGGGCCGCCAGTACCCAATCGACCGAGGCGTCGGGCAGCGAGGTGGCTTCAGCCCGGGCTGCGATGCTGCGAAAGCCGGGGCGGCCGGCTAGCCACGCTTCAGCGGCGGAACGCATGGCGTCGTTGGGTTCCACGGCTGCGACCACGCAGCCGGCCTCCAGCAGCGGCGCCGTAGAAAGGCCCGTCCCGCTGCCGATGTCGGCCACATGGTCCCCGGGTTTCAGGCCGAACTCATCGCGCAGGCAGTCGAACACCGCCTGCGGGTAGCCGGGCCGGCTGGCAGCGTAGTCGGCCACGCGGTTGGTGAAGCGTTCGGCGGGATCGGCCGGCATGGCAGCTTGTGCTCCCTGGAACAACATGCGCGCTTTGGGCGGGTGGAGGCCACGGCAGCGCTCGAAGGTGCGTTTGTCAGAACCAAACGCGGCAGCAGCCCGTTACTCAAAAACGAAAGCGGCCGCGGTGGGATTAGCACCGCGGCCGCATCAACTACGCTCACCCAGATCGCGTAATCAGGTCGTGCTCGCCAGGCAGGCAGCTTGCGCTGGCTGACTAGGCGGTTTTCTTGGGTTCGCCCATCGGGAACAGCTTTGTCAGGCCGCGGACCACGTCTTCGGTGATCCGGTAGCGCTGGCCGCGTCCCTTGTCGGGCAGGTCGAACATCAGGTCGAGCATGATGTCTTCGACGATGGCACGCAGGCCGCGGGCGCCCGTTTCTTTCTGCAGGGCCCGTTCGGCGATGGCCCGGAGGGCGGCATCTTCGAACTCGAGCTCGGCGTCTTCCATGTCGAACAGCTTCTGGTACTGCTTGACCAGGGCGTTGCGGGGCTCGGTGAGCACCTGCACCATGGCTTCCAGCGACAGCGGCTGCAGGGCCGAGATTACCGGGAGACGGCCGACCAGTTCGGGGATCAGGCCGAACTCCAGGACGTCGTCGCTGGTTACCTGGGCCAGCAGTTCGCCCATCTCGGCATCGCCGGGGGCGCGGCTGCCGGCATTGGGCGTGAAGCCGATCGCGCGGCGGCCCAGACGCTTGGCGATGATCTTTTCGATGCCGACGAAGGTGCCGCCGCAGATGAACAGGATGTTGGTCGTGTCCATCTGGATGTACTGCTGCTCGGGATGCTTGCGGCCCCCTTGCGGCGGCACGTTGGCGATGGTGCCTTCGAGCATCTTAAGCAGGGCCTGCTGCACGCCTTCGCCCGACACGTCGCGGGTGATCGACACGTTGTGGCTGGTCTTGCCGATCTTGTCGATCTCGTCGATGTACAGCACGCCGCGTTGGGCGGCTTCCAGGTCGAAATCGGCCGCGTGGAGCAGCTTGAGCAACAGGTTCTCCACGTCCTCGCCCACGTAGCCGGCCTCGGTGAGCGTGGTCGCATCGCCGATGGCGAAGGGCACGTTGAGGATGCGGGCGAGGGTGCGGGCCAGCAGGGTCTTGCCGCTGCCGGTCGGACCGATGAGCAGGATGTTGCTCTTATCGATCTCGACGTCGGACGGCTCGTTCTCGAGCATCAGCCGCTTGTAGTGGCTGTGGACGGCCACCGAGAGCACTTTCTTGGCGTGCTCCTGGCCGATCACGTACTCGTCGAGCAGTTTGACGATTTCGCGTGGAGAGGGGATCTTCTTAAACAGTTGTTTGTCGGTGCCACGCCGCCGTTTTTCCTGATCGAGGATCGACTGGCATAGCTCGATGCACTCGCCGCAGATGTAAACGTCGCCAGGTCCCTCGACCAGCGGCCCAACCTCGCGGTAGCTCTTACGGCAGAACGAACAGAAGGCATTCCGCTTGTTGCCGCTGCCAGTGCCACGTTTTCCGATATTCATGTCCCTGCCGGAGGGCATGCCTACTCCTTTCCGGTTGCAGGGTTCGCCCACGGGGACGAATCCCGGCCGACCATACGGTTCCCAAGCAATGTCGAGGCTCGAGTGGCGGGGGGAACTAAAGGCACCAACCGCCAAGGGGCATCCGTGACCACTGCGTCGAGCTGCTGTTGTTCGCCGGCCTGGTTTCCAACCATCCGAGTACGAGCCAGGAATCCCTTGCTGTGCCGAGAGCCATCTGCGTAGCCCGGTGCGGTGGTTGCTCGTGGGGGGCCGCCATGGCCCCGCCGCTTTCCGGCAGCGAACCGCGTGCCTGAGCCGCTGCGCTTACCGTCGCCATGACCGTAGCTGCTCGCCCAGGCGGTATCGCTTAGCTAACTCTCATGGCCTCGACTGTTTAATTCTTCCTGGAACTGACTCGCCAGCTTCGTCTTTATTGTTCGGTATTCTTCCTCGGTCAGCTTACCCTGCGACCGCAATTCCCGAAAATGCGAGATGTGGTCGCTTACCGATGGTAGGTCGTCTTTGTCGTTGGGACGGAATCTCTGGATTACGTAATAGCCGATGGCAAACAGCCCGCTCATCGCGGTAAACAAGAGCACGATTTGGGCCGCCGGCGTAGACAAGAAGTCGAGCATAGGACTCGGGCAAGCTTTGCCCCGACATGTGCCTCGCAATCAGGGGAGCCGTGCGCTTTTGGCCGCGGTCGCTAACTGCGTCGACCTTGGCGCGTGCGGCGGACTTGTCCCTTGTGCGCATTATGCCTCTGGTCCCAGGCTCCGTCCAGAATTGTCGCCCGAACCCGACGATTCCACCTCCGCTGGGTAAACGAGACGGTCGCTTCCTTTCCGAGCGCGTGACACTCACGCGCCATACCGTTTTTCTTGGCCTGGACACGCTGGCTACTTGATGGCCAGGTCGCCAGGCGGGGCGAGGCTTGGAGGTGCTGGGAGAACCCTCCCCGACGGCGCCGGCCAAGCCTCCGCTGCTTCCCACCGCACGCCGCGTACCGAGCCCAAGGGCGGCCGATTGACACTGCGGCAACCGCTCCCTAGGCTGATCTACTTACGGAGGACACCGCCCGTTGGCTCAGTAGCATTCCCAACTTTTTTTGCGGTGCGCCCGCGATACCTATCTGGTAGCAATACCAGCAGGCGTGCCTGGTGCAGCCCAAAGTGAGCGGCCAGCGGGTATGGCCGCGAGCCGCCCAACCTCTACGGTGCCAATGGCTTGCAGGCTGCGGCTCGACGCCGACCGGCGCGGCCACCTGTGTCCTGGTGCCGCGGTCGGCAAATGTTGCCAAGGGATGCGATAGCAGCCCGCGGGTGCCAAGGACGTTTCCCCGCCGTCCGTTTATCGCGCTAACGATTTAGCCGACCACACAAGCGGTTCGCCGGCAAATCGCACGCAGCTTTCCTAATCAGCAGACTGCACCGCAACTGCTGCCAGCACCCCCCTGATTCTATTGGGAAACGTACAGCCGCCATAGGGCAATCTGGAGGAAATAATGTCGACTGCGGAAGATCCTCTCGCGCGCGTTTTGCGAACCGGCCTGGTGGCGATCTTGCGGGCTCCCAGCGGCGACCGCCTGGCCGACGCCTGCGAAGCCCTCTTGGCTGGCGGGGTCGAAGTGATCGAAGTCACCTTCACCGTGCCCCGCGCCGAACGCGTGCTGGAAACCGTGGCCGACCGTTTGGGCGACCGCATCCTGTTGGGGGCCGGCACCGTGCTCGATGCGGCCACGGCGCGCGTGGCGATCTCGGCTGGCGCGCAGTTTCTCGTGTCGCCGGCGGTGCAGCCCGAGGTCATTCAAACGTGCCGCCTGTACGGCAAACTGGCGATGCCCGGTGCCTTTACGCCGACGGAGATCGTGCAGGCCTGGCAAGCCGGGGCCGACATCGTCAAAGTCTTTCCCTCCGATTGCGTTGGCCCCAAGTACCTCAAGGCGCTGCGCGGTCCACTGCCGCAAATCCGGCTGATGCCCACCGGCGGCATCACTGCCGAGAACTGCGGTGAGTTCATCAAGGCTGGCGCGTGCGCGTTGGGCGTGGGCGGTGCCTTGGCCGAGCCCAAGGCCCTGATGGAAGGCGACCTCGCCCGGATTGAAGCCCAGGCGCGGCGATTTGTCGAAGCCGTGAAGGCTGCCCGCGAATCCCTGAAGCAATAGCCGCTTAAACGGCTGACTGTGCACAACCGCCGTCACCTCGCCACGTTCGTTGTCTGCCGTTTGCCGACTAACCACGGATTAGTGCCCGCCATGCTCAATATTGCCCGAATCGATAGCACACGCGACGACCTCGATGCGGCTCTGGCTCGCATCCGGGCTCAACTCAGCCCTCAAGGCAACGTGGTGAGCGAGGCCGGCCGGCGGCGGACGATCGAAGTTTTTGGCAAGCCGCTCACGCCGCAAGAAGTGGTGGCCACGATCCTGGCCGACGTGCGCGAGAAAGGTCTGGCCGCCGTCCTCGATTACTCGGCCCGCATCGACAAGGCGCAGCTTACGCCTGAAACGTTCCGCGTGAGCGACGAAGAATTGCAGCAAGCGCATCGCGCGGCGGCGCCCGAATTCCTGGCGACGGTGCGGCGGATTGCCGACAACGTGCGGCGGTTTCAAACGGCCATTCTGCACCGCGACGTGCGCGTGCCGCTGCCGGCCGGTGGTTACCTGGCCGAGCGGTACGTGCCGCTGGCACGCGTGGGCATCTGCGTCCCCGGCGGTGCGGCCGCGTACCCGTCCACGGTGCTAATGACGGCTGTGCCGGCGCAAGCCGCCGGCGTGAAAGAGTTGGCCGTGGTCGCTCCGCCCACGCCCTTTGGCTCGTACAACCGCGAGCTGTTGGCGACGTGTCACGAGCTGGGCATTACCGAGGTCTATCGCCTCGGCGGCGCTCAGGCCGTGGCGGCTTTGGCCTACGGCGTGGAAGGCCTGTCGCGCGTGGACAAGGTTGTGGGCCCGGGCAACCTGTTTGTCGCTCTGGCCAAGCAGCAGGTGTACGGCCAGGTGGATATCGACTCCATCGCCGGCCCCAGCGAAGTCGTCGTGGTGGCCGACGAAACGGCCCGGGCTGACCACACGGCGGCCGACCTGATTGCCCAGGCGGAGCACTCACCCGGTGCCAGCCTGCTGGTCACGTGGCATGCCCCGCTGCTGGATGAAGTGCAGGCCGAACTGGAGCGGCAGCTTGCCACGCTCGACCGGGGCGACCTGGCCAAGGAATCGCTCGAAGCCTTCGGCGCGTTGATCCTGGTGCGCGATGCCGCTGAAGCGGCCGCGGTGGCCAACGCTGTCGCGCCTGAGCACCTGCACCTGGCGGTCGCCCAGCCCGAGGAACTGCTGGCTTCCATTCCCAACGCAGGTGCAGCGTTCCTGGGGCATTACAGCCCGGTGGCCCTGGGTGATTACGCCGCCGGTCCGTCGCACGTGCTGCCCACCGGTGGCACCGCGCGGTTTGCTAGCGGTCTGACGTCCAACGACTTCTTGCGGTCGCACAGCGTGATCTGTGCCACGCGGGAGGACTTGGCGGCGATGGCTCCGGACATTCGCCTGCTGGCCGATCAAGAAGGCCTGACCGGCCACCGCCGCAGCGTTGACGTGCGCGTGCCGGAATAACGGCCACGCAGCGTTGCGCCGTCCTGGGCGAAATTGCCCTAAGCTGTCAGCAGCAGTCGTCCCAACGCAAACGAGCTTGCACGATCTCGCGCCGCCAGTTGGGCTCGTGGACCGGCCAGGCCCGGACCTCCCAACGTTCGTTCTGACGTTCTTGTGGTTGGCCCGTCTCGTGGCAGCGGCGCCAGACGGCTTGTTCCTCGGCAGACCAGGCTGGAAGCCGCCCGGGCAGATTGCTTCGGCGCCACTGCAGCTTGCCGTGGTCGAACACGGCCACGACCAGCGGGTCGGAAAGATCGAGCAGCCGCCGGGCAATCAACTCATGGCTGGCGGTGGGAAAACACTCCTTGAGCGCCAGCAGACACCCGCCCGTTTCAGCTGCCGCCGCGGCGAACCAGTCATGCGGCAACAGCAGCCGCGAGGCAAAACGGTTGGCTACGGCCTCGCGGGCACCGGCGGCTTCGGCCGCATCGATCCCCAGCCGCTCAAAGACACAGTGGCTCACGTGCTCGCCGATCTCGTGCGCCACGGCCCATTGGCGTCGTTCAGGGCGAGGATCAGGCCGCAGCAGGATCAACGGCTGGGCAGGTACCGCAGCCACCCGTACGCAGCGGGCCCGGCTCGTTTGCCGGCCATCGACGGCCACGATCAGCCCCAGCTTGGCCGCGAGCACCAGGGCATCGACCGGCGGCGCATGGCAGCCAGCCTGCTCCAATACCTCGGCCACGGTTTCATCGAGCGCCTGGTTCCACTGTTCGGGCGGCACTTCTGGCCACATCATCTGGGCCCTCAAATTACGCCTTCCACTAGCCGAAATGAACAATAGTATACTATGCATGCTGTCAACCCTGCCCAAGTGAGGGGGGGGCACAGACCAACTTGCCGCCCGCGCGATGCCTGCCGGGGAGCGGCCCTGTTCGCTACAATGCCGGTTTTGCCCGGCGGGCGGCACCAGGTATCGATCGCCGGCGACGAACTCCCCTCAACCACGGATGCAGGACGACATGGCAAGCAACGAGGAACAAGTAAACCAACTTCGTTGGCAGAAGTTCCCCGTGCTCGACGACGGCTTCGTATGCCTGGTCGATGTGATGGGTGACGATCAGGCGGTGGTGCAGGCGGCGCGCGTGAGCTATGGCGCCGGCACGCGGCGCGTGTCCGACGATCGCGGCCTGATTCGCTACCTGATGCGGCACCGGCACACCACGCCGTTTGAGATGGCCGAGCTGAAGTTCCTCGTCCGCGTGCCGATGGATACCTGGCGGCAATGGATTCGCCACCGCACGGCCAACGTCAACGAGTACAGCACCCGGTACAGCGAAGCGATCGACTCGGCGCAAACCACGCCGCCGGGTGCCTGGCGCACGCAATCCAAAAACAATCGCCAGGGCAGCGGCGAGTACCTGCCCGAGGACGTGGGCCAGCAGCTCACGGCCGCTGAACGCGAGCTCCAGCAGCACGCCCGGCAGGTGTACGAAGCCCGCCTGGCGGCCGGCGTGGCCCGTGAGCAAGCCCGCAAGGATTTACCGCTCTCGACCTACACGGAAGCTTACTGGAAGGTCGACCTGCACAATCTGTTGCACTTCTTGTCGCTGCGGATGGACTCGCACGCGCAGTGGGAGATCCGGCAGTACTCGATCACGATCGGCGAGCAGATTGTGCGGCCGTTGTTCCCGCTGGTGTGGGAAGCGTTCGTCGATTACCGCCTCAACGCGATCCATCTGACGCGGCTGGATCAGGAAGTGATCCAGCGGATGTTGGCCCGGGCGTCCGCTAGCGGCACCACCCAATTCAGCGAAGAAGATTTTCTGGCCTGCCAGGATGAATCGTGGCGGGAGCTGACACGTTGCCGCGAGCGCGACGAGTGCCGCGACAAGCTGGTGCGGTTGGGCTTCTTGAAGTAGGCCGCTTGCACAGCGTTGTGAACGCTTGAGGCAATGCATCCCGCTCAAGCTGCAGCGTTCGCCTTGGAACGGTGCGTGGAGTGCCATCCGGCGGTGCGGCTTCTGCACGCGGTCGCTTTCTGTCGTTTGCGTGCTTTTTGACGCGCACGGGGCACCCAACATCGATGTTCAAGGCATGCCGCAGGCAAAGCGGCGGAAGGTCTGACTCTTGTGCCTGGGTAAAGTGTGTCGCTGGAGCGCATGGGCGAAAGCGTGCTGGTGGCGCTGGCTGTAGGCCGCCCCAATTGCCCTGGTGCTTAGCGCGTGGCCGTATCACCACATACCAGGCGTCGCTATCAACGAGCCGTGTTTACGACAGCTTGTATCAATATTGACGGCGGCGCGGCCGGTTTTTGGCTTTTGGGTTGATTTCTATGCGGTTGGCCCGTCGCATTTTGTTGACCGAGCTTTAGTTCAAGATATATTTCCGCGCCCTCACTCAATCCCAACCGCACTGTCCGCATATGGACAGAAGGAATGGATTTTATGAAACGCGGAAGTCATGCCCTTTGGGCAACCGGCCTCATTGTTGTCACGATCAGCGCTGTGGGCTGCAAGCACCGCTGCCGCCAGGCATGCGATCCGTTTGCGGCGCAGTATGCTCCCGCCGCTACGGTGCCGGTGTTGCCGGGCTGCGATGCGGGTACCCCGCAACCGGTGCTGGCCGATCCTGGCATGACCTCGGATTACCAGGCCTATCCGCAGAGTTATCCGGCGCAGACGTACCCCGCTCAGACCTATCCTACGCCGCAGACCTATAGCGCACCGCAGACGAGCCCTCAGCCTTATCCGCAGGGCGGTACCAACGGCTATAGCGCGCCTTTGACGGTGCCTGGCGGTGCTACGCCCACCCCGGCGCTGCGGCCGCAAACCTCGCCTGGCTATCAATACCAGCAGCAGTATCCATCGTATCAACAGCCGCAGACCTATCCGGCGCAGCCGCATCAGCACGGCAACTATCAGTCGCAAAGCTATCGGCCTTCGCAATACCGGCGTTATCAACCGCAGCCGGGCAGCTATCATTCGTCGGTGGTGACGCCGACGGTGCCTCCGACCACCAATACGGTGATGCCGGCGGCGCCGATCCAGGCTCCCCCCATCCAATCGACGCCGACCATTCAGGCCCCGGGCAATGCGCCTGGCGGTTATGATGCGGGCGAACTCGATTACCGCTCGACGTCGGCCCCGGTCAACAGCGATCGGCCGGCGCAGATGATGGCCACCGCCGATGACCACCTGCCGCACGTTTCGCGGCATTACAAGGTGCCGGCCACGCAGCGGCAGTCGGCCAGCCAGGCTGGTGCGCTGTCGCGTCCGCTCCCGCAAGATCCGATCCCGCTACCCAGCCGCTAACGGCCTTCAAGTCGTGGGCGGTGCCCGCGCCGATCAATGGGCGCCGGTCGCCGCTTCCATGATCGTTTCTTCACGAAACTCGCTGCGGGGGAACTCGGCGACCAATTGCCCTTCCCGCATCACGACGATCCGGTCGCAGATCGCCAGCAGTTCGGGCAGTTCGCTCGAAGTGACGATGATGCCCAGGCCGCTGCGGCAAAGCTGGTCGATCAATTGATACAGTTCGGCCTTCGCGCCCACGTCCACGCCGCGCGTGGGATCATCCAAGAGCAGTACCTTGGGCTGGGTGAGCAGCCAGCGGGCGATGATGCACTTTTGCTGATTGCCGCCGCTGAGGCTGGTGATTGCCGCTTCGCTCCCGGCCGTTTTGACGGCCAGCCGGGTAATCGATTCTTTGGCAACCGCGTGTTCGCGAGCTCGCCGTACCAGGCCGCCCGTTGCCACTTGCCGCAGGGCCGAAACGGTGATGTTGGCCCGCACGTTCATCTGCGGGAACAGGCCCAGACGTTTACGATCTTCTGTCACCAGGGCCATGCCGGCGGCACGCGCTTCGGCCGGATTGGCGAACGCCACTTCGCGTCCTGCCAGTAAGATCCGTCCAGTCGGCGGTACAGGGCTGGCGCCAAACAGACACTCAAACAGCTCGGTGCGACCTGCGCCCATCAACCCGGCAATGCCGAGCACTTCGCCTTGATGCAGCGTGAAGCAGATCTCGCGCAGCCGCCACTGGCCGGGATGGCCCATGCGTGGCAGCGACAGGTTTTCCACCTGCAAGATGGCTTCGCCGGGCATGCGCTCTGCATGGTCGCTGGCGATCTCGATTTCGCGGCCAACCATCAAGTGGGCGATCTGACGCGGCGTGGCTTCGGCACGATCGAGCGTGCGCACAAACTTACCGTCGCGCAGGACGGTGATCCGGTCAGCCAGGCGGAATACTTCGTCCATCTTGTGCGAGATGTACAGGATCGTGACGCCGCGGCTGCGCAGGTGCGCGATCACGCCGTCGAGCCGGGCGACCTCGGCCTCGGTGAGCGCGCTGGTCGGCTCGTCCATGATGATGACTTCCGCCCGCAGCGACAGCGCCTTGGCAATCTCCACCAGTTGCCGGTCGCCCACGCGCAGCTCGCCGACCAGCGTGTGGGGAGGGATGCGGCATTGCAGTTGCTCGAACAGGGCTGCGGCCTCGCGGTGCATGCGGGCTTCGTCGAGCAGCCAGCCGCGGCGGTACTCACGGCCCAGAAAGATATTGGCTGCCACCGGCAAGGCGTCCACCAGGTTCAGTTCCTGGTGAATGATGCTGATTCCAGCCGCTTCGGCATCGCGGGTGCCTGTGAACCGGACCGGCGTGCCGCGCAGTTGCAGCTCGCCTTCGTACTCGGTGATGACGCCCGAGAGGATCTTCATCAGCGTGCTTTTACCGGCCCCGTTCTCGCCGACGATGGCATGCAGTTCGCCGGGCTGAATATCGAACGAGACATCGTCCAGCGCCACCACGCCGGGGAACCGCTTGCTGATGTGCCGGATTGCAATATGGGGCGTCATGTGTCGAATACATCGTGGCTGCGGAAGCCAGGCTGCGATGGATGAGGACGTACGAAGCCGTCCATTGTCGGTCCGCGGCACGCGAATGACAACCGCAGCCGATCGATCGCCGCGGGGCGTGCCGTTTCAGACGCACCTGGCTGCGGCAAGGCCCCCTGAAGGTGCCGCTGGCTGCAAGCTGCCAGGCGGAACAGCCCGCGCGGGGACACCGCGCTGGTAAGATGGGAACAGCACCCGCGGCACGCAGCGGTCGCCGCTCCCCTTTCAGGACTGCAAAGCAAGGCTGACGCCGATGAATCACAGCTATCCGTTCTTCACACAGATGGCGAGGATCGTCAACTCGGGCCAGGCCCGCAGCGTGATCCTGTGGGGGAACGTTCACGATATGTTCTTTCTGCCCGGCGGCGAGTCGACATTGCCGGAGGAGAACGCGTCGGGCGGGCGGTACGTCTCGCTGATGGAGTTTCTGATCGAAAAGACTCGCGTGCCCGGCCTGATTGTCGTGGTGCAGGAGCTGAACGGGCCGGTGCGGTTCGTGAACGAAAGCGACCGCGCGCGGGTGCGTGATGCCTGGGTAGCATGGCGGCTGGGCGTCGATCCCGACAGCCTGGTGCTGAACGCCCTGACCGATCGCAAGCTTCAAGCCCAGAAGGAACGCTTGGAGAGCAGTTTCGACAGCGAACTGTTGGATACGGTCGGCAAGCCGACCGTGGGGCTGGAGTTCTTGCGGCAACTGACCGTGTGCTCGCGGGCCAAGAGCCCCGCCGGCCGGCCTTACCTGAGCGACCATTTCTTTATCATCGTCGAAGCGGCCGACCTGTTGCTGCCTGCCGGCGATGGCGACATCTCGCGGCTTAATCCGGCCGACCGGCATCGGGTGGGCGTGGTGCAGGACTGGTTCTCCGATCCCGGCTTTGCCAGCGGCAACGACGCCGTGGTGCTGCTGGCCGATTCGCGGAGCCTGGTGCATCCGCGCGTGGCGAGGCTGCCGCAGTTGATCGCCGTGGAGGTTCCACCGCCCGACGCCGCGGCTCGCCAAGCGTACATCGAGTGGTTCATCAATTCGGCGCCCGCCCGCAATCTCAAGCCGCCGCAAATGTGGACCACGCCTGAGACGGTCGCCCAGTTCACGGCCGGGCTGTCGCTGCATGCGCTGCGGCATTTGCTGCTGGGCGCTGCGCACTCGGGCGAGATGATCAAGCCCGACGACGTGCTGGCCAAGGTCGAAGAACACATCCAAAGCCAGTTGGGCGAGGACGTGGTGGAGTTCAAGAAGCCCACGCACTCGCTGGACGACGTGATTGGTTTCACGCGACTCAAGGAGTTCTTGCGCGACGAGTTGTTGCCACGGTTCCGGTCTACTGGCCCCGACGCCCTGCCTGGCGCCGCGGTGGCAGGGCCCATCGGCGGTGGCAAGACATTCATCTTCGAAGCCATGGCGGCAGCGCTCGACTTGCCGGTGCTGGTGCTCAAGAACATTCGCAGCCAGTGGTTTGGTCAGACCGACGTGATCTTTGAGCGGCTGCGGCAGGTGCTCGAAGCCTTGCAAAAGGTGGTGATCTTTGTAGACGAAGCCGACACGCAGTTCGGCGGGGTCGGCCCCAATGCCCACGAGACCGAACGCCGCCTGACCGGCAAGATTCAGCAGATGATGTCCGACAGCCGGTTGCGGGGCCGTGTCATCTGGCTGTTGATGACCGCCCGCATTCATCGGCTTTCGCCCGACATTCGCCGGCCGGGCCGCGTGGGCGATTTGATCATTCCGGTGCTCGATCCCGAAGGCGAGGACCGTCGCGAGTTTCTGCGCTGGGTACTGCAAGGCGCCGCGAGCGAACCGCCCGACGAGGCGGCCATCGACCGGCTGGATGCCCTTACACCCGGCTACTCGGCGGCCGCGTTTTCTTCGCTGCGGTCGCGGCTCAAGGCCGAGGCGGCGGTGCGCGGGCCGCTCAGCTTGGAGCGGATCGAGGAGATTGTTTACGACCAGATTCCGCCCGCGATCGAAGCCACCCGCCGCTATCAAACCCTCCAGGCTTTGGTCAACTGCACGCGGCGTTCGCTGCTGCCCAACCCTCAGATTACCGAGGCCGATCGCGAAGCCTGGCAAGCCGAGCTGCGGCTACTGGAAGGCCGGGGCATCGAATGATGCCAGGCATTTGACGGGCTTTCGCCCGTCCCAGCCGCTGGGGAGAAGGCAGTGGCTGGAGGTGCTGCCACTGCTGGCACCACCAACTGCCTTGCGGTTTAAACTTTGTCGATTATGCCGGCTGCGTGTTGCCGCCGTTGGCGTGGAGCCTCCGGCGCAACCGCTACAACGCCGATTTCGCTTATAACGCGCAGCCGGGCAGACGATTCCAACCTATTGGAAGGGGGAATAGCGCGTACCCGCGGGGCTTTTCACGATCCATCCACGCGCTATGCGACGAGCGGCTGGGAGGCCGCATCGGTCCCCTTCCTTTCGCCTGGCAGAGAAGCCGGGCGGCTCGCAACGTGCCAGACATTGTGCCCGCGCCGGCGTACCTGGTTCCCACGCCGCGCAATGAACGATTGCTACAAGCTCAGGCAAGGACGCCATGCAGCACAGACGCCCCCATTGGCGAAGTTGGTGGTGCCGAATTGCCACCGCGACTGTCGCTGCAACCACGCTGGCGACGACCACCGGCAATGTTATCCGCGGTGGCGACAGCCAAAGCCCGTTCGCTTGGATGTCGGGCCCTGCGCTGCCGCAGGAGCGGCCAGCACCCGCACGTACCGCAGCGCCGGCCGTGCCGCAAACGCCGCAGCATGCAGCCCGCACGCAGCCGCCGGTTGCTCCGGTGCCGCAGGCCGCGCCGGTATCGCAGCACGACCGTTACGGCTCCAGCGTCTGGTCGCCCGAACAAGGCACGCTGCCGCAACCGATGATGGTGCCGCAGACGCAGCAGGGGGGCGGTGCTTGGCCGCTACAGGGCGGCGCGATGCAGAATCGTCCGACGCAGCATGATCCTGCTCAGAACGGTCCGGTATTGAACGGCCCCGGCCTGGTACCCCCGCAGCCGGTGTACCCGCCGCAGCCCGATACCAGGCAGCCGATGAGCTTGCCACCGACGCCATCGCAGGGCGACTTGCCTTGGGCCGATGCGGCGACGCTGCCGGGCGAAGTGCCTCCGATGAAATGGCAGCAGGATAGCGCTGCTCCGGTCATCGGTATGCCGGCTCAGGCTTCGGCCCCGCCGCAGATGGCACCGCAATTTCCCTCGCTGGCTCCGTTGCCTTGGCAGCGCGAGGTTGCCAACGCCGCAGCATCCAATACGCCGTCGCCGGTTGTGCCCTCGGAGGTGGGAGCCAGGATCGCGGGGCCGCTGCACATGGTGCCTCCGACCGGCGTCCAGCCTCCGGTAACTGAACCTACGCCTGCGCTCCCCACGCCGGCTCAACCGGAAATCACACCGCCGACAGTTACTGATCCGCTGCCTATGGAACCGTCCGCGTTGGAACCATCGGTCGCGGAGCCTACCACTGCGGAGCCCAAGCTGGCGCAGCCGAGTGTGCCGGGGCCGACCGTTAACGAGCCGTCGCATACTTACGATGCCTCGCCCAAGGCCACGCCCGCGGCGCCTGCTGCCGTCGGTGCGGTTGGCGTCTCGCCGCAGGTATACGAGCAGGTTTCGCGTCACGCGGTGCAGCACATCGCCAAGGGCTTTGAACTGGCCGACCGCCGGATGTTCTACGCGGCTCGCCGCGAGTTCCATCGGGCACTCGAAGTGATTGCCCAGGCGCTCGACCTGCACGAGTCCACGCAGCGTCATACCACCGCGCTGGTCAACGGCCTGCGGGCCATGGACGAGGCGTCCGACTTCCAGAACCGGGCGCTGGACGTCGACCGCGACGTGCGCGAGATCGCGGCTTCACACCGGACTCCGGTCTTGCACAACCTGGCCGAGCCGATCTCGCCGCTGGCCGCGGCGCAGCAGTATTACGCCTACGCCCAGGAACAGTTGGCGCTGGCGGTCAAACCGCTGCAAGCCGGCTCGGCGGCGCTGTCGGCCCTGGGCAAGTTGCACCATGAGATTGCTCGCGAGGAAAACAGCTTCGTCGAGAACCCGCTGGCCCGCGTCAAGGTGTTCCACCAGGCAGCCCTGCTGGTTGATGTGAACAACTGGCACGCCGCGAACGAACTGGCCGTGTTCCTGGTTCGCAGCGGCCATTACGAGGAAGCCCGGGGCTGGTTCCAGCACAGCATCGCGGTGTCGCCGCAGCCTGAGACCTGGCACAACCTGGCTTGTCTGCATGCGAAGCTGGGCGAACACCAACTGGCCCAGATTGCCCAGGAACAAGCCCGGCGACTGGCAGGCATCGACGCCAGCGGTCAGCCGGCTTCGATCACCTCGCCAGTCGACGTGCAGTGGCTCGATCCCGAACAGTTCGCCAGCGTGAGCGCGAATCTGCCGCTGGAGAGCCTGCCGCCCGGTGGCGCCGTACCCTCGGTGCCTGCGTCTGGCGGTCAGCCGGTGCCGACCGGCCAGGCGGCACAAACCAAGGCGACGAACAACGGCACCGCGCAACGTGCGCCGGCCGCTACGGCTCCCGAGAAGGCACCGGCCACGGCCAACCAACAAGCGGGCGGTCCGGCGGCCCCGCGCACCAAGAGCTGGTTCCCCTGGAAGCGTTAAGCCGCGGCGTCGCCGCACTTGGTTGCTGGTGTGCCGCCGCTTGAACGAAACACGTACCGAACATTTCCGGCCGCTTCGCTCGTGGCATCCAGGCATCGACGCCGCGAGTGGCACCAGGCGGCCGCGTTAACGGAACAAGGCCCATGACCTACCTTCGGCTGTTATGGCAACTGATGCGCGTCTGCGGCCTGGACCGTGTGCTCTTGCGCGCCATTGCCGAACGGATCAATCAGAACCGGCCGGTCGCCGCCACTGCCGGCGGCGCGGTCCTGGCGGCAATCACGGGCGGCTGGGCACTGTTCAACTGGGGCGGCACTCCCGAGCCCAAGAAGCCGGACATGGTGCCTTTTGTGCCGGCAGCCAATGCTGCCTTGGGCGATGGCCACCCTCGCCATCACCGCATGAGCCGGGCTGATCACGCGGCCCGCCGCGAGAAGTACTTTCGCGCATCGGACAACGTGTTTTCCAGGCCGCGGCCCTTGCGCTACGATCCCTGGGTTGAGCTGACGCATTACGGCGTGATGCCGGCGGCTCAGCGTTCAGCCAGCGACGAAGGGCCAGACGCCTCGCCGTCGGACCAGCCGCCGCCGGACAGGCAGCCATCGCGTGGTACACCGCGGGCCCCCAGCCACGTGGTCGGTATCCGCCCGCCGGTCGAGGATCCCCTGGGCCCGGTGTTGCCTGCGGCTCCCAAGACCAACCCTTGCTGCGACATGCAAACCTGGGCTCCGGCTGGCAGCGGCCCGAACCTGTACTTTGGCCAGGGTAAGTACGTCAGCCCGGAACGGACCCAGCACGTGCCGGTCTATCGGCTGCGGCCGGGCGACCGCGTGGAATGCGTGTTTCGCATCACTCGCGACGAAACCAACACGCCTTACCAGTTGAACGTGGGCGACCAGGTGCGGATCGAGTCGCTGACCGACCGGACGCTCGACCGCGATCTGGAAATCCTCAACGACGGCACGATCACGCTGCGGCTCTTGGGACGCGTGCATGCCGCGCGGCTGACCGTCGATCAACTGCAGCAGGAACTTGAGGACCGCTACAAGCGGTACTACCGCAACCCCGAGATCACCGTGACGCCGCTGCGCGTGAACACGCGGTTGCAAGACATCATCAACTCGGTCGATAGCCGGGCCGGTCTGACCGGCGGCCAGGTACGCGAAGTGCGCGTCACACCCGACGGCACGGTGTCATTGCCCGCCATCGGTTCGGTACCTGCTCAGGGATTGTCGCTCGATGAGTTGAAGCAGGAGATCGACGCCCGGTACGCGATGATCGTGCAAGGGCTGGAGATCACGCCGATCCTGATCGAGCGGGCGCCGCGCTACGTGTACGTGCTGGGCGAGGTCCGCCTGCCCGGCCGGTACGAACTGACGGGACCGACCACCGTGATGCAGGCTCTGGCCATGGCCGGCGGCATCGACAACATCGCCGGCAGCCGGCTGAACAAGGTGGTCATCCTCCGCCGCGATGCCTACTGGCGGCTGATTGCCACGCATATCAACCTGTGGCACGAGGTCACCACCGGTCAGCATCAGCACGTGCAGGACCTGTGGGTGGCCGATTCCGACGTGATCGTGGTGCCTAAGACCCACGCTCGGATCAGTACCGACTTCATCGGCGAGATCTTCACGCGGGGCATCTACGGCGTGATGCCGTTCCAGGGCATATCGTTGAACTTCGCGAAGATGAGCACCCTGTAAGGGGACGCGGCGGCGACGCCACGCATCCGGCGTTCACAGTCGGCGGATGTGAAAACCGCCGTCGACGTTGATTCGCTCGCCCGTGCTGAACGGGAACAGATCGCTGACCACGGCGCGGACGGCTCGGGCAACATCTTCACCCTGGCCCCAGCGGCGGATCGGCGTCAGGCCTTCGGCAATCAGCCGGTCGTACTTTTCCTGCACGGCGGCGGTCATATCGCTGGCGATGATGCCGGGGCAGATCTCAAACACCTGGATGCCGTGCTCGGCCAGGGCGTCGGCAAACAGCAGCGTCATCATGCCTAGCGCGGCCTTGGTCATGCAGTAGTCGGCCCGATTGGTCGAGACCGCATACGCCGACACCGACGAGATGTTGACGATGGTGGCCTTGCGCTGGGTGCCATTGCCGATCCGCTCGATCATTGCCTTGGCGGCGTACTGCGAGAGGAAGAACGGCCCCTTGAGGTTGGTGTTGAAGACGGCGTCCCAGCTTTCTTCGGTTGCCTCCAACAGCGGCTTGCGGCCCTGCGAGGTAATGCCGGCGTTATTCACCAGCACGTCGAGCCGGCCGTAGCGGGCGAGCGTTTCATCCACCAGCCGCTGCCGGTCGGCCGCCTGGGCCACGTCGCCCGCAATGGCGAACGCCTGTCCGCCCGCGGCCAAAATCTGCTGAACAACTTCTTGCGCGGCGTCGGCGCTGCGGGCATAGTTAACGGCCACGGCATGATCGCGGCCCAGTTCCAGTGCAATGGCTCGGCCGATTCCTCGACCGGCCCCGGTGATCAAGGCCACTGGTAGCGACACGGCTGGAGCAATCCTCAGCAAGTTCAAGACGGAGAAAAGCGCCTGCGCCCCCCACGCGAGGGCTAGTCACGTGGCTCGCGGGCCGAAACAGTTAACGTAACCGGCAAGGTCGCGGTTAGCCGCGCTCCTCTTGGTTTAATCGCTAAACGCTGCGTGGTACAGTAGCTGCCAAGCCTGTGGCCGACAATTCGGCCGCGGCCTGGTTCGACTCGAACGAGGTACAGAAGGGCATGAGCTTGAAGTGGAATCAGATCTGCCAACAGGATTGCATCGCCGGCATGCAGCAGTTGCCCGACGGCTGCGTCGACCTGGCCTTTGCCGATCCGCCCTTCAACATCGGCTACGAATACGACGTGTACGACGACCGCCGTAAGGCCGAGGAATACCTCGACTGGAGCGCGCAGTGGATGCGCGAGGTGGTCCGCGTGCTCAAACCCAACGGCACGTTCTGGCTGGCGATCGGCGACGAGTTCGCCGCCGAGCTGAAGGTACTCATGCAGCGTGAGCTGGGCCTGGTGTGCCGGAGCTGGGTGGTCTGGTATTACACCTTCGGGGTGAACTGCAAGCTCAAGTTCAGCCGCTCGCACGTGCACCTGTTCCACATGGTGAAGAACCCGCGCGACTTTGTGTTCAATGTCGACGCGATCCGCGTGCCGTCAGCCCGGCAGTTGGTGTACGGCGACCGCCGGGCTAATCCCCAGGGCCGGCTGCCCGACGATACGTGGATCCTGCGGCCTCAGGATGCGCCGTTCGCCTTCCAGCCCGACGAAGATACCTGGTACTTCCCCCGCGTGTGCGGCACATTCAAGGAGCGCGCCGGCTGGCATGGCTGTCAGATGCCCGAGCAACTGCTGGGCCGCATCATCCGCGCTTGCAGCCATGAGGGCGGGACCGTGCTCGACCCGTTCGGTGGCAGCGGCACCACGCTGGCCGTGGCCAAGAAGCTGAACCGTCAGTACCTGGGCTTTGAATTGTCGGAGCAGTACGCCCAGCAGATCCAGGCCCGATTGGACAAGATCAAGCCGGGCGATCCGCTGGAAGGCGCCCCCGAGCCGCTGGTGAGCGCGCCCAACACGGCCAATGGACGCCGCCTCGAGCCGGAAGCCGCCCCGGCCAACGGCACTCCGCGCCGCACCCGCAAGACCGCCAAGAACGTCGCCAGTGGAAAGTAGCCTCGGCCGTGTCGTTGCCACGCCGAAGCGGGCCCGCTGGCCGACAGGATGAAACCGCCCCTTGTACCGTTGGTCCGCATCGCGGACCCTACGCATTGCGTTCTTCCATCATTCGCCGCCACGTAGATACCGCAAACCGATCATGAAATACGCCATCTGCAACGAGACGTTCCTGGACTGGCCGTTTGACAAGGCGTTCGCCTTTGCCCGCGAGTGCGGTTACACCGGCATCGAGATCGCGCCGTTTACCATGAACACCGATGTTCGAAAGGTCTCAGCCGCGCAGCGCGAAGAAGTCCGGCAACAGGCGGCGGCTGCCGGGCTGGAAGTGATCGGTTTGCACTGGCTGCTGGCCAAGACCGAGGGCTTCTACCTGACCACGCCTGACAAGGCCGTCCGCGAGGCCACGGCCGAATACATCCGCGAGCTGGCTCGCTGCTGCCGCGACCTGGGCGGCACGATCATGGTCTTTGGGTCGCCGCAGCAGCGGAACGTGCTGCCGGGCGTGACCATGGACGACGCCATGAAGTACGCGGCCGAAGTGTTCCAGTCGGTGATGCCCACGCTGGAAGAGTGCGGCGTGACGCTGGCGATCGAGCCGCTGGGCCCGGCCGAAGGCAACTTCCTCAACCACGCGGCCGACGGCGTGCGGCTGATGGAGATGGTCAATCATCCCAACTGCCGGCTGCACCTGGACGTGAAGGCGATGAGCAGCGAAGGGCAGCCGATCCCCGACATCATCCGCGGCAACGCCCACGCCATGGCGCACTTCCACGCCAACGATGCCAACAAGCTCGGCCCGGGCTTCGGCGAGATCGACTTTGTGCCGATCTTCCAGGCCCTCAAGGATGTGAACTATGACGGCTGGGTATCCGTCGAAGTGTTCGACTATAGCCCCGGCATCGAACGCCTGGCCAAGGACAGCATCGACTACATGCGCCGCTGCGAAGAGCAGCTTCAGTAAGGGCACGCCGGGCGGACACGGCTCCGCCGGCGACGTTTATTGATGGTTGCGCTCAAAATGTCCGCTGCAACGACCCGAAATGCCTACAAATTCAGGCTTCCGTTGGTCGCCTGCGGTCATTGGCGGTGCAACGATCAATATCATGTGGCACGCCGCTTACGGCTGCGCGCAAAACGACCATGCGCGATCGGCAAAGAGCTCGCGTCACCCGCTAGACGCTGCAGCCTTTGGCGGCGCTATTGTTGGAGCGAGTACGGCGTGCCGTCGTCGCGGACGCTCATGTAATACAGCGACATGGGATCTGCGCTGTTTTTCACGGCCACCACGCGGGTATCGCCGAACACAAACTGGCAACCCCCGAGGTGCCAGCTCCCGAACTTCCAATAATCGCCGTTGGTGGCCGCCTTGGTTTCATCGGTGATCAGAGGATTGTCGGGACCTTGGGCGAGCCCCAGCCCTGCGATCTTGGTACCGCAGTGCGCCCCCCGAGCCGTGCGGCTGGTGGCCCGGGTGCCTGGGGGAATCGTGCGGATCGTCGCCCAACCTGACGGGATTGATGTGCTTCTCACTGATCAGCGAGGTATAAGTCATCCCATCGGTGACTCGCCCGATGGTGACTTGTGAGCGAAAGATTGCCCCGCCGGGCACGTGAGGCGCCGGCTGATAGTGCGACGTGGGGATGATCGCGCCCCGGATGTAGTTGCGGGCGGTAGCGCTTTGATCCAGGCCAGGTTCGATTTGTTGCTCGTATCGTTCTTGGCGCCAATGATCGAGCTGGGAAACTCCGTGGGATTGTTCGGATCCCCCGTCACCCCGGTGGGCACATAATCCAGGCACTGTCCGGCGTTGTTATTCTTGTTGATCCGGAAGCCGCGCGTGGGGCAGTGATAGATGTCGGAGCGATCGGCGCAGCACGCCGCGATGTTCACGGCATGGTCGTAATCCAGGGTGAAATCAACGCCGGTGATCGAGGGGCCTTTTTCCATCACCGGCCACAGGAACACCACCCAGCCCAGCCCCTTGTGGTGCGAGGCGCCCCGGTTGCCCACCGAAGGCGGCAGCTCCTCGGAATGGGTATCGGCATAGATCTGAATGGTCGTGGCAAACTGTTTCAAGTTATTCGAGCAGGCGGAACGTCGCGCGGACTCCCGCGCTGCCTGGATGGCCGGTAACAGCAGCGCTATCAGGATGCCGATAATGGCCACGACGACCAGCAGTTCTACAAGCGTAAATCCACGGTTCCGATAGGTTGGCATCAACATAAGAAGCAGCCTTCCGTGATAGGTTTACACTCGGCACAGACTGTTTGGCGGTAACTTTCACGCGCAGCGTGGGTACGAAGAACGCGCTGGCGGTCCGATGGCACGCCCAGGCAGCTCAATCGCCTGCATCGGAAGGAGCAGCGTTTTCCCAATCGCCGGAACGAGAACCGCTCTTGATCGAAGGCAAGAACCCTTCGCCGCTGCTGGTGAAGAATGCCCGAAGCGTCGGCTCGCTTTGACAGCGAGATGGCGTACTTCCGAGCTTGGATGCCCTGGGAGGTCATACGGCCTGCCCCAACCAAACCGGTAGGTGCCCACGACGGCCAGATCGCGTCGATCTGGTCATGGGGCGAAACGGAGCAAACGAGGCGAGACGGTTCAGCCAAAGGCGTGCATGGCCAGTATAGATAGGGGGGGGTGTGCAGGCTGCAAAGGTTGAAAATGGCCCGGCTTCGCGCACAGTTGCCGTAGGCTTGGGCTTGCGGCCAGTGCGTCTGTGGTGGGCGCGCGCCCCGAAAGGTGGTTTTCTCGCTGCTCTTCCACACAGCTTTTGGGGTGCACGAGGGCGCGCGCCCGCCCCGGATCGGCCTAACCATGTGACGTGGGCCTGGGCCTGAATTACATTGGGCGCTTAACCGGACGCTGCGTGGCGCCGGCCTCGTAGCAAGGTTTGTTGCTTCATTGCGTTTGCATCTGAGCGAGGGACGTGCATGCGGCTGCCAATCTTCCCCCTGATGGCGATTGCGGTGTTGTGCGTGGTGCCTGCGGTCGCGCTGGCACAACAGGATGGGCAGCGGCCCACGTCGCCGCTGCCCCCGGAAACCATTGCGGCCATCGATGCCGTGATTGCCAGCCAGATGCAGGAGCAGGAGCTCGTCGGCGTAGCGCTGGGCGTGGTCCACAACGGCCAGATCGCGTACCTCAAAGGCTATGGCCTGGCCGACGCCGAGCGGCAGATCCCGGTCACGCCGCAGACGGTGTTCAACTGGGCGTCCAACTCCAAGGTGGTCCTGGCCGTGGCCGCCATGCAGCTGGTCCAGCAGGGTAAGCTCGACCTCGATGCCGATATCCGCACCTACCTGCCGGAGTTTCCCGACAAGGGCCACGTCATCACCTCGCGGCACCTGCTCTGCCATCAAAGTGGCATCCCGCACTACGCCAACGGCCAGGTGCCGCTGGTAACGCAGCAGATGGCTCCCCTGGAAATCGAGCTCGATCCGTTGGCGGCACTCAACCGCTTTGCCGCCGCGCCGCTGCTCTTTCCGCCTGGCGAACGGATGGAATACTCGTCGTACGCCTATGTGGTACTGTCGGCGGTGGTCCAACGGGCAGGCAAGGAGCCGCTGTGGCAGCAGCTTCAAACGCGGATTCTCGGTCCGCTGGACTTGCGCAGCTTCCAGCTCGACATGCCGTACACGGGCCAGCCGGATTGGGCGGCCGGTTACAAGAAGAACGACGAAGGCATCGTGGCCCGGGTGCCCGACTACGCCCACTTCTGGAAGCACGGCGCTGGCGGTTACAAGTCGAACGTGACCGACTTTGCCAAGTGGGCCCAGGCCATCCTCAACCACAAGCTGATGGATGAGGCCACCGAGCAACTGATGTGGACGCGGCAGAAAACCACCGACGGGCAGGAAACCCGGTATGGGCTGGGCATTGTCGTGGCCGGCAGCGGCAACGACCTGGAGGTATCGCACGGCGGCCGGCACGCCGAAACCCGGACGCACATGCGCATCCTGCCAGCCCGCAAGGTCGCCGTGGTGGTAATGACCAACTGCGGCCACGCCGATGCGAGCCTGATCACCGGCCCCATTGCCGAACTGCTGCTGAAGCAGACGGCAAACGGTGCCAGGCAGGCCGAGTAACCCGGCCGCGTTTACTCGCGGGTGTAGAGCGTCTCAATCACGTCCGCGTATCGCTGGGCAATCTCGCCGCGGCGGAGCTTCAGCGTCGGTGTTAAGAGGCCGTTGTCGGGCGTGAACGGCTCGGCCAGCAGGGCGAAACGGCCGACTTGTTCGTAGGAAGAGAGGTCGGCCAGGCGGGCTTTCACGCGTTCGGCGACGATGGCTCGGACGGTTTCGTCGGTCGTCCAGTTCTCCGGCAGCGTTTGGCCTTGGGCCGCGCGGGCCGCCGAGAGCGCGCCGCGGTCGATCACCAACAGGGCCGCCAGGTAATTGCGGCCATCGCCTACGACCATCGCCTGCTGGATGAGCGGGTCTTCGCACAACCGCGTTTCCAGGAGGACCGGCGCGATGTTTTTGCCGGCCGCGGTGACGATCAGTTCTTTCTTGCGGCCGGTGATGTAGAGGTAGCCTTCTTCGTCGATGCGGCCCAAGTCGCCGGTGGCCAGCCAGCCGTCGCGGATGGTTTGGGCCGTTTCGTCCTCGCGCCGCCAGTAGCCCAGCATGACGTGCGGGCCGCGGGTCAGGATCTCGCCGTCGTCGGCAATGCGGATTTCCACGCCCTTGAGCGGCTGGCCCACGCTGCCGATCTTGTCCGGATTGTCGGAGACGGTGATGACCGGCGAAGTTTCGGTCAGGCCGTAGCCCTGCACCAGGTACAGGCCTTGCTTGCGGTAGAAGGCGGCCACGTGGTCGGGCAATGCGGCTCCGCCCGAGCAGCACATGCGGATGCGTCCGCCCAGCAGTTGATTGGCGGCGCCGGGCGTATCGCCCACGCCCTGGTCGACCAGGAACCGCATCACTTTTTCAAAGAAGTACGGCACGCCGTTGATCAGCGTCGGCTGCACCTGGCTGCAATCGCCCAGGATGGTATCGCGGCTCTCGGCCAGGGCCATGAGCATATCGGGCCACACCAGCCAGGTGTACAGGTCGGCGGTTCGGGCAAACACGTGCGAGAGCGGCAGCCAGCACAACCGCAAATCGCCGGGCTCGATGTTGAACCGCTCGCAAGCTGCTACGGCGTTGCTGGCCAGGTTGCCGTGGCTGAGCATCACGCCCTTGGGCTCGCCGGTCGTGCCCGAGGTGTACAGCACCGTGGCCAGCGAGTTCTCGTGGAGCGCGTCGACGGCGACGCGCAGCAGTTCTTCGCCGCGGCTGGGATCGGCCGCTTGCTGCAATGCCGCCAGGTGCCGCACCGGCCGGCCGGCCAGCGGCTGATGGATCGGATCGAACGACACCAGCGGCAGCGGATCCGGCAGCGCCAGGGCGAGCAGTTTTTCCGCCTGCACGGGGCCCGAGAGCAGCAGCAGCGACGGCTCGCAGTCGCGGATTTGCCAGGCGATCTGCTGGCCTGAGAGCGAAGCGTGGATCGGCACGTGGACGGCCTGACAGAGGTAGGCCGCCAGGTCGCTTACGATCCATTCCAGGCGATTGGGCGAAACCTGGGCGATGCGGTCGCCGGGCTTCACACCCAGCGCTTCGAAGGCGGCCGCCGTGCGAAAGACCTGTTCGCCCAGCTCTTGCCAGGAGAGCGTCTGGAAGTCGTCGTGGTCGTCCTTGACTTGCAAGGCCGGCTTGGCCCCCTCCTGGAGGCGCTGTTGCAGGAAAGTGAGCAGGTTCACGGCTGGGCCTTGTGATGCTTGCGAAGTACTTCGGCCACGCCGTCGAACATCTTGGCCTCGGCGATTTCAAGCGGGGTACGGCCGCGCCCGTCCTTGGCCGCGGCGTCGGCTCCGGCGGCCAGGAGTGCCGCTGCGGCCTTGGGGCGGTCGCCGGCCGCCGCCAGATGCAGGGGCGTGGCACCGGTGCGGTCTTGCGCGTCTGCCTTGGCCTGGTGCTTCAGCAGCAAGACGCATAGTGCATCGTAACCCAAGTAAGCCGCGACGTGCAGCGGGGTACGGCCATCGCTATCGGCGGCATCCACGTCGGCTTTGCCGACTTTCAGCAGAACGGTTGCCGCCGGCGCGTTTTGTTCGTACACGGCCACGTACAGCGGCGTGAGCCGGTCGCCGTTGACCGCGTTGACGTTGGCCTTGTGCTCCAGCAGCAGCTTGATGATCTCGGTGCGGTTTTCCGAAGCGGCCACGTGCAGTGGCGTATCGCCCGAGCGCGACGGCGCATCGACCTTGGCCCCGGCTTTCAGGAGCAGCCGCACGATGTCGGCATAGCCCTTGGCGGCAGGCACGTGCAGCGGCGTAAAGCCCAGCGCGTTGGCGGCGTTGACGTCGGCCTTATGCTCGAGCAACAGTTCAACGAGCTTGGCCTGACGATAAATGGCGGCCATGTGCAGCGCGGTATCGCCCTCGCGATCGGCCGCGTTGAGGTTGGCTCCGCGCTTGAGCAGGGCCGTCGCCAGGTCGGCATGGCCATCGGCGGCGGCAAAGTACAACGGCGTGCGGCCTTCCTCATCGGCTACGGTGGTGCTGGCGCCCTGTTCGACGAGAAACCTGGCGACGTCGACCCGTCCGGCAGCCACCGCGGTGAGCAGCGGCGTCGAGTCGTCGACCTTGGCGTCGATCTGGGCGCCACGCTCCAGCAGCAGTTTGACCGCGGCAAGCTGCCCGCGGTTGGCGGCCACAAACAGCGGCGTTTCGCCCGTCTCACTCCGGGCGTTGGCTGCCTGGGCGTCCTCGTCCAAAAGCTGCTTCAACAGCGCCAGGTTACCGGCCGCGGCAGCCCGATGGATCTCGCCCGCCGCGGCTTCCACCGCTGCCAGGCAAACGGCCACGGCGACCAGCATCGCCAGGGACGACGCTGCGGCGCGGCGAAAAATGCTGCGGATCATGGCCGTTGCTCGCAAGCAGGGTAGGGGGGCATGCGGGAGCGTGCGGAGGCGTGCCGGCTGCGCCGAGGCCACTCAGCCGTACGAGGGGACATATGGCAAGGAGCGCGCCGAAGCAGCGCTGCCGAGCTGGCTATCCACCGGGCTGTGGTCGCTACTTCGATGCGTTCGCCGGCTTCACCTGGACCAGCAGCCAGGACCAGAACTCGGGATTGTTGTAGGTAGCGGTCCAGGAGTCGTGGCCCACGCCTTCGTAGGTGGTGAACTTCACGTTGCCGCCGACTTCTTTCAGGGCGGCGACCATCTTTTCGGTGGCCGCGTACGGCACGGCCCGGTCGGCGGTGCCATGGAACGTCCAAATCGGGATGTGCTTGATCTTGGCGGCCGTGGCCGGATCGCCCACGCCACAGATCGGCGCGGCGGCGGCGAAGCGGTCGGGCTGGTGGGCGATCAGGTTCCAGGTGCCGGCGCCGCCCATCGACAGGCCGGTGACGTAGATCCGTCGCGGATCCACCCGCAGCTCCTTCTCCACGTGATCCAAGAGGCCCGCCAGGGCTTCAACGTCCCACCGCTGGCCGGCCGGACATTGGGGCGAAACCACGATCGCCGGCAGGTCTTTCTGCTCGGCCAGCTGGGGAGGGCCGTGCCGCTTGACCTGCTCGAGGTTCGAGCCACGTTCGCCAGCCCCGTGCAGGAACAGGATCAGCGGGAACTTTTGCTCGCTTTGCTGGTGATATTGGGGCGGCAGGTAGAGCAGGTAGCCCAGCTCCATTTCGCCCGCGGCGCCCTTCACCTTGACCGATTTTCCCGCCTGGCGGGGGGGCTGGTCGGCGGCCAGCAGCGGCTGGCTGAGGACCAGCCCGGCACAGGCAAACGTCGCGGCCAGCAGCAGACCGCCGGCACGGATAGCCTGGCGGAGGGGGCTCAAACGGCGAAGCGGCAAAGCATGATGGAAAATCGTTGTCATGGGCGGTGCGCCTTCGCTTGTTCGTTGCATGGGGGGGCAGGAAGTTACTCAGCCTCCAATCGCCCCAGGCGTGGCGCAGGGTAAGCTGGGCCACGTGCGAGGCGTGCGGGCGGCAGGGGGCTGGCGAGGGTTGATTTTCGTTGGCCCGCGCGGCGTGTGCAAGAGTTTGCTGGCCCGGGTCTTACAGCGGTCGGCGACCTGCGCGTGGAGCCGTCGCGGATAGCATCCGCGGCCGGGCAACGATGAAGGATCGGTGAACTTCGGCCCGTTTTTCTCCGCCAGGGTTGCCAAGGTGCGGGCCAAAAGTGGAAACTTGCCCGAAGATGCCTGGAGGGCTTCACCTTACGGCCGCCTGTCGGCGTGGGGTTGGGGTGCCGCCAGGAATTGGGGTGTCGTAACTTGGGGCCGCTTAGCTCGTACAGCACGCTATGTCCAACCTGCGTCCGAAGATCACGCGCGAACAATTGCCGCCGGGCGAGAGTCTTTGCTCGTACTGCACGGCCAAGTGCTGCAAGTACTTTGCGCTGCCGATCGATACCCCCAAAACGCCGCAGGACTTCGACTACATCCGCTGGTATCTGCTGCACGAGGGGGCCACGGTCTTTACCGAGGACGACACCTGGTACCTGCTGGTCCATACCACGTGCAAACACCTGCAACCGGACAACCGCTGCGGCATCTACCACACGCGGCCGCAGATTTGCCGCGATTATTCCACCCACAACTGCGAGTACGACGATACTTGGGTATACGACCGGTACTTCGAAACGCCCGAGCAGATCACCGAGTACGTCGAGGCCATGTACCCGAGCAAGGGTTCAATCCGCAGCCCCAAGCCCGAGTTGCTGCCCGTGCTGAGCTGACCGGCTGAATACGGCGCGGCCTGGACACCGCGGCGGCGTACCGCGCGAAATCACCACGTACTGTTTCCCTCCTTCACTGCATCCAAACAATCGTTTCCATGAGCGGTTTGATTGAGCCTCGCACGTTGAAAGGATTCCGGGACTATCCGCCCGAGGCGATGCTGCCACGTGAGTGGCTGCTGGAAACCGCCCGCCGCGTGTACCGCAGTTACGGTTTCGCGCCCATCGACACGCCCGCCCTGGAGTACTTGGAGATCCTCTTGGGCAAGGGCAGCGAGGAAACCGACAAGCAACTGTACAAGTTCGAGGATCACGGCGGCCGGATGGTCGGCCTGCGGTTCGATCTGACCGTGCCGTTTGCCCGCTTCGCCGCCCAGCACATCGGCCAGTTGGGAACGCCGTTCAAACGCTACCACATGGCCACGGTGTGGCGGGGTGAGAACACGCAGCGAGGCCGTTACCGCGAGTTCATGCAGTGCGATTTCGACACCATCGGCACCGACGCCCTGGCCGCCGATATCGAAACCGCCCTGGTGATCCACGATTTGCTGCTGGCCATCGGCTTTGATCAGTTCACCATCCGCATCAATAACCGCCGCGTGCTCAACGGCCTGCTGAGCCGGTTGGGCCTGGCCGAGAAATCGACCGAGATCCTGCGGGCATTGGACAAGTTGGCCAAGATCGGCCCCGAAAAGGTCGAGGCCGAAATGTGTACCGCCGCCAGTGCCACGCCCCAGCAGGCGGCCGACGTGCTCAAGATGGCTTCGCTTACCGGCAGCAACGAAGAAATCCTGAGCCAACTGGACCCGCTGGTGCGCGGCAGCGAAGTCGGTGAACGCGGCGTGGCCGAACTGGCCGAGTTGCTCAAGGCCGCGGCGGCTGCCGGTGTGCCGGAAGAACGGTTGCGGCTGGATGTCTCGATCGCCCGCGGCCTGGACTACTACACCGGCACCATCTACGAAACCTTCCTGAACGAGCTGCCTACGATCGGCAGCATCTGCTCGGGCGGCCGTTACGACAACCTGGCCGGGCTGTACACCAAGCAGGAACTGCCGGGCGTGGGCGCCTCGCTGGGCTTGGACCGGCTGCTGGCCGCGATGGAAGAACTGGGCCGCATCGAAAAGGTGTCGACGCCGGCCGAACTGTTCATCCCTTACTTCGATGCCAGCCGACTGGGCGAATATCTGCGGCTAGCCCGCGAATTGCGCGCACTAGGGCTGGGCGTCGAGGTCTATCCCGAGCCGCGTAAGCTGGGCCAGCAACTCAAGTACGCCGACCGCCGTGGCTACCGTTTTGCTTTGGTGATCGGCGAGGACGAGTTCGCCGCCGGCAAGGGGCTGCTCAAAGACCTCACGCAGCGCACGCAGGTAGAAGTCCCGCTGGCCGATCCGACCGCTGTGGTGAAGGTGATCCGCGGCGAGTAAGCTGGCCGCGTTGGCCTGATCGCATGGGCCGCTTAAGCCCATCCCAACGGTAAACGTGGTGGCATGCCGCTGGTTCTCAAGTACAAAGCCGCGACGACGATCCCCGTCGAACTGTATGGCCTCACGCCCGACGCGGCGGCCCAGCGGTCGCTGGCCGAGGTGGAGCGGCTGCCCATCCAGCACGGTAACCGCCAGGTGCCGCTGGCCGAGTTTTTCGATGTTTCGGGCAGCGTGTCTGACGGGGAATTGCGTCTGGAAGGCGACCTGCGCGGCGTGCATGGCATCGGTGCCCAGATGGCCGCAGGCATCATCCGCATCGAGGGCGATGCCGGCCGGCACCTGGGCAGCCAGATGACCGGCGGCGAAATCCACGTTTCCGGTAGTGCCGGCGACTGGGTGGGCGCCGAGATGCGTGGAGGCCTGATCCACGTGCGCGGCGATGCCGGCAACCAGGTTGGCGGAGCGTACCCAGGCAGCCGCCGCGGTATAAGAGGCGGTACGATTCTGATCGGTGGCCGGGCAGGCGATGAGGTAGGCCACACCATGCGGCGCGGCACGGTGGTCGTGGGCGGCGACGCGGGCGCCGGCGCCGGCTTCAACATGATCGCCGGCAGCATCTACGTTTTTGGCCGCTGTGGCGCGCAACCAGGGGCAGGCATGCGGCGTGGAACCATTGGCCTGTTTGGGCCGGAGCGGCCAACGCTGCTGCCCACGTTCCGCCAGGCTTCGACGTACCAGCCGACGTTCTTGCGGTTCACGTTCCTGGAACTACGGCGACTAGGCTTCGACGTGCCTGAGCCGCTGCTGGCTCGCCGCTTCACGCTCTACCATGGCGACTTTCTGGCCCTGGGCCGCGGCGAGATTTTGATGGTGGAAGACCATTAACCGGTCCCCGTCTTGTTCCAGTGTTCGGCGACGGCCGCCAGCAGCGGATCGATCGTGAACTGTTGGATCTGGTGGGGCGGCGACCAGGCGATCCACTCAAACCCTTCGTGCTCGGTGGGAGCCACCACGGCATCTGCCGGCACCCGGCCCAGGAACACCACCAGCGTTTTCTCGACCTGCTGATTATTGAGCCACTTATAGCGTGGGTAGTAGACGTGCTCGAATCGGAAGTCGGGATCGAGCTCGATCTGCTGGCTGGGGATGCCGGTTTCTTCCTCGGTCTCGCGCAGAGCGCACGTGACTTCGTCCTCGCCCTCCTCAACGTGCCCTTTGGGGATGTCCCAGCGGTCCGGGTGACGCATGAGCAGCACCATCCGCCGTGGGGCGTCCTTGTAGAGCAGCACGCCGCACGCTTTGAACTTGGGAAGGCCCTCGGTTGCCATGATGTTCTTGTTGTACTTGGGGGGCGTGTGATGGAAGTCCGCGAAGGTGGCCAGCGGCTCAGCGGGCTGCGAAGTTGCGAACCACTTTGAGCTGCCGGCCCCGCAGGACCAGAATCGCGGCCAGGTCGCCGGCTTGTTCGCAGTGTGGGCCAAAGACGCCTGCCACTTCCTGGCCTTGGTCAAGCTGCAGCGTGGACGCGATGGCCGCGTCCAGCGGGTGTCCATTGGCGAGACGCTTGAGTTCGTCCGGGCCGAGGGAAACCGTCGGCAGATCGGCCACGGCGGTTGTGGCCGGCTGTAGGTGCGACTGCCAGGTGTCGGCCGTGAGTTCGTCCAGCGGCACGGCTTTCTCGACCGTAAACTGGCCCACCGCGGTACGTTCCAGGGCCGACATCACCGCGGCGGTGCCCAACGATTCGGCAATATCGCGCCCCAGCGAACGGACGTAGGTGCCGGCGCTACAAGCAATGTCGAGTTGAAACAGTGGGTAGGCATAGGCCAGCAGCTTGAGCGAATACACCGTCACCGGCCGTGGTTTCAGCTCTACTTGCTGACCCTGCCGGGCAAGGTCGTAAGCCCTTTTGCCGTCGACCTTTAATGCGGAGAAAGCCGGCGGCCGCTGTTGGATCTCGCCTACGAAGTTGGCCAGCGCGGCTTCCAACTGCTCGCTCGTTGGCACGGGCGGGGATGGTAGTTCTTCGACCTGGCCCTCGATGTCTTCGGTATCGCTGCGACGGCCCAGCAGGAAGGTGCCCCGGTACCGCTTGGTTTGCTGCTGCACGTACTCGATCAGCCGTGTTGCCTGGCCCACGCACACGACCAGCACGCCCGAGGCCAGCGGGTCCAGGGTGCCGGCGTGACCGGCCTTGGCGGGGCGGACCAGACGCTGCACGTGATCGACCACGCGGCGCGAGGTGATGCCCTGCGGCTTGTAAGCATTGATGATGCCGCTGGGCGAAGCGGCGGACTTGGGGCGAGCGACAGCCATCAGCGAGAAACCGTGGGGTCCGCTGGGCGGACCGTATTAAACCGACGCACCGGTTGGGGCCGCTATGCGGACCACCGCATTCCGCACCGGTGCAAACCAGACAGCAAACCGAGCAACCAGCAAAAAGCAAACAGGGGGCGGGGCAGCCAAGGCCCTTCCCCCTGTCGGTTCAATGTGGCAAGTGGGGGCGGCCGCCGTCAAACGGTACCCGCCCGCCGTGTAAGGTGTGGCGCGTGCTTAGTCGGCGTCTTGCACCCGGCCGCGGAAACCGTAATCCGGATTGGTGACGCTGAAATCGCGGTCGGTCAGGCCGACGTTCAGCTTCACGTCCAGGTAAGTGTATTCCTCAACCAGGACCGGTTTGCCGCCTTTTTCCTTGGGCCAGGTGTAGGCTTCGTACCGAATGGGGATCCGGTTCTCTTCGTCGATGAACACCCGGGCGATGTGGTAACGGAACTGCTGCCGCGGCTCCGGATGCACGAACTGCATGCAGGTGCAGAGGCGGCCGTTGATCTTGGCGTTTTCAAAGAACTGCACTTCGCACTCGCCGTATTGCAGCTCCGACAGGCCCACCTCGACCAGGCGGCGAATCAGGTTCGCCATGCCGACCTCATAGATCGGGTAGCGGTTGTCTTCCATTGCCCGGCGGCTGTTGGGATCGAGCGTGACCGTGCCGATGTTGGGCACGCTGGCCACGATCCGGCCGCGGTTCTCGCTGGGCACGTACAGGGCTTCGCGTCCGCGCTTCTCGGTCGGAGCGCGGAAGTACAGGTACGCGCCAAAGGGCTGATGCCGGACCTTCAGTTCGATGTATTCCGGCGGCAAAAGCTCGCCGTCCACCCGCTCGCGTTCTACCAGCGTGCAGGTGTAATCGCGAATCTCCTTCATCCGCTCCATACCTTCGTAGGCGCGGCGCAGGGCCGGCATCAGCGGATGATTTTCCGGGCCCACCAGCGGGGGCAGATCGAACATGTTGTCGTCTGTGGGCGGCGGCGCGGGCAGCGCCGTCTTGAACGTTTCATAGGTGGTGCCCGCCCGACCGGCGGCCTGCTGCGCACCGGCAGCTACCGTCAACGAGGTCCAGGTCACCGTTGCCAAAACCAGCAGCAAACAAGCGCGCATAACCCACCTCAACAGGATCATTTTGCCGCTTACGGGGCTGGTTGCCAGTTGCCCGCAGTGGCGTTCTGGAGTGCTTCTTTTCTGTTCCGGCTTGCTCCCGTGGGCCGCGGCGACGAGGGGGAGCGAGCCATTATAGGAGCGGCCTTTCGGGAGGACTGGGGTGGCAGGCCCTCTGGCAATGCCAGCGCCGGCACGCTAACGAGCCGGCTCGGCTTGTCTTACGGAGGGTGCCAACCTCACCGCGGCGCGTGACCACGACAGTTAGTCCTGGTACGCAACCATGCCATCGTGCCACACAAATCATGCGCTATGCGTTCGTTCATGCCGCAAAAATCAAGCCCAAGGCAGCCAATCGCCCGCACATTCGTTGCGACCCGCCCATTTCCTCTAGATAGGCCATGCGATCGCCGGCACAATGATGGGCTACCCGCGTACACTGCCCGCCGCGCGTTCCAATCGCGCACCTGTCAGGGAGGAGGATCCCATGGCACGTAGGCCTCATGCCTGCCTCGACATGTTCTTGCAATGCCTGCCGCTCTCGGTCGCGCTGCTGGCCCTGGTTGTGGTGGCCGGTTGTGGATCCAGCAGCGAGCCTGCGCCGCAAGCGGGCGATCCCACGCCGGCTGCCAGTGCCACGCCTGCTGCTGGCGACACGGCTCCGGCCGGCACGCTGGTGCTCACCGCGAATCCCGCGGCCGCCACGGCTCCGCGCGACATCTGGGAAGCCGTGTTGTTCGATGGCGAACACATCGGCCACGCGCATACGGTCGTTCAGCCCACGGACGAACCTGATCGCATAAGCGTGGATTACACGCTTTCGTTACAGCTTCAGCGGTTTGGCGACGACACGCAGCCGGCCATGAAGGTGCAGTCTATCCAGACCACCAGCGGTAAGCCGATCAGCTTCACGGTCGAAACGGCGCTGGGCGAGCAGCCCATGACCTGCCGCGGCCAGGTGAAAGATGGCCGCCTGGTGCTGGAACGGTCGGGCATGCCGCAGCCGCAGGAGATTCCGCTGGAGGACGATGTGCTGGGCTTCTGGGGCGTGGAAGCCAACCTGCTCACCAGGCCGATGCAGCCGGGCGAGAAGCGGCAGCTGCGGGCATTGGATCCGACGTTGCTGACCGTGATGAACCACGAGCTGACCGCCACCGAGTACCAGAACATTGAACTGTTCAATACTTCGCACCGGTTGCTGCAAATCGACCTGGTATCGCGCTGGCCGGGGCGCCTGGAGCTGAAGTTCCGGCTGTGGGCCGATGAACTGGGGCAGATCTTCAAACGCGAAAGCATCGGCCTGGGCGTGCAGCAGACGTTGATCGTTACCTCGCAGCAGCGCGCCACCGGAACTACGGGTAAGTTCGATCTGGGCAGCCGTTCGGTGGTGCGGGTAAGCCAACCGCTGACTAACGCCCATGCCTTGCGTCAGGCGCGTTATCGCGTGCGGCTCACGTCAGGCGATCCGGCGCAGGTCTTCAAGGCGACGCCGCTGCAGCAGGTGCAGCCGATCGATCAGAACCGGGCCGAGATCGTGGTCACGGCTCCGGACTGGCAGCAGGTGCGCCAGGCCGCCAGCAGCTTGCCTGGCGCTACCGTGGGGCCGGCGCCACCGGCATCACCTGACGATGGCCGTGACGTCCCCACGCCGGCCGATCTGCAACCGGGCCGGCTGATTGTGAGCGACAACCCGGAGATCGTTCGCCTGGCCCAACAGGCAGCTCCGGCCGAAGCATCGCCGGTCGATGTCGCGTTGGCTTTGGAACGCTTTGTTCACCGCTCGATCCAGCAGGTGAACTACAAGACCGTGCTCGGTTCGGCGGCCGACGTGGTGCAGCGGATGGAAGGCGACTGCACCGAACACGCCGTGCTGCTGGCCGCCATGGCCAGGGCTCGCGGCATTCCTGCTCGCGTGGCGGTGGGCCTGGTGTATGTACCGAGCCTGAGAGGATTTGCCTTCCACATGTGGAACGAGGTGTACGTGGCCGATCGCTGGTTGCCGCTGGATGCGACGCTAGGGCAGGGCGGCATTGGGCCGGCGCACCTGACACTGCTGACCACCAACCTGGCCGACGATGCCAGCGGCGGCGACAGTCTGGCCGCACTACTGCCGGTTGCTCAGGTGATGGGGCAACTGGAGATCGAAGTGCTGCAAACTAGCCCGTAAGTGCGGCCGGCGTGCGGTTGGCCGCGGGCCGGGCGGCAAATTTTCTTTGCCTCACTCAGGGACTTTGCGCAAACTCGCTATATTATCACACCGCCGGTAATCAGCCCGGTGATCTACCGCTGGCAACAACCCTCCGAACGTTTGGGGCCGATTCATATGAAGCTCTCGTCTGGTTTGTTGATGCGCACGTTGGCATGGGCGCTGGTAGTCGCCGGACTGCTGGGCGGCGCTGCGGCGACCGCGGCGGACCCCAAGAAGCCATCCGGGCCGGACACCAGCCGCGGCGACAAGATGCTCGCCGATTACTTCCGCCACGAGACGAAGCGGCTGGCCGATCGCTGCCTGACCGACGTCAAGTCGCTGGAAGATTGGGAGAAGCAGCGCGAAGTCTATCGCCAGCAACTTCGCGAGATGCTGGGGCTGGAGCCCTGGCCGGAAAAGACCGATCTGCACGCCACGGTCACCGGCCGCGTCCACCACAATGAGTTCGTGGTCGAGAAGATCCACTTCCAATCGAGGCCGGGGTTGTACGTTACGGCCAACCTGTATCTGCCCCGGAAGATTGACAAGCCGCTGCCGGCGATTCTGTACGTGTGCGGTCACGGCCGGGTGAAGAAGGACGGCATCAGCTACGGCAACAAGGCCACCTACCAGCACCATGGCGGCTGGTTTGCCCGCAACGGTTACGCGTGCCTGATCATCGACACGCTCCAGTTGGGCGAGATCGAAGGTATCCATCACGGCACCTACGGTCTGGCCGACGGCAAGGGCGGTTACGAGAAGCGCTGGTGGTGGAACTCGCTGGGGTACACGCCCGCCGGCGTGGAAGCCTGGAACTGTGTCCGGGCGATCGATTACTTGCAGTCGCGCAAGGAAGTGGACCCCGAGCGGATCGGCGTGACGGGCCGTTCGGGCGGCGGCGCCTATAGCTGGTGGATCGCCGCGCTCGACGAGCGGATCAAGGCCGCCGTACCGGTCGCCGGCATCACCGACCTGGAGAATCACGTGGTCGATGGCTGCGTGGAAGGCCATTGCGACTGCATGTTCATGGTCAACACCTATCGCTGGGATTACCCGCTGCTGGCCGCTCTGGTGGCTCCGCGGCCGCTGCTGATTTCCAACACCGACAAGGACCGGATCTTCCCGTTGGAGGGCGTGGTTCGCACGCATGCCAAGACGCGTGAGATCTACCGGCTGTATGGCGTGCCCAAGCATCTGGGCCTGCAAATCACCGAAGGCCCGCACCTCGATACGCAAGAGCTGCACATTCACGCCTTCGTGTGGTTCAACCGGTTCTTGAAGAAGCAGGAAGAGCCGATCGACGACGTGGCCGTGAAGTTTTTCGAGCCCGAGGAGTTGCGGGTGTTTGAAAAGCTGCCGCCCGATCAGCTCAATACCACGATCGACGATCGCTTCGTAAGCCGGGCTGAAGTGAAGGAGCCCCGCAACGCCGCAGAATGGTGTGCGATGCGTGATCAGTGGTTGAATGCGCTGCGCGAGAAAACGTTCCGCGGCTGGCCCGAGGACGCGCCCGAGTTGAAACTGACGCGAGTCTTCCGCACTACCGCCGATGGCGTGGAACTGACCGCCTATGACTTCCCCAGCCAGGAGCATGTCAACCTGCGGCTCTATGTGGCCCGGTCGGCGGATCTGAAGAAGGCCGACCTGATGGTGCTCAACGTGCTCGACGATCAGGGCTGGCAGCAATTCATGGCCACCTATGGCGAGAAGTTCGCCAAGGACTTGTCCGCCGAAGCCAAGGCCACCGGAACCTTCCAGCCCGACGCTGAAAGCTTCCAGCGGACCAGGCAGATGCTCGCCAACAACTCCTGGGTGATGGCGTACGTGGCGCCGCGCGGCGTGGGGCTCACCATCTGGAACCAGAATGAGCGCAAGCAAACCCACATTCGCCGGCGGTTCGCCCTGCTGGGCCAGACGCTCGACGGCATGCGTGTCTGGGATACCGTCCAGGCCGCGAAGGCTTTGCGGCAGGTGTCCGGCCTGAGCAACACGCAGCTTTGGCTGCAGGGGGAACGCGACGCGGCGGGGATGGCGCTCTACGCCTCGCTGTTTGTGCCCAACGTACACCGCATCGATCTGCACGGGTTGGCGCATAGCCACCGCCACGGCGGGCTGGAGTTGCTCAACGTGCTGCGGTACCTCGACGTTCCGCAGGCCGTGGCACTGGCGGCCGAGAAAACCCAGGTGCGGATCTACCAGGAGACGCCCGGCGGCTGGGAGTACCCGCTGAACGTGGTGAAGAACCTGAACTGGAATCCCAAGCAATGTTCTGTGTTAACGTACTGCTCCAAGTGAAGAACCCGGCCGACGTGGACGAGGTGGCGCGGCTGCTCACCGAGGCCGGCCGCTTGAGCCGCCAGGAGCCGGGCTGTCTGCGGTTCGAGGTCTACCACTCGCAGAGCGATCCGAACGTGTTCTTGCTGTGCGAACGGTGGGAGTCCGAAGCCGCCTGGCAGGCCCACCGCGAGGAAAAAGCGTTCCGCGAAATCTACCAGCCGCTGGTGCTGCCGAAGGTGGAACGCACACCCCACATCAGCACGCTCGTGGAGTAAGCCGGCGGTTCGCCTGTTCCTTTGATCTAATCGCCACAGGCCGTCGATGCCCGCTGGGGCATGCACCCGCTGGGGCCCCGTGTGGCGGTCTGCGCATTTACTTTCCCCCCTCCTAGCGGTTACGATCGCCGCTGTCAGGCACGACGCAGATTGCTCGTGCGTTGGGGCCGCCGCTTGCCCTCTGCTGTTTCTCTCCCCTAGCCAGGGATCCGCAGCGCGGATCTGCCGGAAGGCTTCTCATGAGCACGTTCGACTGGGTGATTCTGATCGGCTACCTGGTAATGATGGCGCTGATCGGCCTGTACTCGATGTTCAAGGTCAAAGTCCAGGAAGATTACTTCATGGGCGGCCGATCGTTCGGCAAGCTGATCCAAGCCTTCGCCGCGTTCGGCGCCGGCACCGGGGCCAACGATCCCGTGGTGCTGGGCCGCACCACGTTTACCTCAGGGCTCTCCGGCATCTGGAGCGTGCTGCTGTGGCTGTTCGTCACGCCGTTCTACTGGATCTTCGGCGTGTGGTACCGCCGCATGCGGCATCTTACGTTGGGCGACTGGTGGGTGGAGCGGTACGAAAGTAAAGGCCTGGGCGCTGCCTACGCCCTGTTTGCCCTGTACTTCTATGTGATTTACCTGTCGGTGGCGTTCGCGGCCGTGGGCAAGGTGTGCGTGGGCCTGATCGGCAGCGAAACCGTTACCATCTTCGGCCAGGAGTACAACGCCTATCACGTCTTTCTGCCGCTGATCGCCCTGACCGTGATCGTGTACGGCGTGCTGGGCGGGTTGCGGGCGGCTTACCTCACGGACCTGATCCAGGGCATCTTCATCATCCTGCTTTCGCTGATCCTGATTCCCGTGGGACTGCGGGCCCTGGTCGACCGCTACGAGCCGGAAACGGCCAGCGAGACCAGCACCCTGGAAGGCTTCCGCATCATGCACGAGCAGGTGCCGGCCGATTACTTCGAGATCATCGAAAGCCCCGTCGGCGGCGAGTTCCCGCTGTACTACATCATCGCCATCACGGTGATTAACCTGCTGGGCATCGTGGTGCAGCCGCACTTCATCGCCACCGGCGGCGGTTCGGCCAAGACCGAGAACAGTGCCCGGGTTGGCCTGGTGGCCGGCAACTTTCTCAAGCGGTTCTGCACGGTGGGCTGGGCGCTCACCGGCCTGATCGTGCTGGCCCTGCTGGCCGACAACACCGAAATTGCCGGCGACCCCGACCGCGTGTGGGGCGTGGCCTCGCGCCAGATTCTCGGGCCGCTGAACCTGGGGCTCGTGGGCCTGATGCTGGCCTGCTTGTTGGCGGCGCTGATGTCCTCGGCCGACTGCTACATGATCGTCAGTTCGGCCCTCGTGGTGCGGAACATCTATGCCGCGTACATCAAGCCCGACGCCACCGAGAAACAGTACGTGCTGCTGGGGCGGTTGATCGGCGTTGTGCTGATCGCCGGAGCCACGATCACGGCGCTGATCTCGCCCAGCGTGTTCGACAACCTGAAGGATACCTGGTTCATCACCACGATCTTCATGGCCACGTTCTGGCTGGGCATGTTCTGGCGCCGCGCCACCCGGCTGGCCGCCTGGGTGACGGTGATCACGGCCACGCTGCTGTTCTTCGTGCTGCCCAAGCTGATTCCGATGGTGGCGCCCGGGATCTACGAGAGCGAGCACTTCACCCGGGCGACGCTCATCAAGGAAACGTACATCACCCGCGAAGCCCGGCAGGCCGACGTCGCCAAGCGCGATGCCGGCCTGGAGCTCATCAAGCAGGAAGAAGAAAAGATCGCCAAGATCAAGGCCGCCGGCGGCACGGTGCCCGAGGGCGACAACGCGGGCATCAAGGCCCTGCGCGATACGTTCGGGTTCCGCACGTCCAACTACCAGTTCGGGCCCGAAGCGTACGACTTTAAAGTGGGCGACCCCATCACGGTGCTGGCTGCCCGGACCGGCGGCAAGCCGGTATTCTTTACCGGCGGCGTGAAGCCGCTGGAGGGCGAACCGCAGTTCAAGACGTTGAGCATCGAGCGCGAAGTCTCGCCCAACCGCACTGTGATCGTGGTGACCAAGCAGTTCACGTCACCGCTGAAGGCCAGCGGCGATTTCCGGCTGGAGTACCTGCTGTTTGACTGGTTGGGTCTGCCGCTGGAAACGTACTCCGATCAGTTGCTCGAAACGCTCAAGTTCCCGGCGCTGATCCTCACGCCGTTCTTGGTGATGCTGGTGGTGAGCCTGGTCACGCCGCGCAACTCGAAGCAGGCGCTCGACTGGTACTACGCCAAGATGAAGACTCCGGTCGATCCCGACCACGCCGCCGACGCGGCCGAGCTGGAGAAGTCGTACGCCGATCCCCGGCGGTTCGACCACAAGAAGCTGCTGGGGCCCGATAGCAGTTGGGAGTTCCAGAAGCCGACGTTCACCGACGTTGTAGGCTTTATCGTCAGCGTGTTGATCTGCTTTGCGATCATCTTCCTGACGGTGTGGGTGGCCAAGATCGGCGCGTAGTCGGGGCAGGAGAGCGGCTTGGGGTGAACCTCGCCCTGTGGATGCCCGTGAGATGCACGCGGCTATGGGCCGTGGGCCAGCTGCCGGATCTGGCGGCTGGTTGCCTCCATTGACGAGTCTACGGGCCACACCTAAGTTGAACTTCGCGTAGCGGTACGCGCTGGGAGTGCCACTGGCTCCGCCAGTGCCAGTGTGGCTGTGTGGTATGCGTGGCCCTGGTAATGCTGGACTGCAGGCGATGGTGGGCTGCACAGCGGACCCTACGTAATAGCCCCGACACGGCCCGTTCACTTTCCCCCCACCCACGACGAGCTTCATGACGGTTCGCACCCGATTTGCCCCCAGCCCCACCGGTTATCTGCACATCGGCGGGGTTCGCACGGCGTTGTTTTGTTGGCTGTTTGCGCGCAAGCACGGCGGGCAATTCATCCTGCGGATCGACGACACCGACCAGCAGCGGAACCTCGAGGCCACGTTGGCCCCCATTCTCAACGGTTTTCGCTGGCTGGGCATCGACTGGGACGAAGGCCCTGAGGTTGGCGGTCCCCATGCGCCGTACTATCAGTCACAGCGGTTGGAACGCTACCAGGCGGCCGTCGAAAAGCTGCTGGCGTCGGGGCACGCCTACCGCGATTACGCCCGACCCGAGGAGCTGGCCGAGGAACGTGCTGCCGCCGAGGCCGAGAAGCGGACTTTTGTCTACAGCCGCCGCTGGATGGCCGACACGCCGGAGAAGCAGGCCCAGTTCGAAGCCGAGGGCCGGCAAGGCGTGGTGCGGCTGAAGATGCCGCGCGAAGGCAAGATCGTGGTCGATGACATGATTCGCGGGCCGGTGGAGTTCGATCTGGCCCAGGAACAGGATCACGTCATCCAGCGCACCGACGGCACTTGCCTGTACCACCTGGCCAGCGTGGTCGACGACCACGAGTTCGGCATCACGCATGTGATTCGGGCGGAGGAGCATCTCTCCAATACGCCGCGGCAGATTTTCATCGCCCAGGCGCTGGGGTACGAACTGCCCCGCTTTGCGCACCTGCCGGTGGTGGCCGAGCCGGGCAGCAAGACCAAGCTGAGCAAGCGCAAGATTGCCAAGTACCTGAAGAATCCCGAGTTCAAGCAGCTCTACGATCACGGCTGCGCGATCGCCCGGCGGTTGGGGCTGGAGATCTCCGACGATACGTTCAACCCGGTGGTGGTCGACTTCTACGAGCAGGTGGGCTACCTGCCCGAGGCCATCGTCAACTACCTGCTGCTACTGGGCTGGTCGTACGACGACAAGACCGAGTTCTTCACCCGCGAGGAAATGATTGAGCATTTCACGCTGGACCGGGTGAACAAGTCGTCGGCCAGTTTCGACCCGGCCAAGCTGCGGGCGTTCCAGGAGCATTACTTCCGGGCGTTGCCGGCCGAGCAGAAGGTGGAAAAGGTGCTGCCGTTTTTGGTGAAGGCGGGGCTAGTCGCCGAACCGATTCAGCCCGAGACGCAGCAGTTTGTGGCCCGAGTGGTCGAGGCCGCCGGCGACCGGCTGAAGGTGGCGGGCGACATCCTGGACTTCGACGAGTTCTTCGTGGCCGACGACGCCCTGGCGTATGATGAAAAGGACTTTGAAAAGCGCCTGCGGGGCGACCAGACTGCGGTCGGATTGCTCCGGCAGTTCCGCGAGCGGTTGGCGGCCGCCGAGCCGTTCGAGCCGTCCGCTCTGGAAGCGGCGCTCAAGGGGTTCGTCGAAGAGCAGGGAGTGAAGATTGGACAGATCATCCATGCCTTGCGGGTGGCGACCACCGGCAAGGGGGTAGGGCTCGGCATGTTCGACGCCCTGGCCCTGCTGGGCCGCGAGCGGTGCCTGGCCCGGATCGATCGGGCATTGGCCCAGGTGTAACGAATGCCGGGAGCCGGCGGGTGCCAAGGCGGCCACCGGCTCCGGCTGGGGGCCACTACTGGGTGCCACTGGCTCCGCCAGTGCCAAATCGTCCGGACGAAACCACCGCCGGCGCAAAATCGGTTGATTCCACCAGCCAAAACGTAAGTACAATCTAGATTCCTTGTTGGTCCGCGTGGCTGAGCGGCCCTGGCTGGGTGCCACTGGCTCTGCCAGTGCGAGTGCGGAACCGGCGCCGGGTTGCACTGGCTTTGCCCGTGGGGAACAGGTGGCAGCAACGAGCTTCGTTGTGGCCCGCACAGCGGACTCTACCAATGCTGCCGGGCCGAACCACAAACCAACCGAGGCCGCGGACCAGAAACGTACACGCCCGCTGGATAGCCGTTTAACGATTCACCACTTTGTTCGCGCAGGAGTCGCGAAACATCATGGCCGACGAAAAAACTGATCGTTCTTTGGATTTTGTGCGGGCAATCGTGGCCGAGGATAACCGCACCGGCAAGTACGGCGGTAAGGTCATTACGCGGTTCCCGCCCGAACCCAACGGCTATCTGCACATCGGGCATGCCAAGAGCATTTGCCTGAACTTCGGCATCGCTCAGGAGAACGGCGGCAAGTGCAACCTGCGGTTTGACGACACCAACCCCGTCAAAGAAGAGCAGGAGTACATCGACAGCATCAAGGAGGACGTCCGCTGGCTGGGCTTCCAGTGGGATAACGAGTTCTACGCCTCGGACTACTTCGAGCAGCTTTACGAGTGGGCGGTGCTGTTGATCAAGGCCGGCAAGGCCTACGTCTGCGATCTCACGCCCGAACAAATCCGCGAGTATCGCGGCACGCTGACCGAGCCGGGCAAGAACAGCCCTTACCGCGACCGCAGCGTGGAAGAAAACCTCGACCTGTTTGAGCGGATGCGCAAGGGCGAGTTCCCCGATGGTTCGCGGACGTTGCGGGCCAAGATCGACATGGCCTCGCCCAACCTCAACCTGCGCGATCCGGTGATGTACCGCATCCTGCACGCGCACCATCACCGCACCGGCGACAAGTGGTGCATCTACCCGATGTACGACTGGGCGCACGGCCAGAGCGACTGGATCGAAGGCATCACGCACTCGATCTGCACGCTGGAGTTCGAGAATCACCGCCCGCTGTACGACTGGTTCATCGACGCCATCCGCGAGGCCGGCGGCAGCCCGCCGGGCGTGACGTACCGGCCGCAGCAGATCGAGTTTGCGCGACTGAATCTCACCAACACGGTGATGAGCAAGCGCAAGCTGCTGGAGCTGGTCCGCAGCAAGTACGTGCGCGGCTGGGACGACCCGCGGATGCCGACGATCAGCGGCCTGCGTCGCCGCGGCTACACGCCCGAGGCCATCCGCGAGTTTTGCCGCCGGATCGGCGTCACCAAGTACAACAGCACGACGGAAATCGCGCTGCTGGAGCAGTGCGTGCGCGAGGATTTGAACCTCCGCGCGCCGCGGGTGATGGGCGTGCTCAAGCCGCTCAAGGTGGTCATCACCAACTACCCGGCCGGCCAGACCGAAATGCTCGAAGCCGTGAACAACCCCGAGGATCCTTCGGCGGGCACGCGCCAGGTGCCGTTCTCGGGCACGCTGTACATCGAGCAGGACGACTTCATGGAGAATCCGCCCAAGAAGTTCTACCGGCTCGCGCCCGGCGCCGAGGTGCGGCTGCGGTACGCGTACTTCATCAAGTGCAACGAGGTGGTGAAGAACGACGCCGGCGAGGTGGTCGAGCTGCGTTGCACGTACGATCCGGAAACTCGGGGCGGCAACGCGCCCGATGGCCGCAAGGTGAAGGCGACCATCCACTGGGTGTCGGCCGATCACGCCCTGAAGGCCGAGGTCCGGCTGTACGATCACCTGTTCACCCAGGCCGATCCGGACGACGTGCCGGAAGGGGCCGACTGGAAGGCGAACCTCAACCCGGACTCGCTCCAGGTGCTCAGCCCTTGCTACGTGGAGCCGAGCCTGGGCAAGGCGGCCGCGCTGGACTTCTTCCAGTTTGAGCGGCAAGGATATTTCTGTGTGGACCCCGACAGCCAGCCCGGGGCCCTAGTGTTCAACCGTACGGTATCGCTCAAGGACACTTGGCGAAAGATCCAGCAGCAGGAGCAGGCGTAGCCGACGGCGGGGCAGGGCCCCGCCGTAGCGGGCGAGCCGTGCGAAGGAACGGGTTGAGCGGCCGGTCCGGGCGGCGCGGGGCTTGCGCATGCGCGTTTTTCAGCAATTACGCGGGGGTAAAGGGGTTACAACCGCCGCTGGCCGATTTATAGTGGAAGTTCCCTTCTAGCTCGCTTCCGTGGCGAATCCCCCGAACCGGTTTCGCCAGCGGTGCGTAAACGATAGCGTTGGATTGCCTGCGCGGGCGTTCGCCCCGCGGGGGTCCTGTACATTGGTCGTGGTGGGCGCGGTGCTGCACGTTTCGGCCCGGTCCCGCCGGTTGCTGCTCCCCGACGAGGTGTTCACCGTGTCGCAGGCTCCCGAAGTTGTCATCCGAACTCGTAACCTCCAAAAGGTTTACCGCGATTTCTGGGGCCGACAGAAAGTCCGGGCGCTCAAGTCGCTGGACTTGGAGATCCATCGCGGCGAGTTGTTCGGGCTGCTAGGTCCCAACGGCTCGGGCAAGACCACCACCATCAAGCTGATTCTGGGGCTGCTGTTCCCCACCGAGGGCGAGGTCACCGTCTTTGGCCGCCCGGCCACCGATGTCCGCAAGAACGAGCGGATCGGCTACCTGCCCGAGGAATCGTACCTGTACCGCTTCCTCAACGCGGAAGAGACGCTCGACTTCTACGGCCGGCTGTTCAACATCCCGGCCAAGGAGCGCAAGAAGCGGGTCGATGAGCTGATCAAGCTGGTGCGGATCGAGCATGCCCGCCGCCGGCAGTTGAAAGAGTACTCCAAGGGTATGGCCCGGCGTATCGGCCTGGCCCAGGCCCTGATCAACGACCCGGAGCTGATTATTTTGGACGAACCGACGACCGGTTTGGACCCGATCGGCGTACGGGAAATGAAGGACATGATTTTGAAGCTGCGCGAGCAGGGCAAAACGATCCTGATGTGCAGCCACCGTTTGGACGACGTGCAGGACGTGTGCGACCGCATCGCCATCCTGCACCAGGGCGAACTGAAGGAGCTCGGCCGGGTCGACAGCCTGCTCAAGGTGGCCGACGTGACCGAGATCCGCGCCACCGGGCTGAGCGACGAGGCCAAGCAGGCCATCCGCAAGGTCATTGCCGAGCATCACGGCGACCTGCTCACGATGGACAACCCCACGACCACGCTGGAAGAGCTGTTCCTCAACATCGTGCAGGACAGCGAGGCCCGGCCTGGCCGGCGTTCCATCCGCGATGGTCAGCCGCCGGTCGCTACCAAGGAACCAGTGTAAGCGCTCCGCCGCGGGGATGGCACCGCCGCAATCGGGACGTGCCGTTGAACAACACATCTAGCCAACATCATCGGGGATGCCACAGCCGTCCCCGGAGCCCGTTCTGGATTGGCCATGGTAATTGAGAACGAACTGCCTCCGTTTTGGGAATGGCTGCCCGGGGCCCTGGGAACCTGGGCGCTCGGCTGTTTGATCCTGGCGGTGGCGGTGGTGGCGATAACGCTGCTGTTTGGGATGGTGGTTTCAGGGCCGGCGGTTGCCTGGCGCCAAACCCGCTATCGCCTGGCCGCGGTCGTTAAGGATCTGCTCTTGTTTTCGCCCCGCCGGGCCTTGGCCATTGCCGGTCTGGCGATGCGTGAATCGATCCGCCGCCGCGTGCTGGTGGTGTTCGTGCTCTATGTGCTGATCCTGCTCTTCGCGGCCTGGTTCCTCGACCCGGCCGACCAGGAAGCCGCCCGCACGTACCTCTCGTTCGTGCTGTTCACCAGCGCGTTTCTGGTGCTGGTGGTGATGCTGCTGCTCTCGGCCTTGAGCCTGCCCACCGATATCGCCGGCCGCACCGTGTACACGGTGGTCACCAAACCGGTCCGCACCAGCGAGATCGTGCTGGGGCGGATCATCGGCTTTACGGCCATCGGTACCATGCTGCTGGCCCTGATGTCGGTGGTCAGCTACGTGTTCGTGGTCCGGGCGTTCGATCACCGGCACGAGATCGATCCCGAACAGGTGCGCGAGGTGAAGGTGTACGCCGATACCGGCGACCGCATCGACCTCCGCGGCGAAACGAACGACGCGTTCCGCCACCGGCACCAGTTCAGCATCCGCAAGGGGAGCGAGCACGGCGTGACCGACATGCCGCTGGTCGATACCCCGCGCAACGACGAAGAACTCAACCCGCACCGCGGCGTGGTCCAGGGCCACTGGCACAAGGTTACCCGCCGCGAGCGTAACGGCCAGGTGAGCTACGAGGTCGGCCCGCCCGAAGGGCAACTGGTCGCCCGCATCCCGATCTACGCCCGGCACGATAACCCCGCGCAGGGCCGCTACGGCCTGACGTTCCTCGATCGCAACGGCACGCCCACCCTCAAGGGCATCAACGTCGGTAACGAGTGGACGTACCGCAGCTACATCGAAGGGCAGACCGGCGCCGCCGCCATCTGGCACTTCGAGGGCATCACGCCCGAGCGGTTCCCCAACGGCCTGCCGCTGCAAATGACGCTCCGCGTGTTCCGCACCCACAAGGGCACGATCACCGAGGGCGTCAACGGCAGCATCCGCCTGGTGAACCCCAAGAACCCCAATATCCGGTCGACATTCATCGACTTCCGGGCCAAAGAGTACTCGATCTACGAGCACTTCATTCCCCGCACGCTCCGCGGCGTGGACCCCAACAACCCGGCCAACACCATCGAGCTGGACCTGTTCGCCGGTTTGTATCCGCTGGTCGAAGACGGCGAGCTGAAGATCGAGATCCGCTGCAACGACCGCGCCCAGTACTTCGGCATGGCCAAGCCCGACCTGTACATCATGGCCGCCGAAGGCTCGTTCCTGATGAACTTTGCCAAGGGCTACTTCGGCATCTGGATGCAGTTGGTGCTGATCGTGTCGCTGGCCGTGATGTTCAGCACGTTCCTCAACGGCGCCGTGGCCATCCTGGCGGCGGCCGCCGGCGGCATCAGCGGCTACTTCACCCGCATGATCGAGGAGATTGCGGCCGGACCCGAGTATGGCGGTGGGCCGATCGAGTCGTTCTACCGCATCGTCACCCGCCGGCCGATGGCAACCGAATTGGAACCCAGCCTCACCGCCACGGTGGTGCAGTCCTTGGACTACGGGATCGAAGCCGTCCTGGGCGTGGTAGCGCGCATGCTGCCCAACATGGGCGGGCTGTCCGACGCCGACTGGGTCACGTCGGGCTTTGATGTGCCGACCGACGTGCTGCTGATCCAGTTCTGCACGGTGATCGGCTTTGCCATCCCGCTCTACGTGCTGGGACACTATATCCTGAGAGGTCGCGAGGTGGCCGCATGAATCGCACACTCCGCAACAAGGCGATCTACCTGGTGCTCATGGCGTTGTTGCTGGTGCCGCTCTCGTGGCTGGGCCAGCCGGCCACGGTGGCCACCGAAAGCGACTCCAGCGGCGGCAGCTCCGGCGGCACCCTGGCCCAGTTGCGCGCCGAGTACGATCTGAGCCACGGCAACCTGGGCGAGATCGACCCCACCAGCGAAGCCCTCAAGTTGGCCCTCTTTGGTATGCGGGGCCTGGCCGCGACCATCACCTGGGAGCAGGCCCGCGAATACCAGATGAAAGAGGACTGGACCAACCTCGACCTGAAGCTTGAGCAGATCGCCCGCCTGCAACCGCACTTTGTGATGGTCTGGCGGCACCAGGCCTGGAACCTGTCGTACAACGTTTCGGCCGAGTGGGACGACTACCGCGACCGGTATTACTGGGTGATTCGCGGTCTGAAGTACCTGATGCGCGGCCAGCCGTACAACCGGCACGATACGCGGCTGGTGTGGGACGAAGGCTGGTTCATCGGGCAGAAGATCGGCAAGTCCGACGAATACCGACAGTTTCGCATCCTGTTCCGCGAGAACGCCATTAACCCGATCCATCCCGAGGATCGTCCGGCTCGCGACGAGGACCGCGACAACTGGCAGGTGGCCCGTCAGGCATTCCTCCGCGGCCTGCAAATGTACGAACGCGGCGACGAGCTGCGTGGTGCCAACCCGCTGATCTTCTTCTCTGAGCCGTCGCGTTGCTCGATCCGCTTTGCCGCGGCCAAGGAAGAAGAAGGCGACTTCGAAGGTGACCGGCCCCGCTCGCGCTGGGAGCGTGCCCGCGAGGAATGGCACGAGTTCACCCATCGCAGCATCCCGGCCGCCGGCATGGCCAATGTGTTCATCACCGTGGCCGGCTTTGAGGAGTATGCCCGCGAGCAGGCGGCCGCCGAACAGGAGTTCTACGCACTGCAGCCCGGCTTGCAGCAGCAACTGGAGGCCCAGAAGCGGGCTGCCCTGACCGACGAAGAACGCCAACTGCTGGAAACGCCCGCGGACTCGCTCTCCGACGAGCAGATCGAGGAGCAGGGTAAGCTCCGGCAGCGCATTCAGGTGACGCTGCAAGACTTCATCAACGCCTTGCCCGAGGACAAACGCCCCCTGGCCAACGAGTTGGCCAAGAAGGTGAATCTGGCCCGGTCGCTGGCCCAGGCAGGCTCGGCCGCGCGGTACACGGTGAACTACGACTACTGGGAGAAACGCTGCGAGGCTGAGCAATCGGTACTGGTGCGCACCGTCGATGGCCAGGAAGTGGTGGGCGTGGAGCAGAGCAATACGCTGCTGCTGCCGATTGCCGCCGCCACCGACGAAGAAGAACGCGAAACCACCATTCGCGGCCTGGTGGGCGGTGTGGCTGCCTGGAACCCCTCGGGCGAGATTCGCATCCTCACGCCCAACGGGGATGTGGCGATCATCCAGGCCGAGGGCGTGCGTGAAGTGATCGACCTGGGCGTGGGGGCCCGCCGCGACCTGTATCACGCCTACCAGGCGTATCGCATCGATCCGTTCACGGCCAAGCCGTACTACGAAACGGCCTTTCAGAAGTGGCGGAAGATTCTCGATGCTTACCCGGTGCTGGTGGGCGACGGCGACATCAACGACGATCTGACGATGGCCAGCCGCCGTTACGACGTGTCGTTGCAGCGCCGCAACCTGCCGTTCCCCAAGGACGATTACATCCTCAACGACGTGCTTGAGGCGCGGCCGCCCGATCCGCCGATTGGCGAGTAACGCCGGCTCGTGGCACCAGGGAAGCGTTCTTGAGTACCACGTGGACTGTCGCCGCCACCCCGCCGGAGTTGCCGCCAGGGCACGTACACGTGTGGCGTGCCCGGCTCCAGGGGCGGCGCGACCGCATCGCCCTCTGGGGCTGTCTGGACGACGAAGAACGCCGCCGGGCCCAGGCTTTCTTTCGCCCCGAGCACGGCGAACGGTTTGCCTCCGCCCGGGGGCTGTTGCGTCGGCTGGTGGCCGCGTACACCGGCTTGTTACCGCGCGAGGTCCGTTTTACCGCCGGCACGTACGGCAAGCCGGAGCTTCTGACGCCGCCGGTGCCGCTGGCGTTCAATCTTTCGCACTCCAAGGACTTCGCCCTGGTGGCGTTTGCCCGCAGCGGCCGGCTGGGCGTGGATGTCGAGCAGGTACGCACGCTTTCCGATGCGCTGTCGCTGGCCGAGCGGAACTTTGCCGCCGACGAAGTGCAGTGGCTGAGTTCCACGCCGCCTGAGCAGCAGCCGGAGGTATTCTTCCGCATCTGGACCCGCAAGGAAGCAGTGCTCAAAGCCGTGGGGGCGGGCCTGTGGATCGATCTGCACGGCTTCAGCGTGGTGCCGGTGAAGGGGGCCGGCGAGCTGCTGCCGATGGCCCTCACGCCTGGCGCCGAGCCGGATCCCTGGCGCTGGTACGATTTGGAGCCGGCCGCCGGCTTCCAAGGCTGCGTGGTGTACGATGAGGATGTGACGTCGCTGGCTACCTTTGAAGCCGCCGACCTGGGCTGATCCAGGGACACGCTGGCTGTCAGTTGGATGTGACCATCTCAGTTGAGGCCGCGGTGCGGACCACCCACGAACAGATCGAACCACGTGGGTACGGTTCGAAGCATTGGCGAAGGACTGGTGGCGAAGCCTTCAAGAGGTCTAAGCCGCTCGTGCCGCGGTTCCGCACGCCGTGTGCCGTTTCAGCTCCACCGGCCGCAACCGTAAGCGGGCTACTTGCTCGTCGCAGGTGCGATGGCCGGCTGCACATGCCCGGTCTAGCACGATCGCTTGCTGTCGTGGCTGAGTGATTGCCCCGTTGCGGTGCCCAAGCGGGTGACCGATAATTTTACGTAAGTACCGAAATACCCGATATTCCGGCGCCGCGACCGTGGCGGGCGTCGACACATGCGGGGCAGAAAGCAGACGGGCCGATGGCTGAGCGTCACGCCGAACTCGATACGCGCATCTCCATCAGCACGCCGGAGAATATCGCGTTCGATTACCGCATCGCCGGGCCTTTCCAGCGGTTGCCGGCTTACCTGCTCGACCTGCTGATCCGCAGCACCGTGTTCTTCGTGGCGGCGATCGCGGTGCTGGTGGTCGCCGGCTGGGAGATCGGCCTGGCCTGGGCCCTGATCCTGTTTTTTGCTCTGGATATCTTCTACGGCGGCTTCTTTGAAACCGTGTGGAACGGCCAGACGCCGGGCAAGCGGATCCTCAACCTGCGCGTGGTCACCATCCAGGGCGAACCGATCAGCCCTTACCAGGCCGTGCTGCGAAACATCCTGCGGATCGCGGATGGGTTCCCGTACATCGGTGTCGAGACGGCCGGCTTCCCGCTGTTCCAGGTCGGCCTGTTTTCCATGATGGCCAGCCGCCGTTATCAGAGGGTGGGCGATCTGGTGTGCGGCACGATCGTCGTGTCGGAAGAACAGCAATCGGCCTTCGGCGTGCTGCAAACGGTGCCGCCCGAGGCCTTGGCCCTGGCCGCCGAGATTCCCGCCGGTTTCGAGGTGACCCGCTCGTTGGGCCTGGCCCTCAGCACCTATGCGCACCGCCGGTCGATGTTCGGCTGGGCGCGACGCGAGGAGATCGCCCGGCACCTGGGCGAGCCGCTGCGGCAGCGGCTAGGGCTGACGCTGCAACAGATCGGCAGTTACGACACACTGCTGTGCGCGCTGTATCATAAGACATTTGTCGAAACGCGCCCGGGGCAGGAGTTGGCCGGCCACACGCCCGCCTCGCCGTTTGCCCCGGCCCCCCTTGCTCCGCCCGGCCCTCCGTGGCAAACGTGGCCGCAGCCGCCCGAGCAATACGCGTATGGCGGTTATGGTCCGCCCGGCGGTGCCCGGTGATTGTTTCAGCACACAAGTTCAGGCGGCTGCCGTGCATACGTCGCAGGCGAGGTATCTGCACTCGTTGCGATCGCGCAGGCGTGTGGCCGCCATGCCGCGGATCAGCTAGGGCGACTACGTACGCAGATGCGGTCGGTTTCCTCGTAGCCTCGAATCATCAGCAATCATGAAAGTTGCCGAGCTGCTGGCCCATCGTCAGAGCAATTGGAGCGAGTTGCAGCATTTGTGCGCGCAGATGGAAACGAGGTCCCGCCGCAAGATTCCGCCCGAGATGCTCACGCGGATGGCGTCGCTTTACCGTTCGGCCTGTGCCGACTTGGCTTTGGCCGACGCCTACCAGCTTCCGCCCAGCACCGTGCGGTACCTGCACCAACTGGTGGCCAACGCTCACAATCAGCTTTATCGCAGCCGCAGCTTCAACTACAGCGGCTGGCTGCGGAGTCTGTTTGTCGAAGTGCCGCAGCGGCTGTTTCATGACAACGCCCTGCGGGCTTCGTTCCTGCTGTTCTTTGGGTTGTTCATCGCGTCGTACTACCTGGCGTCGAACAATCGCGCGCTGGCTGAGATCCTGGTGGGCGAAGATTTCATCTCCGCCCTTGAAAGCATGTACGCTGCGCCGCCCAATAGTTCCGGCCTCTCGATGGGGCTTGCCCGAACCGGCTTCTACATCCAGCACAACGCCACCATCGGTTTTCGCTGCTTTGCGATGGGCGTGTTGCTATTGGGGCTGGGAGGGCTGTTCGAAGTGAGCTTCAACGGCATCGTGCTGGGCGGTGCATTCGGCTACATGGCCAGCCTGCAAACCTCGGCCAAGGAGCATTTTTTCGAGTTCGTCACGGCGCACGGGCCGTTCGAGCTGACGGCGATCGTGTTGTCGGCGGCGGCCGGCATCCGGCTGGGCTTTTCCATCGTCCACACGCGAGGACTAACGCGGCTGGCCTCGCTGCGGCTGGCCGGACGCGAAACGCTGCCGGTGATGATGGCCGCCGCGATCCTGTTTTGCCTGGCGGCGTTCATCGAAGGTTACATTTCGCCCTCGCAACTGCCTTATGTGGTAAAAGCCAGCGTGGGGGCACTGTCGTGCCTGGCATTGATGGTGTACTTCGTGCTGCTGGGCTTGCCGACGGGGCCGCGGCCGGCTCCCGCCGACGAATCCGCCGCAGCCGCCGGCACCTGGGAAGCCGCTTTAGTCGCCGACGAAGATTGATATTGCCCGCGGCGGCGAACAACCGCCGCGGCACCGGTGACCTTTCATCCATACGCAATGATCCGGCGCGAATCGCCGGCCACACGTTCCCTATGCAGCTTGACGTTACCCGCATCACCATTCGCGAGCGAGGGATCTTCGATCTGCTCGATCTCGGCCTGCGCGTGATGTGGGTGTATGCCGGGCCGCTGCTGGCGGCTGCGGCCCTGGGCATCCTGCCGCTGATGCTGCTCAACACGCTATTGCTGGCGCCGATTGTGCCGGACGCATCGCAGTACGACCTGAACGACTACTACGAGGAGTCGATCTACACTGAAGACGTGGCGTACTACCTGTACTGTGCGCTACTGCTGGTGATGATCGAAGTGCCGCTGGCGACGGCGCCCATGACACTCTACCTGGGCCGGGCCGTGTTTGAAGAACGCCCCTCGTTCCGCAGCTTGTGGCAGAACTACTGGGAGATGTTTCCGCAGTTGTTCCTGTCGCGGGTAGTGCTGAGAACGCTGTGGCTGACGCCGTCCATCCTGGTGCTCTTGAGCAACGAACCTGGGATGATCTTCCTGGGGACGTTGTTTTTGCCGCTGCCGTTTCTGGTGCGGCCGTTCACGACCGAGGTCATCCTGCTGGAGCGGAACCCGATCCGGGCACGGAGCTCCGATACCGTCAGCACGTACCGCCGCAATACGATGCTGCACGCCGGTTCGTTTGGCGATTTGTTTGGCCGCTGGTTCGTGGTGCTGCTGCTGACCGGGTTCTGGTTGCTGACTCTGTGGGCAGCCACGACAGAAGTGTACAAGCTGCTGACGGGCGTAGAGGCCAGCGAGTATTTCGATTACGCCTGGTTGTTTCCCGCGGTGTTGTGGTTCGTGGTCGCCTACGCCACCGTGGTTCGGTTTTTGAGCTACCTCGACCTGCGCATCCGCCGCGAAGGCTGGGAGGTAGAGCTGCGCATGCGGGCGGAAGGTAGCCGCCTGGCACGGCAGCTCACGTGATCCGTTTGCAGGTGGTGATCCGGTTTGTCGTCAACGCGGTGAGCTGAAAGAGGTAACCAACCGCCCGTCACCGACCGCGGCCAATGTGATCCATCATGATGAAAGCGCGCGAGTTCACCCGATGGCTGCTGCTGATGCTGGCTCTGTTGACGTGGCCAGCCGGGCAGCGCTGCGCGCTGGCTGACCTGACGCCCGACGGGGCGGTGGAACTGGGCCGGGAAACGCTTTCTAAGGGAGTGCTGAATCGTCACCCCTGGTACGACAGCAGCACCGACGATGTGAAGCTGGTGCCGCTCAGGCAACAAGCGCAGTCGCAATCATCGAGCTGGGACTGGGATTGGGAGTGGCCCGACTGGACCTGGGAGTTCAACCTCTTTGGCTCCACGTTTTCGGTGAATCTGTTCACGCTGTTGATGTGGGCCGTGGCGCTGATTCTGGCGTTCTTCCTGGTCCGCTACTTGATCCGGCTGTACGAACGCCGCGAGATCGAAGATGCCAACGGCGATGACGAAGAAGCCGTCCAGACCACCGACGCCGATCGGGTTGAAGCCCTGCCGGTTGTGGTCAAACGCGAGGTGAGCGATCTGCGCGGCGAAGCCCGCCGCCTGGCCGACGCGGGCCGGTACTCCGAAGCCATCGTGTACTTGTACAGCCATCTGCTGGTGCAGTTGGACCGCCACCAGGCGATCCGGCTGGCCAAGGGCAAGACCAATCGTCAGTATCTCGGCGAGGCCGCGGCGACCAGCGGCGACCTCGGGCCGATTGTGGAACGCACGATGACGGCCTTTGAGGACGCGTACTTCGGCCATCACGAACTGCCGGCAGCCGCGTTTGAAGCCTGCTGGGGCGACGTGCAGCGGCTCGATACCATCGTCCGGCCGCAGGAGGTGATGGTATGAAACCGCGGATCACCTGGGCCATGGCAGCGCTGGCATTGATGGTCGGCGGCTGCGGTTTGGACGCCACCGAACTGGAAACCGAGTACGGCTCGCGGATGTCGATACGGGGCGGCAACAGCAGCGTGAACGGCACCGGCGTGCTGGCCGAGATGTACGAAGCCCAGGGCAATACCGTCAGCAGCGCGCGGCGGTTGTCGCCTCGGGTGGAACATGCCGACACGATCGTCTGGTTTGTCGAAGACGGCAACCCGCCGAGCGAGGCCGCTATCGACTGGCTGGACAACTGGCTGTATTGGCCGGACCACACGCTGGTCATCGTGCTGCGCGATTTCGACGCGGCGCCCTTGTACTGGCGGAAGGTGCTGTCGCAAGCTCCGGCGGCCCAGCAGCAGGAGATTCTCAACCGCCAGGCGGAAGCCGACACCGAGTTTGCCCGGCTGCGGCTTTCGTTTCCGCCGGGCGTGAGCGATTGGACGTGGTTCGAATACGACTCGACCAATAAGCCCCGCCAGGTGACGACTCTGGCCGGCGATCCTCAGTGGATCCGCGGCGTCGATCCGTCCAAGGTGGAGATCGAATTGCACGGCCGGTTGGTGCCCGACCTGGCCGAGGACCGCATCCTGCTGCGTTCGGAAGACGATCCCATCGTGATCGAGCGCAATGTGCATGGCAACAAGGTGATCGTGGTCGCCAACGGTTCGTTCCTGCTCAACCTGCCGCTGGTGAACAAGGAACACCGCAAGCTGGCTGGCGCGTTGATCAACGCATCGACCTCAGGGCAGGGCGACGAGGTGGTTTTCCTGGAAGCCGGCGGCGACGTGGCCGTGAGCGATAGCGACGAGCCCGAGGGGCTGCCCTCGGCCTGGCGCTACCTCAATACGCCGCCGCTCAGCTACCTGCTGCGCTCGATCATCTTCTTTTCGATGGTGATGATCTTTGCCATGTGGCCGATCTTTGGCGTGCCCCGCGAGGAGTCGCAGCGGCACCTGATGGACTTTGGCCGGCATGTCGAAGCGCTGGGCAGGCTGCTGGCTCGTACCCGTAACGCCCGCTACGCCTGGAGCCGGATCGCGCTGTATCGCCAACTGACCGAAGGTTCGCGCCGCCCCGGTGAGCCATCTTCGCAGCCGCCAAGCGGTGGTTCCGAAGTGACGAGTGCCGCAAGCACGAGCCGACAACCGCCGGGCGAAGCCACGCCGCCGGCGAGCGGACTCTACGGATAATGGGCCAACGAACACACGCCGCCCCTGGATAAATAAAGAACGCCCCCCATCGACTCTCAGGGAGAGCCGCAAATCCATGAACGAAGCATTCCGACCGCCGGCGGGCGGGGACACGATCGAGTTCCGCTGCCATCAGTGCGGCAAGCTGCTCCGCTCGGGCGGGGCGTTCGCCGGCAAGCAATCCAAGTGCCCCAACTGCGGCGCGATGGTCGATATTCCCGCCGCCGATGCCGGGCAGCCGCCTGGGCCGCCTTCGGGGCCGATGCCCGATCAACCGGTGCCAGGCATGCTGCAAGGGACGCCCGGCTATGCGCAGCCCTGGGGGCAGACACCACAGCCCAGTCCGGTGGAGCAGGGCGGATACGGCCAGGGCCCCTGGGCCAACCCGGTGGGGCCTGCTGCTGCGCCTCCGCCTGTCCCTCCGCAGACGCCACCACAAGTGCCGCCGCCCACGTCCGGTGCGTACCCCGGCGGAGCGTATCAACAGCCGTATCCCGGCCCGGTTCAAGGCACGCCTGTCGGCATGCCCCTGGGCACACCTGTGGCCGCGGCCCCGCAGCAACGTTTTGACCGATTGCCCAAGATTTCGACTCATAGCCCCGGTGGCGGCCGCGAAACGCCGATTCGCCGGGTCTTCGAGCGGATCATGGCCCAGGTCCGCAAGATCTACGTCGGCCAGGATGAGCTGGTGTTGGGCAGCCTGGTGGCGCTGTTCTCCGGCGGTCACGTGCTGATCGAGAGCTTCCCCGGCCTGGGCAAGACGCTCTTTGTGCGCACGCTGGGTCAGGTGCTGGGCTGCAAGTTTGGCCGCATTCAATTCACGGCCGACTTGATGCCTTCAGACATTACCGGCTCGCCGCTGTTTGACATGAAGACGCAGGAGTTCCGGTTCCGGCCGGGCCCGGTGTTCACGCAACTGCTGCTGGCCGACGAGATCAACCGCTCGCCGGCCAAGGCCCATGCCGCGCTTTTGGAAATCATGCAGGAGCGGAACGTCACCGTCGATGGCGTCACGCACAAGCTCGAACGGCCGTTCCTGGTACTGGCCACGCAAAACCCGATCGAGTCGGAAGGCACCTACAACCTGCCCGAGGCTCAACTCGACCGCTTCATGTTCAAGCTGATCGTGGAGTATCCGCACGAGCAGGAAGAAGCCGAGATCCTGCGGATGCACAGCCAGCAGGTGGACGTGGAGCGGCGGTTCCGCGAGGAACTGGAGACGGTCACGTCGCCTGAGGAGATCGTCCAACTGACCGAGGAGTGCGGCAAGGTTCGCGTCGACGACAAGCTGGTCGACTACATCAACAAGCTGGTCCGGCTCACGCGGCAGTGGCCGCAGTTCTACATGGGCGCTTCGCCCCGGGCGGGTATTACGCTCATGCAGGGGGCGCGCACGTTGGCGGCGTTCCGGGGACGCGATTACGCCGTGCCCGACGACGTGGTGGAACTGGCCCTGCCGGCGCTGCGGCACCGCGTGGTGCTGACGGCCGAGGCCGAGGTGGAAGGCCGCCAGGTGGACGAAGTGCTCACGCAAATGATCCGCACCGTGGAGGTTCCCCGGCTTTGATCACGCTGGCCCTGCTGCTCGTGCCGCCGCTGGCCGCGCTGATCGCGCTGGCCAGGCTGGGGCGGATCTATCCCACGCGGCTCCTGGCGGGGCTGGCGGCGCTGCCCATTGTGCTCAGCGTGCCGGGGATCTTCTGGGAGTCGCTCCATCGGCCGCTGATCCAACTGCGGCTGGGCGGCTGGGAACTGGAGGTCGGCGCGGTGCTGCTGGTCGGGCTGGCCGTGGCCGCGCTGGCGGCCGTCGATGCCTTCTCGCTGCCCAAGCGCGACACGTTTTCGGCCGAGCGGCAGATGGGCCGCGTGGCCTCGCTCAAGCAGAAACACGACGTCGAGCTGACGCTGCTCAACCATTCCAGCCGCGACTGGACGGTCAACGTCCGCGACGGCGTGCCGCCCGACCTGCATCCCACGCCGCAACAGTTCGCGCTGCGGGTGCCTGCCCGCAGCCGGGCCACCAAACGTTATCAGCTCCGCAGCACGCGCCGCGGGGCGTTTGAACTGACGCAGGTTTTTCTGCGGGCGGTGAGCCGGCTACGGCTCTGGCAGCGGCTGCTGTCCTATCCGGTGAAAAACACGCTGCACGTGTACCCGGACATGAAGCAGCTCTCGGAGTACGCCGTGCTGGCGCGGCTCAACCGGCTGAACCTGCTGGGCGTACGGCGCACTCGGCGGATCGGGCAGGACAACGAGTTTGAACGTCTGCGCGATTACATCGTGGGCGACAATTACAAGCACATCGACTGGCGCACCACGTCACGTCGCCGCAAGCTCACGGTGAAGGAGTTCCAGCGGAACCAAAGCCAGACGCTGGTCTTCATGGTCGATTGCGGCCGCATGATGACCAACCAGGCCGAGAACCTGTCGCTGCTCGATCATGCCTTCAACGCCATGTTGATGCTCTCGTACGTGGCGCTCAGTCACGGCGACGCGGTGGGCCTGATCTGCTTCTCCGACGAGATCCATACCTACGTGCCGCCCAAGGCGGGCCGCAGCCAGATGAACCGGCTGCTGCACGCCTCGTTCGACCGGTTCCCGCGGCTGGTCGAGTCGCGCTACGACCAGGCGTTCTTGTATCTCAACGCCCATTGCCGCAAACGCTCGCTGGTGATCTTCATCTCCAACGTGATCGACGAGGTGAACTCGCACCAGATCCAGCGGTACCTGGCCAACATGGTCGGACGGCATTTGCCGCTGGCGGCGCTGCTCCGCGACCGCAGCTTGTTCAAGGCGGTCGACGAGCCTGCGCCCTCGGGCGAAGCGCTATATCGCGCGGCGGCCGCGGCCGACATTCTCATCTGGCGGCACCAGGTGTTGGCCGATCTGCAGGCGCGGGGCGTGCTTTCGGTAGATACCTTCCCCGAGGATCTGACCGCGCCCTTGATCAATCGCTACCTGGATGTGAAAGCGCGTCATCTGCTGTGAGCGGCGTCACCCGGCCGCCGTCCACTCGTAGTACCTGCGCAGCCAGGCGGCGCACTTGCGCCAGATGGTGTGTCACCAGCAGCGTCGGCAGCGGATACTCGGCCAGCACGCGTTCCAGGTAGGTGATGATCCGGTCTTGCAGCGGCTGATCGAGGGCCGAGAGCGGCTCGTCAAGCAGCAACAGCTCCGGGCCTCGCAGCAGTGCCCGACCTAACGCCACCCGCTGCCGCTGGCCGCCGCTGAGCGTGTGCGGCTGCCGGGCAAGCAGGTCGTCGATCTCGAGCATCTCGACCACGCGGTCAAAGCTCAGATGCCCCGAGCCACACCAGCGCGTGCCGTATTGCAGGTTTTGCCGCACGCTCAGGTGAGGGAACAGGCACAGGTCCTGAAACACCATGCCGATGCCGCGTTGCTCGGGCTTCACGTGGATACTTCGCTCGGTATCGCACAAGACGCGGTCGCCCAGGCGGATGAACGCCTGACGCGGCCGTAGCAGCCCCGCCAGAATCGACAGAATGGTGGTCTTGCCGCTGCCCGAGGGACCTACCAGCGCGGTGACTCCGCCGGGCACGGTGAACTGGGCCCGGAGTTGAAAACCGGTCGGGTAATCGTGCTGGCAATCGAAGCTGAGTACCATGGTGCGGCCCGCCGGTCAGTCGTGGATGGTGCCCAGTCGAGCGCGGCCGCGGCGCTCCAGATACTCGCCCACCGCCAGCGCGCTGGCGGCCAGAGCGATGGAAACGATCACAATCCCCCGGGCTTGCTCCAAGCCGCCGGGCGTTTCCAATTCGCTGTACACCAGCAGCGGAATGGTTTGCGTCACGCCGGGGATGTTGCCGGCGATCATGATCGTGGCGCCGAACTCGCCCAGGCTGCGGGCGAACGCCAGCACCACGCCGGCCACGATACCGTGGCTGGCCAGTGGCAGCGTCACCGTGCGGAAGGCGTTCCACCGCGAGGCTCCCAGCGTGCGTGCTGCCTGCACCAGCCGCGGATCCACGCCGCTGAACGCCAGGCGGATCGAGCGAACCATCAGCGGAAAGGCCGACACCGCCGCGGCTAGAGCCGCACCCTTCCAGTCGAACACCAGACGTAAGCCCAACCAGCGTTCCAGCGGTTCGCCCAGCCAGCCGTGCCGTCCGAACAGCACCAACAGCAGGTAGCCGGTCACCACCGGCGGCAACACCAGCGGCAGGTGCAGCAGCGTTTCCACCAGGCTTTTGCCGCGAAATTGTCGCCGCGCGAGCAGCCAGCCCAGCCCGATGCCCAGCGGCAAGCTGGCAGCCACGGCAACCGTGGCCACGAGCAGGCTCAGCCGGATGGCATCGAGTTCGGCGGCGGTGAACATCGCGGTTCAATCGTGGGCAGCGTTGGTCGATGGTGGTGCCGGCTCGAAACCGTGCCGGCGAAAGACGGCGGCCGCTTCGTCGGAGGTCAGGTAGTCGTACAATTGCCGCGCGGCAAGCCGCGCCGGCTTGCGATCGATCAGCACCAGCGGATAGCGAATCGGTTCGTGTGTGCTGACATCGAGCGTGGCAACCGTTTCTACGGCGTCGGAGCTAAGCGCATCGGTGGCGTAGACGATCGCCGCCTCGGCTTCGCCGCGTTCGACGTACGTCAGGGCGATGCGTACGTCCTGCCCTCGCACGATCTTCTTCTGCTGGACCAAGGGTTGCATAAGGCCGGCGGCTTCCAACGCTTCGCCGGCGTACATACCGGCCGGAACCTGCTCGCCGGCCAGAGCCACAAACCGCACGCGGTCGCTCAGGAGGTCTTCCAGGCTGCGGACGCCGGCCGGGTTGCCACGCGGTACGACCAGCACCAGGCGGTTCTGTAGCAGCGTCTTGCGATCGGCGGCCAGGTTGGCCTGCGAAATCGCATCGGCCCAGTGCTCGCTGGCCGAGAGATACAAGTCCGCCGGCGCACCCGCCAGAATCTGTTGTGCCAGCGCATTGGATGGCCCGGCGGCGAGCCGTACGGTAAGGCCGGTGGCGCTGCGAAAACCTTGCACAGCTTCGTCCACGGCGTCGCGTGTGCTGGCGGCCACCAGTATCGTGAGCGGTTCCGCCGTTTCACCACCGGTTGCGTTCCCCTCGGTGGTCGATGCGCTGGCGCCGCAGCCGGCAGCTATGAGCGCCGACAGCGTGAGGATCACGCCTGCGAACCGAGGACATGAGAGGAACATCATCGTGGTGCGCTGCCAAGGTTTCCGGGAAGAGGTTCGGCCGGCACTTTAGGTCACGCTGGTGAGCGAGCCGGTTTGCCGGACCTGGTAGCCGGGCATGGCTCCCAGAAGTTCGCGCCACGCGGGCGAACGCACCAGCTTGACCAAGGCGGTCAGACGCGGATCGCCTTCCAGCGCAGCCGGGTAGCACAGGTCGTAGCTTTCCCAGCGGATCGGCACAAAGCCCAAGCCCGCTTCTTCACTGACCAGGCGAATGCACACGCCGGCATCGGCCCAGCCGGAGCGAATGGCCGCGGCCACCGTGCGATGGTCGGCGGCGATGCGACGCCAGGGGCGAGGACGGCCGAACAGTTCGTCGAGACACTGCCGGGCCCCGGAGCCGGGCTCGCGCGCCACCCAGCGGAGCCTGGCACGCACCAGCGCGTGTAATCGGGGCGGCTTGGTATGCGGGCTGAGGGCGACTCCTTGTTCCCAGTCGGCCAGTCGCAGCAGATGAAAGCCGGGACCCAGCGCTTGCAACACGGCTCGTTCGTTGCCGGTGCTCTCGGCCGGACCCAAATGAACGCCAGCCACGTGCACCCGGCCCGCCTTAAGCAGCTCGAGTGCCTGGTGACTGGAGCGGGCCAGCGCAATCATGCGAAACGGTGTTTGCCGCTGGTACTCGGCGGCCAGAAGCGATGCCGCCGGATCGCAACCGGCAAGGACCAACGTGGCGCTGGCCGTGTGCTGAGCCGTGGGGGTAGGTTGCCAGCCCGGCGGGCCCGAACCGCCAGGAGCGGCCGGGGCGAGGCCGTCGTGTGCCACCAGACCTTGGCAGGTGGTTTCGGCCGGATAGAGCCACTGTTGCCCTGCCACTTCGGCCAACCAATAGCGGCAGGCCTGTTGTGCGGAGTGCGGGGAACTTGGTTCCCAGGCCCAGCGGGCAGAAGGCGTGTCGGCCGCGGCTGGTTCGAACAACTCCTCGACCGTGCAGCCCAGGACGCGCGCCAGGGCTAGGGCCGCCGCGACGCTAGGCACCAGGCGACCGCCTTCAATGGCGCTGACCGCCGTGCGCGAAATGCCGGCGCGAGCGGCCAGTTCACCCTGCGACCAGCCTTGCGCCTGGCGAAATTGACGAACCCGATTGTGCGCGCTGTGTGTCATGATCCTGCCATGCTAGGTCAGGATCATGGCTCGGTCAAACGGTTAAAGACCGAAAAACGCCGAGGGATGGATTCGGTGGATGGGGGTTAGCGCACCGCCGGGATGCGCGGGTCGGGGAGGATGACCGTGCCAACGATAGGAACAACCCGCGGCTTGGACTTTACGGCGTTTGAAGAGTTCGCGCCCCGCATAGCGGTTCCTACGAGGGCTGCGCGTTACGCCGCTTGGTGACTTCGGCTTCCAGGATCGCTACCACTTCGTCGATGGTCAGATCATCGGTGGCGACGATCACCGCGTCGGCAGCCGGTTTCAGCGGCCCGACTTCGCGGCGGCTGTCGCGGGCATCGCGCTGTTGCTGTTGCGACAACACTTCTTCAAACGTGATGTCGCTGCCGCGTGCCCGCAGCTCCTCCCAGCGGCGGCGTGCCCGGGTTTCTGGGCTGGCGGTGACAAAGAACTTGCACGCCGCGTCGGGGAACACCACGGTGCCCTGGTCGCGGCCTTCGGTGACAATGTCGCGGCCCTCGCCGATCTGCCGTTGCAGGGCGACCATGTGCTCCCGCACGCCCGGGTTGTCGGCCGCGTAGCGGGTGAGCGCGGTGATTTCGGGCGTGCGGATCTCGGCGGTGACGTCCTGCCCGTCGACCAGCACGGTGTCGTTGACCAGTTCGATCTTGATCCGGCTGGCGACCTCCACAATGGCGGCCGGATCGTTCCAGTCGATGCCGTCGCGGCGCGCGGCCCAAGCCACGCTGCGGTACATGGCGCCGGTGTCGAGCATGCGAAAGCCCAACCGTTCTGCCAGTCGCCGGGCAACGGTGCTTTTGCCGGCGCCAGCCGGTCCGTCAATGCAAATGATCATCGCAAGCTCAAACGAATATGGCGCAAGTCGATCGGGACGCAGCGACACGCCCCTTCGGCGCTACCAGGAAACGGAAAGGGCCAGATACCACCACTGACGGCGGCGCCACGCGGTGGGCCAGCCGCCATTTAACCGGACCGACCGCCTGGCCGACAAGCGGGCAAGGGGCGCGTGGGGCGTGCGGGGCGTGCAAAGGCGCTCGCACGAACGAGAACGCTACGAGTGCGTCGAGCGGTGGTCGGTGCGCAGTCGCCGATCGTGCGGAGCGTTCTCCAGGCCGTGCGGACGATGGGGCCCTTCGATGGTGCGGGCTGGGTGATCCTCTTCCGGAGCCCGCAGCGGTTCGCCGGTCCGCCGGCCGAACATCTTGCCCAACCACGAAGTGAGGGCCGCCGGCAGCATCAGCAGGTCGCCGATCAGGGCGGTCACCATCAGCGGCACCATCAGGATGCCGAAGCGAGCGGTGGGCGTGAACGAACTGGCGGCAAAGACAAACATGGCTACGCCGGCGATCAGCGTGGTTTGGGTCATGGCCGCCGCGCAGTGGCCGTAGGCCGCCCAGGCCGCTTCACGCCGTGAAAGGCCGCTGCGCACCCCGCGGTTGAACCACGTGACGTAGTGCAAGGTATCGTCCACCGCTACGCCCAGGGCCACGCTGGCCGTCATCATCGTGCCGATATCGATCAGCACGCCCGACCAGGTCATGGTGCCAAACACTACGGCCGTGGGGAAGAAGTTGGGAATCATCAAGAACGCCGCGGCAGGCAGCGCGAAGATCGGGCCGACCATGCTCCAGGTCAGCACCAGCATCACCAGGCCGATTAATACAAATGCCAGGGCATAGCTTTCCAGCAGGCCCCGCAGCAGTTCGTTTTGCGCCTTGTACACCAGCGGCACCACGCCGGTGTAGGTGGCCGCGGTGGCCAGGGCCTGGCGGCGGCCGGAAAAGATCTCCTGGCCATCGACCGTCACGGTGCATTGCCCGTTGTCGTCGTGGACGACGGCCACGCTGCCATCGGGGTGGTGATAGTGGTAATCGGTACTGATGTTGGCATTGTGCGGCAGCGGGACGGCTTTCCAGCCTTGCTTGCCGGTCAGCGGCTCCAACATCACGATCGGATCGACGGCTTTTTTGATCTCGGAGACAAAGACGCTGTAGTCGATGTCGTCAAACGCGCTCATCCGCAGGCTGATCCGGTACAGCTCCTCGCCGGTTTCCGGATCGTAGGCCAGGTAGCCGCCTCGCTTGAACTGGTCCACCGCCCGCCGCAGTTGGAAGTCCACTTCCTGATCGACCAGGTAGCTGGCCGGGGCTTCGACCTCGCGCGGCGTGAAGGTGGCGATCGAAAGCGTGGTGTTGATGTGCTCCAACGATTCCAGTGCGTGGCGGATGCGGTTGAGCAGCCGCACGTTGTCGAGCATGGGCGGCCGGTTCTCGAGCTGCACTTCGCCGCCGGTGACGTTGGCGGTCAGGTCGAACCACGGCAGCGGGTGCGCCGCCGAGATGCGGTGCACCACGTTAGGCGGCTGCCCTGTGGTGATCACTTTGGCTTCTTTCAAACCGGCGCGATGCAACGCCCGCTCCAATTGCCGGCCGGTGACGTTGTACGGCAGCGGTTCGGTCTGCCGAACGATGGGCAGGCCGGTTTCGTCGGTGGCCGTGTCTTCAAACTCAAGCTGGAAGGTGCCGCCATTCGGTTCGCCGTGCAGCGTGATCACCGCCTGGTTCGAGGTATGGATCACCACTTCCATCGGCACCAGGTCGGCCAGCTTCGATTCGATCCAGGCATAGTCGCGGATGATGCGGGCATTGGGATCGAACAGCTTCATCAGCTTGACGGTGGTTTTCATCTGCGTGGCGGCGCCATAGCCCAGCACGGCCGTGCCGGCCAGCATGAACCCAAACACCAATCCGCCACGATTGAGGACGAAACGCCCGCCACTGCCCAGCCAGCGATGCCAGATGGTTCGCCGGGACGGACGCAGGGCCGCCAGCCGCAGGGCGTCGGCCTCGGACTGCTTGAGCGGCCAGACTTGCAGGGCCGCCGGCAGCAGCACAAACAGCCAGACCAGAGCGGCCATCACCGCAATGGCCGAATACACGCCGAACTTGCGGATCGGCACCAGGTCGCTGATGTACAGCGAAGCCAAGCCCACGGCGGTAGTCAGGTTGGCCAGCGTGCATGGCACCAGCGCCTTGCCGATGGCTCGGACGGGCGCGCCGGCCAGGCCTTCCTCGGCCACGGCGTCGCGATAGTAGTTGACGATATGGATCGCGCCGGAGACCGTCAGCACGTAGATCAGCGAGGGCATCGTCAGCAGGATGGCGTCGACCTTGGCCCCGCTGTACCACACGATGGCCAGGCTGGTCAGCTCGCTGAAGATCGACGTAAAGAACACGATCAGTGTGAGCTTCAAATTGCGGAAGCAGATCAGGCAGAATAAAAAGCCCACGCCAAACGACAGCATCGCCAACCGGCGGAGCGATTCCTCGCCCTCGCGGTCGATGGCCATGTTGTCGACCGGCGGACCGCCCATGTGTAACTGGCTGGCCGGGATATCGCATTCCTCGACGGCGATCCGGTGCAACTCGCCGACGGTGTTGATGAGTTCTTTCTTGGTCTTGAGCCGGCGCTCCTTGGCTTGCTTTTCCCAGTAGGCTTCGCGCAGTTCGCGGTCGGCCAGCGGGATGACCACGCACGTGAGCCGCTCCTGGAACGGTTCGTTCCACTGCCAGCGGTAAGGTTCGCCCCGGCCGGCTACCTGGATCACCAGTTCGCCGCGATCGACGCGGTAGGTTTGCGCCAACTGACGCACGGCTTCGGCCAGCGTGGGCGTCGGCACGCCGTTGATGCTCTCAACGACTTCGCCCGGCTGCACGCCGGCCGCGGCTGCCGCGGTTTCGATTTCGACTTCGTCGATCACCGGGCGGCCGGTGTCGTGGTCTTCGCGCAAGCGCAACCCGTGCAGAAACTGCGGCCCGAACACGGTGCCTTGCAGGCGGGCCATGGCTTCTTCAGGCGGCAGGTTCAGCGGCGGACCCGTGAGCTGCATGAGCAGTTGCGGGCCGGTGATCACGCCTTTGAAGAGCTCCGGCTTTTCCAGCACCTTGCGGGCCAGCAGGTCCAGCCGCTGGTCGGCCAGGGGAGCCGCCATGAACAATTGCCGGCGAAGCTCCAGTTGCGCCGGATCCTCGGGCAGCACCTCGCGGTTGAGCCGCAGATATTCTTCCCACTCGGCGGCGCGCTGCTGCTGCCATTGCGGGCTGGCCATCTCGCGCCAGTTGGGTTGTTCGTTGTTGCCTGCGGTGAGCCGGGCCCCCGGCCAGGTAAGCACCACGGCGTGATCGCTGCCGGCTCCGAAATGCTCCTGGTACCAGAGCAGGTCGGTGGTTTCTTGATAGGCGTCGGGCAGCCAATCCTTCACATCGTTGGTATTGCTGCGGACCGCAAGGATGGCGCCGGGAACGACCAGCCCCAACAGCGCGGCAAACACGCAGAAGATGGCGAACGCGTGCCGCTCAATCAGCCCCTGGTAGAACGCAAACAACTTCTTCATGAGGGCTTGTTGGTGATTGACAGGAGGTGACAAGTGGGACTTCGGGGCGGTGCGCCGCCGGAACCTGCATCCCAAGACGCCGGCACGGCGCGGACCTGGCGCGCAAAGGACCGCTCAGGGTACCGAAAGGCCATTTTAGCGCCTACGCCGATCGGGCGAGGGCATCGCTGGGCCAGCGCAGCGAGTTCACCAAGCTGCCCAGCTTGACGACGCCACGGGGCTAACTGCCGTAGTCCACCTCGTTTACCAAGCACTCTAATCGCCGCAGGCGGATGATGAAGCGGAATCGTTCCCAGGTTTTGCGCCCTCATTGGGAAAGGTGCTGATCGCCAGGGCGGGCGGTTCCCTCGCCGGTGGGGGGGGCGGTGGGCGCCAACATCGATGTTCAACGGGTGGTTCGCTGACGCGGCCGGCGTATTCAGTGCTTGTCGCCGGTGCGGCAGCATACGTGCCAGCCCCTTTGCGCTAGCGGCGGGAACCGATATTTTGGCAGTTCTTCCCCTAACTTCCGCTGTTTCTCGTGATGCCTGCCGAGTGAACCATGAGTGCTGCCAAGAACGCCTTGATCAGTGTCAGCGATAAGAACGGCTTGAGCGAGTTCGCCCGCCGTCTGGCAGCCGCAAAGTTCAACATTTACAGCACCGGCGGCACGCGTAAGTATCTGGAAGATGAAGGCTTAAAGGTTCGCGACATCGCCGAGTACACCGGCTTCCCGGAGATGATGGACGGCCGGGTGAAGACCCTGCACCCCAAGGTCTTTGGCGGCATTCTCTGCCGGCGCGACAATCCCGAGGACATGGTCTCGGTCGACGAGCACGGCATGGTGCCGTTTGACCTGGTGGTGGTGAACCTGTACCCGTTCGAAGCCACGATTGCCCGCGAAGGCGTCACGCCGGAAGAGGCGATCGAGCAGATCGATATTGGCGGGCCGAGCCTGGTTCGGGCGGCGGCCAAGAACCACGCCTTCACGGCGATTGCCACCTCGCCGTCGCAGTACGACGAAATTCTGCAAGAGATCGAAGCCAACGGCAGCATCAGCCTGGCCTTGCGGCGGCGGTTAGCCGCGGCGGCCTTTGCCCACACGGCAGCCTACGATGCGGCCATTTCTGCCTGGTTTGCCAAGCAGGTGACGCCGGCGGCTGAAACGCCCGCCGAGGAATTGCCGGCGACCTGGACGCTGAGCCTGCGGCGCAAGACCTCGCTCCGTTACGGCGAAAACCCGCACCAATCGGCCGCGGTGTACGAGGTGGCCGGGCAAAACACCGCTCACACGTTGCTGTCCGCCCGGCAGCTTAACGGCAAAGAACTGTCGTACAACAACCTGCTCGACCTGGACAGCGCGCTGGCGATTGTCCGCGGCTGGGCGGAGCCGGCGGCTTCGGTCATCAAGCACAACAACCCGTGCGGCGCGGCCTCGGCCGACAACCTGGCCCAGGCGGCACGCAACGCCCTGGACGGCGACCCGGTGAGCGCTTTTGGCTCGGTGCTGGCGTTCAACCGCCCGGTCGACGTGGCCACGGCCGAAGTGCTGGCCGAGCCGGGCCGGTTCATCGAAGCGATCGCCGCGCCCTCGTTTGAGCCGGCCGCCCTGGAGATCCTCACCACGCGTCCTAAGTGGAAGGCCAACGTCCGGCTCTTGGAGCTGGGCGAAGTGGCCCCGTTGGCTCCGGAAGTTCAATTGCGGGCCATCGAGGGCGGCTATCTGGCCCAGCTTGCCGATACCCAGACCGACGATCCCAGCGAGTGGAAGCTCGTCACTTCGCACGCGATTGAGCCGGGCCTGGAACGCGAGCTCCGCTTTGCCTGGCATGTAGTGCGGTTTGTGAAGTCCAACGCCATCGTCGTGGCCAAGGATCAATCGCTGCTGGGTGCCGGCGCTGGGCAGATGAGCCGCGTAGACTCCGTCAAAATCGCCATCGAGAAGGCAGGCGATCGCGTGGCCAGTGCCGTTCTGGCGTCTGATGCTTTCTTCCCCTTCCCCGACTCGATCGAACTGGCCGCGCAAGCCGGCATCAAGGCCGTGATCCAGCCCGGCGGCTCGGTCCGCGACGAGGAAGTGATCGCCGCCTGCAATCAGCACGGCATCCCGATGATCTTCACGGGCCGGCGGCACTTCCGACACTAAACTGCGGCCCCCTGCGATAGCATCATCCTTGGCTGCAAGGTCTTGCGCTGAGGTGCTGCGCTTGCACGCTCCTCGTCCGCAGACATGCCATGCCCCCCCACCCAAGTCGACAGGCCGGTGGGGTTTTGTCTGGCCAAACTCTATGTTTGGCGTCTTGGCGAACAAGTTTTTGGTTAATCAAAAACTCGGTTTTGCTCGATGAAATAGGCAGGCGTAACCCCGATAAGTAGATGCCTCATCACCAGAAAGGGAAGGGGGCTAACGTTGAAATGCCTTGCCTGGTGGCCTGTTTGGGCTTGTCTGACCATGCTGACGGCGTTGCCGGCGGTGGGCCGCGGCCAAGAGGCGGAGCCGCTGCAGTCGGACCGGCCGGACTTCACCGAGTCCAGTTCTACGGTGGGCCGAGGCCGGGTGCAGCTCGAAGCCGGTTATACGTTCAGCTACGACGATGCCGGTGGCCAGATCGCCCGCGCGCATAACTTGCCGGAAACGCTATTGCGCGTCGGTCTGACCGACGAGATCGAGTTTCGGATCGCCTGGAGCTACCTGGTCGAAGAAACGACCTCGCGATCGACCGAGGATGGCGCGATCGACCTGACGCTAGGTACCAAACTGTTTCTGATGGAGCAGGATGGTTGGATTCCCGAGTCGGCGATCATCCTGCAATTGACGATACCGACCGGCGCCGATGTCTTCTGTGGCGACGAGGTGTTTTACGGTTTCAACCTGTTGTACGGCTGGGACCTGGCAGGCGATTGGACACTGGGGACGTCCACCGGCGTGAACACCGGCGCTGAAGATCTGGTCGTCACCGGGGCCATCCCGGTGCTCAATCGCGATGGGCACGTGATCATCCATCAGTCGGTCACGCTGGGAATCCCGCTGACGGATCGGCTCGGCAGCTTCGTCGAATACTTTGGCGTGTACTCGGTGGGGCGCGAGAGCAATTTTCCCGAGAACTACCTCGATACCGGTTTCACCTACCTGGTGACCGACGATTTTCAGCTCGACTGGCGGATCGGCATCGGGCTGAACGATCAGGCTCAGGATTTCTTCACCGGTGCTGGCTTTACCTTGCGTTTGTAAGCGAACCGGGGCATCGCAGCGCGGCACTGTCAGATAACGGGGCGCCCCTTGTATCGGATCGCTTGCGCGCGAAGATAACGGGGTATCATCATCCTCTAGCCTGCGAGGCCGCGCTGCCGATGAGCCCAACCGAAGCCATTCTGGCATCCATCCAAGTTGGGGTGCCGCGTACCTTGGGCCAAGACGGTGCGGCCGCCCCCATGGACCGCCGCTGGACCACCGCCTTCTTCAAAGAACCTGTGAGCGGGCCGGTCCAGGTGAGCCACACGCAGGTTGAAGGCGATGGGCAGGCCGACCGCGTACATCACGGCGGACCGGAGAAGGCCATCCTGGCGTACTCAGCCGATCACTATGCGGCGTGGCGGCAGGAGCTGAATCTGCCGGAGTTTCCACACGGCGCATTGGCCGAGAACTTCACCATCCAAGGGCTGACCGAAGCCGATGTCTGCATCGGCGATACCTGGCAGGTAGGTCCCGACCTGTTGGTACAAGTCTCGCAGCCGCGGCAACCCTGCTGGAAGATTGCCCGGCGGTGGCGGATCAAGAACCTCACGTTACAGGTCGAGCGGACGGGGCGAACCGGCTGGTACTTGCGCGTCCTTCAGCCAGGCGCTGTACAAGCCGGCATGAAGCTGGTGCTCGTTGAACGGCCGTATCCCCAGTGGTCGGTTGCCAGGGCCAACGAGGTCATGCACGTCCGCCGCCACGATCTTGACCTGGCCGCGGAACTGGCAGCGATTCCACTCTTGTCCGAGAGCTGGCAGTCCACCTTGCGGCGCCGCGTTCAGGAAGGCCGGCCCGGCGATACCACCGCGCGGCTGGTGGGCGACAACGGTTAACGCGCCGCGCGGCGACTCGCGTTTGCCGGTTACCGCCAAGCGCCGGCTCAGTGATGCTCCAAGTATTCTTTGAGCACCACGGCGCTGTTGTGCTGCTCGTCTTTCGCGGCAAAGACAAAGGTCACGGGGCCTTGGGCGATGTGCCGCTTGAGATCTTCCAGCAGTTCGCCTCGCTGCTTCAGCTCCGCCTGGTAGCGTTGGCGGAACTCAGGCCACTTCTCGAGATCGTGGTTGTACCACTTCCGGAGCTCGGTGCTGGGGGCGATCTCTTTAAGCCACAGGTCGATGGCCGCCTTTTCCTTCTTCACCCCACGCGGCCACAACCGTTCCACGAGAATCCGCAGACCATCGTCGGGCGAGGGCGGCTCGTACGCGCGTTTGAGTCGGATCATGGCATCGGCCCCTGCCTGATGGAGGTTGCCTGGTCAGCATGTTTTGCCATAAGCGCAGAAAGAGAACGCCGGAGACGATTGCCCCCGGCGTTCTTGCAACTTCCATCTTAGCTGTTTTGCCCGGCAAGCGGGCCTGGGCCGGTTCGATTCCTCGCGTGCCTTGCGGTTACAGACCTTCCTGCTCGGCGAGGGCCCGGAGGTTCACAAACACGCGCGGGTCTTCATCCGTCCAGTGATGATCGGGCTCGACCATCACGGTGAACTCCACCGTGCCGTCGGCAAAATGGTACTGCCACTTCTGCTGCTTCTCATCGAGCTGGACGATGTCGTGTGGCTCGCTGACGATGCCTTGCAGCGTGGAGAGCCGCATGGGGGCGGGCGTCATTCTCGATTGCGACCGCCGGCATTCGGCGAACAGCCTCGCCAGCAGTTCATCCTTGCTCGAGATTTCCGCACCGCAACCGGTGAAGGTCAGCAGTGCCAGCAACATTGCCCCCATGATCTGCCGGTTTATGGTTGTCCATTTCACGGCCGATTTCCTCAACATCTCTCCCATCCAATTTGGTGCGACGGAAGCGGCCACCCCGGCCAGCTTCCCGGCGAACTGCCCGCGGCGCCGTGCACAGCGCCGCCTCACGCCTGCGTCGCGGTTCACTGTGCGCCACGTTCGGCAAGGAACTGTTTCTGGTATCGCACGAACCCGGCCACTTTGCGGCGATACTCGGTGCAAAGCTCGGGATGGCGGTCGGCCAGGTTCTTCCTCTCGTGCGGGTCTTTGCTCAGGTCGAACAGCTCCTGCTTTCCGCTATTGATGTAAAAGTGGTACTTGAAGTTCCCATCGCGGAGGCCAAAAACCGGACGGCGGAACAGCGAGAAAAAGTACAGGTGCGCGTCCTCGCGGTCGTGCAGCAGGTTGCGTCCCTGCCAGTCATCCGGCGGCTGCTGGCCCAGCAGCTGCGCGATGGTATACGGCAGGTCGACCGCCTGGCACGGCTGCTCCATCCGCCGCGGATACTGCTCGAGCGACGGGTGGATCATGATCAGCGGCACGTGCACCGCCGTGTTGTACACGCTGTAACCGTGCAGCCACTGGTTGTGCTGACCGAAGAACTCGCCGTGATCGCCCAGGATCACCACCAGCGTCGATTCGTCCAGCTTGCGACGCTTCAGTTCCTCAAGCAGCTCGACAATCTGGCGGTCGGCATTGCGGATCGCATTGAGATAGCGGTTGTGCATCCGCGTCGTTTCTTCGTCTTTGTGGATGGGGCCCATCGGCAACGGATTGGGGCCACCCACGTACGGATGGTGCGTTTCGATGGTGAACGCCATCGCGAAGAACGGCTGATCGCTCTGCTCGATCCACTCCAGCGCCGCCGAGTACATGGCCGCGTCAGACACGCCCCAGGAGTTGACGAACGGGCCGGGCAGCGTTTCGGCGTCGATCAGCGTGCTGTCCGGACGGCGGCCGAAATAACCGTCGCGGTGCTTCCAGCTCCAGTAGCCGGCGTGCAGGTAGCAAGACCGGTATCCGGCCCGGTCGGCCAGCCACTCGCTCAGCAGCGGCACGCGGAAGTTGGGGTTGTCGCGCACGATCAGACCCCAGTCGGGACGCGGATACACGCCCGTGGTGATCGCCACCAGGCTTTTGCAGCTATAAGGGCATTGGATGTAGAAGTTGTCGAACACAATGCCGCTGCGATTCTCGGCCAGGTAACGCTCCAACTGGGGCGTGGTGTCGTAATGAGAGCCGTACAGGCCCAGGTACTCGGCCGACACCGATTCCATCACGATCAGCAGCACGTTCTTGGGCGGTGTGACGTTGGGCGGCAGCAAAGGCGCCACCTCGTCCTCGTTTTCGGTGCGGCGGGCCACGATATCGCTGTCGTCGGCGTCTTCCATCGCCAACAGCGACGGCAGCGAGTCATCCACCACCAGTTCGCGGACCCATGAGTACAGGAACGTGGCGTGTGGGTTGACCGAGATCCGCCGTTCCCAGCGTTCTTCGTCGGTCCAGGTGTAATGCACGTACGCCTTGCACACGCCACCGTAGAACAGTACCAGCACCGTGGCCAGCGCGATCGACCTGGCCGATACGGCACCGACGCGGCGCACCCAGCGCAGCTCGTTGCCGACAAAGAAGCCCAACAGCAGCACGATCGGCACCAGGATCATGCCGCGGATCACGTTACCGTTGACGTACGACCACAGCGACGAGGCCATCACGTCCATGTGGCCCAGGAAGGCCAGCAGGCGGTACGTGATCATCTCCGAGGTCACTTGAAACACCCGGTGGCTGGCCACGGCATACACGCCCGCCAGCAGATAGATCGCCAGCAGCGCGAAACGCCACAACATGGCCGTCCAGCGATTGGCGGCGGCCACCCCGGTGAAGATCCAGCAGATCAGACCCAGGCCGAACACAAAGCAGGCGTCGGCCGCATACACGATGGCCAACCGCAGCAGCCAGCGAACGAATTCGCCCACGGTTTCGACCGGGAACGGCAGCAGGGCGATTTTGACCACCAGGCAAATCAGTGCCAAACCGAGCGTCAGCGCAAAGACGGTGCCGCGGTCATGCGACAGCCGGGCTGCCTGAGCGCGACTGGTATCGCTCGGCACTGGCACGTCCGGCGAGTGGGCCCCCCTTGCGACATCCATGTCGATTCTCCTGGCCTCGTGCGAATGAGGGTGCGGGTTGCTTCGTACAAAATGGGGACGTTAGCCGCAATGACGAGTTGCAGTCAACGCCGGTTTATGCCACCGGGGCGGTAAACGGCGTGGCGCGCGGTCCGGGGCGGCCAGTGCTATCACTACCTGAGGGTGATCGGGATTCCCGTGGCCCAATCGCCCTAGGTCAAGCTGCGGTGATCGCTTACAATGCCGACCGCATACCAGGGGGGCGGCGCTGCGCGCTACCGCTGCCGCCCGAGACCGCGAAATCATCATCCATCCTCAAGGAGCGGCAAGGATGCCCAACCTTGGCAGGCATCGATACGGACCAATCGGTCCGCTGGGCGTACAGCCGATCACCGCCACGGCCAACGCGGCCGCTGGTGACATCGCGGTTCGCTGCGGCTCTTGCTTGGCCTGGGCCTGGTTGGTGCTGAGCCTGGTCCTGGTTGGCAGTGCCGCCTTCATGCCCACGAAGGCTGTGGCCATGGAACCGCTGGTGAGCCGGGCGATGGCGCAGGACGCCACGCTGTGGGCGATCGATTTTGTCGATCAGCAGCATGGCTGGGCCGTCGGCGATCGCGGCACGATCTGGCGCACAAACGATGGCGGCAACACCTGGGTACCGCAGCGTTCGCCCGTGGCGTGCCCTTTGACGGGCGTCGATTTTCTTGATGCCCGACATGGCTGGGCCGTTGGCGGCTGGTTCGATCCTTACACGCATACTTCGCGCGGCGTCATTCTCTTTACCAACGACGGCGGCAACACCTGGACCGAAATCGAACAGGCCGTGCTGCCCGCCCTGCGTTCGATCAAGATGATCGATGGCGTACGCGGCTTTGCCTGGGGGCAGCCCTCGGGCTTGTACCCTTCTGCCGTGTTCGCGACCGATGACAGTGGGCGGACCTGGATTCCGCTTGCGTCGGCTGCGGTCCAAAGCTGGGAAGCGGCCGATTTTGTCGATGCCTTCAATGGCGCGGTGGCCGGGCAACGTGCCACGATGGCCGCGGTGCGACGCCGGGCCTTGGAGCCGGCCAGCTTTCCGACGGTTGGCCCGCGGCATGTCAAAGCGATCAAGCTGCAAGCCGCCGGTCCCGGCTGGCTGGTCGGCAGCGGAGGGCTGGTGCTGACCAGCGCCGATCAAGGGCGCACGTGGCAGCTTCCAGCTTCGCCGCTTCCGCCTGCGGCGTATCAGCAATTTGATTTCGAAAGTGTGACGGCCGTGGGCCAGCACTGCTGGATCGCCGGCAGCCCCGGCTCGCGCATCCTGTACACGCCCGATGCGGGCCGTACCTGGCAATGGCTCGACACCGGGCAAAGCCTGCCGCTGCACGACGTGCGGTTTGTCGACGCCCAGCACGGTTTTGCCTGCGGGGCGTTGGGAACGATCCTGGCAACCAACGATGGCGGCCGCACCTGGCGGCGGCAGCGAAGTGGCGGCGCGCGGCTGGCCGTGTTGGCGCTATTGAGCGATCAACGCGGCATTGGCTGGGAACTGTTTGCCCAGGCCGCCGCCGGCGAAGGCTACTTGAGCCATATCCATGTGATCGGCAGCCCGACCGTGGGCGATACGGTAACCGCGCAGCTTCCCTACCGGCTGCATCAAGCCAGCCTGGCCGTGGGAGCCAGTGGCGCGAGCATCGCCTGGCAGTTCCCGCTGCCGCCCGAGCAGATCACCACCGGGCCGGAACAGATCATTCAGGTTTGGGATCGCCTGCACCAGCGGCAAGGCTTAACGCGGCTCGAAGAACACCTGGTGCGGCAGATTCGCCTGTGGAAACCCGAGGTCATTGTCACCCATGCCGCCACGCCGGCAGGCGCCGATCCGTTGGATCACATCTTGAGCCAGGTTGTGGTGCGGGCGGTCGACCTGGCGGCCAATCCCGAACAGTTCCCGCAGCAGATCGAAGGAGCGGGCCTCAAGCCGCACGAGGTCAAAAAGGTGGTCGGGGCGTTGCCGCCGGGGCAATCGGGCGATTTCACCGTGGCCACCTCGCAGATCGTGCCGCGATTGGCGCAATCGCTCATCGGCATGGGCGAGCAGGCTCGGGCCTTGTTGAACGAACCGACCGATGTGCCGAACTCGTGGGGCTTCCGGCTTTCGCATAGCCAACTGCCCTCGGATGCTGCCCGACGCGATCTGATGGCCGGCGTGATGCTTCAGCCCGGCAGCGACGCGCGGCGCACCCTCGACGAAGCGGCCGGCAACACCGATCGCCTCCGCTACGTGCAGCAGTACCAGAACGTGCGCAACATCATCCGCCGCGCGGAAGCCAATCCGCAGCAGCGGGCGAGCCTGCTCTCGGGCTGGAGTCATCTGACGGCCGATCTGTCGCCGCACGCCAAAGGCCAATTGCTGTTCACGTTGGCCCAGCAGCATCGCGCGGCGGGGCGCTGGGCCGAAGCCGCCGAGGTGTACCAGACCCTGGTCCGCACGCATGCCAACCATGCGACGGTGCCGGCGGCCTTGGCGTGGCTCACACATTACTACTCCAGCCACGAAGTCGCGCACTGGATGGCAAGCGAAACGCCCGCCGCGGGCATCGAAACCGCCGGCGGACAAATGATTCTTGCGCCGGGCGTGCAGCCGGCCGTTGCCGAGGGCGAAGGTGGGCTGCTCGTCGAGAAACGCGAAGGGCAAATCGTCCTCGGCCAGGGCCAAGGACAAATCACCATCGAACATGGCCAGGGGACCGTCGTTCCCGGTCAGGTCACGTCGCCCGAGGCCGCGCAGGTGATCCGCGCGACGGCCGAAGCGCCGATCAACCCGGTGGCGGCCGCTAGCCCTCGGCTGGGCCAACTGGTCGAACTGGCGAGCCTGTTGGAGCGTCGTTACCCCACGCTGTATGCCGAGCCGAGCTTACGGCTGCCGCTGGCGATGGCGCTTGCCCGGGAGGGTAAGGCGGATGCGGCGCAGCACTACTTCCAACTGTTGATGAGCACGCGGCCCCGTGATAGCTGGTGGCGCTGCGCGGCCGCCGAACGTTGGCTGGCGGAACAGGCAGGTCTTGCTGCCGCGGGACCCGAACGCCAGCCGCCCAAGCCGGCGGTTCCGTGCGCGGCTGCCGCGAGCAAACCGTATCTGGATGGCAAGCTCGACGACGAGGTCTGGCTGGCTGCTCGGCCCATCGAACTGGCAAGCCCGGCCCGCGACGATGGTGAATGGGGCGCGGTGGCCTACGTGGCCTACGACGACGAGTTCTTGTATCTGGCCGCCACGTGTCGCAAGGCACCGGGCGTGGACTATGCCGATGCCGCCACGCCTCGCCCACGCGATGGTGACCTGAGCCGTCACGACCGGGTGGAGTTCTTCATCGACATCGATCGCGACGCGGCCAGCTATTATCACCTGGCGATCGACCATCGCGGCTGGCCGAACGATGCCTGTTGGGGCAGCAAGGCTTGGGACCCCTCGTGGTACATCGCCGTCGAGAAGAACGAGGCCAGTTGGACCGTAGAAGCGGCGATCCCACTGAAAGAGCTGACGCCGCAAACGCCTTCACCTGGCACGGCCTGGTCGCTGGGCGTGCAGCGGATTGTGCCCGGGGTAGGCTTCCAAAGCTGGACGCAGCCGGCCGCTCCAACGCCGCGGCCTGAAGGCTTCGGGCTGATGCTCTGGCAGTGAGCGTGGGGTAGGGGACTGCTGCTCGCGCGGTTTGCACCGGCCGCGTGGGCGACGCTTAGGCTTGCAGATCGAGTAGGCCGCCTTTGCCAACTTCGTGGCTGAGCCGGGCCGCCGATTCCAGCAGTTGATGGACGGCCTCGCCTTGGGCTTCGACCACGTCGAGCTGCTTGCGCAGTAGCGCCGTCGAAAGCTGGCTGGCAAATGCCGCCTGCTGCGCTGCGATCACTTGACCGATGGCCGGATCCAACATGGCATTTCGTCGCGGTTGTGCCGCCGGCAGGCTGGACCATATGTGACGAGACGGAGCGGCGGCTTTCCAACGTATAGGTCATCCATCGGCGCTACGCGCCACGGAATTTGCCAGCAACCGCCAAGGTCCGGTTAGCGCGATTGGGCGGGGGGCGCCACCGGGCCGGACCACCTGCAGCAGGCGTTCGCACAGATGGGGGGACACCTTGGCCGTGTTCCTCTGAGCCAGCACGAGTGGTCACTGCCGCCGGGCAAGAATCCAGCGGATCAGCCACGGGTAGTTGCGGTTGCTCCAGGTGATGAACCAGGCTGTGAAGCTGGCGAAGATTTCTTTCTTGTTTTTGCGGATCGCCTTGATGATCCGGCTGGCGACCGTGGCCGCCGATGGCGGTTTGCGCTGCCGCCAGGGCGTGTCGCCCTTGGCTTCGATCATCACGTCGAAGATCTCCGTGGCCGTGGTGGCTGGGCTGACCACCAGCACGTCGACGCCGCCCTCGTGAGCCTGCTCGGCCCGGAACGCATCGCTGAACCCACGCAGGGCAAACTTGCTGGCGCTGTATTCCGACAGCTTGGGCAGCCCCACGTGGCCCAGCGTAGAAGCCACGTTAACCACCATCGGTTGCTGACCGGCTTTCAGTTCCGGCAGCGCCTCGCGAATGAACTCCACCGGCGCGAAGAAGTTGACTTCGAACAACCGCCGCAGCCTGGCCGGGTCGGCTGTGGCAAAGGGGCCCATCGCCCCGATGCCGGCGTTGTTGATCAACAGGTCGAGCCCGCCGAACGCCTCCTTGGCTTTGGCCAATGCCGCCGCTCGGACGGCCTGATCGGTCACGTCGCCCGCCACGTAGTGGAACGTGCCCGGCATCGACGCGCAGGCTTGAGCCAAGGCTTCCAGCCGATCCACGCGCCGGGCGATGCCCACCACGTGGGCTCCCTGCTGCACAAGCTGCAACACCAGTTCGCGGCCGATGCCGCTGGAAACGCCCGTGACGATGGCTCGGATGCCGGGGATGTTGCGTTTGGCCATAACTTGCCGGTCGGAAAAAGGCGGGAAACCATCAACCGATCACAGCGACCTATGGTAGCCGCCGGCCGGGTCACCGCCCAGGCGGCGCTTACAGCGCGGCAAAGTTGGCCAGGATGCGCAGGCCATCGGCCTGGCTTTTTTCGGGATGGAACTGCGTGGCAAAGAGGTTGTCGCGCCAGATCGACGACGTGAACGGCACGCCGTACTCGGTGATGGTAGCGACCACGCTTTCGTCCTCGGGCACCACATAGTACGAGTGGACGAAGTAAACGTGGGTGCCGGCGGCCAGGCCATTGAGCACCGGCGAGGGCCGACGAATCTGAAGCTGGTTCCAGCCCATGTGCGGCACCTTCAGGTCGCTGGTTTCAAACCGCACGACCTTGCCGGGCACGATACCCAGCCCCTGGTGTTCGCCGTCTTCGTAGCTGACATCGAACAGCAGTTGCAGTCCCAGGCAGATGCCCAGGAACGGTTTACCCTGTTCGACGGCCCGCTTCAGCGGCTCCACCAGGTTGCGGCGGTGCAACTCGGCAATGGCATCGGCAAAAGCGCCCACGCCCGGCAGCACGATCTTGGAGGCGGCGTCGAGCTGTTCCGGCTCGTTGGTGATGGTGGCCTGATGGCCGACCTTCGCAAACGCCTTTTCCACGCTGCGAAGGTTTCCCATCCCGTAATCGACAATCGCAATCATCCGTTGTTCTCGTTGCGGACCATCTTTCGGGTCCGCTGTGCGGACCGCCAATGGGTACGTGCTTTAAAGTAGGGCCCGCGCTGCGGACCGTTGGGGGTGAGTTTAGCGCTGGATCGCCGCGGGCCGGGCGCAGCGGGCACGGCTCGCAGAGCCGTGGCACCCATGGACCACCACCGCACAGCGCACCGGGGCCGTGACACCCGAGTGCGTGGCACACGAGTAACGACACCGGCGGTTGCTGCGGCGTTCGCGTGAGGGTCCATTATCGAACGCAGGGGGGAAACCGTCTAGCTACACCCTGCCGCGATGCGGGGAGGATCGCCGGCCGTGGCGATACCGCCCCCGGCTGACCCTCACCGCTCGGCGTGTTAAGATGGCGGCCGTTCTTGCTCGCGGGGGGCGTGTCCCATTCCCCCCTTCCATCACGCTGTGCGGTAGCCATGTTGACGGTTGAAGAAGCCCTGGCTCTGGTGGTTCAGCACACTCGTCCGTTGGCCCCCCAGGTGTGTGCCCTGGCTCGCTGCTTGGGGCTGCGGCTGGCGGAGACAATTGTGAGCGATGTCGACTCGCCCCCTTACGACAAAAGCCTGATGGACGGTTACGCGGTCCGCAGCGCCGACCTGGCGACCGGCTCGGCCGAGTTGCGTGTGGTCGACGAGGTGACTGCCGGCGACGTCCCGCACCGGGCCCTGATGCCCGGCGATGCCGCCCGTATCATGACCGGCGCCCCGCTGCCTGAGGGGGCCGACGCCGTGGTGATGATCGAAGAAAGCGAGCTGCTGGGCGGCGATCCGCCGCGTGTCCGGCTGACGTGCCCCGGCCCGGTCAGGCCCGAGCAGAACATCCTTCGCACCGGCGTGTGCATGCGGCGGGGCGAAGAAGTGCTCAGCCCCGGCCATTTGCTGCGGCCGGGCGATGTGGGGCTGCTGGCCGAAGTGGGCCGCGACCGCGTGCAGGTTTATCCGCGGCCGCACGTGGCGGTGCTTTCGACCGGTAACGAGCTGGTGCCCGCGGGCACCAAGCCTGGTCCGGGGCAGATTCGCAACAGCAACGGCCCGATGCTGTTGGCGATGGCCGCTTCCGCCGGGGCCGAAACGCGCGACCTGGGCATCGCCCGGGACGATCCCGAGGAACTTTATCGCCGCATTTCCCAGGGTTTGGAAAGCGACGCCCTGGTGCTCTCGGGCGGCGTATCCGCAGGCAAGATGGATCTGATTCCGCAAACGCTTGAGCGGTGCGGCGTGCAGGCCATCTTCCACAAGGTGCTGCTGCGGCCCGGCAAGCCGCTCTGGTTTGGCGTGCATCCTGAGCGGGGCACCCTGGTGTTTGGTTTGCCTGGTAACCCCGTGAGCAGCTTCGTCTGCTTCCACCTGTTTGTGCGGCTGGCGTTGCTGCGGCTGGCCGGTTCAGAGGCGACCGCTCCGCCGCTGCGGCGGGCCAGACTGGCGCAAGCCTTCCAGCAGAAGGGCGACCGGCCCACCTGGCACCCGGCCGCTTTGAGCGACGATGGCGAAACGCTCACTGCCCAGCCGGTTCGCTGGCAAGGTTCGGCCGACTTGCGGGCGCTAGCGACCGCGCAAGGACTGATCTACTTCCCCGCCGGCACGCGTGCTTACGAGGCCGGCGAGGAAGTCCAAGTTCTGCCGTTCGCATGAATCAATACTCGCCGGGCTATATAGATTCGGCGGGATCGCAAGCACATCACAAAAATAGCCGCGTTAGCGAACGGCTAACGCGGCTATTTTGATGGGTTGCGCCGTTATGACGCGCGTTTTATCAATACGGCCGGCGACCTAGGTTTGGGCCGCCGCCGGATTGTCATCGTTCTTGTAGAAGTACTTGCGGACCAGTTCTTCAGGCGGCTTGGGCGTGATCAGGCTCACGACCCACACCGTCAGGAACGAAGCGGCCAGCCCCACCAGCACCGGGTCGAAGCCCAGCAGCCAGATCGGCCGCGAGAGCGAGCCGTTGATGAAGTAGCCGAGAACATACATGGCCAGGTGGGTACCAAAGCCTGCCAGCATGCCCAGGATGGCGCCCTGCTTGGTCGTCCGCGGCCAGTAGATGGCAAAGAAGATCGGGCCGAGGAAGCAGGCTGCCACGCCGCTACCGCAGTATACGATGATGTTCTGCAAGAACTCCGGCGGATTGATCGCGCCCACGGCGGCCCCGGTGCCCACCAGCAGCGTGGCCAGGTAGCTCAGCCGCTTGATGGTTTTCTCCGAAGCATTGGGATTGATGTTCCGCTGGTAGACGTCGCGCACCAGGGCCGACGAGGTCAGCAGCAGGAAGCTGTCCACCGTGGACATCACCGCCGCGAACGGGGCCGCCAGCAGAATGCCAGCCAGCCAGCCGTGACCGATCTGGTGCGTGAGGAACACGGCCGCATCGGGCATGATCTGGTCGGCGCTGCCTTCCATGCCGGGCAGCAGCACCCGGGCACAAACGAAGATCACCACCAGCGGGAAGTAAATCAGGCTGTAATAGATCGCCACGGTGAAGATCGACCGCCGCAGCGTGATCGAGTTCTTGAACGCCATCAGCCGAACCATGCTCGCCGGCTGGCCGGCGCCGGAAATCGCCCACATGAAGAAGAACGACACCGCCAGGCTGAGCGGCAGAAAGCCCAGCACCTCGGTGCTGTGCGGGCCGGGCCCGCTGACGTAGTGCCCCTTCTCGTGGGCGCCCGTAACGTAATCGCGCATTTGCGGCTGGCTGACCACGAACGGGTAGTTCAGCAACAGCGGGTTCTCGTGAAACCGCTCCTTTGACTCCAGTGCCGCGATCCGCTCGTTGAGGTGTTCTTTGCGGCGCAGCAGTTGTTCCCGCTGCTCATTGGCCGAGGAATCCAGGGCAGCCAGGTCGTTGTCGACATCGACCAATTGAGCCTGGGCTGCCCGCAGCGCGTGATCGCGCTGCTTTTCAAGCTGATCGACAATCTGCGCGGGCGTGGTCAACTCCACGGCGTCGATGGCCGCCTCGATCAGTTGGCCTTCGCCGTTGCGGGCTCGCGGCGCCGTCTGGCCCTGCGCGATCACTGACTGGTGGACCACGCGGAACAGCCGGTAGGGCGGGCCTTGCTTGATTTCGTCATCGCGCTTTTCGAGGGCCTGCTCCAGCCGCTGGTATTGTCCTTGCGTGAGTTCGCCCCGTTGCAGGGCCTGGGCCAGACGCTGTTGTTCCGGGCCTTTCCACTGCTGGAACTCATCCAGGTAACGATCCGATGGCATCACCAGCCACGTACCGGCCGGGATCACCATGGCATTCTTGGCGGGCTCGGTCAGCGCCACCTTGATGGTGCCGGTGCGCGGTGGCGTCATCTCGGCCAGTTGACGCGAGGCGGACTCGAGCCCACCGGCTTGCGAGATGGCCAGCGGGAGCATGATCAGCACGCCGGCGACCATCACAAAGCCTTGCAGCACGTCGGTCCACACCACGGCGTGAAAACCGCCGTACGTGGTGTACACAATCACCGAGACGGCAAACAGCAGCAGGCAGACCAGGTACTGCGAATTGACGCCTTCAAACAGCGGGATGGTCGCCAGCGACTGGAAGATCTCCACATCGCGCAGCAGCGACTGCAGAATCACCGCCCCGGCTTTGAACTGCGCCACCAGGTTGACCGTCATGAAGAAGATGATCAACGACATCGACAACACGCCCAGCCCGGGACTGTGGAACCGGTCGCGGGCGACGTCGGGCACGGTGATGGAGCCGGAGATGCGGGCAACGTGATTGAGCCGTTTGCCCAACAGGCCCATGGCGCAGATCGGCACCACCATGTAACTGGCGATCCACAGCGCCACGATCCAGCCGTAGGTGTAGACCAGCGACGGAAAGCCGGTGAAGCTGCCGCCCGAGGCACTGGTGGCGGCGAACGTCAGGGCAAAGGCCCACATGCCCAGCCCTCGGCTGCCCAGGAAGTACTCGCTGACAAAGCTGCGGCTTTGCAGCAGCTTGTTGGAGAAGCCGGCGACGACAAACACGGCCGCGGTGTACAGGACGAACGTATACAGCGCGGCGTTGGAGGTGGTTTGCGCGAACAGCGGTACCAGCGAGGGGAAAAGCAAGACGGATTCACTCATCGGCCCTGCTCCTCACGTGCTTGCATTTCGGCGATCTCTTCCGCGAGGTCGGCGCCTTCATGGGGCGGGCCCAGGTCATCGTCCTTCATAAAAAAGAAGCAAAAGAAGGTCGTGACGACGTTGGCCGCGATCCAGGGCACGACCACGCCCCAGAACACCCACGAGGGCAGGCCCAGCACCGTCTCCAGCTTGTCCGGGCCGAAATCCTCGGCCTGATTGGGGTAGCCGTAGAGATAGCAATAGGGCACGGTCCACAGCAGCGCGCCGAGGTACACCAGCACAATGAACACCATCTCGCGGCGTCCATGCAGGAATACCGGATGGTACTCCGGCTTCGCTGCGCGATCGTTCTTGGTCACAGACATAAGGCAAACTTGGGAACGAGGAACAAAACGGTCACCCTACCGGGCAGGGGCGCAGCGATCGTGGGCGACATTCTAGTGGCTCAGAAGTTGGCATGCAAAAGAAACGCTGCATGCGTTCGACCCAAGTGCGACAAAATGAATGGGTTACACCAACTGGGCATTCACCCGACTTGCGGGGTTACCCTAAGTGAGGCGCCGGGGGAACCCAAAGAATGCTGCGCGGGAGGCGGGCTGATCCGTGAGAAGCCTCGCTGCCAACCGCGTTTGGCACGTTGCCCGCTAAGCAGCGCTGGTGCAGCGCCATAGGCCGCTCCCGTGGTAGCGAGGGCGGTACCGTATGCATCGCGCGGCGCGGGCATCACCCCAGAAGGTCGTGGCCAGGCATTGACGGCGTGCCGACTGGTGATCGAACATCCGGGTGGGGAGCAGCCGGCTGCCTGATGTTGGCCGTCAGAGCGTCAATACGCGCGCGCGTTTTATCAATACTCACGCCGGCGGATTATCAATACCGCGTCGCAGCTACAAAGTATTAGCCGCGTGGATAGCGGTATTGAAAAAAAAGAGCCCGCCAAGCGGGGCAGAGGCCTGGCGGGCCGTGAGGTTGCCAGGAAGGGGCAGGTTTCCCGGCAACGGATCTCAATCTACCAATCGGCACAAACGCTTTCCAGCGATTATGAGAAAATTGTAATACCCGTCTGCATTTGGGTTTGTTGTAAGAGGCTGTCCAAAAAGCGGTCTTGGATGAATGCCGGTTGAGTGGTTAAA
>ERZ777003.232-NODE-232-length-116415-cov-12.903884_pt1 | contig 116415 bp, 94 predicted proteins | sample MGYA00374956_ERZ777003 | MGnify/ENA primary metagenome ERZ777003 (study PRJEB29302, sample SAMN06268252) | bioreactor metagenome | isolation source: Joint BioEnergy Institute, California, USA | place: USA:Joint BioEnergy Institute, California, USA | collected...
ATCCGCCGCTACCAATCTCGAAACAGCGACATCTCTACGATGTCGCTGTTTTTTTGCTTGACAATTTTGTAAACCGATAGGATAAGGCCGCTTGGTTGATTTTTAATAGCCCTCGTGCTAGAATCGACCCGTGGCCAAGCTTGCCACACCAGCAACGCTGGTTCTCCTAGCACGCTCCCCCTTCCTTCCAAACGGGTTGAGCGCACGAGAATGACCATGCCAGAACAAAGCATTTCTCCCTCGCGCAAAGCGCGCCTCCCGGGCTTAGATGCCGAGGCGACACCTGTGATCGGCTTGGGTTTGGGCTTGACAGGCCTGATTTTTGGCTTTCGGCCACGTCTTGCTCCCGTGTCGCTTGCGCTGACTGCTGCTGCGGCCCTGCTGTATCGTGATCCTGAGCGCACAACCCCGGTTGAGGAAAGCACGCTGTTTGCGCCTGCCGATGGTACTGTGGTTGCGATCGAGGAATTGTACGAGCATCGTTTTTTGCATACCGATGCCGTTCGCCTCACAATCGCCGTCTCACCTATCGATGTGCCCGTTCACCGTAGTCCAGTGAGCGGTACGGTCGCGTACCTTGAGCATATTCCAGGCGTATATCGGTCGATGTTGGATTTGCGCTTCAACGACCAAGGCGAGCGCCAGTATATCGGTATTAAGACGTCTTGGGGGCCGTTGTTGATGTCGATCGTGGCTGGCTCGTTGGGCCGCCGCTTGGAGTGCCAAGTGAGTTTGGGCGATGAGATCCAAGCTGGTGCACGACTGAGCAAAGTCCGGTTCGGCTCCCGCGTGGAGTTGCTACTGCCCCGCGATGCCGTCGAGGATCTGCCTGCGATTGGCGAGCACGTGCGCGCCGGTACGAGCCGTATTGGTGTGATTGTGCCGCTTTAGGTCGCTTTGTCGTCTGTCGCCGAGCGCTGCGTGTAGTCGGCAATCGCCTGCCGCAGTTCGGCGGAGCGGACCCGCCGTAGGATGCCTACTGGGTAGCCAACCATCTTCGCTAGATCTCCCGTAACGCGGATCAATGGGATATACGCGGCTGTTGCAAGCCATTCGAGCGGGGTGAGCGTGGGTGCGCGCTTCGCTAATCGCCGCAGCGGAGCATGCACGTAGCCGTAGCCACCCAGCCCTATCAGCGCCAGGAGCCACGGCCAGCGGGGCGCGAGACGCAGCATAAGAGCGAGCATCAAATACGTGACATAACGAATCAGGTGGCGGCGCGGCCAGAGATTGGCAACGCCGTCGCCTCGGGCATAGAAGTAGTATTGACGCGCAAACGCTACCAGCGATGAGCGAGGGCGAAAGTGTACGATGGCCTTGGGTGCGAAGGCGAAGCGTATCTGTTGGCGTTTGAGCGCAAGCGCGAAGATCAGGTCCTCGCAATGGCTGGCCCATTCTGGATAGCCGCCGACTAATTCCCATACCTGTTTACGAAATGCCACCGATTTGCCGAATGGCAAGAAGCCCTCGGGCTTGATCTCCTCAACTTCACGGTAGTTCGTTGCGCCTAGTGCTAGCTCGAAGCGGCTCTGCGGAGTTGCTCGGAAGAAGCCTCCCACAATATCGGCCTCGCCTTGTCTTAACGGTGCTGTAATCTCCTCCAACCAACGGGGATCGAGCGTTAGCCCTGCATCGGTACAGGCGACGATTGGGTATTTGGCGTGCCGAATGGCGTTGTTGCGCCCTGACGGGATGTTGTGGCCACCAGAGACGAGGCGGATGGGATGTCCCGCATCGATGTAGCTCTGCACGATCGCTGCGGTCGCATCGCGGCTACCGCAATCGTTGACGACGATCTCGGTGGCGGGCAGGCTCTGGCGAAGCATCGAGTCGAGGAGCGCTGCAATATTGTCGGCCTCGTCGCGCACCGTGCAGACTAACGAGATCGCGTGCTGGCTTGGTATGGTGTTTGTCATACAATGCCCGTATAAAGAATAGTGGCTGAGATTGTGAATCTTGCGTATCGTTGGAATGGTTACTGCTGCGGAGTATAGCATATCCTATGTCGGAGCGTGTCTCAGCCTTAGGTCACTGGCATGCTGTAAACGTATGTGGTATAGTCAATAGAGCTCGAGTATCGGGCTACGGTGCAAGTTAGTCCAAAGGTTGTGTGTTCATGTTGAAGCGTTTGGCAGCTCCCTTGATCGTGATTGTGCTAGGTGTAATGATCATCACGTATGCCCTAGCGATCCCGAAGGCGACAACTGCCCGTCCTTCGTGGCAGGATCCTTATGGTGAGCCTCCTACTCCTTTTCCGACATTCACTCAGGCGCCGTATGAGCCCCCCGATACAACAGAAACAGCGATCGATACAACTTCGGAAACAGCGGTTGTGGTGGAACGTACGACGGTTACGCCTCAGACTGTTGTTACACCCACCACTCAGACAGCCGAAGTGACAAAAGCGCCAACAACATCGGTACCAACCGATACACCGGTGCTTGATGATGAAGAACCTCTAGTGACATTGACGCAAGAGATGGTGGTTCTGGATACGCCAACGCCGCTTGGCCGATTGGTGTGTGCGCCCAATGATCCCGTGGAGATCACTGGCACTGGGCCTGCCCTCGCTGCCTTCTTGCTCTATTTTGGCGAACGTGCCGTAAGCGGTGGGACGGTTGATGCCGATGGCAATTTCGCGATTAAGCTGATCGTGGGTCGCGAGCGCCCTGGCCCGCACGTGGTGTCGGTGCGGTTGCGCGGCGATGGTACGTTATTGCGTGAACTGATCTGCGATGTTCCCTACCCGCCAACTCCAACACCAATGCGTGGTCAACCAAGCCGCTAACGTTTGTCGTGATCTCCTTGTTTGAGGCATACAGTTGGCTACAATCATGCCAATTGCATGTCATAACGTTCTCAAAGATCTTCGCCCGCTTGCACGTCGGGCAAGTCTGTGCTATGTTCTATCATGCCAATGCAAGGTAGCTGTAAAAGGACAGCGTGCGTGCTGGAAACTGACTTGCCAACATCCTGGGAACATTGGTCGGCGTTAGTACAAACAGCGCTTGAGCCCGGCCCCGCCATCCCACTAGAGCAATTGTTGCTGGTTCGCGACCTCTCAGGCCGTTTGGTCCGCCGATTCGAACCCCCGGAAGGCGTGACGGCGCGTTTAGCGGCTGTGTTGCTTCTGCTGTTTCCCACTGGCGAAGATTTGTCGTTTCTGTTGACGGTGCGCAGTAATACCTTGCCGAACCATCGTGGTGAGGTTTCATTGCCAGGCGGTGCGACTGATCCAGAGGATGCTAGCCCCATCGCAACCGCGTTACGCGAATGTTGGGAAGAGTTGGGTGTTGCTCCTGATCAAATCACTGTTTGGGGCTCGCTCACACCTATTTATATTCCGCCTAGTAACTTCCGTATCACGCCTATCGTCGGCTTTAGTGCTCAACCGCCCGAGTTGAAGCCAAATACGAGCGAGGTAAGCGCGGTATTGACATCAACCTTGCGCCACTTGCTGGATCCTGCTACGGTTGTTGAGGAAGAGTGGAATCTGCGCGGAGAGCAGGTACACGTACCCTACTTTGCGATCGGAGGCCAAAAGGTCTGGGGGGCGACAGCGATCATCCTGAGCGAGTTTGTGGCGAGGCTGCGACGCGTGCTCCAAACACCGTTAGCAGCAGATCATGGATAGCATCAAGGTTGGATATTCACGATACATTACCATCTATCTTCTGCATTGCCATAGAGGAGGATCTCAATGACGCTTGACGAAGCTATCGACGATTTGGTTTCGCGTATCAAGGGGGCCAGCCCCGAGGCGGTTATTCGCATTAAGCGGCGCTCGGGCGAAGAAGCATCGATTCGCGCCTATGCGCCTGTCGATCACGAGGAGGCGATCAAAAGCGCCACTCAAGAGGTGACGCTGAAGTTGTTGACGGAAGATGGGTTGGATGTTCAGGTGTTGGTATACGATATCGCAACATCGCTACCACCCTCAGAATAACATCGTATTGGGCCACGTAGGCTGTCTTGTGTTGGTGCGCCGACGTGCACCTGTATGCGTGTTCCCTTCGAGATGAGGCATCCTATGGCTTCGTTCAAGCGAATTGGCGCTACAGCTGGACTCGTGCTTGGCGCGGCGGCAGGCCTGGCTGGTGTTGGGTTGTTGGCTGTACTGCGGCGTTCATTGCCTCGTACATCTGGCACGCTCACCTTGCCAGGCCTTCGTGCTCCTGTGCAAGTATTGCGAGATCGCTGGGGCATCCCTCATATTTATGCGAAGTCGAATCATGATCTGTTTATGGCTCAAGGCTATGTGCATGCTCAGGATCGACTCTGGCAGATGGAGTTCAATCGGCGCACTGGGCTTGGCCAGCTCTCCGAGATCTTCGGCGAGGTTGCGCTCGAATCCGATCGGTTTCTACGCGTAATGGGTTTTGGCCGAGTGGCGCGCCGCGAGGTCGCATTGCTCGATGATGCAACCCGTGAGGTTGTCGATGCGTATGTGCAGGGCGTGAACGCCTACATTACGCAGCATGCGAATCGCTTGCCGATTGAGTTTACGTTGCTTCGTTTGCGCCCACGCCCCTGGGAGCCAGCCGATGTGCTGGTGTGGGGGAAGATGATGGCGCTCTCGCTCTCGGAAAATTGGGCGCTCGAACTCTTGCGCGCCCAGATCGTCGCGGCGATCGGCCCCGAGCGTGCTGCACAGCTAGAGACCCCCAATATCGCCAATCAGCCGTTGATCATCCCGCCGGGCCTACGCTACACCCGCGATATCGGCAACGATGCGTTGCAGGGCGCTGCGGCGGCGGCCTCGTTCCTCGGGGCGATCGGCCAGGGGCAGGGCAGCAACAACTGGGTGGTGCATGGGAGCCGTAGCACCAGCGGTATGCCGTTGCTGGCCAACGATCCCCACCTCGCTGCGCAAATGCCGGCCCTGTGGTACGAGAACCATCTGAACGGTGGCGATTATCACGTGACTGGCGCCAGTATTCCCGGCACGCCCGGCGTCGTGATCGGCCACAACGAGCGGATCGCCTGGGGCGTCACCAATGGGATGACCGATGTGCAGGATGTGTACGTTGAGCGGTTCGATCCACAAGATCCCACACGCTACCTGTTCAACGGCCAATGGGAACAAGCCGAAGTTGAACGCGAAGAGATTCACGTTAAAGGTCGCAGCGAGCCGCATATCGAGGAAGTGCGCATCACGCGGCACGGTCCGGTGATCTCGCCGCTTGCGCCGCTACACACCGTCTCAACCACCATCACCGAGACGCACCACGAAGCGTTGGCGCTGCGATGGACCGCCTTGCAGCCCAGCACCCTGCTTTCGAGCGTGTTGGAGTTGAACCGCGCCCACAACTGGCAGACCTTCCGCGCTGCCCTAGCCAAGTGGGATGTGCCCGCCCAGAACTTCGTGTACGCCGATGTTGAAGGTCAGATCGGCTATGTGCTGGCTGGCGCTATGCCGATCCGTGCGAAGGGTGACGGTCGTTTGCCCGTTCCTGGTTGGAATGGCGAATACGAGTGGATTGGCATGATTCCACCCGCCGAGATGCCGCATGTGCTGAATCCGGAGAGTGGCTACTTTGTGACCGCCAATAACTGTATCGTTGGCGACGATTATCCCTATCTGATCGCGGGCGAGTGGCTCAATGGCTATCGCGCCGAGCGGATCGACGAATTGCTGAAGCAACAGCAACAGCACGATGCCGATTCGTTCAAGCGCATCCAAGGCGATTTCTTCAGCATTCCGGGGAAGATGATCGCCTCGCTGGCCGAGCGCCTGTCCGCCACCAATGTCACGAGCCAGCACGCTCGTGATGCCTTGGCGGCGTGGGATGGTGAACTCAGCGCCGAGAGCGTCGGTGGACGCATCTACGCCGAGTTGCGCGAACAGTTGCTCAATGTGGTGCTGGCAGAACTTGCCGAACCGCTGAACATGACGGTCGGTTTGGGCGCGTTTCAGATAAGCCCAGGACTCCAGTTTAAAGGGCACCTGTTCCCAGAAGTGCTGCGCTGCCTGATCGCGGGTGAGCAGCGTTGGCTTCCTGCTGGTACAACTTGGGATGAGGTGCTGAACCAGGCCTGGGAGGCGACCATCACTAATCTACGCGCCGAATATGGGGATGATGTGCGTTTGTGGTTGTATGGCCGTAAACACACGATCAGCTTCAATCACCCGCTGGCTGTGATGCCCGCGCTGGCGAAACTGCTGAATCGTGGGCCGTTCCCCTACGGAGGCGATGCCGATACGGTGTGTCAGGTGTTAGTGGCCGATACGCCATCCGGCCAGCAGGTCTATATTGTGCCATCGTACCGCCAGATCTGCGACACCGCCGATTGGAACAAGAGCCAGAGCATCTTCACGCTTGGGCAATCGGGGCAACCTGGCAGCCGTCACTACGCCGATCAGCTTCAGCATTGGCTACGGATAGAGTACCACCCGATGTTGTGGAGTCGCGCCAATGTCGAAGCAGCCGCTACCGACCGCCTGACATTGGCGCCAGAGGCTACTTGATAAACTCGTTCGTCACCGCTTGTTCTAAGTCCACATCGCTCTTGAGAAGGCCACTATCACGTAGGAACGTGTGGGTGGCCTTCCAATTTTCGATGTTGGAGAAGCCCAAGCCGTTCGTGCCAGTTAGCTCGCTCTCCCAGAATTTGATCGTTTCCTGCAAGACCTTGCGTTGCAGTTCCTGATCGCCCCGCTGCGCCTCGGGGATGTATTCCAGCGCGATCGTGAACGCCTCGTCTGGGTTATCGATGGTCGCCTGCATGCCGCGCAGCGTCGCACGCACAAAGCCGCGCACCAAGTCCGGCTGCTCCTTGATCAGCTTCTCGCTGGTGATCAAGCCATCCGACGCGAGCGGGAAGTAATCGGACACGCGCAGCACATTCACGTTGATGCCCTGCTGCTGCAACTGGATCGGCTCGTTGTTGCCGTATCCACTCGCCACCTGGATCTTATCCTCGGTGAGCGCGGCCAACTGCGCGAAGCCAACTTCCTGCACGTTCAGGTCGCTCTCCTGCATATTGGTGGCGTATAACAACGCCAACAAGCCGATGTAGCTGGCACCGAAGCGCCCAGGAATACCAACCGTCTTGCCTTTCAGATCGGCGGGTTCGTTGATCGGCACCTCGGGCTTGCTGTAGAACACCACAGGAAAGCGCTGGTTGCTAGTTGCCACCGTCACGACTGGAAGACCCTGGGCGCGGGCCAGTAACACGGAATCGCCGCTGCTAGCACCGAATTCGAGCGTATTCTGCGCAACGCGCTGCACAACATCTGTCTCGAAGTTATAGTCGAAATTGACTTTCAAGCCCTCTTCGGTATAAAAGCCTTTTTTATCGGCCAGATAGAAATAGGCGAACTGCACATTCGGAATATATGGCATCGCCATAGTGACTTCGCGGATCTGCGCAGGTGCGTTTATGCTTGCGGCAGGAGCACCGCACGCCGCCAGAACGCCCGCGATAAGCGTTAACACAAGGAACCGCTGGAACATACAACCCTCCTCAACCCAACAACGAATTACAGCTCCCAGCGCACCAACACTCGTTCGAGCAGCACTGAGATGAGATAAAAAGTCAATGTCATACACGCCAGTAGGATCAGCGCAACAAACATCAAAGGCGTATCGAAGATGCCGCGCGAGATGTTGATCAGTGCGCCCAAACCATCGCGACCGCTCACAAACTCGCCCACCACTGCACCAGTCGTTGCTAGTGCGAGGCCCGCCTTCACGCCGCCGAAGATGCCCGGCAACGCGAGCGGTAGCTCCATATACCAGAACACCTGCCAGCGCGTTGCTCCACTGATATGAGCCATCTCCAGCACCTCGCGCGAGACACCCCGCAGCGCCACCACCGAGCTACTGAGGATCGGAAAGAACGTCACCAACATCGCCACAAGGATCTTCGCATCTAACCCGGTGCCGACCCACAAAATGATCAGCGGGGCGATCGCGATGACGGGAACTGCCTGCGTCGCGGCGATCTGTGGCGCTAGAATGCGCTCTAGCCGTGGCGAATGGGCCAGCAGATAACTCAACGGTAAGCTGATCGCCAGGGCTAAGATGAAGCCACCCAGCGCTTCGATCAGCGTAATCTTTGTGTGATGAAGGAGTGTGCCACCCGCCAGTTCGCTCAACAGCCGCCCCAACACCACCTCGGGCGCGGGCAACACGAAGGTTGGGTAATCGCGCACTACCACAAGCGCCTTCCAAAGGAGAGTAATGAGGATCAGTGATAGGATCAGCCCCACGCTCGACGGGAGCGATCGCTGTTTGGACTGAGAACGTGCTAACGATGGTGTCGCAATATGTGGTTGTTTTCGGTTAATTGATGGTTGCTGAACCACAATCTCCTCCTTCGCAAGACAACAAAAAACCCCAAAGCCTCAAGGCTTCGGGGCAGAGCGAGCACTCATAACGACACAACGCCAAATCGCCACCTGCGCGCAACACTGTCACGCAGATAGCCTCGGCTCGGCACAGTGTATAGCATAAAACTAACACCGGCCAATGCGCCGTGCTTCGCTGATCTTCTTCCATCCGGACTATAACCGTCGGCCCTGGATTCTCACCAGTGTCTGCCTTGCGGCTCGCGGCGCTCGTACCACCTCTAGCTTGATGTGTAAGCTCGCTTATCACAGCGGCTTACTACACGCCATCGGTTTTACATCACCGCCGGTCGGGAATTACACCCTGCCCCGAAGATCGATTGTGCTTGAGCATAGCACCCTGGCACGATTTTGTCAACTAACTAACTACAAATAATAGAGAATATAGGTCAAATAGCCTATACCGTTTTAGCCAGGCTCCATATGGTTTACCTATCTGCAACGGACTATACTATAAACCCACTATCGTACATTACTAGTTCGCATGTTCGCTCAAAGGAGAGACGATCATGGCACCATACATAGATCAGGTCTCGAAGCCCAACAGAGCGCAGTTTGGCAATGTCGCGCTCCACCCCATGCTCCATCTCCACGAATCGGTGCCATTATTTGGCGCGTTGTTGGTGGCAGAAGGCGCCATCACCCTCGAACAACTCAACGCCTGCCTGCTGTTGCAGACGCAGGATTACCCCACTACTCCCATCGGGCAGATTTTGCTGCGTTGCGGCTATATCAACGAAACGAAGATCGAAGAGATGTTGCAACTGCAGCAGGACCTCAAAGTTCACCTGCTTGGTAAGATCGAGGCGCACCAACTGAAGCCTGCCGATATGAAGGCGTTGTTGCTCTATCGCCACGATTACAATCTCATTGGCTCATTGATGGCCCAGTTGGGGGTGATCACCACACAGGTGCAGACATGGGAGGATTTCACGGGGCTTTGCCACTCGCTGCAACCTGATCTCCTGCTCGTCGATCCAGAACTCTTACCTGTCGATGCTCCGCTGTCGGGCTCGTTTATCCCGACATGTTTTCTGCCGCCTAGCCTTCAGTCTTCGATGCCAGCCTGGTTCGAGCATACGATCAGGCTGTTTGTGGAGCAGGCGCGCCTTCAACGGCAGCACCGCAAATCCCACGAGAGTTGGTTGCAATCTGAATTTGAGCTAAGTTCGATTGCGACGATGTGCCGCAATATCAGCATCGCTCAATCGCCGCACGATGCGCTGGTGTATTTGATGAGCACCATCCGCGATATTTTCGATATCGAGGCGAGCACGTTGTACTTGTACGATCAATCGACTCAACAATTGGTCTTTGAGATTGTGATGGGGCCCAATCAAGAGGTGCTATCGCGCCAGCGCTTATCGGTGGATCGCGGTATTGCTGGCTGGGTGGTGCGTCATCGCGAGCCGCTGCTCATTCCAAACGTGCAGAACGATAGCCGTTTCGAGGGAACGTTCGATCAACAAAGTGGCTTTTGTACTCGCTCTGTCCTTTGTGTGCCGATGATCGCGATGGGGCGTGTGCGTGGCGTCATCCAGTTGATCAATAAGCTCAACGGCGATTTCAACGAGCGCGATCTGTTGTTGATGCGTGTGTTGGCTTCTTTGGGCGCACTAGCAGAAGCTGTCGCCCAGGTACCCGCTTATCAACACTTCTAGTCACCCTATTCGTGACGGGGTGTGTTCCTCGGCTGGTAGTTTTCGCCATGTCCACTACCAGTTGCTCCTCCCTCGACCGCCAGTGGTTGTCCTGTATGCAACTGCTGGCGGTTCCTTCTTGTCTGCCACGGCTTATGGTACACTAGCGCCTGTTTTGTTGTGCGAGTGAATATTAGGTAGTGCGTTGTGACAAGGTCTGGCCAACAGATAACGGTACTGGGTGTCACCATTGACGATGTCATCGAGGATGAGGTGATCGAGCGGGTCGCGGCGTTTATTGCCGAGGGTGGGCCGCACCAGATCGCAACAGTGAACCCAGAGTTTGTGATGGAGGCGCAGCGTAACCCAACCTTTCGGGCGGTGCTGGCCGCTGCCGATATTGCGACGCCCGATGGCTTTGGGTTGCTGTTGGTGGCGAAGTGGCGCAAAACGCCGCTGCGGGGCCGCGTGACGGGTGTGGATCTCGTTGAGCGCCTATCGGCTGAGAGTGCGCGGCGCGGTTGGCGCATCTTCTTTTTGGGTGCGGCGCCGGGCGTGGCTGAGCAGGCCGTGGCGGTGTTGCAGGGGCGCTACCCCGGCTTGGCGGTGGCTGGCTGTTACGCTGGCTCGCCGCGCCCCGAGGATGAGCCGGAGGTGCAGCGAGTGGTGGCTGCGGCGCAGCCGGACATCCTGTTTGTGGCGTATGGGCACCCCGCACAGGATCTGTGGATCGCGCGGAATCAGCCGGTGTTGCGCGTGCCATTGGCGATCGGCGTGGGTGGCGCGTTCGATTATATTGCGGGTGTGGTGCCACGTGCGCCGCGTTGGATGCGACGGCTCGGCTTGGAGTGGCTGTATCGGCTGATCCGTCAGCCCTGGCGATGGCGCAGAATCGCGACTGCTGTGCCGCTGTTCTTGTGGGAGGCGCTGCGAGAACGCCGTTGAGTGCCTTGGCGCGGCTCTTGCTCTTCTACCACGCTAGATGTGGCGCATCGTGCGCTATGATTGCGGTAAGAGGAGGATTTATGCCGAAACGTGCTTCTTCTCAAGGTGGTGCAAATACGCGCCGCGCTCGGTTTCGGGCGCGGACCGAGCAGGCGAAACAACGTCCAGCGCCCGCCTCGACGTTTGGCGCAGTGGAGGACGAGGTGATATCGACGCAGCCGCCATCGAATCAGGGTGAGCAGAATCCTCGCACCGCTGCCGATGCGATCCATCCGCAAGATGAGTTGACGCCGGGCTAGTGATCGTTCACATATCACACAATGGGAGTCGTTGCCGAAGTGGCACGGCTCCCTTTCTTTATGCTTTTTGTGCGATATGCTGCGGTCGCTGATAGCGAAAGACGATGATCCAAGCGCCCAAGGCGACGATGCTATAAATGGCGATGAATGCCCAGGTGACGATGCGGCTTGGGTTGAAGAGTTCGAAGTGCAGCAGGCTGGCGAACAGTGCAAGCGTGGCGAACAGGCCGCCGCTGATCACGTTTGGGCGGATGCTCTCCCAGTTCGGTTGGCGCAACGACCAGAGCGAGACGATGGTGGTAGCGACGAAGATGCTGCCGATCAGGCGGACGTTGATCGGCGACATCTCCCATGGCCAGTAGCGCTGCGCGGTATCGGGCAAGAAGTACATCAGGAAGCCAACAGGTGCCACAAGGATCGCATCGAGGATGAGCAGGGCGCGCAGGTCGGGGCCATGCGGTTGTTTGCGAAACGACGCTGTGTGGTGGCTGCGGTAGCGGATGATGAAGAACAGGCCGGCCAGTAGAGCAAGCCCGCCTACGACGCCGAACCAGATGGGGAAGGTCTGATTGACTTGGTTGTAGGCGAGCAGGCCCGTCAGGGCGATCGGGGTGTAGAGCACGAAGCCCATGAGCAAGGTGCCATTCAACGGCGCATCGTTGGCGGCGGTGGAGCTGAGCCAACTGTTGATGGCGCTCGCGATCAGCAGCGCGCCGATGAAGCGCGCGGCCAACGCCGGTAATGTCCAAGGCCAGAGCGCCTCGGCACTGTCGGGCTGGAGGTAGAGCGTCAGACCGATGATGCCTGCAATGATTGTATGCAGCCAAAGGCCATGCTTTAGGTAGGTGCTCATACGTGTCCTTTGTTCGTCATTGATCAGGGACCGTTAGGCCGGTCGGCCAGGGGCGCTGCCCACTGAGGTAGAACGTCTGGTTATCGTTGATATAGTGAGCGTAGTCGGTCTCCCAAGCCAAACGCGGGTCGTGCCCAAACGTTTCCACAAAACTCTCGTAGAGTTGCGGGTTATGCTTTGCGAAGTAGTGCGGGTTGCGGAAGAACATTTCGAGATACCCGGCAATAAATTCGCTGTTGTTTTGAAAAACGTAAGGATGACCAATCGGTAGCGGATCGTTGGGCGTGAATTGATTATTCAATCGTCGCTGGTAGCGCTCCAGTTCGAGGCGTTTGCCCTCAAGGAAGTTGCGGCGGGCGTTGGGCCGATAGATCGCGCCGTCTTCGGGGCTGAGTCCGGGCAGCAGGCCTCGGCTACCACCCATGCGCGCGGTCGATGCGTCGAAGTGGTCGAGCATATGCCCAAATTCGTGGAGGAAGGGCGCGACACCCGGCGTGGGCTGCGAGAAGCCCTCGTAGAGGCGCGAGAGCAGCAGTTGGATGCATTCGCCGGAGGGATTGTAGTCGCCGCCTGCGACGCCGCCATCCTGTGTGAAGGCGCGGGTGGTGGGGTAGAGGCGGATGTGGCGCGTGGTGGAGAGCAGGCGTTCGAGGATATCTTCGCGGAAGAAGAAGAGCTCGGCGAGGTGCCCGGCGATGATGGCGCGGCTGTCGAGCGGCAGGCGCGGGGTGAGATCGACATGGTTTTCGCCGAGCAGCCGGATGTTGAGGCGCGGGTGGCGCATCAGCTTGCCGAGCAAGCGGTAGAAGTTGTCGATCTGCTCGGGATTGAGCAGGCGTATGATCGGGAAGTAGGGATCGAGGGCGCGGGTGGCCCCCGCCGCGAAGGCGAGCGCGCCGAGTTGCGCTGGACAGGCGGCTCCGGTGAGGCTGATATGCGCCTCGGCGGCCTGCACGAGGTTGCGCACCTGGATGATGCCGATCGGCGGATCGAAATCGAGATACTCGTCGAATGGCAGAAATTGGCCGCCGATGATGAGGCTATCGCCTGAGCGGCTGACGCGCTCGTAGAAAAACTTCTCAAAAGGTAGTTTGATCATAGCTGGTACTCTCTTTGTGCGCAACGGTAGGGATGCTAGCGCGCTGCCAAGCCATCGTGGGCTTGGCAGTACGCTTGTGACTGGTTAGGCGCGCTGGAATTGACGCCGAGTTATGAGCACGACAAGCAGGAAGCTGATCAGCGAAATGGCTGACAAGCCGATCCATACTTGCGGATGCGGTGCGAGACCGCGCAGCATGAGGTCTTGGAGACCTGAGACACCGTGGCTCATTGGGATGATCGCGCTGACAAACAGGGCTGGCGTGGCGAAGCTATCGAGCGAGATGAACAGGCCGCTGAAGAAGATTGCGAGCAGCAGCGTGATCATCGCGAGCTGAATAGCTTGGCTATCGGAGCCGGAGACAGTAGAGATCAGGAAGCCAACGCCGAGCGAAGCCAGTGTGAGCAGGAGCAGAAGTGCAACGAAAAGTATCAGGCTGCCATGCAGCGGGATACCGATCAGGCGCAGCAGCACGATCAGGGTGGCGGCGCTGAGTCCAATAAAGAGGATATAGCCAAGATATTTGCCGATCAACAGTTGGATCATGTTGACGGGCGCCACACGGAACACCTCGAACGCACCCATGCGTCGTTCGCGTACGAGTGCGAGTGCGCCGAGCGTGATGGCGGTGTGCTGGATGAGCAGGGCGAGCACACCGGGCGCGTAAAAGACGACGGCGGAGTAGGCAGAGCCGCGAATGTTGAGGTAGCTTTGGCGCATGGGCGCAACCACCACATCGGGCGGCGTGTCGATGAAGATTTGGATGTAGCCATCCAGTTCATCTAAATCTTGTTGTGCGAGCCGAATTTCGTTGAGACGTTGCTGGATCTCGCCATCGCTGATGGCTTGTTCGATCTCGGCGAGGTTCTTGTCGAGCCGAGTGATGTCGGCGCGCAATTCAGCGATATCGATCTGGCCGTGCATGCCTTGGTTGGGCAGTTGTGTCTGCATCTCGGCCAGCGATTTGCGGAAGTTGCTGATATTCTCTTGGATGCGAGCCTGTTCTGCGCGGGTGAGGTCGCCTTCAAGTTGCTCGATAGTGCCGCGCATATCGGCGATCTGGATCTTGATGGAGGTCGCCTCCTGCTGGGCTTCTGTGGTTTGTTGCGTCAGAATGGCTTTGTTGACCTCGTTCACTTCGGCGTAGGCCAGATACTGTATCCAACCTTCGAGCATAGGGTCGATGGCGTTCGAGAGGAACTCGATCTGTGGCGTTTCGCCCCGTTGCAGCGAATCGAAGATATTGCTTGGCAGCACTTGAATGACATCGAGCTCGCCCGCCGCAAGTTTGGCTTCGACGCTGGCTCGGTCGGTGGTGATATCGAGCAACTGGAAGTTGAGGCCAGCCAGCGAGCGCAGTTGTTCCTCGCTGATGCCCTGAAGCCCATCGGGTGGTAGCACAAGCGCGGTGCGCAGGATGGGGTTGCTGCCCGTAAAACTGGCCCCGAACACAATCAACACGAGCAACGGTCCACCGATTAGGCTGAGGATCAGGAGCGGCTGGCGGCGAATCTCGTTGACCTCCTTCAGGTAGAAGGCGTAGATACGAAGGAGCCAGCGCAGATAGACGGGTGCTTGTTGCTGCCGTAGCATGCTGGGAGTTGTGGCGTTCCGTTCAGCCATTGGCAGCCTCTTCTTGCTCCATTAACTTGATGAACACGTCGTCGTAGGAGATGTGGAACTCTTCGGCGCTAGATACGACAATGCCTGGGCCAGTGGGATCTTCGAGCAGATTCAGCACTTCGGGCATCCATTCACCAGCATCCTCGACGGTGACCTGCAGTTGGTTGTTGGTGTTCGGCAGCAGATCCGCGTGTTGGACGTGTTCGTAACGGCGCAGCAGTTCGAGCGCTTCGGGCACACGGCTGGGGTCTTCGAGCGTCATATGGATGATCTCGCCACCCAAGACGCGGCGGCGCAGAGCTTCGGGCGTATCGACGGCGAGTAGGCGTCCCTTGCGCATAACGGCCACGTAATCGCAGTAGGCGGCTTCTCCAACGTATTGCGTGGTGACGAACAGCGTGCGCCCTTCATCGCGCAGTTGTCGGAAGTACTCCCAGAAGCGGCCCCGCAGCACTGGGTCGATGCCGGCGGTTGGCTCATCGGCGAAGAGCAGGTGTGGATTGTGCATGAGTGCGCAGGTGAGCATCAGCCGCCGCTGCATGCCGCCGGAGAGTTGGCTGGCGAGGCGGTTGCTGGCCTCGGTGAGGTCGGTGAAGGCGAGCAATTCATCGAGGCGCTGCTTGATGGCGCTGCCCCGCATCCCATACAGCGAGGCGACGAAAGCGGCGTTCTCGGAGACGGTGAGATTCGGGTAGAGCACAAATTGCTGTGGGATGTAGCCGATCATTTCGCGGTCGCTAGCGCGGAAGGTTGAGGGCGGGCGGTTGAACACGTTGAGGCTGCCGCGCTGAGGCGTGTAGAGCCCTAACGCGAGCCGCACGGTTGTGGTTTTGCCACAGCCGCTCGGGCCGATCATGCCCAGGATACTGCCTTCGGGGACGGTGTAAGTGAGGTCGAACACGCCAGCGCCAGGAGCAAAAATTAAGTCAACGTTTTGCGACTCAATTGTGTTTGGCCGGGAATAGGGCTGCGTCATCGTCTTTATCCGTCAATCGTAGGAGAATAGCTTGATAGTGGTGTGAATGGTTGTTGGGCATTGGGAAATCGCTAATGTAGGTAGTATACCAGAACATGCTTGGAGGGATTTGCGGTTTTGATGCGTTCCTATGATGCGATGTAGAAGAAAACGCAAGAGAATGGGACCATTAGGTGAATGCGCGGAGGCGAATAGTACGATAAGATGAAAATGTCATTATCTACAAATGTTTCGATGGAGTAACAGCAGTTGGGGGTATCATGGTCAAGAGCGTTCCACTGAGCGATCACTCGGTTGTTGTCAAGCCTCGCCGCCGTCGCCGCTCTGGTATGGGCCTGCTGTTGATATTTCTATTGCTATTGTTCTTTTCCGGCACATTGCTCGGATTTGGCTTTTTTTCGCCCGCTCGTCTCTCGTTGGCCCAGGAGCAGTTGTTGAGCGTGGTGCATGGCGGCGTGCAATCGCGCGAGGAACGCACGTTTATCGATGCGTGTATCGAAGGCTTGGAAGGCGGCCAAGCGGTGACGCGCACGATTCGCACGACCGTTTTTAACGATGGAAGTTCGTTGTCGGTTGTATTTTCATCGCAGCCATCACCCACAACCATTGATTGCAATTGAGGTATGTCGAGAAGTGGAGAGGTAACGTGAAGGCCAGAAACAGACGTTTCTGGCCTTCTTTATGGGTATCGAGGAGCGGGTTGGTAGCGTGAACGGTACGCTTAAATACCTGTCACACGCTTGGGTGCGTGTTTCCCAGTTGTGCCGAGTGCGCGGGCCAGTTCCTCGCCCTTGCGCTCGTTGACCAGGCGCTGATACACCTGCTCGTAGTTGGATGTCATGATGCGAGAGGAGAAGCGTTGTTCGGCTTCTTGGCGGCAGGCGCGGCGGTCGAGGTATTGAATCTTTGGTGCCAAGGCGACCAGATCATCGACCGTATTGCCGATCAGCGCGCTCTTGCCGTGGCGCAACACTTCGGGCACCGAGCCTCGGTTGATGGCGAGTACTGGCGTGCCGCAGGCCATAGATTCGATCATCACCATACCGAACGGCTCCGGCCAATCGATCGGGAAGGTCAACGCATAGGCGTTCACCAACAACTCCCGTTTGGTCTTTTCATCAACTTCCCCTAAAAACTCCACCAACGGATGGTCAAGAAGGTGTGCGATCTCGCGCTCGAAGTAGGGTCGATCGTAGACATCGACCTTTGCGGCGATCTTGATCGGCATACCAGTGCGTTTGGCGATCTCGATCGCCCTATCGACGCGCTTCTCGGGCGAGATGCGCCCCACGAACAGCAGGTACTCGCCGGGCGTGTCGCTGAACGGGAACTCCTCGACCGGGACGGCGTTGTAGACGTTGCCGACCCAGCGCGGGCGTGCGGCTGCGAGCGGTGACCGCTGGTTGTAGCTGATTGACACGACATTGGCGCGCGGGAAGCGCTGGTAGATCGGCACGAGAAAATTCAAATCGAGCCGACCATGCAGTGTCGTGACAACCGGTGTATTGATAAAGGGTTCGAGAGGGAAACACCAGTAATCGTTGTGACAGTGAATAATATCGAACTCGTCCGCCTGTTGGAAGACCTCACTGAGCATTGCTAAATGAAGAGGTAGCGCGAGCGATTGCATTTCTTCTAGAGAGAAACGCTCGCGCAGGGCTTGGGCTGTGGTTGGAATCAGCTTGGCGCTCGTTTTAGATTCGCCGCTGGCAAAGAGTGTAACCTCATGCCCTCGCCGTACAAGTTCTTCAGTTAAGTATGAGATGACACGTTCCGTGCCGCCATAACGTAATGGTGGAACAGCTTCGTACATCGGAGCTACTTGCGCAATGCGCATACAAAGTCTCCTTTCCTGATAGTTATTAGGCATTGGGGATTGGATTTGATTGTGTGATGCAATTGCTTAATAACCATGCGGTGGTGTTAGGTAGACCATATGGCTGCGAAGTATTGTTAGGATGAACTTGCCTAACACAGAAGCAGAGTTAAGCCTAACATACACATGTCGCCTAACTCTGTCTGCCTGATATTCTACCAAATCAGGTTTGGCGGTGACTATTAGAGAAGTGTTATAGCTTGCGGCAGTGAGGGATGGTGCGTTGGAGGAACGTCGTTTGGCAGGGAGTTGCGCCACGTGTATGACACCTTACTCCGATTTGGTATCTTTCACTATAGAGCATAGCAAGATGTATACCAAATGACAGAGGGCTTTGTTATGCCACGTGGCGGGTATCCCAACGTTTATATAGTGGAGGAGCGATGGTTAGGCATATTCAACATGCGTGTAGACGACCTGTTCCACGTGGTTGGGAGCCGAGATACGCAGTGGCGTGGGTTGCCATACGGCACCATCGGTTTGGCGGCGGGCGTAATAGACACCTTCGCCCGAGATGAGGCCGTATTGGCCTTTGTGCTGGGCTACCTGTTGCAATTGTAGCGCCTCCTGAACGGGTGCGCCTAAGACGCAGTAACCTAGTCCGGGCAGCAGCACCGTGAGCGTTTGGCCGATCGCGAGGCTCAGCACCAAGGGCGTGATCGAGCCACGACCATTGGCGCGCCAATAGCGCTGAAGCTCTTCTGCTGCGACGAGCGCTTCGCAGAGCGGTTTGCCAACCGGCTGATCGGAGAACGCGCCGAACGCCAGCAGGATCGCGCCGCCACACGGTTGCAGCAGAGCACCGTGGCGCTCGGCACAGGCATGCGCCTCGTGGGCGAGGTCCTGCCAAGCGAGGAGCGTCGCCTGCTGCTCACGCTCGTTGGTGGTCTTAGTCGGGTAGCTCACCAGGAGCACCGCCGTCATACGTGTGGTGCCGTTGCTGGGCAACTGCCCCACCATAAGCGCTTGCAGCACATCGCTCGGCAACGACGTTGGCTGTAGAGATTGGCGACGCATCTGGACGCGCTGCTCCTGAACGAGGTGGTTAACGGCGCGGCTAAGCTCTCCCAAAGCGCCGCTGTTCACCTCGAACTTGCGGTTGAGGTTGCCCGTGGTGATCTGCTGAGCGATCGTGCGAGCGTACTGATCACGCTGTTGCAGGGCGTAGATCAGTAATCCTGCAGGGATGAGCAAGACAGCCGCCGCGAACTGTCCCAACCAGAGCAGCAGGCCGCTCATAACTACTAACACTATGAGTAACACAATGCGATAGATCGTGTGAAGCCAGTTTGTATCGATAGGTTGGATGTTTGGGTGCGATGCATTGCTTGACGTTTGCCTGTTACCGTTATGCATATTTCCGCCTTCTCAAATCTTGGGATAAGAGCATAGCACGAGCCAAGAACTGCTACCGAGATGAGGAGATTACGGAAGGGTTACGCCCTGTGCTCACAAAAGATCCGCATTAGGCTGCTGAATAGTACTACTACCGAGCCAGCAAGATAACAAGACAATATCAATCAACAAATTGTTACTGCTATGTTGCTGAATTGTTGAGGCTTCTGCGAAGTGCTTATGGTATAGTCAGAATATGTACAGAGGCATATGCTTTGTACAAGCTGATACTTGTATTTTCGTCTTCGATCCTGCACATACTAAATTCGGTTGATGATGGTTGTGTAGGCGCCTTGTGGCGATGCTGCCACTTGGCATTGAGATCTGATATTCAACAGAATTTGGTATCAGGTGATCAGCAACCCGATGTGGGTCAAGGAGAAAGTTTGGATATGCTTCTCGCCAATCAAGTCGCGATTGTGACCGGTGCCTCGCGTGGGATTGGGCGGGCTGCGGCGCTGGAGTTAGGTCGTCAGGGCGCACGCGTACTTGTGAACTACCAACGCAATGCTAGCGCTGCCGAGGAGGTAGTTGCGGCGATTGTTGCCAATGGTGGCGAAGCATGGGCGTATCAAGCGGATGTCAGCGATGAGAGCGCAGTGCATCAGATGGTCGATGCTTGTGTTGAGCGGTGGGGCCGACTTGATCTCATGGTCAATAACGCTGGTATCACTGCTGATATGCCGATGGTACGCTTGAAAGAGGAACAGTGGCGTGCGGTTATTGAGACGAATCTGACAGGTGTGTTTCTCTGCTGTCGGGCCGCGATTGCGCCGATGCGTGCACGGAACTATGGCCGCATCGTCAATATTGGTTCGCTAGCGGGGTTGGCCGGGAATGTAGGTCAAGTGAACTATGCCGCCGCCAAAGCTGGCCTGATCGGTCTCTCACGTGCGCTGGCCCGTGAGGTTGCGCTTGATGGCATCACTGTCAACGTCGTCGCCCCTGGTTATATCGAAACCGATATGCTCTCGACGGTGCCCTCGGCTCTGCGCGAGTGGGCGATCGATGCGATCTCGCTGCGGCGCTTCGGCACGGTCGAGGAAGTGGCTCCCGCGATATCGTTCCTGCTCTCGCCGGGTGCCTCCTACATTACGGGTCAAGTGCTCGCGATCGATGGTGGTTGGGTGATGCCGTAACCTTCACATATCGCGCTGCTTTGGGGTTTGGTGGCCATGCTACCAAGCCCTTTTGTATTTTGCGCCTGTAAGCATCCTGTCATGCACAATGCCGTCTCCATCGTGTAAGCTAGTTTCGGTTGTGCGTTGACATGCAACGAAAGCGCGATATGACCATGCTTTTGTTGTGCGCTGATGGAGGAGAGGTGACACCCATGCCAACAATTCGCACGCTACGCCTTCATTACGGCATGTCGATGGTGGAACTCGCGATGGCCTCGGGCGTGCCCGTGCGCAGGCTTGGCGCGATCGAATATGGCCTCGAACACTTGGATCACGAATGTGCGGTGCGTTTTGCCCGCATCTTCGGCCTCTCGCCAGAGGCGCTCCTGCCCCAACAAGCCCGTGTCGCGCGCTCTTCGCAGCTCCAGCGTGCGGGGGCAACACTCACAGCCGCTCTGCTGAGTGGCATACTTTTGCTCCAAGCGCCGACCGCCCTGCAGCCCGCCCTACTCTGGCTGCGTGCCACGGCTGCCTCCTCGATGCACGCCACGCCGACCGCGATCCCAACTCCGCGCGCCTCGCAGCTCCCCCTTCCCTCGCGTTTACAGGTGTCGTTGGGGAATCGGGTTGTTGAGCAGCCCACCGTTGTGCCGCAAGCGCACACGACCGATGTGCAGCGGTTCGCAGCAACACCGCAGCCTCAGCCCACGTTTTGGCTCGATGAACGTGGCCCACACGGTTGTCCCATTGACATAACCGATGGGCAGATCGTGGTGACGCAGTTCTACGGTGAGGGGTCGCATGCGCCCGCCAATGTCTGGGGCGCGATCGATCTGGCTATCGACGCCGATGGCGATGGCTATGCCGAGCCTAGCGCAACCAACGGCGTCCGTGTGGTGGCCACTCACGATGGCATTGCGCGCGTGTACCCCAATAGCTGGCCGGCTGGCAATATGGTGCTGCTTGAACATAGCTCCGGGTGGACGACGGGCTATGCGCATTTATCCAGCTTTGCCGTCAGCGATGGGCAGGAAGTTCAGGCGGGTATGCCACTTGGCGTAGTGGGTAGTACAGGCTTATCCACTGGCCCACATCTGCACTACGAGGTGCGCTACGGCGGCAGTAACCACGATCCGCTTGACCTTGTGCCGTGTGTGGCGCCAACCTCAACGGAGTAAACGTGTTCGGGCATTGAGCGCTACGGCTCGTGTGATCGGCATCGTACCCGCCGCGATGCCCTTTCCCCTCAACTTCTCATATCTTCAGTAGTACGTGAATCTTCCAAGCCAATGGGCGAATGTCCTTGGCTGGACCTCTTCACGCCAAAATTGCCTCCAAAATCCCTCAAAACTCACCAGATTCCTGCAAAAAAAACGAACCAAATGGCACTAATAACAATAGCTGCTTTTGAAAGTTCTAAGACGCTAAGGTGCCTCATTTGGCAGTGATGCGGCACACCAAGTTTCGCTTGAAAGGATCACGATCATGAAAAGCGGCCGAAACCAGTATCGTGCAGAAGACATCGAGAATGTTGCGCGTGAAGTTGGTGTGTACCTCTCGCCCGATCGGTTGGATATCACAGTGCGCCAGATGCAGTTTGAAGGGCAGCAGTATTCGGATACGACATTTGAGCAGAACCAGCACTACAAGCAGAATGCTAATCGTCCTGCCACACGACCCGTTGGTCGGCCTCGCGGGAGCCGTTCGAGCAACAACCGTATGCCAACCGAGGCACCTGAGAATGTATCAGAAGATTCTGGTCAAGCGGTGTATCACAAATCGCCGCGCTTTCGCCGCTTCTTCTAAATGCGAGGGGTAGTGGGAAGTTGCCTTGCCCCTACTCTTCAAGCGCTCCGACAACGAGGTCGGCTATCTGCGATGACGGAAAGGGGTAAGCTATGATACCGCGACGAACTGATCGTAATCAGCACTGTTCGTGCGATCAATGCCAACTTGATCTGGCCGTTTTTATTGAGGCTGAGATCCTCACCCCTGTGCAGGCTGTGTGCAAGATGCCGCACGTGTGGCGGCATCTTCGCACCTGTCGGATCTGCTTCCACGTGTATCGCGCAACCTACAAGCTGCTGGCCGCCGAGGCCGCGGGAACGCTGGCGACGCCCTATAACTCCACTGCTTCATCAAGCAATACACGGCATATCCGCGTGTTGCTTACCCGACAACTCTCCAATCTCTTTCCTTCGCAGCGTGCGTGTTCGCCTACAACACGGTACGGACCGAAGTCACGCAGCGTTCCACACGCTTAGACATATCGTTCTCCCTCGCGTTGTGAGGCGGCGCATCTTTGCCCGCGCCCACGTGGCGTGCTATCATTTCGGCATCTCGATGCGCTGTTTACACTCAAGAGGAGAAAGCGACTATGCGCAAGCAACAACCCGCACGCCACCTCCAGACGCGGTTGATACACGATGCTCGACTGCTTGAGGAAACGACCGCCGTTTCACCTCCCATCTACCAAACCAGCACGTTCCGGTTGCGCACGCCCGAGGAGGGCGCGACGATGGCCGAGGAAGTGGCGCCGGAGCGCTACTACACGCGTTACGGCTCGCCGAACGCCAAGCAGGTCGAGGCGGTGTTGGCGGGGCTTGAGGGCGCGGAGGCCGCTTTGGTGGTCGGCTCGGGTATGGCCGCTGTGAGCGCCGCTATCCTCTCGCAGGTGCGCGCGGGCGACCACGTGGTGGCCCAAAAGACGCACTACACTGCAACCCTCTCGCTACTCACCGATACGCTGCCCCGTTTTGGTGTGGAAGTGACCCAGGTTGACCAACGCGACCTAAGCGCCTTCGAGCAGGCCATTCGCCCGAATACGCGCGTGATCTACACCGAAAGCCCCACCAACCCGACGATGGATCTGACCGACCTGCGCGCTACGGCAGAGTTGGCACACTCGGTGGGGGCGCTGGCGATCACCGACAACACCTTCGCTTCGCCTTACAACCAGCGTCCGTTGGAGCTTGGCTACGATATCGTGGTGCAGAGCGCCACCAAATATCTGAACGGCCACGCCGACGTGACGGCTGGCGCGGTGCTGGGTTCTGAGCCGTTGATCGCGCAGGCTTGGGAATATGCGCGTGTTCATGGGCCGTTGCTGCATCCCTTCGAGGCGTGGCTGTTGCGGCGCGGCTTGCAGACCTACGCCCTGCGTATGGAGGCGCACAACCGCAACGGCTTGGCTGTGGCGCAGTTTCTCGAAAGCCATCCCGCCGTTGCCAAAGTGTACTACCCAGGCTTGCCCTCGCACCCACAGCACGAGTTGGCGCTGCGCCAGATGGTTGGTGGATTCGGCGGTATGTTGGCGTTCGAGATGAAGGGCGGCTACGATGCGGCGTATCGCGTCATTGGGCGCACCCAGATCTGTGTGCTGGCGGTGAGTTTGGGTGGCGTCGAGACGCTGATCACGCACCCGGCCTCGTTGATCCACGCGCATCAGGACGACACACAACGCGAGGCGGCGGGCATTTCGCCCGGCCTGATCCGCTTATCGGTGGGTGTGGAGCATATCGACGACCTGATCGCCGATCTCGATCAGGCGCTGTCGTAGGCATCAGCGTCCGGGAACCACATCGATCGGCCCGCTATCGTCGGGGAGCCGAAGTACTGGCAGGCGTTGTTGCCCATCCCACAGCCACACGTCGAGCGCATCGGCTTCGTCATCGGGGAGCGTGGTGAAGTACAGCCCGGCGGCGCTCCAGCCAAGTGGCATAACGTGCGCGCCAGGGAGCGTTGTGCGGGGTTGGCCGCTGCGATCGAGCAGGTGATCGCCGAGCGCCAGGGTGCGGCCATCGGGCGACCAGTGCGGCGGCCAGGCGGCCACTTCGAGTTGTTGCGCGCCTGCCTCGATACGCCAGAGCGTCACACGATCGGGCGCATCGGCCTGCCGATAGAGCAGCGTATCGCCAGCCGGATTCCAGGCCAACTCCAGCGGCGGGCGCGGATCGTAGCGCTGGGCGTAGGGCGCGTCGGGAGTCCAAGTGTACAGCCCGTTGTCCTCGCTCTCGCCGCCGCTCACGCCGAACGCGAGCAGGCCAGCGCCCGCGCCCCACTGTGGTGCGCTGATGCAGCCACGCTTCTGTGCGTACAGGCTGCGGCTTGTGATTGTGGCGGTATCAAACAGTTGCACCTCGTTGGCGCAGAGTTGCCCATGCTGAAGCCCAAGCACCATTGTGTGCCCGTCGATCCAAGCGCGCCCATTCAGATCGGTGACTGCCGTTTGGTCGCTGAACGTCAGCGGCGCGCCTTCCACCAGTAATCTCCCATCGCGTTGTGCCACGCCGAGTCTGAGGGTCGCCTGCGGTTCCAACTGCGAACGGATCAGGAAGCTGAGCTGCCCACCGTTAGGCGACCAAAGCGGCGCTTGCTCAAGTTCGGGTGTGTTGGTGACGCGGGTGGCCTCGCCATCGTGAGAAACCAGGTACAGATCTGCGTAGCCGTTGTTGGCCGAGATCACCGCGACCATGCGCCCATCGGGACTCCACACCGGCGTTTGCTGAGCGATCTGCGGCGCGATCTGCGCTGTGCCGTACAGATCGAGCGCAAGGCCATGTTGCGGGGCGGGCAACAGGTCGAGCACTTTGCGCGCCTCGGTGCCATCGGCTCGGATCAGCCAAAGCGCAGTGGTCGATACGCCGTTGTGTTGGCGAGCCGGGGCGATGTAGCCGCTGGTGATGATCGCGATCGTGCTGCTATCGGGTGAGGCGGCCCAGCGCGGGATGCTGCCGTCGTTGGTGGGCGGGGCGAGTTGACGGGGCGCTTGTCCGCTCGCATCGGCGCGCCACAGGCTGCCATCGGCGCGGCTGTACAGCAGAAAACCGCTCGAACTCGCGGCAGGAATGGGCGCTGCAAGGCCTGTGTGTGCCTCTTGAGCAGCGTGATCGGGCGGGGATTGCGAATAGGTTGTAGGATCGGGGATAGAGACTGGTTGCGCCACCGGATCAGCACGACAAGCAACGATCAGTAAGCTATACACAAACCAGGTCGCGATCAGACGTGGACGCACCATTCGTTTTATATCTCTCCAATTTTGTATGAAACTGAACAGCAGCTGAGGCAGTTCAGTCTTGCGCGAGCAGCCTGGCAGTCGGCGCGTGCGTATCGCGATGGCTGCCAGGTAGCTGCTCGTGTACTTTCTAATCGACAAATTGCTGGTAACAGCGCACCAGATGCTCCACCGGGTTGGCGTAGAACTCGTCCGGTGTGGGAGCATTGGTCACGCGGCGCGTTGGGTTGCGCAGCACTTTGGGCTGCGTCTTGGCGAACGCGCGCAACGCCTCGGCGTGCGGCTTGAGCGAGCCATCGGGACGCACAAGCCCGAAGAAGCGCTCGTGTCGCGCCTCGTCGCACGGCGGGCGATCCCACAATTCGGGCACGTAATCGGCGAAGCACCACAGCAGTGCGCCCGTCGCGCCGACCTCCACCAGGCGCGGCAGCACCTCGCTGATGTAGGTCGCCAACTCCTCCTCGGAGGCCATAAACTGCGTGCGCGGCTTACCATACGAAGTCCACGACCACGTCTCCGAAGGTTGACCGGGCGCAGCGGTGCAGCCGCCGAACTCCTCCATCAGCGTCGGCTTGCCGCACAGCGCCGTGGTGAACGCGCAAGTGAACGGCACGAGATCTGGATCGAGCGGGCTGCGCGACCAGTTCAGGTACATCGGGTAGGCGTGCATCACGGCCACATCGGTCTCGGCAAACACCTGATCGACGCGCAGGCCGTTGTCGCGGTGCAGGCTATCGACGTGCAGGCCACAGGTGATCGGGTGCGTCGGGTCGATGCTGCGAATCACCGCCACGCGATCGCGCACCCAAGCTTGGCCCTCGGGAGCGCTGTTCGGCCAAGCGAACAGGTCCGGCTCGTTGCCCAGATTCCACATGCCGATGGCCGAATGGTCGCGCAGCGCGCCAACGACGGTGCGCAACAGCAGATCCTCGGCCTGCAGCGCGATCGGATCGTGGTAGGGATTGCGATACCCGCTCTGCACCACGCGCTTCCCGCTCACCACCTGCAACTTGGCGGGCGGGGCGCTCGGGTCGAGCAGCCAGCCGGGCGACCAATTCGGCCCGCTCATATGGCCCGTGAAGAAGGTGACATCGAGCTTGAGGCCGAGATCGGCAGCGATATCGCAAACAGTTGTCAGATCAGCAAGTCGTTCGGGCGTCACCATATCGGGCGTGGGCTGGAAGTCGTCCCAGAGCAGGAAGATTCGGATGAGCGAAAGGCCCAACTCCTTCAATAATGCGAACTCCTCGCGCACCTCACCCGCATCGAAATCGCTCCACCAGTACATGGCTTTGCGACGGGGCCAGTAGTTGACACCAAGCACAAATGGCTCGTCCATACCAACTCCTCGACTGATACTGCGTCATTGGGCCCAATCATACCAGAAAAATGCCGACCGCCAACAATTGCAAGCTCGGGCACTTTTTGTAATCGAATGATATTGAATTTATCTTAACTCTCATATATACTATACTTTACCTGCCCTGCCCCCGACCTCCTATGCCGAGAAGGTACTAATGGCAATGGCATCGTGATGTAACGATAGCCTTGTTTTGTGTACTGGCTTCAGGCGTCAGGGTACTTGCTGCATACGTGTTTGCGGCGTCGTACTTGTGCTCTGAAACGTGTATTGGAGGTCTCTTATGCAGCTTACCCGAGCTTCAGCGGTCCATTATCACACAAAGCAAGAGATGGTATATCACACCCTGCGCGAGGCCATCTTGCATGGTTCGCTTGGCCCCGGGCAACGCTTGGTGATCGACGAAATCGCTCAAGCATTGAGTATCAGCCACATCCCCGTTCGAGAGGCGCTACAGATTTTGCAATCCGAAGGCCTAGTCGAAACGATCCCTCACACTGGTGTGCGTGTTTCGAATCTCTCGCGCGATTCTATTATCGAAGTATTCACCCTCATTGAAGGTCTTGAGTTGGTGGCGACTCGCATGGCCGCCAGCAAAATCACCCCCGAGCATCTCGAACAGCTCGATGCTATTCTCACCGAGATGGATGATCTCATCCAAGCAGGAGAGTATCAGCGTTGGGGCGATATGAACGTGATCTTCCATCGAACTATCGCCGAGATCGCTGAGATGCCTCTCCTGCTTGAGATGACCGATCGGGTCTTGCGCCAATGGGATCGAGTACGGTATCATTTCTTCAACCAAGTGCTGCCGTATCGGGCCGAGCAGGCGCAACTTGAACATCGTACGATTCTGCAATTGATGCAGGCGAACAATGTGGAACGGCTCGATCAGGTTGTGAAGCAGCATAATCGTAATGCGCTCACCGCCTATCTCGAACACTTTCACAATTAGCCGAACTGCCAACGGCATCTGCCGTTCAACAGTTTGAGGCAAAGCGAACACCGATGGTAGCATAACTGGTGCCGATCAACCCTCTGGTTATCGGCACCGTTCTTATGCGCTACGGTGTCCTTTGCGTTGGAGCCGCCTAAAACGATGATGCACACCTCATCGTTTTGTAGCAATCTCTGGTATAATCCCTAACCATGAGCTACATCCCGAATCGCCGCTTGTTCTTGCTGAGTGTTGTGATGGCTCTGGCTGCATTGGCCCTATTGGCGGGCTGTGCGCTAGATCCGATCCCAGAGGCAACGCCAACAGCACCACCGCCAACACCAACTCCGCTTCCACGAGGCGGCACGCTTACGATTCGTATGGCCGCCGATGTGCCCAACCTGCGCCCTTGGCAGCCGCGTTCCCGTGGCGAAGAACAGATTACATCGATGCTCTACAGTGGCTTGATGCGGTTGGATGAGAAGTTGCAGCCGCAGCCGGATCTCGCACGCAGTTTCTCCGCCTCGGCGGATGGCCGCTTGATCACCTTCACGTTGCGCACCGATGTGGTGTGGCACGACGGCCAACCGCTGACAGCCGATGATGTCGTGTATACGCTGAGTGCGCTGCGCGACCTGCCGCCGACCACCGCGCTGCTCGAAGATATGCAGCGCATCGCTGAGATCTCCGCGCCGCTCACCAATACCGTGGTCATCTCGCTGACCGAGCGTTACGCGCCGATCTTCGCAGAGTTGACGGTGCCAATCCTGCCCAAGCACGTGCTGATCGGCAAGAATATCGACACCTACGACTTCTGGGAGAATCCCATCGGTAGTGGGCCGTTCCAGTTCGGCGAGCGCGTGCCTGGCGCCTCCGTGACGCTGAACATGAATCCGCGCTTTTATCGGGGGCAGCCGTTGCTCGATCATGTGGCGTTCTTGGTCGCCGATCCGACGATCGCGGTCGAGGCATTGCGCGATGGTCGCCTGCTGTTGGCCGAACTGCCGTGGGAGCAGCGCAACGCGCTCGATGACGTGACGCCGCCACTGCTGAAGGGCAGTTACCCCGAGAACGGCTACTACTTCCTGGCCTTCAATGTGCGCGAGGGCCATCCGTTCGCCGATGTGCGTGTGCGCCAAGCTTTGGCGCTCGCCGTCGATCTACCCGAGGTGGTGCGCCAAGCCACCGCAGATCAGGGGATTCCGATCTACAACAGCGCGGTGCCTGGCTCGTGGGCCGATTTCGTGCGCCCCACCACGCCGACTGTCGATCTGGAACGGGCGCGCATCCTGCTCGATGAAGCAGGCTGGAAGTTGCCCGACGGCGGCACAATCCGCCAGCAGGGTGAAATCACCTTCACCGCGCGGCTGTTTGTGCGTGGCGACGATGAGCGGCGTGTGCGGGCCGCCGAGTTGATTGTGGCGGCAGCCAAGCGGATCGGTTTGGCCATCGACCTTGAGCGCGCTGATTTCGATACGGTGTTCGTCTCGAAATACGCGCCGCCCTACGATTTTGACCTGCTTCTGGGCAGTTGGAGCAAAGGCGCGGGTGATCCCGATTTCGCCGATTACGCCTTCTACGATCCCGATGATCTGCTGCTCTTTCACTCCAGCCAGGTCAATCAAGGGCCGGTTGATACGCGACCAGTGTTGAATATCACGGGCTTCAGCGATAACGCCTACGATAACCAGGCGGCGGCGGCCTTCCAACTGTACGATATCGCCGAGCGGGGCAAATACATCAAGCTCACGCAGGAGCGCTTGGCTGAGCAATTGCCCTACCTGTTCCTGTGGGCCGACCGATTGCCCGTGGTGGCTAGCCCGCAGTTGACCACGCTCGATGGCCCGATCTCGTTGGACAACCCGATGTATTTGGCAAATATTGAGCGCTGGTATTTGCAGCGCTGAGCAGGCAGAGCGAGTGGGAATCAAAAAGCAGGGCGGAGATGACCGCCCTGCTTTTGGTTACTTGCTGCTGGTTGGCAGTGGCTGACTACTGTCGTAGCCCATCTTGATCCAGCCTTTTTGAATGGCGTAGATCACTGCCATCGTGCGGTCGTTGACCTGGAGCTTCGAGAGGATCGAAGTGATATGGTTCTTGACCGTCTGGCCGCTGATCGACAACTCGTTAGCGATCTCTTTGTTCGACAGACCGCGCGCGATGCAATCGAGGATCTCGATCTCGCGCGAGGTGAGCGGCGCGAACAACGCCGAGGTCTGTTCGTCCTCGGTCGCGGCAAGTTCCCGAAACTGATGCAGCACACGGGTTGCGACATGTGGCTTTGCGAGCACACTATCGTTGATCAGATAATGGCCGCGCGCCACATCGCGAATCATGCGCAGCAGTTGGTCGGGATGAACATCCTTGGAGGAATAGGCGGCTGCACCGACCTTGATCGCTTGGAATAATTGGTCGTCGTCCTCGTAGACGCTGAGGACAATCATCCCAATGCGAGGTTCGCGTCGTTTGATCACACGCGCAACTTCAAGGCCATTGAGGCCCGGCAAATTAATATCAACTAGAACGACATCCGGCAGGAGCCGTTCAGCGAGCTTAATCGCTTCTTGTCCGTTCTCAGCCTCACCCACCACCTCCATATCGCCGGCTTCCTCTAGGCTATAGCGGATGCCCTGGCGGAACAGCGGATGATCATCGATGATGAGCACGCGCACTTTCTGGGGCATAGCACCTTTCCTCTACCTGTTGATCGATTGCTTGCAGCTGATCGTTCCATGGTGAAGAACGGGTGACTGAACGATCTTGCTCATACGTTTGATTATGTCATTGGCAGCACAACAGTCACTTCTGTTCCGTGACCGGGGCGCGATGCTACTGTGAAACGAGCTCCTACCAGTTCAGCGCGTTCGCGCATGCTAGTAAGACCCCAACTACTATGACCTGCTCGTCGTAGAACTTCATGCGGATCAAAACCCGGCCCATTATCGCGAATCGTGAGATGGAGCGCTGAAGGTTGTTGAGACAGCCGTACTACAACATGGGCACCCCGTGCGTATTTATAGGCGTTTTGCAGCGCTTCTTGAACAATACGATAGAGAACGATCTCAATTTCGCTGGCAAGGCGCGGGATCGGGTCCGCTTCAAACGTTGCGTGGGCATTGTACGCATTGACATACCCACGAATGTAATCGTTGATTGCCGCTACCAGCCCTTGTTCCTCGATCAAGCCTGGCCGGAGATCCGCGATAAACCTGCGCACATCGCGCATACCATCGCGCGTGGCGCTGCGCATGCGGTCGAGCATCGTGACGAGCTTTTCGGCGCCAATCTGCTGTGCCTGGCTGTAACACGTCTCCAGAATCATCAGCGAATTGGCGAGAACCTGTGCCGGCCCGTCGTGAACTTCACGCGCAAGCCGTACTCGTTCTTCTTCGCGCCCATGGATAACTTGCGCACGCAACGCAAGCGCCCAAGGATCGGCACTCCCATCAGCAGATATCAATGTGCTACTGCTCATCTCGATCTGGCTGATCAGTTGTTCAAGCTGCTTGAGTGCGTGCTGATTGGTTCGCAGGTCCTGAGCGAGTTTTTCGCAGCGCGTGCGCAGAGCAACCTCTCGCTTCGCTAGATTTTCCGCCGCTGCGGACCCGCTTACTGATAGACGCCGCTGAAGCGCAAGCTCATCGAGTTGCCGTTCGCCCTGTCGCAGTTCCCCGCTTAGGGCTATGCCCGCTTGCCGTGTCTCCTCGGCAAGTGCCCGGAGCCGCTCAAGCTGATCGCTAACGATCTTATGGGCGGCGTGCAGCACCATCGGTAGCTCGGCGCTCACTCCTACTCCTCAGTACACCATGTTACAATACGGATATACAGCAGTATAGCACACACAACAACTCGCTACAAGATGTAGTCCTGACTATGTTATAATCGAGAGTATTACGGTTTTGCAATTGTATATAGTGCTTTTTGCCGATGTTTTGTATCCTGAAGTGGTAAAAATTGCTGTTTTCCTGCCTATCGACCATTTTTTAACCAATAAGTTTGCTTAATAGCTTCTTGTATGCATTAGCCAGATTGGTGCTAAATCGATAATACCCCTTCCTGATGCTATGAATCGCCTCTATGAATAATTCATCTCGGCTGGCCCTGATTTCTACGATAGGCCGTATTTCCTGTGTTGATATGTTTGTCGAGTTTGCTGATGTGCAGGCCGTGTATGGTGGTGGGCGTCGGTGGCAGATCTGCCAGAGGACATAGGTAGTGATGATATCCCCCGATGTGGTATTGCACGAGCAGGCCGCCGATTATCGCACGCTGTTGTTGAGCGGCACTCCCACGCAGATCGGGCGCTCGCAGGCCGCCTTTTTGCGCCCCGTGCCTCCTCCATTTCGGCGTGCGCCCTGGGAGGACGATATCCCTTTTCTGCGGGGCTGCATTCAGCTTCTCGCAGGATTGTACTCACCGCTGTGGGAGGAGCTTGCCGCGTTCGCCGATGCGCTCAACCTGCCGACCGAGCGAGGGTTGTTCGTGCGTGCGGGCGCTCTGCCACACGGCTGTTCGGCGTTCGCGTGGGTCTGCGAAGATGGCCGCGTGATCGCTGGCCGCAACTACGACTTCTACGACCGTATGCCAACCCGCCATCTGCTGATCACCACGCCGCAACAGGGCTACGCTCACGTCGGCATGAGCGGTGGCCTGGTTGGTGGGCGCTACGACGGCATCAACGAGCGCGGGCTGTTCGTGGCGCTGCACAAGGTCATGGCCGACCGCCCGAATCAGATTGCGCCGGGTATGCCATTTCACCTATTGCCGCGTCTTGCGCTCGAAACCTGCGCCACTGCTGAGGAAGCCGCGCGCCTGTTTGTGTCGTTGCCGCATATCGCCTCGTTCAACTTCACGCTTGCCGATGCCAGCGGCGCCTGCTTCGCCGTCGAGACGTATCCGGGCCAGCCCGCCCAACTGCGGCGCGGCCAGGGGCATATTGCCGTGGCGAACCACTACGAAACGCCGCAGCTCGCGCCCTTGCAGGGCCAGCGCTCGCTGATCAGCTCGCACGCACGCAGCGCAGCAATGAGCCAGGTCCCCTCGCTGTGGGAGGACCCATGGGACGCGGCCAAAGACTTGTTGAGCAGCCATCGGTGGGGGATGTGCGGGCACCGCGAGTTCAGTGCGACGCTGTGGTCGGGAGTGTTCGACCTGAGCGCCCGTCGTGTGGAGTACGCGTTTGGCCCGCCCTGCCGTGTGCCATACCGCCCGATCAGCGTGCCGTGGGCGACCGCCTAGTCGCTCGGCACTTTCAAGCCATATTTCGAGAGCAGCTTGCGGGCATCCTTACTCGCAATAAAGCTATACAACTCTTGCACCGCACGCGGGGCGCCGCGCTCTCGCGAACGCAGCACGTACCATTCCTGCTGTAAATTGATTCCTGCTACGTCGACCACGCCAGTGTCGCGGCCACGGGGCAGGCGAATATGTGGCACGAACGCCAACCCCAAGCCGTCGCGCACCGCCTGCACCATTAGCCCCATCCCCTCGGTCTCCAGCGCGACCGTGATATCGGCGGCGCCAATGCCTCGGCGGCGCAGCCCATCCTCGATCATACGGCGCATCGGGCTACCGCGCACCGGCAGAATCAGCGGCATCCCGCGCAGCATGCCGGGCGGCACCTGCTCTTGCTGCAACAGCGCGTGGCCGCGCGGTGCCAACAGCGCCAACCGCTCGACCCCTAGCAACTGCGATTCCCAACCGCGACGGCGCTGCTGCTCCTCGATCAGGAGGATCTGAGCCTGTTGCGTCGCCAACCATTCCAACAACGTCTCGATCGGCGCGATCGTCACCACCACCGAGATGGCGGGGAAGCGCGTGCGGAAACTGGCCAACAGCGACGATAGGATCTGCTCGCCGCTGGAGGGCGTGCAGCCGACCACCACGCGCCCGCTGATCTGGCCCCGCAGCATGCGGATATTCTCCTCGGCGCGGGTCGAGAGTGTCAGCATCTCGTGCGCGACCTCGACCAACTCCTCACCCGCATGCGTGAGCACCATCTGTTGGCCGACGCGCCGAAACAGCCGCACATTGTCCAGGTAACGCTCGAGCGCCCGGATATGTTGGCTGACACCAGGCTGCGACATGTGCAACTGCTCGGCGGCAGCGCTGTAATTCCCCGATTCGACCACAGCCAAGAACGTTTGAAGGTGAATAATGTTTAGCATAGTTGTATTGGCTACGGCACAAGACCGTTCGGTTGGATATAGAAGAATCCAAGAGCGATGATAAGGTACACGGCCAGCAACTGCGCGCCTTCGAGCCAATTGCTTTCGCCATCCGATGCGATAAACGTGGCTGTCAACACTGCTAGGGAGAGTGCTCCTACTTCCATTAACGAGAAGAAGAGTGTCATCTCTGGGCCGAACAGCAGGCTGATAAAGACCAAGAGCGGCGCGACGAACAGCGCGACTTGCATGCTCGAACCGAGTGAGATGGTGAGCGACAAGTCCATCTTGTTCTTAAAGGCCATCTGCACGCCCACGATATGTTCAGCCACGTTGCCCACCAGCGGGATGATGATGATGCCCAAGAATAACTCGCTCACGCCTAGAGTGGCTACTACCGGCTCGACCGCGCCCACCAAGAACTCGCTCAGAAAGACGATCACGATCGTCACCACCGCGAGCACGCCGATCGCCGTTGGCAGGTTCCATTTTGGCACATGCGGCGTTTCGTCGGCTTGCTTGGAATGTGGCGCGGCTTCGGGCTGTTGGAAGGTGAAGATCAGACTCAGCACATACAGCACGATCAAAACGCCCGCCACGCCCAAACTGATCGAATCTAGCGCAGGATCACGCACCGCGGTATTGAACACATCGAGTTGACCCACCTGCAACTCGCGGATCAGTTCGAGCATCGTGGGAATCACCAGACCGATCACGGCCAACAACATCATCGTGGCCGACATACTGGTGATGTTTCGGTCGAAACGCTGATTGCCGTTCCGAATGCCACCTAACAACAGGCTGAAGCCAAGGATCAGCAATAAATTGCCGAGGATAGAGCCTGTGATCGAGGCTTTGACTAACTCTATTTTACCAGCTTGAAGCGCGACGATCGTGATAATCAACTCAGCAGCATTGCCAAGCGTAGCGTTGAGCAGCCCACCAACACGCGGCCCTGTGTGTACCGACAACTCCTCGGTTGCCTCACCAAGTAACCCTGCTAACGGAACCAGCCCCAAACACGCGAACAAGAAGATCAGCAAAGGAGAGTGGAACGCCTCGACATACTCGACAAGGAACGTCAGCGGCACGAACACCAGCAAGTAGCGCAGGTAGTGCATGCGACCCTCTTTACTTGGCTAGCTGCGAATCAGCCACATTAGCGGTATCGCAGTGGGCCCCTAAATCTTACCATATTTCATGCCAAAAATTCGCCCTCGCACCCCGATTCCTTGCGTTTGCCCACTCCGGCTGTTACCATGTGGCGCAGTTTGATTCGAGAAAGAAAGAACCTACCTATGCTTTCAGACGCGGCAGTCAAGGAACTACTGCAACGTGCCAACACTATCGCGGTAGTGGGCTTGAGCGACTCGCCCGATCGACCCTCGTACATGATTGCGCAGTTTTTGCAGCAGCAGGGCTATCGGATAATCCCAGTCAACCCGAACCTCAGCGGAACCGTCCTCGGCGAGCAGCCCTACGCCCGTCTGAGCGAGATCGCCGAGCCGATCGATATTGTGAACGTCTTTCGACGCTCGAATCACCTAGCAGGCGTTGTGGAGGAAGCGGTGGTGTGTGGTGCGGGCGCGCTCTGGGCACAACCGGGTGTCTACGACCAAGCCGCCGTGACGCGTGCCCAAGCAGCAGGGCTTCCGATCGTTACGAACCGTTGTATCGCTGTGGAGTATCGGCGGCATGGAGTGCGGCGCTAGAGTGCCCTTGTAGGGCTTCCCAATGCGTTGAATACCAATATCCAGCCGTTCGATAGGAAGGGGTTGATGGGTATGCTCTCATTTTCGCAGATCTCCAAACTGATCGACCGCGCTAAGACCATTGCCGTCGTTGGGCTTAGCGATCGGCCAGATCGCCCCTCGTATGTTGTTGCCCGTTTTTTGCAGCGCCAAGGCTACCGGATCATCCCCGTCAACCCCAAGTTGAGCGGGCCTGTCTTGGGCGAGCAGCCATATAAAAGTCTGCGCGATGTTCCCGTGCATATCGATGTCGTCGACATTTTTCGGCGTTCCGAATTTGTCGATGAGATCGTGCAGGATGCGATCGCCGTAGGCGCCGATGTGGTGTGGATGCAACTTGGCGTCATCAACGAAGCCGCCGCTGCGGTGGCCGAGCGCGCAGGGCTCGGCGTGGTGATGGACCGCTGCATGCGCATCGAATATAGCATTCGAGGCATGTAGCTCACCTCAACCGCGCTGCTCGTCTGCGTGTTTGGGTATGGGAGAAAACCGCACTGCCAGCCGCAGCGCCGTACTGTTATGCCCACGGATGGCCCAGAGGCGTGCCGAACATTGCAGGTTGGGCAACACCCGCGCGGCACGCCCAACCCGCCCTAGATGCTACACTGCCGCTCGATAGCGACCAGCCAATCGTACACATCGTCCACGCTCGGCAACTCGCCAGCCTCGGCGACCGCCCGCGCCAGGTACAACTCGCCGTAGCGATCCGTGACGAACACGCCGCCCCGCGCATCCTCCGGCAGAAATTGGCGGATCACCCGCCCATCAACATCGGCGAGCACCGGGAAGGGCAGCTCCGCCTGCAACGCACTCGCAGCCGCCTCGGTATCGCCCAAAATGACCAACACCTCGGCCCGCTCGCTTTGCAGCGAAGTGTACCCCTCGGCCATCGCCTGCATGTACTCTCGCATCGAGGCATCGCTCGAATGCGGCACCACAATCAGCACCAAATTGCGCTTCGCCCGGTACGCCGTGCGGCGGATGGGCGTGCCCTTTCCGCTGGGCAGCGTGAAGCTTGGGGCGATCTGGCCGTGACGAACCAAACTTTCCATGCGCTTCTCCTTTGTGCGTAGCGGCCCCGCCCTCAGCATACTGCCCAAGCGTGCGTCTACGACTCCACGCTGATCGTTGTGATCAAGCGATGCTCGCCGCCCGGCGCAACCGTGATCGTATCATCGGCGGCGTTGGCGGTCTCCACACACACAAAACGCCTATAATCGTCGGCCTGCAGGTCGGCAAACTGCTTCGACCTCTCGCTGCCGGGATTCCACACCACCGTCGTGCGGCTGCCCGATTTCTCCACCTTAATGCGGCGCTGCAAGCCTGGATCTTCGATCACACAGGTTGCCGTCGTATTGAGGTAGATGCGGTCGGTCTCGCCATCGAAAGTGATCGGGCCATGCTGCTGCTTGCGCTGATCTCCGTCCACCTTATCGATGTAGGTGGTATCCTCCAGCCCCAGGATGCGGATCGCGCTGATATCGCTGATGGCGAAGTAACTGTGCAGCGCGCCCGTGCAAGTGTAGGGCGTTTGGCCGGGATTGCGCATAATCAACTCGACCGTCAAACTATTGCTGACCGTTACCACGCAGCGCAGGTCGAACTTGGCCTGCCAGTTGATCTGCGTCAGATTACTGTTATCGAGCCGCATGCGGATCTGCGTGGCGCCACCGGTTTGCACGGCGGTGGAGAGGATGTTCCAATGGGCAGTGCGCACCAAGCCGTGCGCGGGCATTTGCGGGTCGCTGGGGTGCAGCCCAAACCACGGCCAGCAGACCGGGATGCCTGCCCGCACGGGTTTACCTGTTTGGATGGGCGCGGGAGGCGTGCCCCACAGCACAGGCTTTTGGTTGTGGGGCTGGAACGTCAGCACCTGCGCGCCATAGAGATTAATGGTGGCACTGGCGAAACTGTTGCGGATCTGCGCTTGGATGCGGTTATCCACACCGCTTGTGATGCTGATATGGTCACGGATAGCGAACGAATCGTTGAGCGCCTGGATATCGGTTGTTTGCATGAAAGCTCCTTCTATGCAAGTGGCGCAGCGGAGCACTTCCGCTACCCCACACGACTACACAATATCAGGGCGGCGTCGCCCGAAACCAGTGGCCTGCTCAAAAGCGTGTGCGAGTTGGAGAACACCAAGTTCATCGCGGTGTCGGCCCACAATCTGAACACCAACGGGCAACCCTTCCGGCGAGAAGCCGCAAGGGACCGAGATCGCGGGGTGGCCGGTGACGCTGACATAGTAGCACGAACGCATCCAATCGATGTACGTGTCAAGTTCTAGGCCATTGATGCTGGTGGGATACGGGATTTCAACATCGAATGGCAGCACCTGGCAGACCGGCAGGATCAAAAACTCGTAGCGCTCCATAAACTGTGCCAGCCGCTGGAACAGCGCCGTACGCTCGCGCTGCGCCTTGGCGAGTTGTGGGCCTGTGAGGCGTCGCCCCTCCTCAATGTTCCAAATCACCGTGTCCTTCAGTTGGTCGCGGTGCGTATCGAGCAGGCGACCACGGCCTAGCTCGAAACTCCAAGCACGCCACGTCTTGAAAGCGTTATCGGCGCCCTCCCAGCCCGGGTCCGCCTCCTCGACAATGCAGCCAAGCGCGGCGAAGGTGGGCTGTTGCGCATCGATCACGGCGGTGACACGTGGATCGATCGGCAGCCCGCCGAAATCGCGGCTCCAGGCGATGCGCGTCCCTCGGAAGTCGCGCTCAAGCGGTTGGGCGAAGATGCTGCTCGGCTGATCGATCGAAATGGGCGAGCGGTGGTCTGGCCCGGCGATCGCGCTGAGCAACAGCGCCGCATCTGCCACCGTGCGAGCCATCGGGCCGCTCACACCCAGCGTCTCCCAGCCGTCCTCGGTGGGCAGGTTGGGCACGCGACCGGGCGAAGGGCGCAGGCCCACCACATTGCAGAAACTGGCCGGGTTGCGCAGCGAGCCGCCCATATCGCTGCCATCGGCGATCGGGATCATGCCGCAGGCCAACGCCACAGCCGCGCCGCCGCTGCTGCCGCCGCAGGTTTTGCTCACATCGTAGGGGTTGCGGGTCGCGCCGAACACTGGGTTGAAGGTTTGCGAGCCAGCGCCAAACTCGGGCGTGTTGGTCTTGCCGATGGTGATCGTGCCGGCCTTGCGCAGCCGCTGGATGATCAGCGCATCGTGCTCGGGCACCCAATCGCGGAAGATCGGCGAGCCGAGTGTGGTGCGAATGCCCTTGGTCGCCACGAGGTCCTTGTGGGCGATCGGCAGGCCGTGGAGCGGGCCGAGCGCATCGCCCCGTGCGACGGCTTGGTCGGCGGCGTGGGCCTGTTCCAACGCCTGCTCGGGCAGCAGCGTGACGATGGCGTTGACCTGCGGATTAACGCGCTCGATCTGGTTGAGGTGGGCCTGCATCACTTCGACGCAGGAGAGTTCGCGCGTGCGGATGCGTTGAGCGAGTTCGGTGGCGTTCAGGAAACAGATTTCACGATCAGACATAATGCTCCTCATGGCGGAATTGAGCGATCACCCGCTGCTTCAAGGCAGTGGGAAACGGCGTGGCGGTCGTTTGGGCAATTCCAATACGCGTATGTCAGGGCCAATTGGGCCGAACCGAAACGGTCGGTGTTTGCGTAGAGCGCCATCAGTGGCGAGATTAGCAGCGTGCTGCTGTGCGTTTTCGGGATGAGATGATAACCGCCGTGTTGGTCGCGCACCGCCGAAACGATCGACGAATTAATGATGCTGACGTGCTGCTCAGGATGATACCATCGATCAGCAGATGCGTGATCAGGCGGCGCATACTGTTGAGCAGGGGCCGCACGCCGCTCTTATCGAAAACCCGCTAAAAGACCGCTGCCTTTCGGCGAACCATTGCGAGAGCATATTCCGCGACATAGGCCGTTGCGCTGTTGGGCACCGCTTTGAGGTTCGTCAGCCACCGCCCATACCGACGATCAGAATGTTGCGACAGGATATAAGGGGTCGATGATAGGGAGATTGAAGTGCATAGCTCGATCTCCTTTTCGATGTAGGCGCGAACCGCGCTACGCCCGAAATCGTGCCCGAATGGTGAGGTGCGGATGGAATCGCAGCGCGGTGAGCATGGCCCACCGCGGACGCTCACGCAATTCGGACACGGTTGATTGAGCAGCAGTTTGTGGGTGCACAATACGGCGTGAGAGCCGTTTGTACTCTGGCAATTCTACATGTTATGCGGCTTGGTCGGATTGAGACTATTCGCCACGCATACGCCGTACCAACTTGACGATGCTCTGGCCGTAGGTGGTGCCGGGAACGGCCCAACGCCCGTTGAGGCCCGTGATAGTAGGCGCGACGCCACGCAGGTTCGCTGGCAACGGGCGATAGCTCAGCGCATAGTTGATGAGCGCCAGTTGGATCGGGTTGGCCTGCTCATCGCGCATCGTGTAGGCCAGCAGCCGCCCGAGATGCGCGGGGACGCTGTGACCGTCCCACGTCGGGAAGGCCCAACCCTCGCGCCATTTGCCGCCCTCGCGGTCGTCCCAGCACCAGCCACGTCCAGGAGGTGCGTCGGGCGTGCCGTTGCGGGTCGCGCCAGTGACGCCGATGCCTGCTGGGTTGCGGCGCGGTCGGGCCGACCACCACGAGGAGAGGTGTCCTGTCTCGTGGCCCATCTGCGCCAGCGCCAAGAACCAATCGAGGCCGACCATATCGCCTAGAGATTGGTAGCTCTGCACGATCGTCGTGATGTCGTAGCGAGTATAGCCGTTGTCGTTGGCGATCTTCTTATCGAACCAATTGACGGCCTGTTCGACGCTGCCCGACGCCGGACCCATAATCGGCATATCATCGCCAGAGATCGGCGGAGTGGGCGTTGGGGTGGGCGCAGCCGGAACTTCATGCTGCACCATCGCTAAATAGCTCTTCCAATCGGGTAGAGTCATAGGTGGCTCCTCAATGATAGTAGGTGTCAGCGTGGCGGTTGGCGTTAGGGAGGGCGTGGGCAACACGGGCACAAACGGCGCGAGTGTGGCGGTTGGCTCGCTAGCGATCGGGATGCTGGGTGTTACTGTGGTAGAGGCGTGGCTTGTGAGTGTGAGTGGTACACGCGGTAGCACCCGCTCAGAGACGGTAGCGATCAGCGCGACGATTGAGAGACGAAAGAATTGGCGTCGTGTTCTCATAATCGCTTGTGTTCCGTGTGCTGCTGCCGTTCACTGTTTGGAGTATAGCATGGATATGAGCAGATTGGGGAGGCGCTTTGTTGGCGAACATCCCTCGTTTCATCTGTGTGTGTGTTGGTGATATAAAACCCAATCTCATCTGGCATGCCCGAGTTTCTGCTACCAGCAGTTTGCGCATGCCCTGCTTTGTGGCATATGCCGTCGTTCAGGTGGCGTTTAGGGCATTGCAGGCCGCAATTCCGGCCAGAGCAGCCCCATCAACGCTACGTGGAGGACGGTGCTGATCAACAGGATGGCGAGGAACGAAGGGTGCAGCGTCTTGTGACGCCAGAAGGTGCGCCCGATCCAACCGCCCACAAAGCCACCCAACAGCGTCATCACGTGGAACGATAACTCGGGGATGCGTGGGCCGTCCGCCTGCGCTTGGCGCTTATCGTAGCCGTAACAGATGAACGTGATCACGCTCCATCCGGCTAACCAGGCGACATAAGCGTGTTGACCGAGCACAATCAGCAGAAGCGCGATCGCGATCGCACCCACAGCAGCCGTCGTGAGGGCGCGCACATGCGGCGAGCGCCAGTTGAGGCGTTGGAGTGCGCCAGACTGGCGAGTCGGCGCAGGGCGGCGTTGGCGCGTTTTGGGTGCGGACATACTGTTCCTCTTTATAAGCCGAAAGACCGTGCGATTATACCGCATCGGCAAGATGTTCGTGCGCCCAGCGCTGCAGTGTGGTGTTGGTGGTGTACTGAATGGCGTGTTGAAAGTCGCTATAGGCCGGTTGACCGATGGCCTTGTTCACTAGGCCGCGCCCATACCATGCCTCGGCGAGTTCGGCGTTCATAGCGAGCGCCCGATTGTAGGCCGTCAGTGCCTCGGCGTAGCGTTGGTTGATGCGATACGCGTCGGCGCGCCCACAGTGCACCTCCGCGCGATCGGGCAGCAGTTGCTCGGCGAAGGCGTAGTAGGCCAGCGCCCAATCGAGTTGATTCTGCATCGTGTTGAGCAGGCTCAATTCGCTAAACAGCAGATACGCCGTATTCCCCCAACGCAGCAATGTGCCCCAATCATCGTTGGCCGCCGCCTGATCGCCCTTCACAAAGCGCAACCTGCCTCGATGTAGAAGCGCAGAATAGTCGCTCGATGGCACTCGACACGCCTGTTCAAGGTGCTGTTCCGCGAGCTCTAACTGCCCCGATTGAAGGTACATGGTCCCCAACCTCATATGAGCTTGGGCATTGGTGTTGTCCATCGAGAGCACTTGCTGATAGTAACTGAGCGCTTTTTGACGTTCCTGTTGACACATCGCGACCACGCCGAGTCCAAACAGTCCGTAGATCGATTGCGGATCGAGTTTCAGGACGCGCTCAAACATCTGAGTGGCCTGCTGGTAGCTTGTGGGTGCGTAGGGATCTGCCTCGATGATCACAAGGCCACTGTTGATCAGGGAGCCAAGGTAATCGATGTTCTGACGATTGGGTTGCTTGTAGAGCCCGAGCGCTCGGTCGAAATCCTTGAGTTGCGAGTAGAGATACGCCAATCCGTGCACGCTCATCTCAGAATCGGGTTGGAGGGTTCCAAAGTGTTGGATATCGGCCAATGCGCGATCGTACTGATTCAGTTCGATGTACGCATAGAAGCGGTAGGCATATGCCAGCGGGGTGTTCGGCTCAAGCGCGAGTGCATGGGTGTAGTCTGCCAACGCGAGGTCGGGACGTTTCAGGTGGAAGTAGGCATTGGCGCGGTCGAGATACCCCTGCGAATCCTGGGGATGCGCCTGTACCATTCGCTCTGCGTGGGCGAGCGCGCTTGTAAAATCGCCGCGCTGGAGCAAGTACGTGCTCCGATCCGATAACCACATCAGCCCACTGTTGAACGCAGTATTGACGTTTTTGTTGAGCGTCCCAGCGAAGATAAAGATCATCAACCCCACAAATATGATGATCCAGTCGCCGAGCCACCAGCCCAGCAACAGCATGCCAGGTGCTAGGAGCCAACTGAGCGTCAATGTTGCTCGATTAGCCCAGCGTTGACCGAACAGCAGTTGCAGGATCGCGTGCAGGATGCGGCCTCCATCCAGCGGATAGGCGGGCAGCAGGTTGAAGATGGCGAGAAAGAGGTTGATGAAGATCAAGCCGTTCGATAAGCCAGCCAGCAGGCTGAGCGCTGTGGGCGACCAAGCACCGATTGCTTGATGGAAATCGGGGGCGAAAAGTAGACGTCTCAGCAGCCACCCCACAAGGGCCAATATGAGGTTGACGAACGGGCCAGCGCCGTAGATCGCGAGTTGATGCACCGAACGCTCGGGGACGCGACTCAGCAGCGCAAAGCCGCCCAATGGCCAGAGGATGATCGTTTTGGTGGGCACCCCAAGCCGATTCGCCACCATGCTATGTCCAAGTTCGTGCAGCAGAATGCAACCGAAGACCAAGACTAATGCCGAAACAGATATAAGCCAACCCCTTGGTGTATCGGGGGAGAGAACGATCCAGATATAGGGAACAAGCAGAATAAACGACCAGTGGATTTTAATATCGGTTCCATCGATGCGAGCAATCTGCAACGACCACTTCATGAAATGCTCCACATATGCGCGATGAGATCAAGCGGCTTGAACCGCTGATCTTGTGAATGAGTACATCATACCAAATTCAGATAATGCTGAATAACGTGATAATGTATTCTATCTCCGCTTTCTGTGTTGTTTTGTAGATTTCACACTTTTGCTTTGATAAAAGTGCCTTCATACGAGAGACATACTAGTCCGCGGCGGCATCGTAACAAAAGCAACCACGTTGGACGTGCTCGTTAGCCTTACAGCCTCCCAACTCCCCACCCATCGTACCCAACATCGCAAGCGTACTCCCTCGGTGCGCTTTGTTGGCATGAGCCATCCTCTGCACCTATGGTATAATCCCGACGAATAGTCAGTGCTAAGAGGAGACCCATGACTGCAAAGCGCCCGAGTATTTCGGCTTTTTTTCCTGCCTATAACGATGGTGGCACGATCGGTAGCTTGGTTGTCACCACGCTCAATACGCTGGCCGAACTCACCGACGATTACGAGGTGATCGTGGTTGAGAACGGTAGCACCGATTACACCGTCGAGGTGCTTCAGGAGCTTGAAAAGCAGTACAGCCACTTCCGAGCGCTTACGCATCGCGAGCCGTTGGGCTACGGTGGCGCGTTGCGGGTCGGGTTTGCCGCTTGCACCAAGGATCTTATCTTTTATACCGATGGCGACGCACAATACGACCCACGCGAGATCAAACTGCTGCTTCAAGCGCTGACCGATGATGTCGATATCGTGAACGGCTGGAAGATCGAGCGACATGATCCGTTCCATCGGATTGTGATCGGGCGGCTGTATCATCACTTCGTCAAATTCATGTTTGGCTTCAAGCTGCGCGATGTCGATTGCGACTTCCGTTTGATCCGCCGCGAGGCCCTGCAAGTGCTCGACCTTCAGTCGCCCGATGGCACGATCTGCCTCGAATTGGTCAAGCAGATGCAGGATGCTGGGTTCCGCTTTGCTGAGGTGCCAGTGCACCATTATCACCGCACCTATGGCAAAAGCCAGTTCTTCAACTTCCGCCGCCTGAGCCGCGTGATCCCGCACTTGGCCATACTGTGGTGGCGGTTGGTGGTGCGGCGTGAGCACATCAAGCAGATCAACGCCCGTCGTGCTGCGCTCGCCAGCAAAACATCGGCGTAGTGCGCGACATCGCGGTGGTTCGTTTCAACACCATACTATCCGGCCTCTTGGGCCAAGCGCATAGATTGAACACATGATGCATAACTACCACGAGACGTTTCGGGGCGCGCATGTACTGATCACCGGTGGCCTCGGTTTTATCGGCTCGACCTTGGCGCGCGAGTTGGTGAACCTCGGAGCGCACATCACCCTCGTCGATTCGCTCATCCCCTCCTACGGCGGCAATTTGCGCAATATCGCTGGTATCGAGGACCGCGTGCGGGTGAATATCGCCGATGTGCGCGATGGCTACTCCATGGATTATCTGGTGCAGGGGCAGGATTTCCTGTTCAACTTGGCGGGCCAGAACTCGCATCTCGATTCGATGCGCGATCCCTACGCCGACCTCGATATCAACTGTCGCGCCCAACTCTCCATTCTGGAAGCGTGCCGCAAGCATAACCCGAATCTCAAATTGGTCTATGCCTCGACGCGCCAGATCTACGGCAAGCCCGATTACCTGCCCGTCGATGAGCGCCACTTGCTGCGCCCCGTCGATGTCAACGGCATCAACAAAATGGCCGGCGAGTGGTACCACATCCTCTACAACAACGTCTACGGCATTCGCGCCTGCGCGCTGCGGCTCACCAACACCTACGGCCCACGGATGCGGGTGAAGGATTCGCGTCAAACCTTCCTGGGCATCTGGATCAAGCAACTGATAGATGGTCAGCCGATCCAGGTGTGGGGCGATGGCACGCAGATCCGCGATTTCAACTACGTGGATGATGTGGTGACGGCGATGCTAGTCGCTGCCGCCGACCCGGCTGCCGATGGGCAGATCTTCAACTTAGGCAGCGACGAGACGATCAATCTGCGCGATTTGGCCGCGTTGATGGTGGAGATCAGCAATGGCGGCAGTTACGAGATAGTGCCCTTCCCCGCCGACCGCAAGCCGATCGATATTGGCGATTACTACGCCGATTATCGGCTGATCCAGGGGCGTTTGGGCTGGCGGCCCACGGTCTCGTTGCGTGATGGCTTACTCAAGACGTTGGAGTTCTATCGGGCGGAGCGAGAGTACTATTGGTAGGTGGCGAGGCGAACTGCCGAACCATGCAGGAAAAGTGAGAGGATCATGGTGGTTGTCCCGTTTGGCGACCTCAAACGCCAGTACGAAGCGATCCGTGCCGAGCTCGATCAGGCTGCCGCGCGGGCGATGGCGAGCGGTTGGTATATTCTTGGCCCCGAAGTTCGCGCATTCGAGGCCGAATTTGCGGCGTACTGCGGCACCGTACACGCGATTGGCGTGGCGAGCGGCACCGATGCGCTGCAACTGGCGCTCGCTGGCCTGCAACTCGGCCCCGGCGATGAGGTGATCACGGTGGCGAACGCGGGTGTGCCGAGCACGGTGGCGATGCTGCAGGCGGGCACCACCCCCGTATTCGTCGATGTTGATCCTCGCACCTGCAACCTCGACCCGACCAAGCTTGAAGCGGCGATCACGCCCCGTACCAAGGCGATCCTGCCCGTGCATCTGTATGGCCGCGCCGCCGATCTCGCGCCGATCCAGGAGATCGCCGACAAACACGGCATCCCGGTCATCGAGGATTGCGCCCAAGCCCACGGCGCCACCTATCGTGGGGCGAAGGTCGGTAGCATCGGGCTGTGCGGCTGCTTCAGCTTTTATCCTACCAAGAACCTGGGCGCGCTCGGCGATGGCGGCATGATCGTCACTAACGACGATGCGCTGGCCGAGCGACTGCGCAAATTGCGGCAGTACGGCTGGGAGCGCAAATACTATTCGACGGAGCCGAACGGCATCAACTCGCGGCTCGACGAATTGCAGGCCGCGCTGCTGCGGGTCAAGTTGCGCCACCTGGATGCATGGACGGCGCAGCGCCGACAGTGGGCGGCGCTCTACGATTCGCTGCTGGCGGATACGGGCTTGGTGCTGCCCGAGGCCGGCCCGCAAGGCGAACACGCGTATCACCTGTACGTGGTGCAGACGCCCAAGCGCGATGCGCTCCAGGCCGCACTGCGTGAGCGCGGCATCGCCACCGATATTCACTATCCGCTCGCTACGCACCTACAGCCGATCTACACGCAGTTCGCGCCGTCGGGCGGTTTGCCGATCACCGAGCGACAAGCCCGCGAAGTGCTCTCGCTGCCAATGTTCCCCGAACTGACCGAGCAGGAGGTTCGGGCGGTGGCGGCTGCGGTGCGCGATGCTCTGGTGGCGCTGTGAACGTGCTCTTGATGCGCAACCCCGAGGCTGAAGCGTGAAACCCGAGATGCAGGCCGCACCTCCTTCACCGCATTCGCACCTGATCACGGCACTGTTGAGCTTGGCGATTGCGGTGCTGGCGTTGGTGCCGCGCGCGGTTTCGCTGGGCCGTTTCATCACGATCGACGAGTCGTACCACTGGTTTGGGCGCGCCCAAAAATTCCTCGATGCCCTGCGCGTTGGCGATTGGGCCGCCACGAATCTGGTCGGCCACCCTGGCGTCACCACGATGTGGCTCGGCTCCACGGGCCTGCGCGTGCAGGAGTGGCTTGTGGCGGCTGGTTGGCTCGCCCAAGCCGATTTCGACACCACCCGCCTCTTTCTGCGTTTGCCCGTCGCTATCACCACCTCCCTGTGCGTAGCGTTGGGCTTTGTGATGCTGCGCAAGGTGCTGCCGTTTTGGGTGGCGCTGCTGGCGGCGCTGCTCTGGGCCACCGATCCGTTCCTGGTGGCGCATTCCCAATTGCTGCACGTCGATGCGCTGCTCACCTCATTCATCACGTTGGCGCTGTTGGCGGCGCTGCTCGCGTTTCGGGTTGAGGAGGCGAGTGATGGGTTGCGCTGGGGATGGTTGCTGGTTTCGGCGGTCTGTGGCGGCCTGGGGTTGCTCACCAAATCGCCAGCGATCATCGGTCCGGGGCTGGTTGGCCTGATCGGGCTGGCGATTGCATTGCGTCGCGGTGCTTGGGGGCGCGTGATAGTGGCGCTGCTCGTGTGGGGTGGCGTGGCTGTGGCGGTGTGGTTCGCGCTGTGGCCCGCCGCGTGGGTCGATCCGCTCGGCTCGCTGCTCAGCATCATCCACCAAGCCGAATCCGACGGTGGCTCGCCGCACGGGTGGGGCAACTTCTTCCTGGGCCGCGCTGTCGATGATCCTGGTCCGCGATTCTATCCGGTGGCGCTGCTATTGCGACTCACGCCGTGGGCGCTGCTGGGCTTGCTGTTGCTCTGCGCGAAGTTACTCTGGATGGCTTGGCACTCGCGCGCTGCGTTGGTGGTGCCACGGGGCCAGCGCACGCTGCTGATGCTCTTGCTGTTTGTGTTGCTGTTCGGCGTGATGGTCAGCATCCCCGCCAAGAAGTTCGATCGCTACGCCCTGCCGATCTTCCCGAGCCTGAACATCTTGGCCGCTGCTGGCTTTGCTTGGAAGCCACGTCTCAATGCGCGAACCGCATCTGTACGCGCTCCGCGTTTTATGCAGGCGGCGGCGATGGTGGTGCTGTTCGTGTGCTGCGTGGGCAACTTGGCCTGGTTCCACCCTTACGAACTTTCGTATTACAACCCGCTGTTCGGCGGTGGCGCGGCGGCTGCCCGTCTGATCCCGGTTGGTTGGGGCGAGGGGCTAGAGCAGGCCGGAGCGTTTATCACCGCGCAGCCCGATGGCAACGAGCAGACCGTGGCGACCTGGTATCGGCCCGCGCTCAAGCCCTACATCAACAACACCTTGGTGCCGCTGGGCGACCTGTTCAAGCCGAACTTGGTGGGCTATGCGGTGCTGTACATCGATCAGGTGCAGCGCCGCGACGATGCCGCCGCCACTGATTGGCTGCTGGCGAATCTGCAACCGATCCACACCGTGCGCATCCACGGCATCGATTATGCCGAGATTTACCGTGTGCCGCGCCAACCCGCCGTCGAGCATCAGGCCGATTTCGGCGCGACCGTGCGCTTCCGTGGCTACGATCTCGATACGAGCCAGGCCGCGCAGGGCACGCTGCAACTGACGGTGCATTGGCAGGCGTTGGTGCAGCCGACCAGCGATCTGATGCTGTTTGTCCACATCCTCGACGCGACGGGCCAACGCATCGGTGGGGTCGATGTGCCACCCGGTGGCTCTGGCCCACCCACATCGCAGTGGCAGGCCGGCGAATATGTGAGCGCGGTGCTGCAGGTGCCGAGCCAACCGTTGCCGGAGGGCGCTTGGATCGCGCTGGGCCTGTACGAGCCGAGCGGCGCGCGCCTGGAGCTGCTGGCGACTGCCACACCCGACGCCCCCGATGATGGGCCGAATGCGCTGTTGCTTGGCCCGTTGCCGTGATACGATGACGCAATGCGAAGCCATAGCCGCACCTTGCTGTGGCTGCGGTACAATAGCACCGTTTCAACCGATGGCTGCCGATGCGCAGCCAAAACCTAGATAGATAGCATATGTCGAAGATTTCGCTCGATACTCGTGCCATAACGCAACGACGCGCCGATCTGGGCCTCGCCCTGCTGGTCGCCGTGGTGACGCTGTTGGCCTGCTCATTCGCCTTTGCGCGGGCTTGGCCGCTCGCGCTCGATGTGGGTGGCAACGATGCGCGCTTTATCGAGCGAGTCACGACGCAGCAACCGAATCGCGGTTTCCACGCAGTTGAGCCGTTTGGCGGCGATATGTCGCGGTGGACCAGTGGCGACGCCACGCTCCGCCTGCCGCAGCCACCCGCTAACGCTGCACAACTGCTCTCGCTGCGCTTGCTCAACAGCCGTCCCGCCGATCAGCCGGTGCCCCGTGTGCAGTTGAGCGCCAATGGTGTGGCGCTGGGCAGCTTTGAGGTGCCCATTTCATCGAGCGGTATGCGCCAATATCAAGTCTTGCTGCCGCCCGATGCGCGGCTGAGTTGGGCCACCGACCTGAACCTGCGGAGCGAGCCGATCAGCCTGCCCGGCGATCCGCGCCAATTGGGCGTGGTGTTGGATGCCGCGCGGATCGCGCCATTGGGCCTGCTGCTGCCCTCGCCGTGGCTGGTGCTGATGGCGATCGGCCTCGGCCTGATGGCCTACACCTTCCCGCGAAGCATCGGCCTCGAACGGCGCTGGGCGTTTGGCTTGGCGATTGTGTTGGGGTTGCTGGTGGCTTGGGGCATTGCTGCGCGCCCACTGGAACTGCTGCCGTTCATCCAGCGGATTGTGGTGGTGCTGGCGTTGGGTTGTTTGGGCATGTTGCTGGGCCGCGCGCTCAGCGTATCGCAGCAACCTGGCACGGTTCGCGGTGCCGATGTGCCGCTGCTGTTCGCGACGATGTGGTGGATGGCCCCGCTGTTCCAAGCCTTCATCACTGCCGATGGCGCTGAGGGTGTGAGCCCGCCTGTGCCGACAGTGTGGATCGGCGTGGTGCTGACGTTGGCGCTGCTGGCGATGCGTGTGTGGGCTTGGGTGCGCCCCGACGCGCTATCGCAGCGCTCGTTCGGGCAAGTCGCCCTGGGGTTGTTTGGGGTTGCCGCGCTGGCGCACCTCGTCTATATGCTGTGGTTCGCGTTTGGGCGGCAGGGACCAGACTTCTGGATTCTGTTCAAGGGCGCGCGCGATTGGGTGCGGGGCGGCTCACTCTACGATCTCGAAGCGGTGCGCACCAATCACTTCGGGCATGTGTTCAAGGTGCCGCCCTTCTACGGCATGCTGTTCACGCCGTTTGTGTTCCAGGATGGTATGCGCATCCTGATGTTCCACCGCATCATCAACGTGATCCTGCTGACCACCACCGCCTTCGTGTGGCTGCGCCTGTGGGGCCTGCGCCCATTGTCGCTGGCTGGTGCGGCGCTTCTGGTGGTGCTGAACTTCCGCCCGATCGCCGATACGTTGGCGTTCGGCCAGATCGACCTGGCGCTGTTGCTGTCGCTGACGCTGGCGCTGGGGGCGCTGCGCTCGGGACGCGATGTGCTGGCTGGCGCGCTGATCGCGTTGGGCACGCTGTTCAAGATCTATCCCGTCCTGCTGCTGGCTTTCTTGGTGGCCAAGCAAAACTGGCGCGCGCTGATGGGCTTCGTGTTGGGCATGCTGGTGTTGAACGGCATCTCGATCGCGGTGATGGGCTGGGAGATGCACTGGATCTACATCACGCAGGTGTTCCCGAACATTGGCGGCACCACGGCGCAGGATCAGAATCAGACGATCTCTGGCTTTATGGCGCGCTTTGTCGCTTCCCCCACCGATGCCTCGATCTTCCAGGTGCGCGCGATCACTTTGCCCGCGATGGCTATTTCGGCGCTGCTGGGCTTGCTGGCCTGTTTGGTGTCGTTGCGCTCCGCCGCACTCCGCTCCACAACTTACGCTCTGCAGTACAGCCAGTTCTTGTTGTTGATGGTGCTGGTGGCTCCGGCTGCCTGGATGCACTACGAGGTGCTGTTGGTGATCCCGTTCGGCGTGCTGCTGCTGCACTGGCGCGATAGGCAGATCCCGCTGCCACAGGCTGCAGCGCTGGCGATCGGCTTTGCGCTGATCGCTTACGGCAACCAGTATAGCTTCTACACGGGCACCGTGATGGGCATTCTGACGGTGATCGGTGTCTCGTACAAGTTCTACGGTATGCTGCTGTTGGGTGGCGTGATGCTGAGCGAACTGGTGCGCGAACCTGCGACTATCGAGTTGCCCCGCTGGCTGCCGCTGCCGCCGTTCGCGCGCGATTTCTTGCGCTAAAGAGAGTGGCATATGAACCTATGCTATAATCGTGCGGCGCTTTTATCGATCATCATGTGGTCCTAATGAGTTTGGATGAGTATGCTTGATACCTCTCTTCCTCGTTCTCCTGAACTTTCTGCGTCTGATCAACCTATGCAGAGCCTGAGGTGGTGGCAGCGGGTGGCCTTGGTGTTGCGCCGCCACGGCTACATCCTCCCGATCTACCTGGTGCTCACGCTCTTATTCACCTATCCGACCGTTGTTCTGATCGATCAGGCGATCGGTGGCCAGCAGGACGCCCTGGAGAATTATTGGAATCTATGGTGGACCCACGAGGCGGTGATCGAGCGCGGCCATGATCCATTCGATGCCGATCTGATGCATCGGCCATTCGGTTTGCTGCTGTATTTCCATACCTTCAATATCTTGAACGGAATCCTGTCGTTGCCGATTCAGATGTGTTGTGGCACGGCAGTGGCCTATAACGTGATGAACTGGTTTGCTTTTGTGGGCGCCGGCATCACGATGTATATGCTGGTCTGGTACTTGACGCAGCGACGAGCGGCTGCGTTTATGGCCGGGTTGGTGTTTGCGTTCAGCCCGTACATGGCCTTTCACCTCGATGTGGGCCAGCCGTTTATGCAATCGGTCGAGTGGATGCCGTTGTATACGCTGGTGCTGCTCAAGGGCTTGCGCGAGCGGTGGCAGTATCTGCTGCTGGCGGGCTTCGTGTTGACGCTGATCGGCCTCACCGATTGGTACTACCTCTCGTTCATTGTGACGATGACGGGCGTGGTGGGCCTGTACGAGATGGCGCGCTTGCGGCAATGGCCTGCGATCGGCTGGGTGGTGGCGAAGTTGGCGTTGGTGGGCCTCTTGTTCCTCATCCTGATCTCGCCGGTGCTGGTGCCGATGATCGCCGAACTGCGCAGCAACCCGTACGCCGTGCGCCCGCTGATCCACAGTATCTATCACTCCACCGATGTCGTCTCGTTCTTCTTGCCCAGCATTTTTCATCCGCTGTGGGGCGAGTGGGCCAGCGAGATCTTCTTCAACCGTTTAGCGCCCGAGGGTGTGGGCGGTATGGCGACACTGGGCTTTGTGGCGATGATCCTAGGTGGGATCGGCATTGCCCGCACGTGGAAGCGCAGCGCGCTGTTCTTCTGGATCTTTGTGGTCTTTGTGATCCTGTCGCTGGGACCGTACCTACAGTTCAACGGCTGGAATAGCTATATGGCGGAGCGCCCAATTCCGCTGCCGTATCTGATATTCCGTGAGTTGCCGTTTATGAATGTCGCCCGCATCCCCAGCCGCTTCATCTCGGTGGTGATGCTGGCGTTGGCAGTGCTGGTGGGCTTCGGTGTGGCGTGGCTGTGGCAGCAGCCGTGGGTGGCCCAGCGCTCATCTGTGGCGCGACGGGCGTTGTTGAGCGGTTTGGCGCTGCTCCTGCTGTTTGAGTATTGGCCCGCGCCCTTCCGCACAACGCAGATCACGCCGGATCAAGTGTCGCCGTTTTTCGTGCAGCTTGGGGCCGAGCGTAGCGAGGAGGTTGTGTTCGAAGTGCCGTATCTCGAACGACCTTCGATGTTCAACCAAACCTACCACGAAAAGCCAACGATCGGCGGACGCATTTCGCGGCAACGTGTCCACCCTTGGTGGAACGCCCGCGTGTTCGGCCCGCTGATGCAGGTGGTGCATCCCTGGGAGGAGATAGAGGCCGATACGAGTGCCGAGGCGTGGCGCTCGGCCCTGATCTGCCAGGATGTGCGGTACGTCGTCTTTTATCAGAAGGATGCGCCTCGCAAATCGCGCTCGCGGGCGCTGGAGCGGCGGCTATTCCCCGATATCGCGCCCATCTACGAGGACGAGATTCTGCGCGCCTACCGCTTGCCCGACGAGACGCCTCGCGAGCTGTATTGGACGCCAACCGCCGATGAGTGGTACGACGCCGAGGTGAATGAAACTGGCTTGACCTATCGCTGGATGAAGGGCGACCACGCTTCGTTGCTGTTGTACCCCTGTGGCGAGCCGACCGAAGCGATCTTGCGTTTTCAAGCATTCACCCAAGATCAGTCGCGCACCTTGGAAGTGCGCTTGAATGGCGAGCTCGTTGGCACGTTCGCACTGCCGCACCTTGCGTTTACGCCGATCGAGGTGCCGCTTTCGCTTCCGGCGGGCGAGAACCGCCTGGAGTTGCGGAGTGTTGAGCCTGCCACGACGATCGGTGATGATCCTCGACTGTTAAGCATCAACGTGTCGCAAGTTTCGTTGGTGCCGCGTTAAACGATGTCTGCTGCGCCTCGCCAACTCGTCTCCAACCGTGGACGCACCTTGCTCTTGCAGCACGGTGCGCCATTGTTGATCTATTTGGTGGGCGCGCTGTATCTGTTAGCCCGTGTGCTGCCGAATTTCCGTAGTAGCATCCCCGGTGCTGGAATCGCCCTGGCCGATGGCTGGCAGAATACGTGGAATATGTGGTGGACGCTGCGGGCCTTGGCGAGCGGACAAAACCCCTTCTACACCGATATGGTGTTTTTCCCCGCTGGCAAAACGCTGTACCTGCACACGATGAATATCACCAATACGCTGCTGACGCTGCCGATTCAGATGCTGGCAGGCCCGGCGGCGGCCTATAACACTGCGGTGGTGTTGGGGATCGTGTTGACGGGGTATCCGACGTATCTGCTGGCGCTGCGGTACGTATCGCATCGGGGCATCGCCTGTGCGGTGGGTGCGCTGCTCACCTTCAGCCCGTTCCATCTCTCGAAGGTGCTGGATGGCCATTTGTCGTGGATCGCGCTGCAATGGATTCCCTGTCTCATCCTCTGCTTGTTGCAGGCGCTCGATACGGGGCGGTGGCGTTGGCGGGTGCTGGCCGGGTTGAGCCTGGCAGTTGCCGGGTTAACGAGTTGGTACTACGCCCTCTTCAGCGCGATCTTTATCGGCCTGCTGGTGCTGCTGCGTTTGCCATCGATGATCCGACTGGCCTCGTGGCGCAGCCAACTGGTGACGCTGGTGGCGGTTGGCGCGATCGGCGGCATCGGCATGGCCCCGCAGTTGCTGCCAGCCTTGCGCGAATATCTGGTCGGCTCGCCGCTGTCGATCTATGCTCGCTCCAGCGAGCAGGCCGACGAGGATTCGGGCGATGATTGGGATCGGCAGACGGCTTCGTTCTCGGCGGATGCGCTCGATTGGTTCTACCCCAGCCCGTTGCACCCGTTGTGGGGCGATTGGGCGACGCAAACGCACCACGAGATGCACGCTGGCTGGTTCTGGACGATCGCGCCCGGCTACGGCGTGTTGCTGTTGGCCTTGTACGGCGCGTGGACGGCGCGGCGTCGGGTGGGGGTGGAGATCGGCTTGGTGGTCGCGTTGGTGGTGTTGATGTTTGGGCCGAAGTTGCGTGTCGCAGGGAACGTGTTCGATGTGACGCTGCCCTTCGATTGGCTGAAAGTGCTGCCTGGCATGACCTTAGGCCATCGCCCGAACCACCTGGCGATCTTCGCCCTGCCGCTGATCGTGGTGCTGGCTGGCATCGGTATGCAGGCGCTGTTGGCGCACGGGCGCATCGGGCGAGTTGGGCTAGCGGTGCTCGGCGCGCTGATCGCGGTTGAATGTGTGGTGCTGCCGTTCCCGGCGATCCCGATCGGCGTCGATGCTGGAATCGCTCGCTTGCGCGGTCAGGAGGGCGCTGTGCTGGATCTGCCGAATGTGAAGCGCAGTTCGGCGGCGATGCGCAACCAGATGGTGCACGAGCGCCCGATCATCGAGGGGTATCTGGCGCGCCCGCAGCCACCCTCGCAGATCGTATCGCAGGTGCCGTGGGTACGGGCACTGTGGCGTCTCCAAGGCTTGGGCAAGCCCGATATCATTCCCGCGCAGCCCGATGACGGCTACCTAGCGTTGCAGTCCTATAACATCCGCACGATCATCCTGCGCTTCGACGACTTCGAAGAGGATGAGCGCACCCGGGCCGAGCGCTCGATCGCCGAAGTGCTCCCCGGCCTATCGCCGAGCTACACGAGCGAGCAGATCGCGGTCTACGAGCTCGAACAGGCAGCGTTTCAGCGGCCACTGCTCTTTTTGGGCGAGGCGTGGGGCGATCGCGAGAACGATGGCGATCGCAAGTGGCGGTGGATAGGGCCGATGGCGACGTTGCGGGCGCTCAACCCCACCAGCGCGCCGCTCCCGGTGACGCTCCGTTTCGAAGTGCAGAGCTTTCAGGAGATTCGCCCGCTGACAGTGTTGCTCGATGGTGAGCCGATCGGCACCTTCGAGATCCCTCCCGCGATGCTGCAATATGAACTGCCTTTCAGTTTGCCACCCGGCGAGCATAGCTTGGAACTGCAGAGCACGGCTGGCACAGAGCCAAGCCCGCCGCATCGCGCCCTGAGTTTATCGTTCAGTTACCTCGAACTCCTGCCAATCCCTTAATCCACTTCCCGATACGGTGCGATAAGTCTCAAGCGCTCGGCCATGTGTTTGAACTTCTGTCACCAATGGCTACCCGCATTATTATCGTGGGTAGTATCGATTGGTATTGCAGAAATACTCGTTACAGGAGGCTAAAATGGCTTTGTTATCATTACTATTCAAGCAGATTGCTAAAATCCCACACATAGCTCAATAACCGATAAAGTTAATATCAGGTAAAAACGAAATGAAATATTCCAATGGTATTGAATTGAGTTTAAGTGTTTACTAAAGGTACTTCATAATGTTACAATAGCTAAAGCCATTGAATGTAATCGTATCCTGCAGAAGTATGTTCCCTAGCTGTCCTGTGTTTGATATCAACCTATCGACATAAGTAAGCCGACGAACATGCATCACGATCGTCGTCGCCTGACAAGAGGCGGTGGAACGATTATCGTTACCCAGTGGGCCGGGTGAGGAGGCTGTTCATCGTGGCGAAACCAACAATGTATGGGAGCTCTGAGACGTCCGATCTGACGAATATAGCCCTCGATATTCTGGCAGATCTGTGTACGCAAGAGCGCGAAAAATTCCGGTATGGGCTGGCAAGCGATTCGCGATACGCATATGAGTTGTTCAGGCGCGCTTTATATGAATGTAATGAACATGCTTGGCAGGTACTGTATCAACAATATGCATCGTTGGTCGAACATTGGATACAACGGAATGGAGCGTTTCGGAATAGCTTAGAACAGAGCGAGACCTTAGTTTCCGAAGCGTTTACCCGTTTTTGGCATGCGATTCCCCCTGAGCGTTTCGCAAGCTTTCCAAATACCGCTTCGCTGTTACATTATCTTCACATATGTGCGGGAAGTGTGGTGATCGACAACGTGCGTTCATCTAATCGATTTCTCCCAACCGATCAATGGACGCACAATCACGTTCCGCAGGTGGCGCCGGATGAGGAGGTTTTGGAGAGGATGAATCAGCAAGAGCTCTGGTCGTATATTACAACCTTGCTCAAGAGTGAGGCTGAATATGTGGTGATGTTTGATTCGTTTGTGAACGGCTTAAAGCCCCGCGATATCTGTGCGCGTCACCGCGAACTCTTTTCGCACGTCAAAGACGTGTATATGATCAAGCAGAATGTTTTGGCGCGCCTCAGCCGCGATCGGAGGTTGCGCGAACTGTTGGCTAGTTAGAGTGTTCCGGCATCCACGCTTCCCGAAACAGGTGGTGCCTATACCAAAAAAGGGATCGGGGTTCTGCGCGAACAGAACCTCGATCCCTTTTTAGAAGGCGGGTAATGGGCTAAACCTGGTTGACTACACAAGCTGTCGCGGCCTCAACATAGGCTCAGCAACCCATCGACGATCGCCATTCGCTCGGCCTCGCTGAGCGCCGGATGCACGGGAATGGCCAGCACTTGCTGGGCCATACGCTCGGCTACCGGGAAATCACCAACTTGCCAGCCGAAGCTGCTCATCGATTCCTGAAGATGCACAGGGATCGGGTAGTACACCCCGGTGCTGATGCCGCGTTGATGCAGCGCTTGCGCCACCTCATCGCGGTTGTGGGGCGCTTCGGGCAGGAAGCGCAGCGTGTACTGGTGGTACACATGCGTGCGTCGCGGCGCAGCGCTCGGCGTGATGAGTCCGGGACGCCCCGCCAACTGCTGATCGAACCACTGCGCGTTCGCGACTCGCTGGGCATTGAAGGACGGCAGCTTGCGCAACTGCTCGATCCCGATCGCCGCCGCGATATCGGTGGTGCGGTAGTTGTAGCCAAGGCGATGGTGGTAGTACCGGACTCGCATGCCGTGGGCAATGATCTGCCGCGCCTGCTCGGCCACCGCGTCGTCGTTGGTGGTGATCATGCCGCCTTCGCCAGTGGTCATGTTCTTGGTGGCGTAGAACGAGAAGCATCCCGTCCCGAACGAACCCGCCATACGACCATCGTAGGTCGCGCCGTGGGCTTGGCAGGCGTCCTCGATCAGCGCCAACCCATATTTGTCGGCGATGTTGCAGAGCGCGTCCATGTCGGCGGTTTGCCCGTACAGATGCACCGGCATAATCGCTTTGGTGCGCGGCGTGATCGCCTGCTCAACCTGCTGCGGGTCGATGGTGAAATGCTCATCGATATCCACCAACACCGGGGTCGCGCCTGTGAACAGGATCGAGTTGACCGACGCGATGAAGGTGAACGGCGTCGTGATCACCTCGTCGCCCGGGCCGACGCCGTGCGCCAACAGCGCCGTGTGGAGCGCTGTGGTGCCGTTCGATGTGGCGATGGCGTGTTTGACGCCGATATATGCTGCAAAGGCTTGCTCGAAGGCTGCGACGCGCGATCCCTGCGCGATCACACCCGACGCGAGCACCGCCTGCACCGCTGCCTGCTCCTCCTCGCCGATCAGCGGTTTAGAGATAGGGATCATTCGGTGCCTCCAATTCGTAGGTGGCTTCACATGCGGGGCAATCCAAGATCAACATACCCGAGCGGCGCATTCGTTTGCGCAACCGCTGAGCGCAACGGCAGACGAACCCCACTAATCGGGCCGGATTGCCCAGCACAAGCCCATGATCCGGCACGTCTTTGGTGACAACCGCGCCTGCCCCCACCAATGCAAACCGCCCAATCACCACATCGGGCAGGATGATCGCGCCAGCCCCAATCGACGCGCCATAACAGACCAGGGTGCGACCAACTTCCCAATCGGAATCGGTTTTCAGATTGCCTTCGAGCGTGATGGCGCGGGGATACATATCGTTGGTAAAGCAGACCCGTGGCCCGATAAACACGCCGTCCTCAATAGTGACGCCGTGGTAGATGAACACGCCATTTTGGATCTTGACGTTGTTGCCGATCTCTACATCGAAGTCGATGTAGGAGCCTTTGCCCACAATACAATTATCACCGAGCCGCGCATGTTCGCGAACCTGCGCCTGATGCCAGATTTTGCAGCCATCGCCAATATATGCCTGTGGTGAGACTTCGGCGGTGGGGTGGATTGTCACATTGTTGGCGATCAGTGATTGGATAGTCATACTTTTCTCGATTCTGGTTGGAATTGTGGTTAACGGGTTGCCATTGCTCGAAGGCTGGCATAAATCACGCTGCGAAATCCGGAAGGACGAGCGATTTGTTTGCGCTCGGCACGCGTAGTGCGGCTGGCGGCCAGGCGAAGCCGTGCCCCTCGTCGAGTTGCTGAATGGCGCTCGTCGAGCCGGATTCGACCAACTTCTGCGCGACGGCCAACGCGAGCAGCCCATCCTCGCCGGAGACTGCCGGCGGCGAATTGGTGCGCACCGACGACACAAACGCATCGAGCTCCTGGCGTAGTGGCTCGCGCTTGTTGACCTTGAAGCGGATCATGCGCCCCTCCGAGACGCCCATCACCGCCAACTCGTGCCAATTTTCGCCCTCGCGGATCGAGTCGTTCTCGTACAGCACCAAGTCCTGCGTGAGATAATTCGCCACGAACATGCCGCGCTCGCCGATCACCGAAAGCTCGCGCACCTTGGTTGGGGTCAGCCAATTGATGTCGAGCACGCCGATCAGATCGTTCTCGAAGCGCAGCACCGCCGAGAGCAGGTCCTCGTGGGCGGTGTGCAGCCGCCGCCCGATCTCGGCGTGCAGGCGCATCACATTGGAATCCGTGAGATAGTGCATAATGTCGAGGTCGTGGGTCGCAAGGTCGATCACCACGCCCACGTCCTTGATCCGAGTGGGGAACGGCCCGATCCGCCGGATATGAATTTGGTAGACCTTGCCGAGCGCGCCGTGCTCCAATTGATGCTTCAGCGTGATGATCGCCGGATTGAAGCGCTCGATATGCCCAACTGTCAGCAGAACGCCCCGCTGCTTGGAGAGCGCCACCAACTCGATGCCCTCCTCCACGGTGGCCGCGATCGGCTTCTCGATGAGCGTTGGGACATTCGCCAGTAGCGTATCGTGAGCCACGGCATAGTGGTGCTGTGTGGGCACCACCACCGAGACGAGATCGAGTTGTTCGCGCTCGAGCATCGTGTGGTAATCGGTATAGGTTCGCACGTGCAAGCGCTGCGCCAGTTTGTGGAGCGCCTCCTGATCCGGGTCTGCGATCGCCACCAGTTCCACATCATCCATATCGGTATAGACACGGGCGTGGTTGCGGCCCATGCTGCCTGCACCGATCACTGCTGCGCGTAGGATCTTCGTCATGATGAAACTCCTCGGATGGTCAGAGACAGCGCACTCTCCCTGAACAGCACAGTCCATGGTCAATGTACTGCCCTGATGTTATTTGGTTCTAGTAAGCACCTCGTCCCGTGATGAGCGCCGGAATCGTTTGGAAGAGAATCTGAAGATCAAGCCAGATCGAATGGTTGCGGATGTAGTGCATATCGAGCCGCACCCGCTCCTCATACGACAGATCGCTGCGCCCGCTGACCTGCCACAGCCCTGTCAGCCCGGGCTTCACCGTGGCGAGGTTGTGCTGCCACTTGCCGAACTTCTCCATCTCGGCCATCGTGATCATGCGCGGCCCGATCAGGCTCATCTCGCCACGCAGCACGTTGACCAACTGTGGCAGCTCATCGATCGAGTAGCGCCGCAGGAAGTTGCCGAGTTTCGTGACGCGCGGGTCGTCCTTCAATTTGCCGTGTGTTTCGAGCTCAATGCGTTGTTCTGGGGTGAGCAGCCGATTCCCTTCAATACGCATTGTGCGGAATTTGAATGCATCGAACTCTTTCTTGCCTTGGCCCACCACCCGTCGGCGGTAGAAAGCGGGGCCAGGCGAGTCGCGTTTGATGAGCACAATCAGTACAGCAAAGAGTGGAAGCAGCGCGATCAGGGCCACCGAGGCGATCGTGAAATCGAGCAGCGTCTTGCAGATCAGGTGAATGCCAGTGATGCGCGTTTTATTCAGCACCACCAACGGCACGTGACCTTCTTCGCGCACCCGCACGCCGCTGGTGAGCAGTTCGAACAGGCCGGATGCCAGCCGCACCTCGACGTGTTGCAGTTGGTCGAGCGCGCTGTAGATGCTCAGCAGGCGTTCGCGGGTGATCGACGTGTTCGCGATCACCACCGTCTCGATCGACTGCAGTTCGACAAGCCCGGCGAACGCCGACGAGTTGCCCAGCACGGGTACACCAGGAAGTGGCTCGAAGCCGAGTGGCAGATAATCATCAATGAAGCCCACCAGGTGCGCGCCGCTGTAACGCGATTGCTGCAGCTGCTCGGCGACGGCCATTCCTTCGGGATTCGCGCCCACCACGAGGGTGCGATCCATAAAACGGCCTTGTCGGCGCTGCCAGTAGATCAGCCGCCGCATCACAAAGCGGTTGCCGATGCACATCACGATCAGCAGCATCCAGGCTAACAGCAGCCAAGCGCGCGCTATCACGAAATCGGGCTGGAGAAAGTTGATGAAGATCGTCAGGGCGATGCCGGTGGTGACCGCGTTGAACACACGCGCATACTCGGTGGTGCCACCCAACAAGTTGTGTCGGTCGTACAAGCCGTAGACCATAAACAACAGGATATAGCAGGGCAGCATGATGCAGATCACCAGCATGTAGAAATCGGGCCGAATCGATCCATCATCAAAGAAGTGGATGCCCGCTTGAAAGCGGATCACATAAGCGAGCGCGAAACAGATGAGGATAGTGCAGATATCGGTTAGTAAGAGGCCGAGTATTAATTCACGCTGCTCATGGCGACGTACATCACGCCGCGATTGCAGCTTGAATAATGATCGTTCGAAGACGCTCATACCATTCCTCCCCACAAAGGCATGGTCAGCAAGGTGGTCTATTTACTTGGAGCATGTGTGCAGACGAGGTGCCCACTTCTGTCAGTAGGATCAGAACTGGCAGCATCTGATCCTACTGTCGGCTGCGTTGTTTACGCTTGGTTTGCTTCTTGATAGCGAACATCCGATGTTGCCGCGGGAATGCGCGACTGAGCGGCAACGATCGTCTCTGCAGCGCGACGCGCATACGTGACAGCCGCCTCGCCGTTGGTCAATTGCGGGTAGATCTGCGCGCTATTGACCAGATACAAACCATTGATATCAGCAACGATTGGCGGGATCGCATCGGTCTTTCCGATTGGGTGGAGCGGCTCGACGTAGCGCTCGCGACCGATCCGAATGGCTGCGATATCTTCCTCTTTGAGATCGGGGAACATGCGGTGTAGATGCCCCAAAAACACCTTCTGCAACGTCTCGTTGTCCATCCGAGCGTATTCGCTATCCGGCGCGACATATTTGGGCAGATACACCAAGTGGTAGCCACCGACGTGCTTCGGCGCGATCAGGTTAGTCGTTTCGATCACGCCGGTGAACGGGATTCGCTCATCGGTGATGTTTAGCGTGTAGTAGGGCACCAAGGGCCGTCGCAACACCAGCAGCATGCAGACGATGCCCAGGTATTCCTCAAGGCCGCTCCAGCGGGCTGCCACCTCGGTGGCCTCGGGCGGGAGCAGTCGGCGGGCGATCGGCGTCTGCAGCGTCAGCACCGCGCCGTCGCTTGCGATCTCGCCGCTCGCCAGGCGCAGCCCGCGCACTCGGCCATCGCTGATCTGGATCTGCTCGACCGTTGCGCCCGTGGTGATCGTGCCGCCGCGTTTGGTGATCTCCTGCGCCAGCGCCTGGATCAGCATGTTGTAGCCACCCGTGAGGTAGCACATCATCTCTTTGGCGTTGGTCTTATCGCGGGTATCGGTCATTCGCACGAGCCGCGACCAAATGTAGGTGGCGGGGACGTTATCGTACGAGCCATCGAACTTCGCCCGCAACAAGGGCTTCCAGATATGCTCGACCGTGCCGCGACCGCCGAGTCGCGTCAGCCAATCGACGACGGGCTGCGTTTCGAGCGAGCGCCAATCTTTCACGCGGCGAGCGGCCAGGATGGTGAACGCTAAGCGCGCCCGATCAAGCATAGAGAGCGGCGGAAAGCGGAGGAAGTCGATCGGCGTGGACATCGGGTAGATCGATGCGTTATGGTAGAAGCCCATCTTGGTGGCGACCATATGCAGCTCACCCATCAGATTGAGCTCTTCGAACAAGCTCATGAGTGTGCGGTCGCTGTTGAGAATCGCGTGGTAGTACCGATCCACCTCTACGTCGCCCAATTCGGGGAAGCGCGTGCGGCCCATCAGGCCGCCAAGCTCGTTGCTGCGCTCCCAAATGCGCACGCCTACGCCGCGTTTGAGGAGATCGTACCCAAGCGCTAAACCAAGAATGCCGGCTCCGACGATATCGATGGTTGGCATACTGTTCGAACTCCTTCTACAGTGGGAATACAACTGCGTAAAAACAGTTTGACCCACAAATGCAGTTTAGTAGAAAGGTTTGACAGTTGGATGACGAAGCGCCACACTCCGATGAGCTTTTCGTTATCCAAAGCTGCCTACGAGCGGCTAACTACGGGCCACCAACAGGACGCCGATGCAGATCACCATCATGCCGATCCAGCGAATCGTCGGAATGCTTTCGTGGAAGATCAGCCAGGCCGAGATCAAGCCCAACACAATGCCCAAGCTCACGAACGGGTACGAGTAGCTCAGCGGTACGCGGCTGATGAACACCAGCCAGAAGAAGGTACCTGTGCCGTAGATGAGCAGCCCGCCGATCACATAGGGCGAGGTGGCGATGCGCAAAATCAGCGCAGGCACACCGCTCGCGCTCAACTGCACCGCCCCGATATGAATCATGCCTTGTTTCAGCAGAAGTTGACCAATAACACCGAGAAGGGTCGAAAGCAGGAGTGGTAGAAAGGTTGCCATAATCCGAACTCCTTGTGTTTGCTCGATCTTGAGAGATTGATCATTGTTGGTACTGCGTGATTGCAGACGCATAACACTGCTCCTGAAGGTGTTAGTGACGGGCGCAATTGATTGTGCTGTCACGCAACTAGGCGAAATAGGCTTGGATGGCTGCCAAGGTGCGCTCGCTGGCGCCTGGCCAAGTCGGTGCGTCGATGGCCCGCAGCTTGGCGAGGCCGTCGGGTTGCAGCCACGTGGCCGCACCGGCGCACACCGATTCGTAGGTATTGCCGATCAGCACGTGGACGCCCGCATCGATCAAGTAGCTCCATTCTGTCGAGTTGCGCAGAATCAGCGCTGGAGTGCCGAGCGCGGCGGCTTCCTCTTGCAGGCCGCCCGAGTCGGTGAGCAGCGCGTTTGCGTTCTCGACCAGTTTCAGCGTGTCGAGGTAGCCCAGCGGCGCGCAGCAACGAATGTGTGCTGGCACTTCAAGCTCTTGCTGGCGCAGCGCTTGGGCGGTGCGCGGGTGGATCGGGAACACGATCTGGTGTTCGCGACCAATCGCATCGAGGGCGCGGATCAGCTCGGGCAGGTGCTCTGGCGCTGTGTTCTCGGCGCGGTGCATCGTCAGCACAATGTAGCTGCGAGGCTGCAACTCCAAGTGTTCGAGGATGTTCGATGCCTTGGCAAAGTGGCGGTTACGTTGCACGGCATCGATCGCGCTGGAACCGACCATCTTGATGATGTCGCTGGAGATGCCCTCCTCGCGCAGGTTGGTGAGCGCGACATGATCGGGCGCGAGCAGCAATGCCGACAGATGATCGACCACCACGCGGTTCAACTCCTCGGGCATGCGCCGATCGAACGAGCGGCATCCGGCCTCAAGATGCGCCACGGGGATGCCCAGCTTGGCCGCCGCCAGCCCGCCCGCCAACGTCGTGTTGGTATCGCCCTGCACCAGCACCATATCGGGCTGCTCGTCCAGTAAGATCGGCTCAAGGCGCATCAGCATACGCGCGGTCTGCTCGCCGTGCTGCGCTGATCCAACCGCCAAGCTGTAGTTGGGCCGTGGCAACTCAAGCTCGTTGAAGAACACCTCGTCCATGGCGTGGGAGTAGTGTTGCCCCGAATGCACCAGGACGTGTTCGAAGTGCTGGTTGAGCAGCGGCAACAGCGGCGAGAGCTTGATGATCTCCGGGCGCGTGCCGAGGAACGTGAGGATCTTCTTGCTCATACAGTGCCTCGCGTGTGATGGGTGGCGCGCCCGAGCGTGCTGATTCGCCGCCACAGCACTTGGGCCTGGAAGCGCAGGTGCGAGCGGGTGATCTGCCAGACGCGCGCCTTCGACTGACCGTAGCGGCGGACGCGCAACGTGGCGGGGAACTCCGCCACACGGTAACCGGCGAGCAGCGCGCCCACCAACAGCTCCGTGACCATCAGGAAGCCATCGGAAGTCGTTTTGATCTGTTCCACCACATCGCGGCGGTAGGCTCGGTACATCGCCGTGTAGGTGTGCAGGTGCCGATCGAGCAGGATGCGGTACATCAGCGACGCGCCCTTGCTGAACAGCAAGCGGTAGGCGGGCACGCCATCGACGCCACCCGCCGGGTGGTAGGGTGAGGCAGTCACAATATCGATGCCGGGCCGCAGCAGCGCCAGCATCTCGGGGATCGTGGTGAATGGGTAGGTGCCATCGCTATCGGTTGTGACGATGATGTCACCCCGCGCATGGGCGAACCCCGTTCGCAGCGCCGCGCCTAAGCCACGGTTCTGCGGATGCTGAATGATTTTGACCTGGGGCCAATCGGCGAACGTCTGCTGGAGACGGGTAAACGTATTATCGGAACTGCCGTCATCGACAAGGATCATCTCCCATTCGCCATATGTATCGAACACAGGGCGAATAGCTGAGATTTGCTCGTACATCTGAGCAATATTGTCGGACTCGTTAAAGCAGGGGATGACAAGCGAAAGGTTCATTTCCCTGTTCCTTTCAGCGCATCGGCGCTAAATAGAAAAAAGCAGTTAAGAAAGTGAGCTTCACGCAGCAAGTGCAATCAAAACAGGGTTCGCGATGGCGAAAAGAAAGCATCTCAACGGATCTAAGCATTGAGATGCTTTTTCGATACGTTAGTTGAGATAACGAAAAGTAAATGTACTACCGCCGATCATCGCCTCACAAACGGCAGATACACGGCATGTGTTGTATCTGACCCTTGCACAGGCGTAACTGTGTGCGTCGGCGTTGCCGTGCGCGTCGGTGTTGCCGTGCGCGTCGGTGTTGCCGTTTCGGTCGTCGGTGCAGTCGCAGTCGCAGTCGCCGTTTTGGTTGTGGTGGCCGTTGCGGTTGCAGTGGCAGTTGCCGTCGCTGTAGCGGTTGCAGTCGCCGTCGCTGTAGCGGTTGCCGTTTGCGTTGCGGTTGCAGTGGCAGTTGCCGTCGCTGTAGCGGTGGCAGTTGCCGTCGCTGTAGCGGTTGCAGTGGCCGTTTCCGTTAGAGTCGGCGTTATTGTGGGCAATGCCGCATACGAAGCTCTGATCTCCTCCAGGATCGGGCTGAGCTGTGGGTCACTGCTCGTCATCTCCAGGCGGTATTGGAGGTAACGCCCACTAGGCACACCTAGTGCATCCCCACTCTGCGCGACCGTAGCCCAGGCGCTCCACGTGCTGCCATCGTTCGAGCTGCGCACCTGTACGAGCAGCGATGTGCCACTGACAACACTCGCCTCCCAAGCTAATTGCTGCCAATCCACCTCTTCGCCAGCATCGAACGGGCAACTAATAAACGTGCCTTCCGATTGAAATGGCGGCAGTGCATACACCGAATCGGCCACCAGTTTTGGAGTGTTGGTGCTGTTTGAGAGATAGATGTGCATCGGAGGCAGCGGATTAATGGTCATCGTCGCTACCTCGGTCCCATCGATAACAAAGATCACTGTATCTTCAGTGCCGTTTGAGCTCCACTCGATACGATAGGTATGCGTGCCTGTCGGGAGTGGACCCAAATCCACCCGCTGCTCGCTGGCGCTGTTATTAAGGCGAGCGAATAAGGTGTTGTTGGTGTTGAAGGTGCTGAAGAGCGCGTATCGATCACCGCCAAAGCCGAGCGTGCCTAGGCCAAAGTGTTGGAACGACGCATTACCGAACGTCACTTCGCCCTCGAGCGTGATGTGCGAGAACGTATCAGCCGAACGAATATAGGCACCATCGTTCGCGCCGATCTCCACAGTACCGTTCAGCGTAGGAGAGAAAGGCCCATCCGACCATGTTCCCGCCACCCAAAGCGCATCATCGAGTGTTGGCCCATCGAAGGTATCGGCAAAGACAGGAGCGAGTTGGAGCGCTCCATCGCCGAATGAACTAATCATCATCTGATCCAGCGTACTACACCCATCAAAATCGGCACGGGTTGTGTGGATAAGCTCTGTCGCTTGAGCAACGGCTCGCATTGTTGTGAACGATGCAGGTGCAGTCAACTGCATCATTGTGCCGAGGCCGAATAGAAGGCCCATCAGAGCTAAGCAGGTGAGATGTAATCGTTGCATAGGCTACTTTCTATTCAACGACAAGCCAAGACATCAATGGTTTGTGCCTTTCACAAATAGCTGGCTAACGTCTCAACAAAGGCAAGAACGCATAGTAGATTTTTGATGATGGATTAGATGGCGTTGTGCTTGTCGTTGTCTGGGTTGGCGTAGCGGTACGCGTCGCTGTAGGTGTACGCGTCGCTGTAGGTGTACGTGTCGGCGTAGCGGTCTGGGTCGGCGTCTGAGTCGCTGTTGGCGTAGCGGTCTGGGTCGGCGTCTGAGTCGCTGTTGGCGTAGCGGTTTCGGTCGGCGTTTGAGTCGGCGTTGGTTGCGCACCGACATACTGGACAAGGACTTGGCGTGTGCCCGGTTCCACCAGGAACATCGCGTAATCGCGGCCTTTGATCGTCTCAAGCGAGAAAGGCACTGTTTGGTCGTCCACATACACATGGAGGAGTTCGCCAGCCGTCACTTCCGTAGGAACCATCATCGTGAGCGGCGCGCTCGATAGCGTTGGGCTATTGAGCGTGAACTGCAACTCGCCGCTAAGCACGTCCCACGTGATGTTGGACATCTCGGCATCGTGACGCGTCTCAGTGAAATCGATCCACTGGTCGGCGTTCCAGATCGGCACACCCTTGCTGTTCGCATAATCGAGCATGCCCTCCGCCCATTCTTGGCCGCCTTGGTGATAGTAGTCGGTGTGGAATTGCGTCATCAACACCGCGTAATCGCCAGCCAAACTCGCATCGAGCATGGCATTGCTGATCTCGATAGCCTCAGCCGGTGTCAGATTCTCGGAGTAGATACCCGACGGGATGCCAGCGATCAGCTGCTCATCGACCAGTTGCGTGAGCTGCTGGTAGATCGGGAGAATCGTACCATCGGCGCGCACGAAGCGCATCGATTGGCCGCTGCCGGTGAGATACCCGTGTGGCCAAGGGTCGCTCGGATTCTCGCGGAGCCACGCGCCCCAGTGATAAAAGTTCGTGTCGAGCGCAATGCCGTGCGCAGCCGCGATCTCAGCAGCCTCTGTCCAGCCCTTCCAGGCGACTTGATGGTTGCGAGTGGTGCGCGATTTCGGGACGCTGTGCTGCATCGCCCACCAGCCGCCATTACCATCGGTGCCGCTATACACATCGTAGCCCTGCGCCAAACTCGTAATGTTGTACGGTGGATAGCTGTCGGGCTTGTAGAAGGGCGTATGAATGCCGAACGTGTGCCCTTGGTTGGTCCACTGTTGCACCGAGCTACTGCTCGGGTCGCTGGCGATCGAGAGGTACAGCGTGATCTTGCCGCCGTGCTGCTCGATACTTGCGATTTGATCATTGAAGTAGCTCTGCGGGTTACCATGCGCGTCGCCCGTGAGCACCAGTATCGTCTTGGCGTGCTCGGGGAAGTACCACAAGCGCGGCATTGGCGAGGAGCTCATATCCTCAAGTAGATGCCCGAACAGCCGCATCAGTTCATCGGCCTGTGGAATGGCGATCCGGCTCAGATCGTTCCAGCGCGGGCCATTCCCCGGGCTTTGGAACAGTTCGACCGTGCGTAGGATGCCATCGCCGTCGATATCAACATCGGCGTTATTCGGGTTGCCTTGGCGCATCAGCACCACCGTGCGCGCCAAGTCGAAGGCGAACATCGCGGCTTTACCGCCACTCGTCTGTCGGAAGGTGACCGCTGGACGGTTGGTGTCGGTTGTACCGTTGTACAGCTTGGCGATCGTGATCGCCGAATCCTGATTGTATCGGTCTATCTTGCCGTGAATCTGAATACGCTCATCGTACAGACCGGCACCTGCGAGCGTGCCTGGTTGGATGCGAATATAACCGTTGTTCTGGCTGCTTCCCACGGCTGTGACGCCGAAGAGCGATTCCAGTTGGCTATCGGGACGCATCGCAATGAGATTCCCCCCATTCTCCACATACTGAGTCAGCATGTCGGCTTGCGAAGGGGTAAGGCTCATTTCTGTCAGCACAGCTATGGAATAGTTTTGTAGCTGCGAAGCATTTATTGAGGCGATATCGTGCTGCTCATAGGTGTTGAACCCTTCTGCACGCAATATTTCGCCGAGGTATAAACCAAATGGATTAGACGAAGTTGCACTAGTTAGGAGCACAATTGGAGCGGGAGTTGAAGCGATAACGTTATGCGGTCGATGGATGAATCCATCAACCAATGCGCCCAACATCAAGGAAACCAACAACCAGAGCTTGAGCCTATACGAGGAAGATTTGTGCTGCATCGTGATTGGCTCCATTGTAGCTATAACTGTTACGTAGTTTAGATTGTCCTGATGAAAGCGAGATGAATGGAACTTCTGGCGTAGGATGATAGAAAATTTATGATGTCCTTACATTGCTGTTGAAAACATCAAGTTCCCGAAGTTTGTTTGAAATAACACCTCACATTGAGCCGAGTGCATTATTTAATGCACTCGGCTCATAACGTTGCATCACAATTCGTGTGTGACCACGTGATGAAAGGATTATGGTGCTTGAACTTATCGCCTTGGTACACGCGTCGGTGTAGGCGTACGCGTTGGCGTTACAGTTCGCGTCGGTGTAGGCGTACGCGTTGGCTTTACGGTCCGCGTCGGTGTAGGCGTACGCGTTGGCTTTACGGTCCGCGTCGGTGTAGGCGTACGCGTTGGCTTTACGGTCCGCGTTGGTGTAGGCGTACGTGTTGGCGTTACGGTCCGCGTCGGTGTAGGCGTACGTGTTGGCGTTACGGTCCGCGTCGGTGTAGGTGTACGCGTTGGCGTTACGGTTCGCGTCGGTGTCGGTGTACGCGTCGATGTCTGCGTTGGTGTTGGAGTGTCAGCCGTTACTTGGATACTTGGCGTAGGGCCAGAAGCGACCTGATAGTGCGCCGTGATGCTGTGCACCACCGGACTGATCTGCGAATCGTTACTGCTGAGCGTGAAGCGATACTGCAAATACCGACCAGTCGGCACCGCAGGTGCGTCGCCGGAACTTTCGACCGTGCTCCACGCGCTCCAAGTGTTGCCGTCATTCGAGCTACGCGCCGCAACTGTGAGCGAGGTGTTGGCGGGCACATCGGCGACCCAACTGAGCGTATCCCACTCCACCGATTCACCCGCATCGAGCAGACAACTCTCGAAGGTGCCGCTCGTCACGAATGGTGGCATGCTCTCAAGGGCATCGGCCAACAGCGGCGTGCCGGACGTGTTGTTTGACAGATAGATGTAGAGCGGTGGCAACGCGTCCACGCTCAGGTTGGCGACCAAGGCACCATCGATGTAGAAGCGCACCTGATCGGTGCCACCGTTGTTCTGCCAGGCGATGCGGTAGTGGTGAGCACCGGATGGCAGGGCACCGAGATCGACCTGCTGCTCGCTGCCGTTGTTGTTGAGGCGGGCGAACAGGCGATCGGAGGTGTTGAAGGTGCTGAACAAGATGTAACGGTTGCCCTCAAACTCGTTGCTGCCGAAGCCGAAGTGTTGCCAGGGCGCGGCCCCGAACGTGAGAACCCCTTCGATGGAGGTGTTGCTGCTGGTTGTGCTCTGCGAGCGTACGAACGCGCCACCAACCGCATCGACGCTCAGCGTGCCGTTGAGGGTTGGCGAGAAACTGCCGCCATCCCACTGTCCAGCGAGCCATCGGCCAGTATCGAGTGAGGGACCGCTGAACGTTTCGGCCAGCGAGCCAGCCAGTTGTACGGCACCATCGTTCAGATGGGCGATGGTCGTGCCGTTAGTGACGCTACAGGTGCCGAAGTCGCTCAGCGATGTGTGTACGAACGCCCCGCTTGCAGGCTCAAGCGTTACGCTAGGCGTGTTTGTCGGTGTCTGCGTTGCGGTAGATGTACTTGTTGGGCTTGGCGTTGTGCTCGGCTCCGTCGTCACAGTCGCGGTGGCGGTGGCCGTCGGGCTTGGCGTTGTGATTGGCACACCCGTTGTCGTCACAGTCGCGGTGGCCGTCGAGCTTGGCGTTGTGCTTGGCTCCGCCGTCGCAGTTGCGGTGGCGGTGGGCGTGTTGGTTGGGTTGACGGTTGGCGTAGAGCCAGAAGCGGCCTGATAGTGCGCCGTGATGCTGTGCACCACCGGACTGATCTGCGAATCGTTACTGCTGAGCGTGAAGCGATACTGCAAATACCGACCAGTCGGCACCGCAGGTGCGTCGCCGGAACTTTCGACCGTGCTCCACGCGCTCCAAGTGTTGCCGTCATTCGAGCTACGCGCCGCAACTGTGAGCGAGGTGTTGGCGGGCACATCGGCGACCCAACTGAGCGTATCCCACTCCACCGATTCACCCGCATCGAGCAGACAACTCTCGAAGGTGCCGCTCGTCACGAATGGTGGCATGCTCTCAAGGGCATCGGCCAACAGCGGCGTGCCGGACGTGTTGTTTGACAGATAGATGTAGAGCGGTGGCAACGCGTCCACGCTCAGGTTGGCGACCAAGGCACCATCGATGTAGAAGCGCACCTGATCGGTGCCACCGTTGTTCTGCCAGGCGATGCGGTAGTGGTGAGCACCGGATGGCAGGGCACCGAGATCGACCTGCTGCTCGCTGCCGTTGTTGTTGAGGCGGGCGAACAGGCGATCGGAGGTGTTGAAGGTGCTGAACAAGATGTAACGGTTGCCCTCAAACTCGTTGCTGCCGAAGCCGAAGTGTTGCCAGGGCGCGGCCCCGAACGTGAGCACCCCTTCGATGGTGGTGTTGCTGCTGGTTGTGCTCTGCGAGCGCACGAACGCGCCACCAACCGCATCGACGACCAGCGTGCCGTTGAGGGTTGGCGAGAAACTGCCGCCATCCCACTGTCCGGCGAGCCATCGGCCAGTATCGAGTGAGGGACCGCTGAACGTTTCGGCTAGTGTGCCAGCCAGTTGTACGGCACCGTCGTTCAGATGGGCGATGGTCGTGCCGTTAGTGACGCTACAGGTGCCGAAGTCACTCAGCGATGTGTGTACGAACGTCCCGCCCGCAGGCTCAGTTGTTGCGGTCGGCGTATTGGTCGGTGTCTGCGTCGCGGTGGCGGTCGTCGTCGAGCTGGGTGTCGCGTTCGGCTCACCCGTTGCCGTCGCGGTGGGTGTGCTCGTCGCCGTGGGCGAGCTCGTCGGGCTTGGCGTCACCTGCATGGTGGGAGTTGGCGTGTTTGTTTGGGCATCATAGTTGGCCTCAAACGAATGGTTGCCCGCCGTAACACTCACGCTAATCCGCGATTGTCCTGCGATCTGCATGACACTGTGCGGGTGCGCAACGCCATCCACCAGCACACCGTTGAATTGTTTGCCGCCATAGCTGGGTGGCAACAGCACCGTGAGCGTTTCGCTGCCAGATTGCGCGCTCAGGTTGAATTGCAGCGTCCCAGTGTTGGCGTTCCAGTTCAGTTGTGTAAACTCCGCATCGTGGCGCGTCTCGGTGAAATTGAGCCATCGGTCGGCGTTCCACATCGGTATGCCCTTACTCTGCGCGTAATTGAGCGTGCCTTCGGCCCATGCTTGGCCGCCTACGCTATAACAATCGACGTGGAATTGTGCCATCAGGGCAGCGTAATCGCCCGCCAAACTCGCATCGATCAGGTTCTTGCTCACCGCAACGGCCTGGGCCGTAGTGAGATTCTCGGAATAGGGGTATGCAGTGATGCACTCAAGCAGTTGCTCATCGACCAACTGCGTCAACTGTTGATAGACGGGCAGCACGGTGCCATCCTCGCGGATGAAGCGCATCGGTTGGCCGCTGCCGGTGATGTAGCCATGGGGCCAAGAGCCATCGCTGTTGCGCAGCCACTCGCCCCAATGATAAAAATTCGTGTCAAGAGCGATGCCGTGCGCAGCCTCGATCTCTGCGCCCTCGGTCCACCCTTGCCAGGCGATTTGATGATTGCGAGTCGTGCGCGATTTCGGGACGCTGTACTGCATCGACCACCAACCGCCATTGCCATTGGTGCCGCTATACACGTCGTAGGCCTGCGCCAAGCTCGTAATGTTGTACGGTGGATAGCTGTCGGGCTTGTAGGGTGGCGGATGAATGCCGAACGAGTGGCCTTGGTTGGTCCACTGCTGCACCGAACTACTCGAAGGATCGCCCGCTATCGAAAGGTAGATGGTGACGTTGCCGCCATACTGCTCAATGCTTGAGATATAGTTGTTGAAATAGCTCTGCGGGTTGCTGTGCGCATCGCCCGTGAGCACCAGTATCGTCTTGTGCTGATCGGGGAAGTACCAAAGCTGCGGCAATGGCGTCACATCCTGCAAAAGATCATGCACTAATCGCGCAAACAGGCGTTGCTGCACATCCGCTTGCGGAATGCTCATCAAATCGCGATCCACCCAAGGATCGCTGTTGTTCATGCCTTGGAACAACTCGATCGTGCGCAGCACCCCATCACCATCCACATCCACGTTGGCATGGGCAGGATTCCCCTGGCGCGTATACACCACATTGGCGGCGAGGTTGTAGGTGAACGCGGTGGCCTTGCCATTCCCCACACTGTGCGTGACCACGGCGGGGTTCGATAACACGTTCGTGGAGGGAGAGGCAAGCCAGGCCAGCGTTGTTGCGCCATTCACACTGTAGCGGTCGGCCACGCCATGAATCTGCAAGCTCGCATTGGGCAAACCTTGCCCCAGTGATTGATTCGTGTCGATGCGCAGATAGCCATTGTTGAGCGTGGTGCCCAAGCTATTCAATCCAAAGGTTGGGGCCAATTGCGTATCGGGCCGCAGCGCCAGCAGTCGTCCGCCGTCAGCGACATAGCTGGCGAACTGCGAAGCCTGAGTGCTTGTCAACGCCATTTCGGCCAGGATCACTAACTTGTACTGTTGTAACCCATCGCTCAACACTTGATTGAGCGAACGCAATTCGAAGTGATTCAGACCTTCGGCCCGCAAGATCTCGCCAATGTACCGTCCAAATCCGTGGGCGCTGCTATTGTTTGGTATGACAACGACGATCGGAACACTCGCATTGGCCGCGGCAAACGGTATTGGCGTGCTCGGGAGCATCAGGGCGATCACAAGCAACAAAAACAGGGTTGCTCTCTGTAACCGAGCGTAGACACGCGGTCGAGTAGACATAATCATAGCGCTCCTTCACGCTGAGTATTTAGTTCTGACACCGTGGGCTGTTTACCGTGATAGGTGATGATGGCGGCGATTCCACCAAAAAGCTATTGCTAAGATGCCCACCACGAAGAGCAGCGATGTGAGAGCGGCGATGCCAGCCACCACCAAACCCGGCGCTTCCCAAGCGATCGCGCCCTCGGGAGGAGGTGCTGCGAGCGCGTTCGGGTCCATCGTAGGTGTTGGTGTCGGTTCTGGCGTCGCTGTCGGTGTCAGCGGTATTTCGGTGGGAGTAGGCGTGAAGAAAGGCAATGGCGTAATCGCTGGGCTTGCTAACTGTAAAACGCTATACCAAACTTGATAGCGAGCGTGATCGCTATTGTGCAGATCGTTTCCGTTGCGGGTAAACCACGTGAGATGCAACTGATTCCCGCCGCTCACGACGGCGCGTGGCCATTCTGGGTAACGTTCCTGTTCGCGGCACGCTTGCAGGGCAGCCTTTCCGGCAGCAGAGCGCGCCATAGCCGATTGTGGTGAGATCCTATCGCAACTGGTTACCACTGCGCGCGACCATCCTGGGTACCGATCCTCACTCGCGATGACGATCGGGCGCGACCAACGCGAGCCGTTCCAGGTGAGATGGAGCAAACGTGGCCGATTGCGGGGATCGGTCGTGCGCCGCTCTTGGGTGCTGTCTACATCGCTGGTCAGGAAGCCGCTGACGATCAGATGCACCGTCCCCGAGCTGTCGGTCGCCATCGTATAGCTGTCCCACGGCGTATCGTTGAGATCGCGCGCCAAGATGTCGGGGACAGCAGCGGGTCGGCTCCAGGTTTGGCCGCGATCGCGCGAAAATTGGTAGAAGATCGTGTTATCGGCGGTCGAGCGATAGACCACGATCGGGTGTTGGTTTTGGAAGAGACCGAGCGTCACCTGTTGTGGCGCGTTCGGGATCGGGTCGGGGCGTGGCGTCCCCTCAGTCGGCTCCGGTCGGAGGGGCGGCAGCGTGAACACCACGGGCGTGCTCCACGTTGTGCCGCCATCGCCAGAGTAGCGGTACATACTGCTGTTCGGCGTGCCCTGTCCGTTCAGGTTGTCGTAGCCCTCATCCCATACCACGTGCAAGCCGCCCTCCGAATCGAGCTTGACCTGCGGCTTTGTGCTGCCGTAGGGCGTCTCCGAAAGGTTGATCGGCGTGCTCCAATCCTGGCCGTTATTCGTGCTCCTGCGGTAGAACAGATCGGCGCACCCTGCGCACTCCTCATCGATCTTTTGCGGATCGATCGGCATTGTCTCGTTCCAGAAGGCGTGCAGCGTCCCATTCGCATCGCTGGTGATCGCGTCGTAATACACCGTACTGTCGTTGTTGATACGTCGCGCGGGGCTCCAATCCTGAACGCTCTGGGCCTGCTCAACCCGCGCGTGCAGATACTCGATCTTCAACTGGCTGCGTACCAACACGTGCACCAAGCCAGTGCGGCCCACCGTAATACTGGCGCGCGAGGCGAAGCCGCCCGTGCCCGTGTTAAACACATCGTTCGGTTTGGACCACTGCCCGTTGAACAGCGAGCGATACATCAGCAGGTCGAGTTGATTCTGCACCTCGGCACCCTGCGAGATGCCGCTCGCCCACACGATGTGGACGCGCCCTGACGGATCAACGGTGATATCGGGGAACCAGGAATTGGTGCCGTTCTCCGAGATCTGCATCGGCACCGACCACTGCCCGCTCTGCGCTGAACTTGGTCGGGCGGGCAGCATGCTGGTGGCGAACACCACAAATACCACGGCGAGTGTGATTGTGTGAAAACGCTTCATTGTTCTGGTTCGGGTGGAGGCGTGCGCCCCATGATCTGTCGGATACTGATCAGCGTGCCAAGGAAGATCCAGCTGTACACCGTGTATTTGTAGCCTCCGACCCCTTGGTTATAGGCGAAGGGCAGGATCCAATCGCCCAGCAGCATCGAGAACTGTGCGCCCGCCCATCCAGCGGTGGCCGCGATCGCTAAGGCCCGCAGGAAGCCCGGCGGCGCGCGCATACACAAGCGGTAGCCCTCGTACAAGCCCGAACCAGCCAACCACAGCCACGCTAGCATCCCGCTGAAGCCGAACTGCGCCAAAATATCCAAGTAGTTGTTGTGCGTTGAACGGGCATCGTCGCGGTAGTAGGTCATGTAATAGAGCGCGTAGCCAGCCGGCCCCGTGCCGAACAGCCAATGCGCCCGCACCACGCGCCAGTTCTGCTCCCAAAGGATCAGCCGCTCCAAGCTGCCATCTTCGATATTGTCGTTGGCCACCTGCTCGAAGAAGCCACGTGCGGCGTATCCCCCGATTGCTCCAACAATCACCATAATCACGAACGCCTTCTTCGAGCGCAGGAACGTGGCGACGAACAGCGCGACCACCGTGGGCAACCATCCCGACACCCACTCGGCATTCACCACCGCGTTTTGGTACATCGAGGCGGCGATCAGCCCCAGCAGCAACAAGCGCCAGCGCCAGCGCATCTGCGGAACGGCGATCAGCAATCCGTAGGCGGGCAGCGCCGTCCACAACCCCCACAAGCCACGGTCGTTGAGGAATGGCTGATTGATGCGGAAAAGCTGCGTGAACGTCATCATCGCGCCACAGACAAGAAAAGCGCCGACGATATACTTCAAGCGCCCTTCGGTCTGCACAAAATTGCCGATCAGCAGCGCAGCGCCCATCGAGACCAGGATCGTGATGAGCGAGGCCACCTGCACGATGATGAACTTTGGCGCGTCGATCAGGATCGGATCGCGCCACGCAATGCCCCACACCAGCGAGATACAACAGATGATTGAAAAGACGAGCGACGGGCGATTGATCAGCGTGGGTGCGAACTGAAACTGCTTGCGCATCACCATCGAGACGAGCCAGATGCCCCAGAGCATGATCGTGAGCAGCAGCGCCGCAGGGAGGCGCGTTTCGGTGCCGGTTGGCACATCGATCGGGATCGCCAAGGCCGCGATCGGCAGCGCCAGCACCATCATTTCGAACCAGCGCAGCGCAACTAGCAGCACCAAAACGCCTGCCGGAGCCGCAGCCAGCAGCAGGGCGAGCGTCATACGGTCTTTGCCCGCGAGCAGCCCGGCCAAGCCGCTGAACATCAACAGTAGCAGCACCACGCCAACCAGCGGCCAGGGGATGCGCTTTCGTGCTACGGATGCATTGATTGATTGAAAGAGTGTCATGGCATACCAGTCGCGTTAGCGCTAACGACGCGCAAACAAGCGATAATTGCCGATTTCTTCGACCAAACGGTAATCGCGTTCCAGCAGTTCGGGCGCATACACATTGGTGTAACTTCCGAATCCTCCGACCACCACATATTCAGGTCGATCGCTAAGCCCATCGTAGACCAGTGGCGGGCCGTCGAGCCATTGGTGGCGCACCGCAGTATCGAGCAGCGCGATCGGCGGGTAGTGGTAACGATGATCGCTCAGGAAGCCCAACTCCGGCTCCCACGTCTCCACCACCACATCGGTCGGTACGTGCGTGTTGAGATAGGCCGCCATCTGCTCGGCGGTGGAATCGGGCTGCATCACCATTAGGAACGAGAGCGCCAACGGCAGCGCGATCGCCAAGGCGGCGTAGACGCTCACACCGTAGGCCAACACCCGCTGCCATTGATTGCCGCGCATCAGCCAGCCGACCAGATCCACGATCGCACGGGCCACCAGAATGGCGCTAAAGGCCACAGCGGGGAAGGCATAGCGGGGCCAGCCGAGCGACGCGCCCACGTACCACGCCAGCCACAACCCCACGATCAGCACCAGCAACGCCTCGGCCAAGCCCTGCGCATCGCGCCGACGCGCCCGCCACGCCGCGTAGATCAGCGCGGGCACGAGCAATCCACCGTACAGATCGGGCCGCAGCAGGTAGTAGCCAGCCCGCAGCGTGGCCCGCAGATCAAACACAAAGATCGCGCCACCCGCAGCCTGCCGCGTTTGGCGCATATTCTCGATGAAACTGCCCGGCCCCAAGAACTGGAACTGCGCCAGCGTCCACAACCCAAAGCAGCCACAAGCGATGAACAGCGGCACGATCCGCAGCCACCAACTGCCGGCGCGGTAGTAGCGCCAATCGAGCAGACCCGCCAACAGCAACGCCAGCGGGATAATCAGCACAAACTGATTCTTCGTGACGAGCGCCAGGCCGAAGCCAAGCCCCGCCAGGATGCTCATCGTGCGCGACCTACGCGTGTCGGTCTGCGCCGCGCGCAACGCCGCCAGCCAGGCCAACATGCCCAGGAACAGGAATGCCACGCCCGGCACCTCACCCACCACCTGTCGCCCATACTCGATCGCGCCCTCGTAGGTGATGCTGCGCGACGCCAGCAACAGCGTGGTGGCCAGCAAGCCGACGAGCGTGCCGTGCAGTTTGCGGGCAAGCATCCCACAGGCCACCAGGCCGAGCAACAGGTATAGCACGATCACCAGGCGGGCTTGCAGCAGCCCAATGCCAAAAAGCTGCAACACCAGCGCGATCGGCAGCATTACCGTCGGCCCCACGCCGATCGTCGGCCCGTAGTAGCGGAACCCCTCACTGCTGATGTCGGCGTAAACGCCGTATTGGATCAGCGTCTTGGGCACGTGCAGGTGCGAGCCTTCATCGAACCAAGTGCGCGGCGCATATGGCAGATTGAGCAGCGCCAACAGCAGCGCCCCGCCGATCAGCGCCAGCAGCCAGGCCCGTTCGAGCACCGCCTGTCGAGACCAAGCGGTGCTACGGGATTGTGTCTTAGGGAGGATCATGGTCGCTCTTTCGCTTCTCTATGCTTGATACTTGAGCCGAGCGAGATGGTGGCCGTGGTGGCACTGTTCAGGTCGTTCCAGCGGATGGGCGGCAGGATGGGTTGGCTCGTGCGCAACGCCTGAACCAGCAGCACCAGCCACTTCAGGCGCAGCAGCACCACGAACGCCGCTTGGAGCAGCCGTGCGTTCCAGGTTCCGTGATGCTTGCGGATGTAGCGCACCTTGCTGCGGTACAACGCCTGGATCATCGCGTGGCGCACTTGGCGCGTGCTTTGGCCGCCGTAGTGCAGAATGCGCGCATCGGGCGTGTACCACGTCTCCCAGCCAGCCTGCCGCATGCGCCAGCACCAGTCCGGCTCCTCGTTGTACATAAAATAGCCCTCGTCGAGCATTCCCACCTCGTCGATGGCTTCGCGGCGCGCCAGCATACACGCGCCCTGGATGTAATCGACTTTCCGTGCGACTTGGGCTTCGCGAGGGCCAGCGTTGGGGTACCACGCACCGAACAAGCGTCGCCCCAAGCCGCTTGCATTGAGCACCTCGCTCACGAAGTTCGGGAAGGCGGCAAACGAGCCTTGGAACGAACCATCGGGGTTCAGCAGCATGCCGCCGACCATCCCGCAGAGCGGCTGCGAGTCGGCGAACGCCACCAGATTCGCGATCGCGTTTGGCTCGGGCAGCGTATCGGTGTTCAACAGCAGCACGTAGCGCCCAGTGCTGCGGGCGATCGCTTGGTTGTTGGCCGCTGCAAAGCCGACATTCTCGCTATTTTCGATCAGATGCACGGGCAGGCTCGCGGTTGCTGCCCAGGTTCGCACCGCCCCCACACTGTCGTCGCTCGATGCGTTATCCACCACCCACACCTCGGCCTCAAGCGGGCCGAGCGCGTTCGGCAGCGCCGCCAGGCATTCCAGCAGCAACTTGCGCGTGTTCCAACTCACCAACACAATCGACACATCGATCTCAGCAGGCATGCAGTTTATCCTTGTCGTGCAGTTTGTTGAACCAGCGCATTGAGACGCGATCCGATGATGCTCCAATCGTAGCGCTCGCGGACCAGCGCACGCCCCGCTGCCGCCAAACGCTGGCGTAGTTCGGGCTGTGCCAGCAGTTGCGCCGTGCGCTCTGCGAACGTTTTGGCGTTGTTGGCGACCAGCAGATGCCGACCATCTTCCACATCCAGCCCTTCGATGCCCTTGGTCGTGGAGACGATCGGCGTGCCGAGTGCCAGCGCCTCCAGCACCTTGAGCCGCGTGCCGCCGCCCTGTCGGAGCGGCACGACCTCGGCCCAGGACTGCGCTACAGCCGAGCGCACATCATTGAGGAACCCCGTGAACTCCACACCCTCGGCGGGGGGCAGCGCCGCGACCTGCTCGGGTGTGGCGCGACCCGTCACGCGCAGGCGCGCGTTTGGCTGCATCGAGCGTACGTGGGGCCAGATCGCATCGAGGAAGTGATTCACCGCATCGAAATTCGCAATGTACGAGAGCGAACCGGGATAGATCAGCGTGTTCGCCTCGGGGGCGCCGAAATCGCCTGCGCAAGCCGCTGTATCCACGCCGTTTGGCACCACCGCCAACTGCGTGCGCGGCGAACTCAGCGGTTGGAGCAACTCCATCTCCTTGGCCGAAACGGTGGTCGCCGCAGCGAAGTGACGCAGCAACCCGGCGATATACCGGCGCGTTTTCCACCACGTGAGGCGGTAGCGCAACCGCTTGAGCGCGCTGGTGTAGTGTTGCGGCTGCTCGTACAGGATCGCAAGCTCAACTTCTTCCAACAGGCGTGGCACATTGTGCAACAGCAGCGCGTAGGGCGCCATATGCACTTGCGAGGCGATCACCAGATCGTATCGGCGTCCTTGTCGCGCCTGCACCGCCTTCGCCATCGTTGTATTGAAGTTCGCCACCACCGAGCGCGGTTTGGTGGACAACAAGCCGCGCAATCGCCCGGCAGGGTTCGCCGCGAACGGCATCTCGGGCACCAATTCGACCGAGTGACACATTGCGCGCAACTGGTACAGCGATTCGCTATCGGGCAGTTCGGGCGCGAACGAGATCAGATCGACGGTGTGCTCGCGCGCCAGCTCGCGTAGCAACGCCGCGATCCGCAGCTTCGAGCCGTTATCGGTAGGGAGTGGGCACCAGGCGGAGAGAAACAGCACGTGTGCCATGATTGCTCCTTGTGCGACTGAGCTAGTTGACGAGCACCGAATCACCTTCCTGAAGGCCACCAAGAATCTCTACACGGTTTGCGCCGATAATCCCGACCTGTACGGAGATCAGTTCTTGGCGTTCACCTCGTTGCACCAGTACCGATCCATCGACCCGAACTGCCTCGGCGGGGAGCCACAACGTGTTCTCGCGGCGCGCTAGCACCAGATCCACCACCGCCGCATCGCCAGCCTCAACATCCAACTTGCTCGCATCGAACCGCACGATGTAGCGCACATCGGCCCCCACAATATCGAGCGGGACCGCGTTCGCATCCTGGTTCGAGATGACTTGAGCGATCTCGCCCTTCACGATCTTGTCGCCAGCATTGGGGAAGGTGATCGTCACGGGCGAGCCGACGCGCAGTTTCGCCGCTGCTGGTTCGTTCGTGAAGGTCGTCTCGATCTGCAGCGCCTGCGGGTCGATCGACGAGTCGAGGATAACAAACACTGGTTGGCCAGCCTGAACAATATCGCCAACCTGCACATTCACGGCAGTCACCGTGCCGCTGAAGTTGGCGTACAGCCGCATTTGCTCGATCTGCGCTTCAATATCGGCGATCTGCTGGGCCGCATTGTTCACTTGCTGGATGAGGTCGGGGCTTGGGCTCAAGTTCACCCGCGCCTCATCGACCGCCAAGGCTGCCTTTTTGACAGCGTTGTTCGCCTCCGCCAGATCGCGTGGGTTCGGGCCGTTCAGCAACGCGTCGAGTTCGGCTTGGGCCAGCGCCAAGTCGGCCTCGGCAGATTTGATCTCGGCGATCTCGTTGTTGAAGGCGGTGTCGTAGGCGATCTGCGCCGTTGCCACTTCGGCATCGAGCTTGCGCAGGGCCTCCTGAGCTTCGGCGATCTGCGCTTGTACGGCGGCGCGCTCCTCGGGTGAGCTCTTCTTCGTCAGTTGGCGTTCGCGTTCCTGGGCGGCGGCGAGTGCCCATTGGGCCTCTTGTTGGGCGCGTTGAGCTTGGCGTAGCACCTGTTCGGCCTGGTTTTTGCGCTCCGATGCATCGTTGCGGGTTCTATCGAGTCGCGCCTGCGCCTGAGTCACGTGCGCTTGGGCTTTGCTGATCTCGATCTGGCTTGGCGGCGCTTGCAGTTGACTGAGATGTGCTTGGGCAGCTTCAAGATCGAGTTGAGCGCGCCGAACCGCTATCTCCTGCTGTTGCGTTGCCCGATCCAAGGTGCGTTTGCTCATGTCGTAGGCTTTTTGAGCCTCCTGCAGTTGTGTGATGAGATCGCCTGGATCTAGCTCGGCCAGGAGTTGTTTCGGCTCGACCGTATCGCCAACCTCCACGTGCACCGCTTGGATCAGTCCACCGTTGGCGAACATCACCGAGCGCTGTTGTTGTGCCACCACCTGCCCTTCCAACGACAACATCTGCTCAACCGTGCCGCGCTGAACGGTGTAGACGGTGGCGGCAATGGCTGTGGGAGCGACCTCGGTGGGCGTGGCGTTCTCATCGGCGATTGGGATACTGGTTGGCTCGGCCTGCTCGGTCGGTTCTGCGGTGACTGGTGGTTGCCACAACTCTTCTTCTGTTGGCAGATCCGGGCCGCAGGCACTGATGAGAAGACAGACAAATAGGAGAACTAGCAAGCGGGCCATAGCAGCGACTCCTTGTCGGTAGGGTTGAGTAGAATGCCCAAACGCGGCGAGCGACTGTGATGTGCGAGTTCTGCAACGGAAACGGCGATTGCGACGGTTGCCGTAATAATGCTGCCACAAAAAGATATCAGCCACCAATGAATGGCGGCTGACGAGGCGAGGTCACTTAGATAAACAACTTGTTAGAATGGCCCTGGCCCCCAGCGGTGGCGTAGGAAATCGACCATGCCGCGAACCATCGCATTGCGGTGTTGGCGAGATGTGCGCCATTTCGGGCGGACCGACATACTGGTGACGGTCCGCATCATCTGGCCCCAAACCGCCACCCGAACGTGCAACGGCGCGCGATGTTTGGCGAGCATTAACAGGCGATTGCGCGTGTTGTAGTAGGCGACCGAGGGCTTGGGGCGGTAGTCGCGCTGCACGCCTTTATGCCACAGTTTGGCTTGGGGAACGTGCGTAATGCGCCAACCCGCCTGCGAACTGCGCAGGCACCACTCGGTCTCCTCCCAGTAGTAGAAGAAGCGCTCATCGAGCATGCCGACCTGCTCGATCACCTGACGCCGCACCAGGATGGCGCATCCCGAGATCCAATCGACATCGTGAGGAGCGCGGAACTGTTCGGTATCCGGCTCGTTCTGCGCGATGTGCTGCGATTCCCAGGCGCGCCCCAGTCGCCCTCCCGCCGATTGAATGACCGTTGGCTCGTCGTAGTGGTAGACCATCGGCCCGACGATCCCGATGCGAGCGTCGCTTTCGCCGACAGCCACGAGCTGTTCTAGGCAGTTCGCATCCAGAATAGTGTCTTCGTTCAGCACGAACACCCAATCGGCCCCCTGTTCGAGCGCGGCGCGAATGCCCACGTTGTTGTTGCCGGCGTAGCCACGGTTGCTGGTCAAGGGGATAATCTCCACCTTGGGAAAGCGCGCGCGAATGGCCTCCACCGACCCATCGCTCGATGCGTTGTCGAGCACGATGATGTGGTGATTGGCGTAGGTGTTGCGTTCGAGTGACTCCAGGCAGGCCAAGGTATCATCGCGCCGATTGGTGTTGAGGATCACAGTGATGATGTAGGGCTGGCTCATTGCTGCTGTTCCTTCTACGGTTCGGCAGGAATTGGCGCTAGGTCAGCCAAGCCTGCGGGAAATTCTTGGTGACTTCCACGCCTTCGAACTTCTTGCTGGCGCGCGCGCCGTAGTGCCGCACCCACTTGGCCATACGCTCCAGTCCTTCCTCCAAGCTGTAGGGTGTGTACGCGCCGAAGACGCGCCGCACCTTCTCGTGCGACGAATACGCGTTGATCACCTCGTTGCGGGCCGGCACATGCGCAATGTTCGGCTCCACACCCATCGCTTGCGCGACCGCCTCAGCCAATTCGTTAATCGTGTACGTTTGATCGGCGCCGATATTGAAGATCTCGTTATACGCAGCGGGATTCGAGATAGCATCGGCCATAATCGGCGAAAGGTCGCCGATGTAGCTGAAGGCGCGCGTTTGAGTGCCATCGCCGAAGATCGTCATCGGCTTGCCCTGGAGGATCTGATTCATAAAGATCCCCACCACATTGCGGTATTTATCGGCAATGTTTTGTCGCTCGCCGTACACATTGTGGGGCCGGAAGATGATGTAGTCGAGGTCGAACATCGCCTTCGAGACCTTCAACTCCTGCTCGACCGCTAACTTGGCGATGCCGTACGGGTCCTCGGGATGCGGCGGCGTCTCCTCCGTCATCGGCAACTCGGGGCTCGTGCCGTACACCGCGATCGAGGAGGTGAACACGAAGCACTTCACACCCGTGTTGATCGAAGCATTGATCAGGTTGACGCTGCCGAGCAGGTTATTGGAGTAGTTGAAGCGCTTGATAAAGTGACTCAGGCCCTCTGCGGCGTAGGCAGCCAAGTGGTAGACATAATCGAACCGTGCGTGCTCGAACAGCTCATTCACCAGGTTGACATCGTTGATGCTGCCCTGCACGAATGTCGAGCCTTCAACCACATTTTCTAGGAAACCGCCACTTAAATCATCGAGAACGGTGACAGTATGGCCACGCTTGATCAGTTCTTCGGTCACATGCGAGCCGATAAACCCAGCCCCGCCAGTAACTAGTATGTTGCTCATCGGTTCCTCCTGCGATGCTGTTGTTCTGTGGTTGTTTGTAGGTTGCTTGGGTTGTGGCCAAGGAGACGACGGGTGAACCAACGACACCTACCCAAGCTATAGGTGATAGTGCAATTCTTGGAGATTGACCGCTGCCGAGTGCTCGGTAATCTGCTCGTAGATCCCGGTGATCTGACGCATCTCATCATCGATGCTGGCGGGTTCTCGAATACCGTTTCGCAGGCGCGAAAGCAGTGCGGGTTGATCGATCAGGCGTTGCAGTTGGCACGCCAGATCTGCACTATCGTTGGGCGTGAAGTGCAATCCATCCACACCATTGCGCACCAACTCGGCCATGCCGCCGAGCGCGGCGGTCACCACCGGCTTGCCTGCGGCGTGCGCCTCCATAATCGCGAGCGGGCTGTTCTCGTACCAGACCGATGGCACCACCACCACATCCACCTCCGCCAGAATCGCGGCGGTCTGATGGTGCGAGAAGCGCCCGTGGAAGCAGATCCGCGTATCGCCTGCCGCTTGGCTGCGCAGTTTCGCCACATATGCCGGGTTCGGCTCAAGCCCGCCGTGGATGTGCAGTTCGAGCGCTGGCCCGTGCGATTGCAGCATGCGAAACGCATCAATAAGAAGATGCACACCCTTGTGCGGCGCGATCTGACCCAAAAAGCCGATCCGCAACGAGTTGTCGGTGCGCGGTTGGCCCTCGTGCCGGAGGGCGCTCACGTTGATGCCGTAGCGCACCACGTGCATACGCTCCGCAGGCACGAATGGCGCGTAGCGCTCGGCCAAGAACTTCGAGGGCGCGATCACCGCGTCAGGCTCAGCGAGCTGTGGCAACAGCCAGCCTCGTCGATCCGCAATATGCTGCCGCCCTTGATGGAGCGCGATCTGCTGTGCAGCGCGCCCAAGCAGCCCTTTCGTCAGCTGATCGGGGAGCCGATACCGACGACTCTCCAGGTTGATGCACCACGCGCAGCCCGCCGGATCGGTGGGGACATGCGTGCAGAGCGAGCCATCGCCCCGTTGCAGCGTGATGCGAGGGCAGAGAAACCAGTAATCGTGTAGCGTAAGCACCATGGGGATATTGGCTGTGCGCGCCGCGATGATCGGCACCGCGCCGAGCAGGTATCCGGCTTGAGCGTGAACCAGATCGGGCTGTTCGCGAGCGAAGTGCTTGGTAAACCAGTCCAACATCAGCGGGTTGTGGTAGCGCCAACTCGCGTCGGCGGCGTGGGCCATGTTGAACGAGAGCCGCCATACCTTCAGCCCCTCGTAGCAATTGGCCACCGCCTGCAGTTCGCTCGGGCCGCCCTGATCGATCGCCTCGACGCAGATCACCTCAACTGTGTGGCCGTGATCCTGGAGCCAGTGCGCCAAACGCAAGGTGTACAACTCGGCTCCAGCGCTGTAGCGAGGCGGAAAATGGTGGACAGGAAGCACTATCTTCATGGCGATACGCTACTTTCTGCTGGTTGACGTAACTGACGAATAAACTGAAGTTCATCGCGCCCGATAATCCCGAGCAACACGAGCAGCATGGCGTACGCCAAGCCGCCCAAAGCAATGTTCAGCAGTAGCGGCAGACCGCGCATCAACTGCACCACCACGCCCATAATCGCTACTGCCACCAGAGGCCGCAGCAGGATGTGTTTCCAATTGAGGAGCCGCATCGTATCGCGCAGCATCCAGAGATACTGGCAAACCAACACCACCTCGGTTACGACCGCCATCACCGCCGCGCCGGGCATTCCAAGCAGCCAGATGAACGGGATGTTGAGCAGCACGTTCACCGCCGAACTGATCATCACCGCACGGGCCGCTCGGCGCTCGTGGTTAGTGATCAGCACGATGTAGCCGAGGAACTCCGAAGCGAACATCAGCGGCACCGCCAACAACAGCACCTGCAACGCAGGAATCGCTGGGACGTGCTTGATGCCGAACAGGAACGGCATGATTTGGTCGGCCAGCACAATGCCGCCAACCGTCAGCGGCAGCGCGATGACCATCAGGTAGCGCAGCGCCCGCCCGTAGATCGTCGGCAGGGTGTGCGGTGCTTGCGCCGCCTGGCGCGTCATCGACGGGTAGAGCGAGGTGTTCAACACGTTCGACAACAGCAACAGCGAGAGCACCAGCATGCAGGCGGCGTTGTAGTGTCCAGCTATCGTATCGCCGTAGCTGCGCTGCAGGAAGATGCTGTCGAAGTTGCGCGACAAACCGAGCGCGAAGCCGATCGCGCCGAACGGAATGCTCGCCTTCAGCAGGCCAGGCCAGATGCTCGGTGTGCTCCGGCCCGGTCGCACCCCCAATCGCCGTACGCCGCGCCAGCAGATCCAGGTCATCGCGGCGATTCCGATCAGGTTGGCGGTGATCAAGCCGTAGTAGCCGAAGTTGCTCAGCAGCAGCGCCCCACCCACGAACACAAACAGCAGTTGGTAGGCGACCTTCGCGCCCGCCGAGAGATCGAGCCGCTCGAAGCCCGCCAGCACGCTATCGCTCGCGCCCTGCACGCTGTACATCATCAGGCCCAGCGTGCCCAGCGCGATCGCGATGACCATCACAGGCGGGTGCCCGATCAGCCACGCGCTGCCGATCAGCAGAAGCGCCGTGAACAGCGCCATCAGCATGCGCAACCGCAGAATGTTGCCGAACAGCGCATTGGCCCGTTCCATACCATCGGGCTCGTCGCGCCAACGGGCTACTTCTCGCACTAAGTATGGGCTAAGCCCCAGATCGGCCAGGAACACAAACACCGCACCGAACGACAACACCGTGGTGTATTGCCCATAGTGATCCACGGCCAGATTGCGGATAATCAGCACAGAGAAGCCAAACGAGAGCAGCTTGATCGCCAATTGGCCACCCATGCTGAAGATCGAATTGCGTGCGACAACCCGAGAGAAGTGCTGCATAAAGCTATGCCTATGATTTGCCAGCCGCTTGTGCGTGCTGGGGGAGCGGGTGCGGTTCAGCGACAACTCGCTCGTAGCTTGCCAAAATGAGTTCGGCGGTGGAACGCCACGAGAACTGCGCAGCCCGAGCGAATCCACGTTCGCGCAAGCGCTGGGCTGTGACTGGGTTGGTGAGCACCGCGGCGATGTACGCCGCCAGCGTCACATCGTCTTCGGCATCGCAGATCAGCGCTGCATCCCCGGCGACTTCGGGGATCGCGCCGCGATCCGAGGCGATCAGCGGTGCGCCGCAGGTCATCGCCTCCAGCACAGGAATGCCGAAGCCCTCGATCCACGAAGGGAACACGAACGCCTGCGCCATGCTGTACAAACCGATCAACTCGGCGCGGGTCGGGCGGATCAGCAGGTGTGCCTCGCCAGCCGCGACCGCCTCCCCCACGATCGGCAGTGGGTCGGCTCGCCGCGAGAAGAACACGATCCTGTAGGTGTCGCGCAGCCTGTCTGGCAGGCGCCGCCACGCACGAACGAGCACCGCCGGATTCTTGAGCGCGTCGGCCAGCACGAAGGGGTGCGTGAGCGCGAACCGCTCCCTGAGCGCCGCCAACTCCTGCGCATCTTCGATCCGCCGTAGGTCGGGCGTGGGCGCGTGCGGGATCGGCACGATGCGCTCGGGCGGAAAGCTGCTCTGATCGGCGATCTGTCGTGCGGCGTGCCCCGAGACGGTCAGCAGCAGGTCGGCGCGGCGCACCGATTGCGTGCTGAGCAGGTGCAGATACGTCATCATCGCGATCGTCTTGGGATTTTTAGGATGCCCGCGAATAATCTCTCGCAGCGGCAGGATGTTGATCACATCGTGCAACGTGAGCACGGTGCGCGTCCCCGCTGGGCCGAAGCCGACGTTCGCCGGAAAATGCACCACATCCAGGCGATCGCGCGCCAGTTGGCGGTGCATCAGCAGGTCGTTCGCGATGCTCGATAGCGCATTGCGATAGGGTAGGAGCCGCAGCGTGGCGTGGCTTGGTAGCTCCGTCAACTCAAACGGGCGCTTGGTATCGGCGTACAAAAACACCTGATGCTCACGGGCGATATCGAGCAATGCCGGGACAAAATGCGCGATATAGGTGTGTACGCCGCCAACTAAGCCGTGCGAGAGGTAACGAACATCGATGCCAATACGCATAAACTTCTCGCTGCACTAAGCGACCACAGTTGGGATTGAGGCATGGGAGTGGCGCACACAGGGGCTGTGCGCCACATGTGCTGTTTAGACGCGCTGGAGGCTGCCACCCATCCACTTCAGGTGGTTGATGCCGATCTTCCAGAGCTGGCCGAGCGTATCCAGGTTCGTGGCGGCCTTGGCGAACGTCATGATCGGGCCGGGCCGGAGCGACCATTCGCGGGCAGCGCGGCGTGCCCAGTACTCAAGCTGCTTCGAGCTGAGGTTCGGGTAGTTCAGCACCGTGTGGGAGTACATATCGTAATCCTCCCAGCGGTTCATATCGATCCAACCGTTCTGTACCGCCTCGTAGTAGAAGGGCGTGCCCGGGTACGGCGTGGCGATGTGGAACAGGGCGATATCCACCGGCAAGCGCTTGCTGAGCGCGATGGTCTCCTGGATCGTCTCGACCGTCTCGCCTGGCAGGCCGATGATGAAATAGCCCCAGTTCATAATGCCAGCTTTATGGCTTGCGTGGATGGTCTCTTGGATGCGGGCCACCGTGGTGCCCTTGCGCGCGCGCTTGAGCACCGCCTCGCTGCCGCTCTCCAAGCCCCAGGCGATCAGGAAGCAGCCCGCCTTCTTCATCAGCGCGAGCTCTTCGGCATCCACAAAATCGACGCGGCTATTGCACGACCAGCGGATGTTGATGCCATCTTTGATGATCGCGTTGCACAGGTCGTAGACAAACTCCTTCTTGACCGTGAACAGGTCGGCCTCGAAGTGAATGTGGTGCATGCCCATCTCTTTGAGCATGTACAGCTCTTTGAGCACGTGATCGGGGCTGCGGTGCCGCACGCTGGCCTGATAGGTGACGTGCTTGATGCAGTAGCGGCAGCCGGCGGGGCACCCGCGACTGGTCAGCACAAAGGTGTACGGCCCGCCGATGATCGGCTCTTTGTACTTGCGCCACGGTAGCTTATCGTGCAGCGGAATGGGTAGCGTGTCCAGATCCTCGATGAACGGGCGGTCGGGGTTGATCTGCACCTGCGCGTTGTTGTCGCGGAAGGCCACGCCGCGCACTTCGCGCAACGCCTTGGCCAGCAGTGTGGGGCTTACGCCTGCGAACCGCCCCCGCGTCGTCAGGTACGATGCGTCGGGGAAGGGCAGCTTGCGCCACGGCGCGGTGAGATCGGGGTTGCCCACCATGATCGTCTCATCGGCGCCTTCGGCCTTGATGGTGCGGTCGATCGTCTGAATGGCATCGACGATCGTCAATTCTGGCTCGCCACGCACCACAATATCGAGCGTTGGGTAGCTCTCCAGTGTCTCGCGGCTCATCGGCGTGACGTGTGTGCCGATCGCCATAGTGATGGTGCCAACCGCCTTGCCGATGAAGGTGGTGCGCATATCGTTGGTCAGCGTTGGGGCCGTGGCGTGGATGATCATATAGCGGGGCTTGTGCTCCCACATATAGCGCTCGAAGGCCTCCCACGTCATCCCCAAGCCGATCGCATCGATCACATCGACGGTATAGCCAGCCTCCTGCACCACTGCGCCGATCTGGGCCAGCGCCGTCTGTGGCCAGATAATGCCATCGCGAGTTCGGCGGCCCACACGCGCAATGTCGCGGAGGAACAGATCCCCATCGGGTGATGGCGGATTCAGCACCAAGACATCGAGGCGCGGGCTGCGCTCGCGTGGCATTTCAACGAAGCGAATCTCACCTGCGCGCTCATCGGCGCGGGCGGGCGCAACGAGTTTGATGCCAGTTTTCTTGTCGCCAGGTGCGATTTGTTTGTCGTTCTGGGGCGGAACCGTTTGATCGGTCATGCTTTTCTCCCTTGTCTGCCTCTCGATGTCGCATTGGTCGATTCCACGCGGCATTGGCGCTATGTTTCAAGCATAGCGCGCAGAGATAAATTTCTGTCTACAAGAAATGACATGAGGATAAATGTTTCGCAATGTTTGTTTAAGGGTAGGAGTCTAACGTGCCCACCCGGAAGCGTCGGATCGCATAAAGAGGCGAGTCGATCGTGATCGACGACGCCAGATGGTAGTTATCCAAATAGTTGATCGGTGGCGTGCCCGGCTCGGCGTGCGCAATTTGTGAGAGATCGCGAGTATCATCGATCACATTGGTGTGCCACGTGTTTGTGCTGGCATCGTAGTAACTGACCTGCACGTGCAACCTCTTTGTGTCGAGTTGCTCCCACCGCACCCGCAATCGATCGCCTGGCTCAGGGATGTTCGAGTTGCTGACCGTGGTGGCTGCAGGCAATTGCCAACGTGAGAAAATTTCAAAATCGCCACCGGTCCAGGCATTGTAAACAAGCCGCACCTTGCCGTCATTCTCCAACACAGGCGCGACCTCCAGATTCTCCTCGCGGTTGATCTCCTTGCGGAAGCCGATCAGCCCCGCGAACGCGCCGAACAACGTGCCACCCGTGGGTGATCCGTTCACCCAATCGATCTCGATCTCGGCCCAACCGCTTTCGAGCGATGGCATACGATCGATGTTGTGCCCCGCCTGAATGCGGTCGATCGGTGTGTACAGACCAGCGGTGGCGTGTAACGTCGGAGCGTTCTTCCAGGTGGACCAATCGTACTGCACGTTGATGCCGCTCTGGTTGCGGAAATCGTGCTCCTGCACTGCGGCCACCGAGCGATGATCGGGGCCGGTGGGGAAGCGATCCGTGCCCATCGTGTACCATTGGTCGATAAACACTTCGAGCGGCTTATTCACACTGCTGCCGAGAATGCCGAACGCGACGCGGTCGTACGTTTCGTCGCGCATATGCCCCTGACGATACCAACCGTACACATCGCCATCGATCACAAAGGCGAAGGCCCGTTTGACGCCCGGCCCGGCCTGACTGTGCAGGCCCAATTCCAGATCGAACCAGCGATCCAGCGGGATGTTGCCGTAGGCGCGCACCTCGTGGGCTAGGCCATCGGCATCGTAGCCGTAGACCGCCAACTGGCCCTGTGATCGTACCCGTAGGAACCAGCCGAATGAACCGCCGCTGTTGGGCCGCATCCCCGCCAATGTGAAATAATCGTTCGGCCCCAACTGCGCCACCGTCGATGAAGGTATGTACACCTTGGCCCATTGCCAGTGCCACGTGCCCGGGCGCTCCTTCCACTGATGCTCCACAGCAGCATCCCGAAACTGTACAGCGATCTGCGCGGAGCTATTGCCCGCTGTGGTGCTCACGCGAGCTGCATAAGCGCCATTGGCGGCCTGCGCGGCGCTGCGCTCGATGGTGCCATTGCCTGTGGTGATTCGTAAGACACGCCAGGTATCGCTGCTCGCCTCGAACGTCTCAAACACCTCGCTCGGTGTGGGCGAGAGCGTGGGTGTGGCCGGAGGTGTGAGCGAAGGTGTAACTGATGGCGTGAACGAAGGCGTAACCGAAGCGGTCGCGCTTGGCACTGGAACACTGGTAGTGGTGGCTGTGAGTGTCGCGTACGGGTTCAGGACTTGTGGCAGAAACACATCCACCTTGCTCGTCGGAAGCTGTTGTGGTTGGCCGCGCGCGGTTTCCGACGCCTGGGGCGACACCCCATAACCGCTGCTCACCGTAAATAGACAGCACACAATCAGTGGGACGACCAATTTACGCAGCATAGTGCTCTCCGTGAATTGATGAGCGATTCCGTGGCTGTGTTGTTTACGTGTGAGACGGTAATCGAGCGATTTAACGGCTTAGTTGATATAGCTCATAAGCGCCCTCTTTGGCGAGCAACTGATGTCTTAATTCGGTGAGTTCCGCATCGAACGCGCTGGTTTGGCGAGCGAATGGCTCGGCCAACAGGCTCAGCGCCAATTGCACCAGCACCAGTGTCATCAGATGTGAGGCTTGGCTACTACGCGCGGCGTGTTGATATGTCTGCTTGGTTTCTATCCAGTTGAATGAACGTTCCTAGTACGGGCGAACGGCAGATAGAGCGATCGCGCTAGTAAAAAGAGCGAGAGTGCCAGTAAGAACGGTGGAGGCACCAGTACGACCAGGAAAATCCCATACGGCTGCATCCAGGCCCAATCGGTTGTGAAGAGAAACACCACTGGCCGAGCAAGCTCATCGCCAAGGTGTTTAATATATTCGTAGGTGAAGACAAGGAGGGACCAGCCGTACAACCATTGCACCCGTTTGCGGCTTGGCTCTCGATACAGCCGCCAAGCCGCAATCAACGCTACTGCAAGTGCGATGAGTACAGGCCAGTTGTGCCTGACCGTGACGATCGTATATCCAGCGATGTAGTGCCAATGGCTATACTGTTGCATATGAAGAGTGCTCTTCTGTTTGCAAAACTGGCTTCAAATGATCGGCGCGGCCCAGATCCAGTGCAGCTTGTCCCTCGCGGGCGCTCAGTTCGGCTAACACGCGCGCCAGACCCCAAGCGCTCATCAATTGCACACCCGTCAGCACCAACAACGCGCTCACCACGGGCGCGAACCACGAGGCTGCCAACGCTGGATTCGTCAGGTCGAACACCACCGCCGCCACGTAACACGCGATGCCCAGCACGATCGACAACAGGCCCATCCACCAATAATGGCGTTCGAGCCGCCGCCCATTGCCACGCGGCCCAACTAACCCCTGGCGGATTGGTCGCTTGTGGAACAGCCGCACGATGTAGCTGAACGACGTTCCAGTGGTGTAGAGCGTGATACCGGCCACCGCCAGCACCAGCGCGCCGAAGAACTGCGGGAACGGCCAATCGTTCTGCCCGCTCATAATTTGGTTGAACAGCGGGATCGCGGCCACCAGCACGCCCAGCATCAGCAGCGCCAATCCTAGCCCGCCGAAAATGCGCACCGGATTGTAGGTCAGGGCCGTCCACACAATGCTCTTGAAGAACCGCAAGCCATCGCGCACCACGCTCAGCTTGCTGCGTCCCGAGCGCTCCTTGTACGGGATGGGCACCTCGACCATGTTCAGTTTCTCGTGTAGGGCGCGCGTGCTCATCGCAGGCGTAAAGTCGAGCGTATCGGGCAAGGGGTACAGGATGGGCAGCACCTCGCGCCGCAGCACCCGTTGGCCGCTCGCGCTATCGCTGATGCGCACCCCCGAGACGATCGAGAGCAGCGTGGCGAAGATCGTGTTGCCGATGCGGCGCACCAGCGGCATCTCACTGCTTGCCCCCGACATGCGGCTGCCGATCACCAAGTCGGCGCCTTCGAGCGCCACTTTGCACATTTGGGGGAAATACTCGGGCGGATACGTGCTATCGGCATCTAAAAACGCCAACAACTCACCTCGTGCTGCGTTAAACCCCGTTTTCAGTGCGCCGCCATAGCCTCGGTTCGCCTGGCAGATCAACGTTGCTTCCGGCTCGTACTTGCGCACAATCTCGGGCGTGCGGTCCGAAGAGCCATCATCTACCACGATACATTCGAGATCGTCGACACCCACAGCCGCCAAGTCCGCCTTGATCGCCAGCACCCGCTCGACGATCGCCGCAATGCCATCTTCTTCGTTGTAGGCAGGAATTACAACCGAGAGAGTCGTCATGGCGAAACTCCTTTTAGTGCGATGCGTTTATAAGCCTCGTCGCAGTGCGCGAGACCGATGACAATCAGTTGGTGGAAAGGGGTCTAGTACACCGCTAACGGCTCACGTAGCGGCTTCTCTACAGGGGCTTCGCGCAGGTCGCGCACAACACGGGCAGGATTGCCCACCGCAACAGTAAATGGTGGCACATCGCGGGTCACCACCGCGCCCGCTCCCACAACAGCATTGCGGCCCACTCGTACGCCATCGAGCAGGATCGCGCCACCGCCGATCCACGCTCCATCCTCAATAGTGATTCCCTGCGTGGTGATGCCTTGGAAGCTGATCGGGCGGCTGGTATCGTTGTACACATGGTTTACGGCCAGCACCTGAACCAGCGGCGCCAAAAACACATCATCGCCGATCGTGATGCCACCCTGCCCGCGCAATACGCATCCCTCGCCGATCAGCGAGCGCTGCCCGATCACGATACCCGCGTGCGGCAAGTTGCGGAAGTTGTAGACGTGCAGAATGGCGTTTTTCATCACAAAGCTCTCGGCACCGATCCGAATGCCTGCCGGGCAGGCGTGCAGATACACCCCGTGGTCGAGGTACACACCCTTGCCCAGCCACACGTTATCGGCGAAGCGGATGCGCACGCCATCCTCAATCGCCACATTTCCCTCGGCGTGGAGCATTGCGCGGTACACAATGGTACGCAGCCCGATCCCCACGATGCTCGGCACCCAGCCGAACAGCGCTTGCAGCACCTGTTCGCGAACGTAGCGCCCTAACGAGGTGGACTGCCGCGAGAGATAGAGTTGAAGTTGCGATCGTAAACTCATAGCTCGTTAGTCCTCAGCATGGCTTCGTTTGGCTCGTGACCGTGAGCGCGTATTTCGTCGCGACGGGCGCCGTGCAACCACAGGCGGCGGTGCCTTCGTATTGGCCTGCTTCTGCTCGGGTTCGGCATCGAGCACCAGCGCATCGTCCACATCGGATGGTGCAGGCGTGATCAGCGGCGCTTTCGCTTGCTTCATCACCTGCACATCGCCCTCATCGGACGGTGCGGGCGTGATCAGCGGTGCCTTCGCTTGTTCTGCCTCGGCCTCTTCGGCTTGTGGCTGCGGTGCAGGTGTGATAATCACCGATGTGGTTGGCTTATCGGCTGGAGGCGCAGCGATCGTATTGAGCGTCTCGGAGACGGTGAGCAAGGGCGGTGTGGGGCGGCGCAACTGCTTCCAGATCGGCCCCTTCTCGCCTGGCTCGCTCGGCGGCACAAAATTGACTGCGCCGAGCAATCGTGTGCCTGGCTGATGCAGCAGCCGCTCCTTGCTTTTCAAAATCTGTTCGCGGCTATCGGTGTTCGGGTCGATCGTGAGCACCACGCCATCGAGGTGAGGCGCGAGCAACGCCGCGTCCGGCCCGAGCAGCGTGGCTGGACCATCGAAAATGATGATATCGGCGGTGTTGCGCAGCTGATCCACCAGTTCGCGCCACCGCAGCGAGGGCAGCATGGCGGGCATCCCGTTGGGATTGCTGGGCCCGGGCAACAACGCCACATTCTGGAGCGGCGTCGATTGCAAGTACGACCACACGTTCGCCCGATCCTTGTTCGTCAAGACCTGCTGCTGGTTCGGCAAGCCGTTCGGCAGCAGCATGCGCGTCAAGTAGGAGTGTGTGGTATCGGCATCGACCAACAACACCTTGTGCCCCGCGCGGGCGAACAGGTCGGCGAGATCGAGCGAAAACGCCGAACGGGCCTCGTTCGGTTGGGCGCTCGTCACCATCAGGAACTGCATGTTGCTCTCGGCGGCCTGCAGCATCAGGTTGGTCTGCGCCTCGCGGGTTGCCTCCAAACGGGGCCCAAGCAACGCCTGTGAGGTTGCGTGCAGCGGAGGGCCGTGCGGAACAGAGCCCAGGATCGGCACATTCAGATGGAGTTCGACATCCCGAGAGCCGTGAACTCGGTTATCGAGCCATTCCAAAACATAGATCGCCAGCATGGCCAACAGCGCCCCTGCTAGTGCGGCACTGCCAATCAAGATCTTGCGTTTGGTTGGCAGCGGTGTGGTTGGCGGAGTTGCGCGCTCAAAAAAGCTAAGACTATTAACCGCGCTGTTATTTTTGTAATTGAGCAGCGAGTTGTACGTGTTCTGCTCTTGGGACAGGCTGACATTCAACTCTGCCAAGCGGCGGTTGATTTCGGCGAGATCGCTGGCCGATGTCGCTTGGCCCTGCCGTTCGGTGAGCGCATTGATCTGCTGTTGCAAATCTTTTATCTTGTTATCGCTCATCTGCAACTGCTGCGCGATCGCCGCCTGTTCAGCTTCAATCTTATCGGGCGCATTGGGGCTGAAGGCGATCAACTGCTCACCGATGCTATTGGCGATCCACGCAGCACGCTCGGGGTTCGTATCGGTGACATAGATATCCAGCAGGTTTGCGCCACGAATCGGATTGATTTGGAGCATCCGGTCGCTGAGGAATTGCCATGAGAACGGCAACTTCAGATTCTCAGCAACAGGCTTCAGGATCGGCTCGCGTCGCACCAACTCCCCGTAGTATCCCGATAAGGCCAAGCTAATCGAGAGTTGATTCTGATCGGGTAATTGGCTCGTGAACGTGTTACCGATCATGAGTGTTGCTCGGGCCATATAAGTGCGCGGCTGGTTCATTGTGAGCAGAAATGCGACGCTACTCGACAGCACCACAGCAAGAACAACAACCCACCACCAGCGAAGCACCGCCCACAAACAGCGTAAAATCTCAGCTTTTGTGATCATAAGGCGCTTTCTTTCACAAGGTTGTTGGAAGCGCGTGCAGTTGAGAGAGTTCAAGGGTAGAAGGAAGTGCCTGCGCCTCAACAACATGTGATGTTAGGAGATGCTCTCGTTGCAGGATCCATGTCACTGCATGTGCGAGATGATCTGCGACGAAATGAGCTGGGACGTGATACATCTCAGGGAGTTGTAACTGTTCGGCTCCACGGCCAGAACGTACGAGAACAGTATGGCAACCAGCCTCGAACCCCGCGGCGATATCGGTCCACGCATCGCCGATCATGTACGAGCCTGTCAGATCGATACGCCATTGGTGAGCTAAGTCGAACAACATTCCGGCGCGGGGCTTGCGGCACCCGCACTGCTCGTGCGAATCGTGTGGGCAGTAGCGAATATCCTTGATCTCGCCGCCGTGTTGCTCTATCTCTCGCACCATGCGCTCGTGAATGTCATCGATCACGTGGGCATGCACCATGCCGCGGTTCACGATCGCTTGATTCGTCACTACAAATATGGGCCAACCGGCTTGTTGGAGCGCGCGAAACGCCTCGAATACGCCTGGCAGGAAGCGGAACTCATCCCACGATTTCACGTGATCGCGGCGGTTCTCGCCAATCACACCATCGCGATCAAGAAAAATAGCTCGTATCATTGTTCCCCCATTGTCGCCAAGATGCGTCCACATCTTTGGAGACAGCATTACGTCGAGTAATTCAATGGCGAATCGAACATATCGGTATGTAACAGAACTCGCGTCCCCTCAAACTCAAAGGCACAATGCATTTGTTGAAGGCCTAATTCTTGGAGCGCACCTCGTACATCCGATTGATGTTCGTCGGGGCAATACAGCATCAAGAAGCCGCCTCCGCCGGCCCCCGTGATCTTGCCGCCTAACGCGCCATTTCGGCGAGCGCTCTCGTAGGCTTTATCAATGGCCGGATTGCTGATACCGCTAGCTAACTGTTTTTTAAACTGCCAACTTGTGTCGAGCAGTTGGCCGAAATCGTCGAGTCGCCCCTCTTCCAACGCCGCCTTGATCTGCCAACCAAGCTCTTTGATGCGATGCAGCGATTCGAGCGTGCGGCCACTGTCCTGTTCGCTGGCTGCGCGCTGTTCGTGCAGAATCTCGCGAGCTTGGCGCGTTGCGCCGGTGTAGAACAGCATCAGGCGCCGTTCGAGCGTGCGGATGCTCGACGCGCTCATCTTCAGTGGCGTCACGCGCACGCCCTCGGCGCTGAACTCAAGACAATTCAAGCCTCCGAACGCAGCCGCATACTGATCCTGCTTCCCAATCGGTGCCTCCAGGCGTTTCGTCTCGATCTCATACGCCATCTCGGCCAGCTCCGCGCGGCTCATGGCCCTGCGTGTGAGCGTGCTGAACACGGTGCAGAGCATCACCGAGAATGCGCTCGACGAGCCGAGTCCTGTGCCCGGAGGAACTTCCGAGGCGATAAACACATTGACAGGTATTTGAAAGTTGAAATGTTGGTGGATTTCGCGGCAGAGTTTCATCTCCACGTTGTTGTTGTTGTATGGCTCGCCTGCCAGCGGTACACTCAGTATCGAAGAGCGGTAATCGGTGGAGATGGCCTGAAACGTCGTATCGAAGTTCCTGCTCACGATTCCGTAGATGTACTTGTTAATCGAGCCGCTTACGACCATTCCCCCGAAACGCTCGTAATAGGCTGCGAGATCGGTTCCGCCTCCGCCGAAGCTGATGCGGACAGGAGTTCGAGCAATCAGCACGTCAAACTTCCTTTTCTGCCGCTGATCCTGCGTTGTTTAGTGGTGCAGCGGCCCTATGATGCGTTTAGTCTGTGTGGAATTGGTGTAGGCAAGCGCTGATCATGCCGATGCCATATGCTACTTATACTCCTCATGCATAAATCACGAATGAGTAAAAGTTGCTATGACTTAACAGTTTCGTCAGACTGTTCGCTACCGAATGATCAGAGCGGGAAACAATAGCGCTCAGGTTCTGAGAAGGAGCGCGAATCCTACGCTTGTGCGTAGCGTTCCACCAGACGGTTGGCGTTGTTCAACCAACTGTGGTGTGTTTCGACATATGTGCGCCCCGCCTCGCCCAATTGCTGGCGGCGTTGTGGTTGCTCAAGCAGCTCCAGCACGGCTTGGGCAAATGCGCTTGGGCTGTTTGCTTGGAGCAGCGCTGCTCGGGCCTCGGGCGCCAACGCTTGCGTTGCCTGTGGGGTGGCCACCACAGGGGTTGCGGTCGCCATTGCCTCCAGCACCTTGTTCTGGATGCCCACGCCGTAGCGCAACGGCACTACTGCGATGGTGCTCTGATGGAGCATCTTCGCCATCGAATCGACAGCGCCAGTCACGCGGATGCGCGCATCGGAGCCGAGCGCCACGATGCTCGGCGTGGGGTCGCGGCCAGCGATCACACACTCGACATCGGGTCGCTCGCGCCAGATCAACGGCATAATCTCGCGCCCCAAGTAGAGCGCTGCCGCCTCATTCGCGTGATAGCTCATCTTGCCGCTCAACAACAGGGTCGAGCGAGGCCGCTCCGTTGCAGCGACGGGCGTAAACATCTCCATATCCACGCCATTGGGGATCACGCTGATGCTCGGTGCAGGAGCATCGGTGGCTTGCAACTGTCGTAGCGCCCACGCATCCTCGGGCGATGTCACCACTACTTGGCGGAACGTGGCCCCGTAGCGCCCCTCGGCGTAGCGGGTGCGCGCCAAGTCGAGGAAGGCTCGCAGGCGGCCTCCGAGTGAGACGCCCTGCCGGATTGTGCGCTCGAACAACAGGCTGATGCAATCGACAGCATCGAGCAGGACAGGCCACTCGCGGAGCGCCAAGCCGTAACTAGAGCCGCGCAAATGCTCGACATGCACAACATCATGCTTATCCATCAGCCGACGAGCCGTGTTCACCAGCGCTTGCGAGGCTCCGTACGCCATCTGCAACGGCCATCGGCTTGGCAGTGCCCGCAGCGCTTGCACAGCCGCCTGTCGCGACGATGTGGGCACCGTGATCACCGCGCGGCACCAACGCCGCAGTTCCGCCAACGCTTGCGGCTCCTCATCGGCTTGCGCCAAACAGAGCAACGTTACATCGTGGCCTAAACGCGCCAAATGGCGGATGAACTGGTACGGTCGCACACGGATCGGGGAAGGTACATACGGCGTGAGGTAGAGAATGCGCATAGCTGCCGCCTTAGTCTATCTACCAAATGAGCGATTCTGAAGCGATACAGAGCGTGGTGTTTCGTGCGATGGCGCTGCTTGAGCGCCCTGCAAGCGATTCCTGAGCATATACCGTGTGGCAGAGTACAGTGTAGTCATAGATGCACCTTCTCTCCTCACTTCGTCTTTTCACCGACGGCTAATTCATCGGGGCGGGCATAACGATCGCCGAGTTTTCGCCCGACCGCCAGCGCTCGTTCGTACACCGACTCGATCTTCGGGCAGACCATACGCCAATCGTAGTGGGTCAGCACATGCGAACGCCCAGCCTTCGCGAGCCGATCCGCCAACGCGCGGTCGCGCAGCACGCGCAGCACAGCCGCCGCGAAATCGGCTGGCTCATCCGCGATCAGCAAATGCTCACCATCCTTTACATCGATGCCCTCGGCCCCGATCGTGGTCGAGACCACCGGAATGCCACGGGCCAGCGCCTCCAGAATCTTGACGCGCATTCCGCCACCGGCGCGGAGCGGCACAATCAACAGCGCGCTGGAGGCCAGATACGAAGTGGGATCGGCCACGAACCCCGTCACCTCCACGTGTGGCTGTTCTCCGAGCGCCACCACCTCGGGTGGCGGGTTCGCGCCAACGATGAAGAACGGCGCATCGGGAGCCTCTTGGCGGATCAGCGGCAGCACCTCGCGGCTGAACCACATCACCCCATCGATGTTGGGCGGCCAATACATCGTCGCCATACTGAGGATGCCATTCGCGTCCGGCTTGCGCGGCACGGTCTGGATCCCGCTCACATCTACCGCGATCGGGATGACCGTGATCGGTTCGGGCGCGCCAGCCGCCAGCAGTGCGGCGCGATCCTCGGCGCTCACCGCCATTACGGCATCGGCTTCGTGACAAACCTGGCCCTCGTAGCGGCGCAACCGACGCCACTCCAACTCCAGCAGCAAGCGCATCAGGCCGCGCTCCTGCTTGGCCATCCGCTGGAAGATCGTCCACACCGCGTTGTGCTCGTCCAACACCATCGGCAAGCCGGTCGCCTGCGCAAAACTCGCCATATTCAGTTGATCGGCGTGCACTATATCGAACGTCTGCTGTTGGACCAGATGCTGCAACAACGCGCGCATCGGCGCACTCTCGTCGCGCAACATCAGGAACGGGCGACGATTGACGAAACTCGCCAACAGGTAGCCGATATCGCGGATGCGCGACCTCTGGATGGGCACCGTATGCACACCGCCTGTGCAGAGCGGTTCTAGCGCGTGAGCGGCGGCCCGCTCGGCCTCATCGCGCACGAACGACACCAGTGTGACCGTGTGATATTTCGCCAAATAGTGCAGCAGAAAGTGTGTCTTAATGCGTGGCCCGCTGTTGGGCGGGTTCGGCACCACTTGGGTCAGCAGCAAGATACGCATAACTTCATCCTTGCAGAACGTTCTAGCGCGGAAGAATGCCCTATTTCACCATGTAGACCCGTGCGTGCGGCTGCTCGAATACCAGTTCCAGCCCTGCCGCATCGAGCGCAGGACCAGCACCCGCCGCAAGTTCAGCATCGCCAGCCAGCACATAGCGCACGTTGTAGCGCTCGATCACAGCTTGGCGTTGGTTTTGTGCACTTGTCGGCGCGAAGAACAGCGCGACCTCATCGCGTTTAGTGTAGTAATCGACCGATTGCGCCCAGTGGGCCAGCACCGCCCGTTTGCCGGAGAGCGCCGGAGCGTATTGACCCAATGTCTCGCTGCTCAGCACCACCTCGTGATCGGGCTGCTGGTTCAGCCATTCCAACGCCGCAACCTCATCGCGATGCAGGAAGTACGGCGCGCTCTGGCGGTTTAGGTCGAGCACGCGCCAACTCAACAGGTAGACATTGATCGGCAACGCCAGCAGCAGCAGCCCGATCGGTGCCCAGCGCCGCAGCAGCGTGTACTTGCCGGGTGTCTCGGCGAACCGCAGCACCACGCGCATCGCCAGCAAGGCCAGCGGCACTTGGTACGGGTTCAACATATGAATCTGGAAGTCGGTGGGGATGTACAACAGCCCGAACCCCACCACCACCCAACTCAGCAGCAGCAGATCGGCATCGCTGCGACGCCGCCAGAGCGCGGGCAGCGCTGCAACCGCCAACGGCAACTGCGGCCCGAAGATGATCAGCAAGTGCAGCGGGTTCGGCGTGAAGATGCCCGCGTTGGAGAATTGCGCCAACACCTGCCGCCACATCGGGTCGGTACTGGTCAGGTACGTGAAGTACGCGGCGGGCGGACTCGACACCAGGCCGATGATCGTCAGGCCGATCGCGGAATGCCACGGCAGTTTGCCGCTGTTCCACCAGCGCAGCAGCACATACGCCCCTAGCACCAGGTAGATCGTCAGCAGGTCGTAGGCGTGTTGCACGCTCAACAGCAGCGCCACCACGGCGGCCAGCACGAACCAACGCATCTGATGGAGTCGCTCGGCCACCACAAACAGCCCGAAGATCGCGAACATCAGCGCAGCCGCGATCAAAAAGTGCGGGTAGCCGATCAGCGATAGAAAGGTGTTCGGCTCGGCCACCTGCGCATCGAGCGGGAACAACAGGTCGCTCCGACCCGACACATACTTCTCGATCACCCAGATCCAGCCCACGCCGCCGCCCAACAACACCAGCAACGTTGCCAACCAGCGCTCGCGGCGGCTCTCGGCCAGCAGCCCGTACAGCCAGAACAGCGTAAAGCCAAAGCTGAGTCCGGCGCAGATGCGCATCACTTGGAACACACCCGTAAAGCTCAGCCCTGTCCACAGTGCGAGATGCCCAAGCACCAGCCACAACAGGTTGAAGAAGGCCGGCTCGTTCGGCTCGGGCGTCATCCAATTGCTGACGATGAGCGATTCCTGATGCGCGCGCAGCCAAGCGAAATACTGGGTGGTATCGGGCACATCCGAGACGATCCCCATATACACTTGCTGGCCGGATTCCTTCAGCAGCGCATACAGGTGCGGCAGGCCCGTCAGCACCAACAAAGCCAGCAGCAGGAGGCTCAAGCGTCCATAATCGCCTCGAAACAGCGTCACATACGTGCGCTCGGTGGTCGGTTTCACCCGACTAGTGCTGGATTGAAGCAACGCTTTGTCCTTCTAGAGATGGCTCCGACAGGAGCACCGATGTCGTCGGTTGGGAACGCAAGCAGAACCAGACCGCCCCCAGCATCAGCAGAACGAGCGGTATCAGCGAGAACAGGCCAGGCAGTCCAAGCACCATCCCGAGGTTGCGGGCGATGTCGCCGGATTGCCAGGCGGGCAAGGTATAATCGAGCCACGGATTGAGGATAGTATCGGGCGGAAACTGCTGACGGGCGATCCCTTCGGCCCAAGTCAGCACCACAGAGGCGCCGATCAGACCCACCAGCACAACGCGGCCTATCGCGATGCGCCAGAGCAGAACCGCCGTCCAACCTGCGCTCACCGCCAAGAACGGCACCATCGGCACGATGTAGCGCGGTCCAGCGGAGAAGCCGCCCCACCACATCGCCGAACTGCTGTAGAACAACAGCAGGCTGAGCGAGGCCAGCAGCGACACCAACCACATCACGCGGTACTGGCCACTGCGCCACCAGAACCGATAGCCGGGCACCGCCAGCAGCAACCACGGCGCTCGCACGAACATACCTCGGAACAGCCCGAACAGTAGCCCCCACAGCCCTTCAGGGTGCGGATACGTCAGGCTCATAAACCCGGTGTGATGCTGATCCTGCCAAAGCTCGGAATACTGGTAGCCAACCGGCCAAGGCGTGCCGAACGCTCGCAGATCGTAGACAACCAGCAGCACGATCGGTAGCAGCCCGCTGATCGTGAGCCATACCAGCGCGCTGAACGAGCGCCAGTTCCAGAGCGCCGCCAACCCGATCAGCAGCCCGGGCAGCACCACAGGGTACTCGCTAATCGCCGCCCAGCCCAGCAGCAGGCCGAGCAGTACAGCCCGGCTTGGGTGATAGCTCTCCATACTCAGCGCCCAAGCGCCGAGCAGCAGCGCCGCCACCAGCGCGTGGCTGTAGAAGTTCCCGCTGTACACGGCCAGCATCGTGCCCAGACTGTAGGCGAACGTGAGCAGCATTACCAAGCGAGAGTCGCTCACAAAGCGCTTGAGCAGCGCGATCAGCGCGAGCGCCGCCAGCGCCGAGGGCAGCGCGATCGTCAAGCCCGTAAGCGCCACCTGCAGAATGAAGAAGCGCAGCTTCTCGCTCGCCAGCCCGGTGCCATCGGGATTGAGCGTAGCGCCCAGTGCCGCGCCGTTTGCCAAGCGCTCCAACACCTGCTGCGAGAACGGCAGATCGAAGATCGGCTGAAGCAACAGCGCAGCGGGCAACGCCAAGAACACCGGTCCGGGCGCTTTATCGCTGTATTTGTGGCCGTTGTACAAGGCGTAATCGCCAGTGTTCGCCGCATATGTGTCGATACGTACACTCTGCTCGATGCTGAGCGCCATCAAGAGATCGAGGCGCGAGTTTTGGCTCCAATCGGCCCAACGTGGCAGCGTGTAGACATAACAAAACAGCAGCGCCACCACAATCATCCAGGATTGTCGTCGTGCCATCATCATCATCTCGCTGATATGACCGCCCAAGAGCGGTGAAGTCGTAAGTATCAGTGGGTGAGCGGCGAACGGATCGGGCGTCCGCGTCCTCGTGTTCGGCGTTCGCGTTTGGGTTGGGGCGGCATATCGAGGCGCTCCACGTGGGAGGCGGAGACCTCGAGCGTTCGTAGACTGCCAAGGAACTCGATCAGCACCTGGACCCGTTGGTTCGGCTTGAGCGGCCCTTGGAAGATCGCCTCCAGATGCTGGAACGGCCCTTGTGTGATGCGCACGCGATCGCCAGGCTGAAACCGTGGCTTGCCACCATTGGCGTTCAGGAGCGCGAGTCGTTGCTGCAACGTAGGGATAGTGTCATCGGGGAGCGATTGCGGCACATCGTTGAAAGTAACAAGCCGCACAATATTCGGCACCGCGTTGATATGGCTGGGCGCCACCTTGTATAAGTTTGCCTGCACAAAAAGATACCCCGGGAAAAGGGGTACCTGTCGAACATTCTGGTTCAATAATGGAAGATAAACGGATAGCCCCAACAATTCGTGGAGCGCTGCCGCAGCCTGTGGTTCTCGTTGAGATTTGCAGTGAATAACATACCATTGCTGAGTATTTGCAACTTGCAACATCGTCATAGAATCACCCCTAACCTATAAAAGGATGAGTTGATAACCCTATCGAGGTGAAGACCGAAAAGTGCCCACGCTCCGCCACCCAAATACGTTGTATTTGGCATTACAATCATATATATGGCCTGATCGGAGCAATGGCTACGACAATCAGAGCTTCTGAACCAGACGACCTACTGCCTTTGGTATCGACACCACTTAGCGGTCGAAACCGATATCGGGGTGATGCAGACACCGAAACTCATGCTGTAGTCGTATGCAAATTATGGTGTGGGTTTTGTACTGTGAGTAATGAGTCGAGGTTTTTTGCACACGAGGTGTGCACAGTCGTAGCGTATTTGAGCGCTACGAACTGGTAGCGAACTATTCCAGACTTGATGCTGTTGCTGGACCTCGGCATTGAGGGAGCAGTATTTATTTACAGCAAACCAGCGGCTGAGGCTGATTTTGATGAGTGCAATAGCGCCCACACACTCCTACACTCATTCCGGTGCTGTAGAACGTATCAAGCAGGAAACCAACAAACTTGTTGGTAACACCTATGTTATTCATATCAGACAAGAATGAACAAAGGACGAAAAATGATCGCTATTGTTTAAAATTTCTGTTATGTAGAATTATGTGATAGAAACTCTGTTTATTATGTTATTCTAAGCGAGAGTTTATAGAATTGTTAACAATTATGCTTGCGGAAATGATCACCAATCGAGTATAATGTAAAAGACCAAATGACTAACTCAAAATCTCAGATGCTGGCAGCTTCTAGTGAGGGAAAGTTATGGTCGACCCGGCGGGAAGTGCCCACACACTTCTCGCCTTTTTATCCACGGTTTTTCACTGATTTCATCAGCTGTTAGAAACACCTTCACTTGCACTTAACCTCTCGTTACACGAGCGCTCGCTATTCGACTGGCGAACTCCCACAAATTCACCAATGAACGCTTGCTGTGTATCCATGTTTTGTTGGTGTCTAAGCGACAAACTCCTAATAGTAAAAAAGTGATTAAGAATCGAATATATTACATGGTTACGTATTATAGCAGTATGTCACCCAAATAGGAACCCTAAAAGTGTGCATTCTGTATATCATTTTCGTTAAATTATTTGTAAAGAAATATACATATCACAAAATATCACTATTGATTAATATTGGATAGGATATTATTCTTGATGAGATGCGTACTGCCTAACTACTTGATGCGCTTGAGCATATGCGGCTGGTGTGCCGATGTCAAGGAGGGTGCCCGCCACACGTTGCCCATATACGGGCTCATTGCTCTTGATCAGCGTTGGGATGACATCGTAGCCGAAATCACTGATTCCAGGCCGAATATAGTTGAGGATGCTTGGCTCGCAGAGATACAGGCCCGCATTCGCCAAATTACCCTTGTTCCACGAGCTTGGCTTCTCCACAAACTGCAAGATCCGTCCGTCCTTATCAACCTCAACCATCCCCTGAGTATGCGTGACAGTCGTCTCTTTGAGCGCAAGTGTCAGTACTGCGTGTCGTCGTTGGTGGAGCTGCATGAGGTTATCGAGCTCGATCTGGAGCAGCATATCGCCATACACGAGCAAGAACGTCTCATCGAGCCACCCGGGAAGTTGCTCGGCGATGGCTAACACAGCCCCTGCAGTGCCCAACAGCGTTGGTTCGTAGGAATAGTGCAAACGCATGCCCCAAGCGCTCCCATCTCCAAGGCCTTGTTGAATAATGGCTGGCAGATGATGAAGGTTGAGTGCGACTTCTCGAACTCCATACTCTTGCAGCCAATCGAGGGTGCGGGCGAGTAATGGGCGTCCGGCAATTGGGAGCATCGGCTTGGGGCAAGTATCGGTGAGAGGACGAAGACGTGTGCCAGCTCCTGCTGCTAAAATGATGGCTTTCATCACACGTTGACTTCTACTAACATTTGCTCGGCAACAGCATGAATTTGCTTCCCCATCCACACCGCAAGGGCATGGCAAATAGCACTATGGGCATCTTCGACTTGTGGCATTTGATTATTCTCGACATGAAGGCTGTATTGCGAGATCTGAGCGAGTTTGCCACCATCGAACCCCGATAACCCCACGGTGATGCCACCCTGTTGATTGGCCCAAGTGACAGCCTGAATCACGTTTGGTGAGTTGCCACTGCCAGAAATAGCGAAGAGCAAATCGCCAGGGCGATAGTGACTGATCAATTGCTCAACAAACAGCACCTCATAGCTGCGATCGTTCGACCACGCAGTCATAATCGGGACATTATCGGTGAAGGCTAAGGCGCGGACACGACGTTGATTTGGATGGATCGTCCATTTCATCAGATCACAAGCGAAGTGCGACGCTGTAGCCGCACTTCCACCATTTCCACAGATAAAAATGGTGTTGTCCTGTTGATATGTATTCCAAAGCGCTTGAGCAACGTCTTCGAGCGGTTTACGAGGGAGGGTCAGTAACGTATTGGCGACAGCATCGAGATAGCATCCAAGTTGTTCCATGCTCTCCTCACAACGCATACGTCTTAAGTTTAACACAATTATCGTGATAATGATAGCACAAACTTCAATTTAAATCACGTTGGTGTGCAAATTGTTAAGTTGTCATCTTTGATGTGTGTATAATTTGTCGTTTGTGGCACCCTGATGCTTTGTGCTTGAAAATGAGTTGTTCTTAATGGATGAGTTTTTGTTCATTCGTAGTGTGCTATGCATAATTGAACGTAGCTACTCGCAGTTTTTGTACACATAGTTCAAATAATGTATATAGAATGTTTTTTACGATATTATAACCTGTTTAAAATGCGTTAATGCTTTTGGCTTATGTAAGATGTTGTATCAAGGCAGTTGATGATAAGGAGAAAGCCTTGTTTGTGTCAGCATCTTTTTTTGTGTCGGGATGCTGCAACACGCCGTCTATCGACACCACCGCAAGCCTCGAAGAGCTTTCGAGCATGGCTTCGCTTACCATTTGACAATGAGAAAACGATGCGTCACACTACGGTGCTATTTGGATAAGAGAGGGGATCTATGCAGAAGATCGAACAACTGTTGAAGAATAACCGCGAGTGGGCTGCGTTTATGACCAGCCAGGAGCCGTCGTTCTTTCAGCGGCTCGCGGCGCAACAGGCGCCGGAATATCTTTGGATCGGCTGCTCGGACAGCCGCGTCCCGGCCAACGAACTCGTCCGCCTTCTGCCGGGCGAGATGTTTGTGCATCGTAATGTGGCGAATGTGGTGGTGCACACCGACCTGAACTGCTTGGCGGTATTGCAGTACGCAGTGGAGGTGCTGCAGGTGCGCCATATCATCGTGTGTGGGCATTATGGTTGCGGTGGCGTTGAGGCCGCGTTATCCAATCGCCGTTTTGGCCTGATCGATAATTGGCTTCGGCATGTGCAGCACGTGCGCGACAAACACGCCGCCATCCTTGCGCAGCTCGAAGACGATCACCAGCGTTTACGCCGATTGTGCGAACTCAATGTGATCGAGCAGGTGGTGAACGTTTGCCAGACCACGATCGTGCAGGAGGCTTGGCAACGGGGACAAACGCTCGCGGTACACGGCTGGATCTACGGTGTGGCCGATGGACTGCTGCGCGAACTTGGCATCACCGTTCATCAGCCAAGTATGCTCGCACAGCAGTACAATCACGCAATCGATATGCTCAGTCAGCCCTGATCGATGCAGTGTAGTGGTCTCCCGACAGCGCGGTCTGGCACCACTCCCTCCTAGCTATTCCGCTTCACCAACACTTTATCGATGCGCGGCCCGTCCATATCCATCACCTCGAAACGCAACCCGTTCCAGATGAAGAACTCCGAGGGTTGTGGCAGATGCCCCAACTGCGCCAGCATAAACCCACCAAGCGTCTGATATCGGCCCTGTTCCTCATCGGGCAGGTGCTCAACCTCTAACAGTTCCTTCAAGTCATCGATTGGCATGCGCCCGCTGATCAGCCAGGAGCCGTCGTCGCGCTGGTGCACTGCATGATCGTCATTGCCGTCGATATCCGAGATATCGCCGACCAGTTCCTCGACCAAGTCCGTCAGAGTCACGATCCCATCGACGCCGCCGTACTCGTCCACAACCAGCGCCAAGTGCGCGTGTTTCTCGCGGAATTTGTTGAGCGCCTGGAACGCCGACATACTCTCAGGGACGAACAGCGCCGGGCGGCTCACAGCCTGCAGATCGACGGTTTCGCCGAGCAACGCGCGGGCCAGCAGATCCTCGGCGTGCACCACGCTGCGAATCGCATCGGGGGTGCCCCGCCCGATCGGGAAGGCCGAGAAGGGGTGCGCGGCGATCTTTCGCAGGTTCACCTCCAGCGGATCATCGAGATCGAGCCAGACCATCCGGGTGCGCGAGACCATGATCATGCCAACCCGCAGATCGCCCATGCGGAACACGCGCTCAACCAGCTCCTGCTCGGTTTCTGCAAATACACCTGCAGCGGTGCCCTCTTCCAACAGCACCTTGAACTCCTCCTCCGTGACGGTCGGCTCGGTGGAGGGGCGCACACCCAGCATACGCAGCAGCAGCTCGGTGGTGAAGCTCAGCAGGCGCACCACGGGCGAGGCGATGATCGAGAGCATACGCATCGGCTTGGCTATCAGGCTGGCGATGCGCTCGGGGTTGTTGAGCGCCAAGCGCTTGGGCAGCAGCTCACCGAGGATCAGCGAGAGGAAGGTGGTGAGCAGCACCACCAAACCGAAACTGATGCTCTGGCTGTAGGGCGCGAGCGCGGGGATGGCGTTCAGCCATTCGGCGATCTGTTGCGCGACCGCTGCACCACCGAAGGCACCTGCCAAAATGCCGATCAGCGTGATGCCGATCTGCACCGTGGAGAGCAGCCGTGTGGGATCTTCTGCGAGTTCCAGGGCGACTTGGGCGTTGCTGTCGCCGCTATCCGCCCACTGTTTGAGGCGTACCTTGCGCGCCGAGACGACCGCCATCTCCGAGAGCGCAAAGACGCCATTCAGAAGGACGAGTAAGACAATAATCAGTAATTCCATGCTATTCCTCTCATTGGCCTGTCAGCAGTCACAACACCGCGATTGTTGAGGCCAAAAATCTCTGTGTTGAAGCACATATATCCGATAGCGGTTGACCGTTTGGTCGAACCAGTAAGCGCAGATTCATCGCGCAGTCCATTCATCATTTTGCTAACTTGCTACGGCGTTGGAGGGTGCGATATTCGCTGGGCGACAGGCCAACCGTTGCCCGAAACTGCCGAGTGAACGCGCTATGATCGGTGTAGCCGCACTCTTGGGCGACCTCGGCCACGCTCCGATCTCCCAACAGCAACTGCGCGCCGATTTCGAGGCGTGTTTTGATGATCAACTGTTTGGGTGTGAGGTCGAAGATGCGCTGAATGTGGCGCTCGAACTGCGCCACCGAGAGCTTGGCGATCTGGGCCAACTCCTCAAGCCGCAGCGGCTCGGCATAGTGCGTCTGGATGTAGCTGATCGCCTCCGCAATGCGGTGATAGACCGGGTGTTGCTTGTCGGGCATGCGTAGGTCGCGCGAGATGCCTGCCAGGCCGATGATGCGCTGTTGGCGATCGTACAGCGGAATCTTGTGGGTGAGGCACCAGCCAGCCACACGGTTGGGGTACAGGTGGAGTTCGAGCCGATCGTGGATTGGCTCGCCTGTCGATATGACATGCTGATCTTGGGCGGCGTAGTTAGCGCCAAGTTCGGGTGGAAAGACATCGATCGTGGCTTGACCGATCAGTTGCTCTTTATGCTGAAAACCGCATCTCCGTATCAGGGTAGTGTTGGCCATGACATAACGGCCAGCCGTATCCTTCACGAAGAAGACGACATCGGAGAGTTGGTTGAATAGCGTTTCGGCGAAGAAAGGATCCGCAAGTAATGAGGTATCAAAGAACGCACGTTGATGCGGTTCAGAGGGAGGTTCACTACCAGCGTCGGAGGTTGACGATTCCATGTACGTGTATGTGCTACTGTAATTGTGCAAAAATCTGCATGCTTTGTTTGATAATTATACAAGACAGAAAGATGCGCTGCAAGTAGAATATGGCTATGCAAACACTTCAATTTATCGATTCGCACACTGGTGGTGAGCCAACTCGTGTCGTTGTGGCGGGCGCTCCCGATCTTGGGCGCGGCAGTATGGTCGAGCGGCTTGCGCTGTTACGCGAACAGTATGATTGGCTTCGGGCGGCGGCGGTGAACGAGCCGCGCGGCTCGGATGTGTTGGTCGGCGCGTTGCTCTGCGAGCCGTGTGATCCCGAGTGTGCCGCAGGTGTGATTTTCTTCAACAATGTCTCGTACTTGGGGATGTGCGGCCATGGCACGATCGGCTTGGTGGCCACGTTGGCGTATCTCGGGCGCATCGGGCCGGGCCTGCATCGCATCGAGACGCCCGTGGGCGAGGTGCAGGCGCGTCTCCACGAGGACGGTCGCGTGACAGTGGCGAACGTGCCGAGCTATCGTTTGGCGCACAATGTCGCGGTGGAGGTGCCCGATCACGGTGTCATCCACGGCGATATCGCTTGGGGCGGCAACTGGTTCTTTTTGGTCGAAGATCACGGTCAGCAGATCACCTTTGATCGGGTGGAAGCGTTGACCGATTTCGCCTGGCGCGTGCGGCTGAGCCTGGAGCGGGCGGGCATCACGGGAGCCGATGGCGCGCTGATCGACCATATCGAACTGTTCGGGCCCGGCGGCGCGGGTGCCGATAGCCGAAGCTTTGTGCTGTGCCCCGGCAAGGCCTACGACCGCTCGCCCTGTGGGACGGGCACTAGTGCCAAATTGGCCTGCCTGGCCGCCAGCGGCAAACTCGCGCCCGAGCAGCGCTGGGTGCAGGAGAGTATCGTGGGCAGCCGATTCGAAGCGCGCTACACTCGCCTTGGCGACCGTATCCTGCCCGAGATCACGGGAGAGGCGTTTATCACGCTTGAGGGGCGACTGATCCTCGACGAGCGCGACCCATTCCGCTGGGGGATTCATGCCGGAACCACGCTTTGACATCGTGATCATCGGGGCGGGCATCGTGGGCGCTGCTTGTGCCGCCGAACTGGCCCGCGCTGGCCTTCGCATCGCGGTGATCGAGGCCGATACGCCGGGTAGCGGCGCGACCGCTGCTGGCATGGGCCATATCGTCGTGATGGACGAGGGCGACGCGCAGTTGGCCCTGACGCGCTACTCGCAACTGCTGTGGGACGCGCTGGCCGCGCCGAACCCCGCTCCGCATGAGTATCAGCGCTGCGGCACGCTGTGGGTCGCCGCCGACGCCGACGAGCTCGATGAGGTGGCGCACAAGCGCGATGTCTACGCCTCGGCGGGCGTACCTTGCGAGATCCTGGATGCCGACGCGCTCTACGCCCACGAGCCAAACTTGCGCCCGGGATTGGTGGGCGGGCTGTTGGTGCCAGGCGATAGTGTGGTGTATCCGCCCCGCACGGCTGCGTTGCTGTTGGAAGGGACGCGCAGTCAGGGCGTCACGCTGATCGCTGGCCGGGCCGTTCAGTTGGAGCAGGATGGTGTGTGCCTGGCCGATGGACGGTGGGTGCGCGCCGATGCGATCGTGCTGGCGAACGGCATTCGGGCGTTGGAGCTTGCGCCGGAACTGCCGATGCGCGCGAAGAAGGGTCATCTGGCGATCACCGATCGCTACCCTGGATTCGTGCGCCATCAGTTGATCGAGCTTGGCTATGTGAAGAACGCTCACGCCGCCGAGGGCGATTCGGTCGCCTTCAATGTGCAGCCGCGTAGCACTGGCCAGGTGTTGATCGGCTCCTCGCGCCAGTTCGATAACCTCGACCGCGCGATCGATATGCCGATGTTGCAGCGGATGTTGGCGGCGGCCTGCGCGTATATGCCCGGCTTGGCCGCGCTTTCGGTGGTGCGCGTGTGGACGGGCGTGCGGGCCGCCACCGCTGATGGTTTGCCGCTGATTGGCCCGCATCCGGGCCGATCCGGCATGTGGCTAGCGACGGGCCACGAGGGTTTGGGCATCACCACATCGTTGGGCACGGCGAAGCTGTTGGCGGCGCAGATGCTGAATGAGCGCGCCGAACTCGATCCAACGCCGTATCTGCCCGCTCGTGTGGCGGGCTTGTCGCAATTGACGCAAGGTGCCGCATGAACGAGGTACGCATCACGATCAACGGCCAAGAGGTGCGGGTCGCATCCGGCAGCGTGTTGGCGGCGGCGATTATGCAGGTCTTGGGCTACACGCGTCACTCGGTGAGCGCCGAGCGCCGCGCGCCCCTGTGCGGCATGGGTGTGTGCCACGAGTGCCGCGTAACGATCAACGGCCAGGCGCAGCGCTTGAGTTGCCAGACGCTCTGTGAAGACGATATGCACGTGGTGGTGAGCTAATGAAGCGTTTGGAATGCCAGATCGCGGTGGTGGGCGCTGGCCCCGCTGGCTTGGCGGCGGCCACCACTGCTGCCGAACAGGCCGCCGATGTATTACTGCTCGACGATAACGTGCTGGCGGGTGGTCAGATTTGGCGCGGTGGTGCGGCTCACGCGCCGTCGGGGGCGCGCCAGTGGTTCGAGCGGACCGAGCGTGCTGGGCGGGCGGGCCGTCTGCGGCACCTGCAGGGCGCGCGGGTGCTCGGGCCGTGCGGCCCCGACACGCTGCTGGTCGAGACGTTCAACGATGCGTATGAAATGCATTACGAGCAACTGATTTTGGCGACAGGCGCTCGTGAGTGGATGCTGCCCTTTCCTGGCTGGACGCTGCCCGGCGTGATGGGCGCGGGCGGCTTGCAGGCGCTGGTCAAGGGCGGCCTGCCGATCGCTGGTGCCCGTGTGGTGGTGGCGGGCAGCGGTCCGCTGTTGCTGGCGGTGGCGGCCTATCTGCGGCAGCACGGCGCGCGGATCGTCGTGGTGGCCGAGCAGACGCCATTGGTAAAGTTGGCGGCCTTCGGGGCGCGCATGCTCGGTTCGCCAGCGAAAGCGGCCCAGGCTGCCGAGCTTGCGTGGGCGCTGCGTGGCGTGCGGGTACGTAGCGGTTGTTGGATCACCGCTGCGCAGGGCAGTGATGCAGTCGAAAGTGTGACGCTGCGGCAGGGGCAGCGCGAGTGGCAGGAAGTGTGCGATTACGTGGCCTGTGGCTTTGGGCTGCTGCCGAATAACGAACTCGCGGCTGCGCTGGGCTGCGCGCTTGAGCGGGGTGCGGTGCAGGTCGATGTTGCGATGCGCAGCAGCGTGCCGAATGTGTACGCGGTGGGCGAGTTGAACGGGATCGGCGGCGTGGACTTGGCGCTGCTGGAGGGTCAGATCGCAGGGCTTGTTGCGGCGGGCGCTGCGGATCAGGCGCAGCAACTGCAGGCGCAGCACCGTCGCGAGCGCGCGTTACGGGCAGTGCTGGCCGATGTGTTTGCGCTGCGTCCCGAGGTGCGTGCGCTGGCTGCTCCCGACACGATCGTCTGCCGTTGCGAGGATGTGCCGTTGAGCGCGCTAGCTCAGCACGACGGTTGGCGCAGCGCAAAGCTCCAGACGCGCTGCGGGATGGGCGCGTGCCAAGGCCGAATCTGCGGCGGCGCGACTGAGGCGTTGTTTGGCTGGACGGTCGATTCGGTGCGTTTACCGCTGAGCGCGGCCCGGCTCGGCAGCCTGATGGGCCAACCCGCTCCCGCCGATGCTCCTCAGGAGACGAACGATCGAACGATAGTTGATGTGCGCTAGATGTGATTGTGTGCTGTCATTGAGGCATACCAATGCGATAAGGAGGCTCCCGTGGCTGTGACATGGAATGGCGTTTTGCCGGCGATCACCACCAAATTCAACAGCGACTACAGTGTTGACTACGGCTTCTTCGCCGAGCATTGCACGTGGCTGGTCGATGCGGGCTGTGTGGGCATTGTGCCGACTGGCTCGCTAGGCGAGGGCGCGACGCTGACGGCTGAGGAGAAGGCCAAGTTGGTGGCGACGGCTGTCAAGGCGGTCGGCGACCGCGCCTCGATTGTGCCGGGCATCGCGGCGCTCTCGACGGCTGAGGCGGTGCGGATGGCGCAGGCCGCTGCTGCCGAAGGCGCGCACGGCCTGATGGTGCTGCCGCCCTACGTCTATTCGACCGATTGGCGCGAGATGAAGGCGCACGTCGGCGCGGTGATCGCCGCGACCGATCTACCCGTGATGCTCTACAACAACCCGGTGGCCTACAAGACCGATTTTCTGCCCGTGCATATTGCTGAGTTGGCCCACGAGTACGAGAATTTCGCAGCGGTGAAGGAGTCGAGCACCGATACGCGCCGCGTTCGGGCGGTCTACGAGTTGCTCGACGACCGCGTGAAGGTGCTGGTGGGCGTCGATGATGGCATGGTTGAGGGCGTGCAGGCTGGCGCGATCGGCTGGATCGCAGGCTTGGTGGACGCGTTCCCGGTGGAGTCGGTGGCGCTATTCAACCTTGCCGTGCAGGTGCGGGATGGCAAAGGCGACCGCGCCAAGCTAGAGGCGTTGTACCGCTGGTTCCTGCCGCTGCTGCGCTTGGATACGGTGCCGAAGTTTGTGCAGTTGATTAAGCTGGCGCAGCAGATGGTCGGGATGGGCTCGACGGTGGTGCGTCCGCCGCGCTTGGAGTTGGTGGGTGAGGAGTTGGCCGAAGCCACGCGCGTGATCGAGCATGCGCTGGCGACCCGCCCGAAGCTGTAGTTGCTGCGACATAGCCGATCCGAACACGCGGTTAGCGATTGCTAGCCGCGTTTTTGTGTCCACAGATTACACAGATTACGCAGATTTTTGGGATGTGTTTGTTGTTCGACGCTATTCATTGCTTTCGTTGCTTCCACGTTGAGATCTCTCACATTCGTTCGAGATGACAATGCTTTTCGTTGTTTTTCATTGTCATTCCGAATGAGCGCGCAGCGCGAAATGAGGAATCTCGTTGCGTTGCATTGTTTTTCATTGTCATTCTGAACGGAGTGCGCAGCACGAAGTGAAGAATCTCGTTGTGTTCCACTGAATTGGACGTTGAGATCTCTCACATTCGTTCGAGATGACAGTGCTTTTCGTTGTTTTTCATTGTCATTCCGAATGAGCGCGCAGCGCGAAATGAGGAATCTCGTCGCGTTGCATTGTTGTTTCATTGTCATTCCGAATGGAGCGCGCAGCGCGAAATGAGGAATCTCGTTGTGTTCCACTGAATTGGACGCTGAGATCTCTCACATCCGTTCGAGATGACAATGCTTTTCGTTGTCATTCCGAATGAGCGCGCAGCGCGAAATGAGGAATCTCGTTGCGTTGCATTGTTTTTCATTGTCATTCTGAACGGAGTGCGCAGCACGAAGTGAAGAATCTCGTTGTGTGCCACTGAATTGGACGCTGAGATCTCTCACATCCGTTCGAGATGACAATGCTTTTCGTTGTCATTCCGAATGAGCGCGCAGCGCGAAATGAGGAATCTCGTTGCGTTGCATT